>Ga0116152_10005125_pt1 | contig 10244 bp, 7 predicted proteins | sample AD_UKC119_MetaG_FD_89894 | JGI IMG/M metagenome (GOLD analysis project Ga0116152, IMG submission 89894) | Active sludge microbial communities of municipal wastewater-treating anaerobic digesters from Hong Kong - AD_UKC119_MetaG | ecosystem: Engineered > Bioreactor > Anaerobic > Digestate...
CGACGTAGACATCACGCTTGATCCGACCAAGGTCCTGACAGGGCGTACGCTGAAGGATCAGGAATTCGAGTTCGTGCTCATGCAGGGCGAGATTGAAAAGCAGACGGTGCGCAACACCGCAGATGGCAACATCCCGTTCGCAACGATCGAGTACACGCAGGATGACATCGGGCAGACGTACGAGTACACGATCACCGAAGTTCTGCCAGATCCGCTGGAAACGGGCATGGATTACGACGCCATGGTGCTGACGTTCAGTGTGACGATTGCAGACCTGGGCAACGGCGTGCTGGAAGCCACGCTGGTTGAGCCGGAACCGGAAGACACGATCTTCAATAACACCTACACGGCAAGCGGCGAGTTCAACGTAGACGCGACCGTGAACCCGACCAAGGTGCTGACGGGACGTATACTGTCGGATCACGAGTTCGCCTTCGTGCTCAAGCAGGGCGACACCGTACTGGAGACGGTATATAACGTTCCCAATGGCAACATCCCGTTCACAGCGCTGACCTACACGCAGGATGACATCGATCAAACGTACGAGTACACGATCAACGAGGTTATCCCCGCAACGACTGAAACCTATATGACCTACGACACGATGACCCTGACGTTCAGCGTGACGATAACCGATCTGGGCAATGGTGAACTGAGCGCAGACTTGGCAGATATATCCGCTGACACCGTCTTCAACAACGTCTACGATGTCCCGTTAACCCGCTACAGGATCTACTATTACTACCGAATGACAGAGGATGATGCATACGTACGCAACGAGGACTATGATTATCTCTCTGATTGGCTGGAGGTAGGCACCAGGGCAGATTCCTTTGCCGATCGTTCCGAGAACGGTTTCTGGCAGCTGGTTGGATCTGATGGGAATAGAAGGGTTCTGGTAGTCGATGAGGATACGAACATCGTCAGAGTTTACTATCAACGCTCTGAAGTGCCGTTAGGCGGCGGAGTGGTTATCAACGTCGGTGACTGCAGCGAATAATATCGGCAACAGGTCTCTCATGCCCGGTGAAACCATCCGGGCATGAGAGGCCTACGATCATATGGAGAGGAAAGCGTTAATGATGAAAAAAATTCTTGTATTAATCCTGTGCATAGCGCTCGTAGGATCCGCGCTCAGTACGGCGGCGTTGGCAGAAAGTACGGCTGAAGATAACAGCCTGATTGTAGGCTCTGTTACCCAATTAAGCGGCAACTTCTTCACGGGTATGTGGGGGAGTGATACGGCAGACATTGACGTTCGCCAGCTGCTTTACGATTATCAAACAATCGCATGGACCACCGAGGGCATGTACGCCGTCAACAATACAGCGGTAAGCGACGTTTCGACACGCCTTGTCAATAACAATCGGCGATATACATTTACGATAAATCAAGATCTCTATTATTGCGATGGTACCAATATTACCGCAAAGGATTATGTGTTTTCCATACTCTTGGAATCCTGTCCGGAGGCTGCCGAGCTTGGCGGATCCAATATATCGATGAGCCATTTGGTGGGATACAGCGCCTTTGCAACAGGTGAAAGTGAAGTATTCAGCGGCGTGCGTCTATTGGGAGACTATTCATTCTCTTTGGATGTCAGCAGCGAATATATACCCTATTTCTATGAGATGGCCTTTGCCAACGTTACGCCCTATCCCATGTCGGTCATAGCGCCGGGATGCGATATTGCCGACGGCGGCAATGGTGCCTACATCACCGGCAACTTTACCACCGAGCTTCTGCGCGAAACGATTATGGACCCGACGGATGGCTATCTTTCCCATCCCAAGGTAACGAGCGGCGCGTATATGCTGACCGATTATGATGCCGATGCGCATGTGGCAACGTTCCAGATCAACCCTTATTACAAGGGCAATTATGAAGGGCAGAAGCCGACTATCGAGTATTTGACCTTCAAGCAGGTGTGGAATGAGACCATGCTGGATGAAATTGCGAACAACACGGTCGGCTTGATCAATAAAGTATCAAGCGGCGAAGTGATCAGCAATGCCGCGGATATGGAGCTGGCAGGCACCGCCAAAACCGTTACCTATTGGCGCACAGGACTTGCGTTTATCTCCTTCTCCTGTGAAATGGGGATTACCCAGTCAACCAAACTCCGGCAGGCGATTGCCCATTGCATTGACGGAGAAACAATTTCCGATGATTATCTGGAAGGCAACGGCGTGCCGGTGTACGGCTATTATGGCTTCGGGCAATGGTTTGTTGCCGATGTGCAGGACCAGCTGAACACGCTTAACGTCTACCAGCTCGATACCGATGCGGCTATCGCATTGCTGCAGGAAGACGGCTGGAATTACAATGCGGACGGCGGAGCGTATATCCAGGGAACGGATACGCTGCGCTATTGCCTGCATGAGGACGGATCGCTTGAGCCGCTGGCGCTGAAGATGGCGATGACCGAGGATAACCAGGCAGGCCAAATGGTCGCCGAGGTGCTGGAAGAAAACTTCAAAGTCATCGGCGCATCCCTCGAAGTGGATGAGCTGTCCATGGGCGATCTGCTTAAGCATTATTACCGGCAGACGGACAGGGAATACAATATGTTTTTCCTGGCAACCAACTTCCCTTATATCTATGATCCGTATTACTATTTCAACACGGCAGACGGCTATCAGGGCGTTATGAACACAACCGGACTGCGGGATGAGGAATTGCAGGAGCTGACAGTGCAGCTGCGTGAAACCTCATCAACGGAGATTGAAACCTATGAGGAACGCTGGCTGGCATTCCAGCAGCGGTTTATTGAGCTTGAGCCGATGATCCCGCTGTACTCCAACGTGTATTATGATATTATGCGGCCGGATCTGAATAACTATTACGCCAATAACCACTGGAGCTGGAGCGTTGCGATCCTGTACGCAAACATCGGGGGCGAAGAAACCGAAGCGGAAACCCTCGAAACAACTCCGTAAATCGTTAGAAAACCATAGGTGGCTGCCGTACATTGCAAGAATGTGCGGCAGCCGCTTTTTGTATGGCAAACGTGCGCTGGCCAGGGCAGCAACATGCGATACGAGCAGAAATACGCGGATGTTATACCGTTTCCGGCGGGCTTTAACCGGATTCTAATGGCACAAGCAATATAAAGATGATAGAATACAAGAGACTTGCGGGATCATTGCGGCAGATAATGGGCAAGCGGTGAAGGATAACACCGGACCCGATGCCAAAAATGACGGTTCTTTACGGCAACCTATGAAACCGAAAAACCAGCAAGCGGCAATATACAGACACGTATGTGCAGATAGAAATTTTCAGCTTTGCATCTGGCAAACCGATAAGCTATGCCTGTTACGGGGAGTGGTATCATGGTGATGCCGCATCTCGGTTTATATAATCGCCTGCTGCGGAGCTGTGCACTGTATACCGTGCCGGTGTCCGTAATGAATTTGCATGTGGGTAAGGAGAGAAAGCTATGGTATTAGAGGTACAACAGCTGCAAAAAAGCTTTGGGGATCACGAAGTGCTCAACGGCGTAAACTTTACCGTGGAAAGCGGAAACTCGCTGGGCTTGCTGGGCCGCAACGGCGCCGGTAAAACCACCACTATTCGCATTATCATGGATGTGTTTGCCGCTGACGGCGGAAGGGTGCTTGTGGACGGCAAGCCGTTTCGGCGGGGCGATTACCGCATCGGTTATCTGCCGGAGGAGCGCGGGCTGTATCCCAAGCGGCTGATCCTGGACCAGCTGATCTATCTGGGCACGCTGCGCGGGCTGACGCCGGCCTTTGCCAAGGCCAGCGCGCTTCGCTGGATGGGCCGCATGGGGCTGATGGACTATGTGAACAAAAAGGTGGATACGCTGTCCAAGGGCAACCAGCAGAAGATTCAGCTGGCCGCCGCCATGCTCAACGATCCGGAGCTTTTAATACTGGATGAGCCGTTTACCGGACTGGATCCTGTAAACGCGCAGCTGCTGAAGGTGATCGTGCGCGAATGCATTGATGAAGGCAAGATTGTGCTGTTCTCCAGCCATCAGATGAACTATGTGGAAGAATTCTGCCGGCATATCGCGATCCTGAACCATGGTGAAATCGTGCTGGATACCACGATCGAGGCGCATAAGCGCACGTATGACCGCCGTCATCTGGTGCTGGATCTGCCGGACGGCACGCAGGCGCAGGCACAGCAGTATCTGGCGGGTAAAGGGCTGCGCGCAGAGCTGCAAGAGCAGACTGTGCACCTGTATGTGCCCGATACGGCCGATACGCTGCCTATCCTGTCCGGCATGAGCGGCGCGGGTATCGCCGTGGAGGGCTATCGCGTGTTTGAGCCGTCACTGGAAGATATCTTTGTGGAATACACGAGCAAGGCAATTTAGGAAGGGAGGCAAACACAATGAAACAGTTTCAATCGGTATTCCGGTTTGAGATGGGCGGATATTTCAAGTCTAAAATCTATCTAGTCATGACGGCGCTGTTTGCTGTCGTATTGATGATCGTGCTTAGCTTCCCCAACATCAAGACGCTGCTGGGCAGCGAGGAAGAGGCGGTACAGCCGACAACGATCACGCAGGTGGATCAGCTGATGGCTGATACCGTATCCGGCGGGGATGTGATCGCGCTTGTCAACCAAAACGGCGCCCTGAGCGACGAGGCGCTGGTGCTGCTGGCCAATGCCATGGGTACCTCCATGTACCTGACACAGGAGGATGTGCAGGCCGTGCGCGATGCGGTGAAAAACGGAACCTATGCGGGTGCCGTAGTGATTGAGGATGCGCAGACCGCCACCTATATTGCGCCGACCCTGACGCTGGATGATGAAACAGCCTCTGTGCTTTATACCGCCATGACCGGTGTTACGCGCTACGAAATGCTGCAGTCGCTTGGCGTATCCCAAGCCGAAACGGAAGAGATATTGAATCCGCCGGTGAGTGTCAATGTCGAAAATCTGGGCGTCAGCCAAACGGATACGTTCTTCTACACCTATATTATGCTCATGGCGCTGTATATGGCGATCATGATCTACGGCCAGCTGGTGGCTTCGTCCGTTGCCACGGAGAAGGGCTCACGCACCATGGAGCTTTTAATCACGTCCGCACGGCCCAACAGCCTGCTGTTTGGCAAGATCATTGCGGCCGGATTGTCGGGATTGATTCAAATGGCGGTGCTGTTTGGCTCGGCCGTCCTGTTTTACCATATCAACGCGTCGGCTTGGGCCGGCAATGCGGTGATTGCATCCATCTTTAACATGCCGCTGCCGATGGTGGGGTATGTGCTGCTGTTCTTCCTGCTGGGCTTTTTCCTGTATGCGTTCATGTTTGGCGCGGTCGGCTCGCTGGTTTCCCGCGTGGAGGATGTGTCCGCGTCGATCATGCCTATCATGATGTGCTTTGTGTTTGCGTTTATCGTGGTGATCACGGCGGTATCCTCGGGCAATGCGGACAGCACACTGATGATCGTGTGCTCCTACATCCCCCTTACCTCGCCGATGGCGATGTTTGCGCGGGTGGCAATGTCCATGCCGGCGTGGTATGAAATTGTAATCTCCGTTGTGCTCCTGCTTGCCACCACGGTTGGGATCGGGTTCCTGTCCGCCAGCATCTACCGCATGGGCGTGCTGATGTACGGCAAAGCCCCTAAGCCCGCGGAGCTTGTGAAAGTGATTCGCGCAGCACGCCAGAATAACGCGTAGAATTTACAGCTCCCCATTTGAAAAGTGTGAAATAACCTTATGAAAGCTAGCGTTATTGAGGATGTTGCGTTATAATAAGGGACGAGGTCGCTTTCTGGTATACAGCCGCGGCGCGGCGGTATGCGTTGTGTAAAGCTATGAGACCATCCTAAAGACCGGAGGTATGAACATGATGTATCCAATCAAAAAAGCACATGGCCGCGAAATCATCGATTCTCGCGGAAATCCTACCGTAGAAGCCGTAGTAACGCTTGAAAACGGCGTAGAAGCGACGGCAGCCGTACCCAGCGGCGCATCCACAGGCCAGTTTGAGGCTCTGGAGCTGCGCGACAAGGATCCCAAGCGTTTCGGCGGCAAGGGCGTGCTCAAGGCCGTCGGCCACGTTGACAACGAAATCAGCAAGGTGCTGGCCGGCGTAGACGCCGCCGCCACCGCCACCGTCGATAAGACCATGATGGCCGCCGACGGCACCAAGGATAAGTCCAACTTCGGCGCAAACGCCATTCTGGCCGTATCGCTGGCCGCCGCCAAGGCTGCCGCGGAAGCCGAAGGCATCCCGCTGTACCGGTTCCTCGGCGGCGCCGCAGCCCACACGCTGCCTGTGCCCATGATGAACGTGCTCAACGGCGGCGCGCACGCGGCCAACAACATCGACATTCAGGAGTTTATGATTATGCCCGTCGGCGCGCCTTCCTTCTCCGAAGGCCTGCGCTGGTGCGCCGAGGTGTTCCACACCCTGGCGAAGATCCTCAAGAAGGATGGCCTGTCCACCGCCGTTGGCGACGAGGGCGGCTACGCCCCCAACCTTGAAAGCGACGAGGAAGCCATCCAGTACCTCATCCGCGCTATCGAAGAAGCGGGCTACAAGCCCTATGACGATTTCATGCTCGCCATCGACTCCGCTTCCAGTGAATGGAAAGCCGAAAAAGGCTATTTCCTGCCCAAGCACAAGATCAGCTACACCGCCGATGAGCTGGTGGATTTCTGGGCCAGCATGGTGGAGAAGTACCCGATCGCATCCATTGAAGACGCACTGGACGAAGAGGATTGGGAAGGCTGGCAGAAGCTGACCGCAAAGCTTGGCGACAAGGTACAGCTGGTTGGTGATGACCTGTATGTGACCAACACCGAGCGACTGCAAAAGGGCATCGATGGCAAGTGCTCCAATTCTATCCTGATTAAGCTCAACCAGATCGGCTCCCTGTGGGAGACCATCGAGGCTGTGCAGATGGCGCACAAAGCCAATTTCACCGCCGTGATCTCGCACCGCTCCGGTGAAACCTCCGACACCACCATTGCCGATCTCGCCGTAGCGCTCAACGCCGGCCAGATCAAAACCGGCGCCCCCAGCCGCAGTGAGCGCGTTGCTAAGTACAACCGCCTTCTCCGCATCGAAGAAGAGCTCGGCGCCGCCGCGACCTACCTCGGCAAGAAAGCGTTCTAAGCCGCAGGCAAGTTTATATTCAATAGCAACAGCCACCCGTCAAGTGGGTGGCTGTTTCCTATGCAATTATCGATAATCTGCATTTCCTTGCAGGATGAACACTATCAACAAAACCGCTGTGCCTGTCTCAGACGCAGCGGTTTGCTTATTCGATTTAATCCCAGGATGCACGAAGAGTCGAAGCCCTTCGTGCTGCAATCCGAAATCAGCGGCATGCGTGGTGGTTTCGGAATTTTGCGCAGTAAAGTTTCCTTACACTTCGGGCTGACCGTGAGTGAGCGAAGCGAGTGAACAGGCCTGAAGTACAACCTCGAAAAAGCGGAACACTTTTTCCAAAGGCGTCAGCCTTTCACGCTGCCCAGCGCCACACCGGCGATAATGTACTTCGAAAGCGAGAAATACACCACGAACAACGGCAGCACGGTCAGCGTCAGCGCGAGGTACACAGCGCCGTATTCGGTCTTATAGATGTCACCGCGCAGCAGGTTGACCATCAGGGGCATGGTGTAGTTGTCGGAGCTGGTCAGCAGCACCATCGGCATGAACAGGGCGTTCCAGCTGGTAACGAAGGAGAAGATACCCTGTGTGGCCAGTGCCGGCTTCATGATGGGCAGCACGATACGGTTGAACGTGTAGAATTCGTGAGAACCGTCGATGCGCGCAGCCTCCAGCAGATCCAGCGGGAAGGACGCGATCATGAACTGCCGCATGAAGAACACGCCCGCTGGCGCGGCCGCGGCAGGCAGTATCAGCGCAAGAAAGTTGTTGGTCATCCCGATAGAGTACATGAACTGGAAAAAGCCGATGCCGGTAATCTGTGCGGGGATCATCATAACGGCCATGATAAAGGTGAAGAACGCCCGGCGCAGCTTCCAGTTATACGCGATCAGCGCATGCGCGGTGAGGGCGGAGAAGTAGAGCGTCAGGATTGTGGAGCACGTGGAAATGATGAAGGAGTTCTTGAAACCGACCCAGGCGTTGAACGATTTTCCTTCCAGTATTTTGATGTTGTCCATAAAATAGTGGGAAGGGATCAGCGATAGGGTGGCGCCCTGAATTTCCGGCGTGCTGCGCGTGGCGTTGACGATCATGATAATAAACGGGAAAAGGCTCATGACGGCGAGCAGAATGCATACGGTATAGGCGACGACCTGAAAAATGATATGGCCTGCTGTACGCTGCTTTTTCATGCGATCGCACCCCCCGTCGTTTTCTGCACTTTGCGGTTTTGCCGCTGCATCTTTTTGAAGGCCTTGCGCTCTTTCACTTCATCCTTGTCGCGCATCAGGAAGAACGTAAAGCCGGACAGGATAGCGATAACGACGAATACCAGCATGCTGGCGGCGGATGCGCGCGCGTACATGTAGCTGCCCGCGAACGCCTGATTGTAGATAAACACGCTGGCAGTCAGCGTGGCGTTGTCCGGTGCGCCGTTGTTGAACATGACCTTGGGAATGTCGAACATGTTCAATCCGCCGATCATGCTGGTAACCAGCACATACAGCATGATGGTTTTCAAATTGGGAAGCGTTATACGGAAGAACGTCTGCATGCTGGACGCACCGTCGATATCCGCCGCTTCGAAAATTTGCGGATTGATGCCCAATACACCGGAGATAAGGATGATCATGGTGTAGCCGTACCACATCCAGAACTGGATGAAAGCTATGATATTACGTGCTGAACTCTTAAGTGACAGGAATTGTATGCCTTCATTGATAATGCCGAGCTTTTCCAGCGCATAGTTTACCGGGCCGGTCGGGTAGCCGAACAGCGAGTAAAACAGGATAGCGATGGAGGCTGCGGTAATGATATTGGGCATATAGAACAGCACTTTAAACAGGCCCTTCCCGCGCAGCTTGATGGACGGAGACGTAAACCAAGCCGTCAGGAGAAGCGCCAACAGAATTTGCGGTATGAAGTTCAATATCCAGATATGCAGGGTATTGATAACAGAGAGCTTGAAGGATTTGTTTTTGAGAATGACCTCAAAATTGCGGAAAGGCTGATCGAGGAACTGCCAGCTGATATTGCCCAGGCCCTTGGAGTTGGTAAAGCCGAGTAATGCCGTATAAATGGTAGGGTATAACGAAAATATCAAAAACACTACGACAAACGGGATACAGAAGTAGTAGCCATACCTTGCGTAGCTGATACTCTTATGGCGCTTTTTCATCGCACTTCGTCCTCACTAAAATAAGGCTGGGCAGCGGACAGCGCGAGCCATCCGCCACCCAAGCCGTTTTGTTGGGATGAATGATTAGTCTACGATAACATCCAGGTTGTCGGCAACGTTCTGCTTGAAGTCTTCGATGGCTTCTTCGCGGGTTTTCTGGCCGAGCTTGTACTGGTCAACCTGGTCGGCGAAGTACTGGTTGATGGTCTCGTCGTACTGCGTCAGCGATGCGCCGGTGGCGTATGCGTTGGCGGGTACGAAGATATCAAACATGTTCTGGCCGCCGAGGAAGTCCACGGTGCCGTCGCTCATTGCCATCACAGTGCCGGAGGCAACGGTGTCCTTGGTGCCCACTACGCCCTCGGTCATGGTGCCGTTGGCCCAGTAGTACTGCAGACCGGTCTCGGAGCAGTTCAGGGTGATCCAGTCGATGATTTCGCCAACGGCTTCCTTCACATCGGAATCCTTGTTGGCCATCAGCCACGTGCCGCCCCAGAAGAAGCCCACGGGAGAGGTGGTCACAGCCCAGTTGCCGGCGGTGTCGCCAGCGTTGCCAGCCATAACGTAGTTGATCAGCCAGGCGGGCCCTAAGTAGCAGAATACTTCTTTCTCGCCGGTGCCTGCGATGTCGGCATACCACGCATCGCTCCAGGCGGTGGTGTTGTTGGTATAGCCGTTGTCATACATGGTCTTTGCATAATCCATGTAGGCTTCACGATAGGGATCGATTACGAGCGTGCCGTCCACGATCCAGGGAGATTCGCCGCCGGTGCGGATGGCCTGCCAGAGGTCGCCGGTGCCGGACAGGATGGCATAGCCTTTGGCTGCCAGCTCTGCGGCTGCATCCATGAAGTCGTCCCAGCTGGAACCGAGCTTCTCGGCGATAACGGCGGGATCATCGGTGCCCCACACGTCGATAGCGATGTCACGGCGATAGATGACGCCGGCGCCGGTGGCCTGATA
>Ga0116152_10005126_pt1 | contig 10243 bp, 9 predicted proteins | sample AD_UKC119_MetaG_FD_89894 | JGI IMG/M metagenome (GOLD analysis project Ga0116152, IMG submission 89894) | Active sludge microbial communities of municipal wastewater-treating anaerobic digesters from Hong Kong - AD_UKC119_MetaG | ecosystem: Engineered > Bioreactor > Anaerobic > Digestate...
TCGTTCCAATTTATATTATGAAGTGAGGGAGAAGACGAAAGATATTGATAAAGAGATTGTAAAATTTGTAAAACAACACGCCAATAAATCGGGGATTATTTACTGTTTAAGCAGAAAAAAAGTAGAGGAGTTAGCAGAATTTTTACAAGCGAATAAGATTAGGGCTTTACCTTATCATGCAGGTTTAGATTCACATACACGTGTTGCCCATCAGGATGCATTTTTGATGGAAAATTGTGATGTAATTGTTGCAACCATTGCCTTCGGGATGGGTATTGACAAACCCGACGTCAGATTTGTAATTCACTATGATATGCCCAAAAGTTTAGAGGGTTATTATCAGGAAACGGGAAGATCAGGGAGAGATGACGGAGAGGGTTTATGTATTGCATTTTATGATATTAAAGACTTATATAAATTAGAAAAATTTTCAACAAAAAAATCTGTAGCAGAACAAGAGATTGTAAAACAACTGGTAGCAGAAACAGCAGCTTATGCTGAATCCACTAATTGTAGAAGAAAGCATTTACTCCATTATTTTGGAGAGATATACGAACAAGAGAATTGCCATAGTTGTGATATTTGCTTACATCCTAAACCAAAAATGAACGCATCAGAACAAGTACAAATGGCCATTGAGGTCATTCAAACCGTAAAAGAACAATTTCAAGACACCCATATTATTGACATCCTAACCGGGAACAAGTCCACTTCCATTGTGAAATTTAAGCATAATAAGCTCAAAATGTTTGGAGAAGGGGAAGATTTTAACGAAAAATTCTGGGCTAGTGTGATCCGGGTTGCTATCTTTGAAGAATTGATATACAAAGATATTGAGAATTATGGCTTATTAAAGATCACACCAAAAGGGAAAAAATATATGGATAACCCTTACACTATAAACGTGCAGAAGCCAGACAAAAAAGAATCAGATGAGGATGAAGAGGTTCCTGATGATGTACTAATCAACAAAGGGGATGCGATTGATAAAGCGTTGTTTACACTATTGAAAGATTTAAGAAAAACGATCTCTCAAAAAGAGAATCTGCCTCCATTTGTAATTTTCCAGGACCCATCACTCGAAGATATGTGTATCCAGTATCCGACAACAATTGATGAAATGACAAACATAAGTGGTGTTGGATCCGGGAAAGCCCAAAAATATGGAAAACCATTTGCAGATCTAATCAAAAAATATGTAGATGATAACGAGATTGAGAGACCTCAAGATTATATTGTCAAATCTGTCGTTAAAAAATCTGCTATTAAGGTTTTTATTATTCAATCAATAGACCGGAAATTAAGTTTTGAAGATATTGCGATTGCAAAAGGGCTCGAATTGGATGAACTTCTAACAGAGATTGAGAGCATTGTTGCCTCTGGAACAAAGTTGGATATCAATTATTACATTGAAGAGAATATTGAACCTTATCATCAGGATGAAATATTAGATTATTTCGCAGAAGCAGAAACCGATTGTTGTGAAGCTTGCCTAAGAGAATTGGGAGAAGATGAGTTTACATTGGAAGAGATCAGGATCATGAGGATTAAGTATATGTCTGATGTGGGGAACTAAAAAAAAGAAAAATAATTGAACATTGATAATTTTTTTTATCTTTGCACTATAAAACTGTTTTAGTATAAACCTACCATTCCATGACACCTAAAACTAAAGAAGTGATTGTTAATGTCGCCTCCCGATTATTTGGAAGGTATGGTTTTTATAAAACATCAATGGACGAGATTGCCAAAATGGCAAGGAAAGCGAAAGGGTCTCTTTATTATCATTTTGAAAGCAAAGAGGTTCTTTTTAAGGAAGTAGTGTCCAAAGAGTTTCAAACACTAAAATCAGAATTAGAGACCATTGTTCACCGGGATCAAATGAGTGCTCCTGAACTTATTAAATTATACTTAAACTCCAGGATGGAGCTCCTTTCAAAATCTTTTAATTATCATGAGACGCTCAAAGCTGATTTAAATGAACATTTTGTTTTTCTGGATGAAATACGTTCAGAATTAGCATCTTGGGAAAAGGATAAGTTGAGGTTTATCATCAACAAAGGGATCTCAGAGGGAACTATTGATAGCACCTTAAATTTCGATGTTGCTATTGATGTTTTCATCCTCATACTTAAGAGTGCTGAAATCCAATTCTTTGTTCAAAATAAATATGAAGCATTTGCACCCCATTTTGACGAGCTGCTCGGAATCATCATCAAAGGGTTAAAACCATAATTTTTTTGTCCAATAACTGACTATTAAACATTTTTAGTATATATTAAACATATCTAAAGCCCTATTCAAATACATTTTCTGACTATATAACAATATTTGTATATTTTTAACAACATAATTCAACCCAATAACTGACTATAAAACAATTCGGATACAAAATTTATAAATTATGAAAAAGGCAATCACTTTTATAATGCGGCATCGTGAGTGGGTATTGGTAATAATCGTTTTGATAACACTCTTTTTGGGATATCACATGAGTCATTTAAAAATCAGCTCCGATATTATAAAATCGTTGCCAGAGGATGATCCTGCAGCATTCATGTACAAGAAAATTGGGGAAAAGTATCAGGGGAGCACGATTGGAATTATTATTTATAGTGCTGAAAATCTATACACTTCCAAAGCGATTGAAGATATTGCAAACATCACGGAAACGGTAAAGAGTATATCAGGTGTTGAATCAGTGACCAGTTTAAGCAACATCATCCATATCAAATCAGATTCTATTGGGATGGAGATTGGCAGTTTAATAGATGAAAACAACCTACCCAAAAGTGATCTTGATTTTATATTGTTAAAAAAGAAGATTGATCAGAATGAGATGTACAAGGGGGATATAATATCAATGGATGAAAAATCGAGCATTATCATTTTTACACTCTCATCTCATGTCACACAAGAGCAGGTAGCAAAAGAGGTCAAAGATAGTGTAGAAAAGTTGGGAATCAAAGAGAAGATCTATTTTGGAGGTTTGCCTATGATGATGGAAGAGTTATCTTCAGTTATATACAAGGACATGATCTGGTTAATTCCAATAGTTATAGTAGTCCTTTTCATCATTTTATTTTTAAGTTTCAAGAGGATCCAAAGTGCTCTTATTCCGTTGATTACAGTTGGGATTTCAGTAATCTGGACTTTAGGGTTGATGTCATTATTTGGATATGAGATCACAATGATTGGGGGTATTATACCAGTAGTTTTATTTGCAGTAGGGAGTGCCTATTCGATACATGTTGTGAATCACATTTCAGAAAAAGTGGTATCCGGAAATACTGAAGGGATTATTGCGTCCATTTTATATTTACTATTACCTGTTTTTTTATCATCATTAACAACCATTTTTGGTTTTATCTCATTCATTTTTGGTTCTTATCTATCAATGATAAAAGATTTTGGATTATTTTGCGCAATCGGCACATTTTTCTCTTTTCTATTATCGATCATATTCATACCAGTATTGATCTCATTTTCTACGCCCCATAAAACCATAAAAGTAAAAAAGGCTCCTTTTTTATCAATTTACATTTTAAGACCACTTTCCCAGTTGATAGAGAAGCATACCGGTTATATTATTACTTTCTGGGCCATTATGATTAGTTTAGGAACAATAGGCACCTTTAGGATAGACAGGTCAACGAATTTGGCTTCATTTTTCAAAGAGGAAAGCCAAACCAGGATTTCAGAGATCATGTTACAAAAAAAGTTTGGTGGATCAGCCCCAATATATGTTGTATTTCGTGGAGATATTCAAGATCCAAGATTACTTATGGAGATGAAAAAGATGGCTGACTTTTTAAAAAAATCTCCTTTTATAAGCACAACGACATCTGTTGCAGATTTAGTAGCCCAGATGAATAGTGCTATGGGAGAGGGGTTAAAAATTCCGGAAGAGCGATCCAAAGTGGAACAACTTTGGTTTCTTTTGGAAGGGCAAGATATCATGGGGAAACTAACTTCAGAGAATTTAGATGAAGCCATTATTCAAACTCGTTTTGCATCAACGAACACTAAAGACACCAAACTGTTTTTAGATACACTAAACCAATACATTAGAGGACACCGAACAGAAGGGATTCATATTGAAGTGTGTGGCATGCCCAATGTGTATCAACAAATGGACAAAAGCTTACTAAAGAGCCAATTGAACAGTTTAGCAATCGCTATCGTTTTAGTATTACTATTGGTAAGCATTGCTTTAAAATCATACAAATTAGGCATTTATGGCATTATTCCAATATTAGTGACTGTCATTTCAATATTTGGATTCATGGGATTTAGTGGTATTGCTCTGGACGTCGCCACAGTTTCAGTAGCAAGTGTTGCACTTGGAATCGGTGTTGATTATTCAATTCATACTATTACAGCATTCAATTATCATGTTAAGCAAAATAGAGGGATTAGAAGTGCCATAGAGCGCACCATTCTAACAACCGGCAAATCTATCCTGATCAATGCCATATCTGTTTCACTAGGATTTTCAGTATTATTATTCTCACAACTGAATCCTATGCAATATTTTGGATTATTGATAGCAATTTCAATGGGATTTTCATCGATGGGAGCATTAACATTGTTGCCTGTACTTTTAATAATGAGAGAAAACAAATTAAAAAAAATGGAATAAACCAAATCACTTAAAAAAAAGCAAAATGAAAAATTTAAAACAAACAATCATTTTATTATGCTGCATCGCATTATCGATCCTTGGATTTTCACAAACAGGGACTGAAATTTTAACTAAACTTGATCATGTGATGTTTTCAGCACAAGATTTGAGTGCTACAAACAAAATGGTATTAATTAATAAATCGGGCAAACAGGAAGTTCGAGAATCCACCATTCTTCAAAAGGGTACCGAGATGCGTCTAATCCGATTTATCACACCTGCTTCTCAAGCTGGTATTGCCATGTTATCACTACCCAATGATGTGATCTATTTATACATGCCTGCATTTGGGAAAGAGCGAAGAATCTCAAGTAGTGTGAAGTCTCAAAAATTTGCAGGAACGGACTTTTCTTATGATGATTTACAAGCTCAACCCTACAGCCAGAAATATACAGCAAATTTAATCAGCACGAATAGTACGACCTATATATTGGAATTAAACCCAAAAACGAAGGGAGAATATTCTAAACTTATCCTCACTGTTCATAAAACGGAATATTATCCCATCACTACAGAATTTTATGACAAAAATGGAATAAAAGTAAAAGAGAGCCAATACACGTTTAGCAAAATTGGAAAATATTGGTGCCCAAAAGAGATAGAAATGACAGATTTAAAAAAAGGGAGTCGAACCAAAATACAAATGATTAACCCCAAATATGACACTGGGATTACAGATGATCAGTTTACAATAAGAAAACTAATACAATAAATAATGAAAAAGGGATGTATTGCCTTATGTCTTTTCTTTATAAGTACGATTAGTCAGGCACAGGAAAACGGGATCCATATATATGGAAATCTAAAAAGTGATCAAAGAGTAGTTTTTTTAGAAGATTCCGAATGGGGTTGGAATGAAAACAGATTTCAGTTAAAATTGGAGAAAAAAATTGACAGAATCAAATTTCATTCAGAAGTATGGTTAAGAAATTTTGGCATTCCGACTTACAGCACCACTGAGGATCTTTTCAACAGAAACATCATTGATCCATTTGATATTCATATAAGAGAAGCCTACATTCAAATAAATGATCTTTTCGTTCCCCATTTAGATTTAAAAATTGGGAGGCAAAGGATAACATGGGGAAGTGCTGACAAGCTCAATCCCACTGACAATCTCAATCCATACGATTTAGAGGATATCTTAGATTTTGGGAGACATCGGGGTTCTGATGCAATTAATCTCATCTATTATTTCAAACATCATTTTTCACTTCAAGCAGTATGTATTCCATTTTTTCAACCTTCCAACTTGCCTGTTGGGATGTTTTCAGAAGCCCTATTCCCAACTATAAAAATTCCCGAAGGTATAACAGTCAATTCAATGACCTCCAAAATCAACAAACCTAAAAACAGCATCATGGAGAGCACCACCTTTGGATTAAAATTCAAAGGATCCATCAAGAGTGTCGATTTTTCACTGAGTTATTTATGGGGATATAATGGGCTCCCATACCTATCCAAAACAGAAGTTACGCCCAAAATCATCCCATATGGTGTTGATATATCAGCTGAGCTATCCTATTTCAGAAATCATATTTTTGGTATTGATATTAGCACAGAGATCAAAGGGATAGGGATATGGGCAGAGGGAGCATTATTCAAGCTTACAGACACACTTATCTACACAAGTGTTGTCAACAACATTCTTCCTATTATTCAACCCACTACAACTGACTCCACTATTTATGAAAGCCACAAACCCTATTTCAGATACATCATTGGAGCAGATTATCACTTTGGAAGAGGCAGTTATATAAACATCCAATATATGCACGGATTTGTTCATGAGATCGGCAAACAAAACATGAGTGATTATCTGTTCATTCAATTTGACCAAAGATTATTTGAAGATAAAATCACTATTTCTCCTATAAGTGGTGCTTTAATTATTGAAGAATGGGATCATATTAAAGAGCACTATTGTTTTGCATTCATGCCTCAAATCAGGTACTACCCTATTCCAGATCTAGAATTGAGTTTAACAGGTGTCATCATTAAGGGGAAAGGGAACGGATTCTTTACCTCATTACAAGAATTTGATCAAATGATATTCAAAACCGTTTACTCCTTCTGATTAAATGGCACAAAAAATTGAGAACAACTCAAAACTTTCAATAAGTATTCGGGGAATTCAATGACCCATTGTAATTTTATTTTACTGATTTATTGCATTTTACAAATAATTTTAAGAAACAACTAAGTTTTTAGTTGAATATTTGAGAAATTAGTTGTTACTTTGCATAATAATTCAACTAAGTTTTTAGTTATATAATAAAATGAGCGAATCATGAAATTAAAAAAGAGCAGAAGCCAGGAGTTAACAAAAGCGGAGGAACAGATTATGCACATATTATGGCAGTTGGAGGGGGGATTTGTTAAAGAGGTTGTGAATCAGTTTCCAGAACCAAAACCGGCCTACAATACGGTATCTACATTCATGCGAATTTTGGTTAAAAAAGGGATTGTAAGATATGATGTGGTAGGGAATACACACAGATATATTCCTGAAATTTCAAAAGAGGAATACACAAAAGCATATCTGAGTAACTTTGTTGGCAACTATTTCAATCATTCATACAAAAAGCTGGTATCATTTTTCACCAATGAAGAGAAGCTTTCTGTTCAGGAATTAGAAGAGATGAAGCAATATATTGAACAAGTGATCCAAAAGCAAAGGGAGAATGAATGAATTTATTATATATTTAGTTAAAGTATCCATAGCGATCATATTATTTTATGGTTTTTACAAAATTGTACTATCGAGGGATACTTTTTTTCGATTCAACCGAATATTTCTGATGGGATCATTGCTTTTTTCATTTTTCTTACCTTTGATCAAAATTCCCATAAATGGAACTATTGAGAGTAGTAGCATTGTATCCCTAATAGAAACCATACAAGTTACAACATCCCGTATCGAAGAGTCATCAGTGGTTACATTTTGGGCTATTATTTTTTACTTATATATTATTGGCGTTATTTTGTTTACAGGTTTATTTTCATATCGGTTGATTCAACTGGGACAGTTGATACACAAAGGAGAGAAAACGAAGAGTGATGGGATTCGGATCAGATTGTTAGACCAAGGAATCGCGCCTTTTTCCTTTTGGAAAACCATTTTTCTTCCATCACATTTGATTGACACCCAAGATATGGCAACCATCATTCTTCACGAGAAGAGTCATATTGAGGAGTTCCTCTAATTTATTTGAAACAGATCAGATCAATGATACAACACCACAAAAAGGGGAAAAGCATCGTTTTGTTGATAAAATGGCAGAGTTTCCCGGGGGGATTGAAGAGATGTCGAAGTTTATAGCTCAAAACATTAAATATCCTGATGAAGCAAGGAAAAAAGGATTAGGTGGTGTAGTACTTGTAGAGTTTACTATTACGAAGGAAGGGGATGTCACTGACATCAAAACGCTTGTAGGGATTGATCCCGTATTAGATGAAGAAGCTATAAGGGTAATAAGGATAATGCCAAAATGGACTCCAGCTGAGTTAAACAAAGAAAAAGTAAATATGATTTATCAGATTCCGATCCGTTTTAAGTTAGATACAAAAGAGTAATCTAAAAAAATACTGACCATAAAAGGTCAGTTTATTTTTATAACATTTTCAGTTGGGCTATGACACTAAATATTGATTTCACTTGATCTTTTGGCCAATAGAAAGGAGGATAGATTTCCTTGTTATCCAGTACAATTTTAAACTGTTTTTCATTTACGTGATCGGGATACAATCTACAGATCTGAATACTAGTAGAGATAGCAATCAGGTATATTTTCCCCCAACATAGAGGATCCTGTTTGGTCACATGTTTACAAACGATGATATCTCCTGATTGCAGAGTAGGTTCCATATAGTTTCCAGTGACTTGAAAAACAAAACCTGCACCTTGATCCTCCATTTCAGGGATATAGTAAAATTTTTCAATTTTTTGAAAATCATCGGGGGATATTGAAGGGAATAATAACACTTCCTCTTTTGAAAAAAGTGGGATTCCAACTTTCTTCAAAAGCCCTTTTTTAACAAAAGAGTGGGGCATTTCACTAACATTTTCGGAAAAAAAATACTCATTTTTCAGCATGGAGCCAACACCAGAAATCCAAACTTTATTTATATTTTGATCTAAAGCACATAGTTTATTCACAAAAGATTTTGAAACAGGCACCTTTCCATTGACAATCTGTGAGAAATATGATTTTTCATACCCCAATCGTTCTGCAATTTCGGCATCATTTTTACCATAATTTTGAAAAATGTACCATTTAACCAATTTTCTTATACGCTCTATATCAAACATTTAAAAAATAAATATAACTTTTGTTTATATTTCAGATTTTACTATATCAACAATGTTTATATTTTAAGGGATTCAACATAACATCTTGATGTAACCAAATATACTAAAAAAAGAGAAAACGCCAAAACAATTTATTTTCTAAGGGAAAGATGAGAAAAGTTCATCATAAAAAGGAATGTCAAACAATCAAAGTGGGACTGATATGGCGAAGCTATATAATTTTGAAATCAACCAAACGTATAAATGGCATGCCATTTACAGCAGAATTAATCACGTAAAAACGGTAGAAAATGAATTACTTGAAAAAAACATCGAAGTTTATTTACCCAAGAAAAGGGTATTACACCAATGGTCAGATCGTAAGAGATGGGTTGAGAAACCCCTATTTAGGCCATATTTATTCGTTCATGTAAGCAACAAAGAGTACCACAAAGTATTAGAGACTCCATCGGTATGCTCCTACATTTGTTTTTCGGGAAGGGCAGCCACTATCCCTGATGAACAAATCTCTTTACTGAAAATTATGATACAGCAGCAATACGATTTTGAGATTATTCCGAACAGGCTTCATTCTCATCAAAAAATAAAGATCACGGAGGGGCCATTAAAAGGATTTTTCGGAGAGGTTGTTGTAAATAAAAACCGCAATAAGATCCAAGTTATTATTGAACCTTTCAAGTGTGCTATTCATTTTGAGATCGACGCACAAAGTATATCACCTTTATAGTATATTTGCACCAACAAAAAAAGATCATGAATATTAGATCATATATAAAAAATTACAAGCTCAATTTCTGGCATTATCAACTTGTTGGGTGGACTATCTATATGGCGAATGAATTTTTCACATCTTTTGATTTCTTCACTAAAACCAAGAATGCCATACCATACTTACTTGTAGCTTTTATTGTATTTTTTAGTGAGACGATGGGATTACGGTATCTGTATCGATATTTTTACAATTTGCGAAAATCTCCTTTGTTTTACATCCTTTTCATTTCATTTATCTCTTTCTTATGTGCTTTCATCATGAGGGAGATCTTGATGATGGCAGAGCCACTCTTTTTTGAATGCTCTCCTGCCTGGATTGATCGGGTAAGAGACAGCAGATATCTTGGTGCAATATTTTTAAGTGCTTGGTTACCTTTTGTTTGGAGCATTCTATATTTTGTAATTCGTTATTGGCAAGAGTTACAGGAGGAAATTCAAAAATCCAAAAATTTACAGTTAGAGTCTGTGAAAGCACA
>Ga0116152_10005127_pt1 | contig 10240 bp, 8 predicted proteins | sample AD_UKC119_MetaG_FD_89894 | JGI IMG/M metagenome (GOLD analysis project Ga0116152, IMG submission 89894) | Active sludge microbial communities of municipal wastewater-treating anaerobic digesters from Hong Kong - AD_UKC119_MetaG | ecosystem: Engineered > Bioreactor > Anaerobic > Digestate...
ACGCCTATCCCGACAAAGAAGCCGGCAGCGTGCTGCGCCGCGTCCCAGGGGTGTACTTCATCCCCGAAAATGGCAACGACGCACGCATCCACATCGGTTTGCGCGGCAACGACCCACGTCGTTCCGGGTTGACGGCGGTGCTCGTCGACGGGATTCCTGTGGCCGAAGCGCCTTATGGGAACACTGACATCGATGGGTTGCCGATCGCTTTGGAGCGGGTCGACCGGGTGGACGTCATCCGTGGCGGAGCTTCGGTGCGCTACGGGCCGAATGCAGCGGGGGGCGTGGTGAATTTCTTGACCGCAGACGTGCCGCTCACCCCGCAGATGACGACCGGATTCCGGGTGGGGAGCTTCGGGGAACGGTCCATGTGGACCTCGGTAGGCGGAACCTACGGCCGGCTCGGTGCCCTCGTGAACGGGGTGTACAAGGAGGGTGACGGTTTCCGAGAGCGCGGGGACTACTCAGACCGCGATGGCTCGATCAAGCTGCGCTACGCGCTGAGCGACACGGAAGCACTGCAAGCCTACTTCAGTCGCTTCTCGGAGCCCCACGCCAACCAGTCAGGAGGTCTCTCGCAGGCGGACTACGACGCCGACCCCTGGCAGTCCACCCGCCAGGACAACTTCTTCCGTTTTGACACCAACCGCTATGTAGTCCAATACGAACGTCAGATCGATGAGGACACCCGCTTCGAGCTGCGTACCTGGCTGCAGGAAGGCACGCGCATCTTGGCCGATGTACGACCGGTTTTGGCGCCCTACACGCAAGCCCGGGCTCAGAACTCTGCCTTTTCCTCGAAGGCTATCGAAGCGCTGTATGGCTGGTCGGACGAAATCGGCGGACTGCAGCACACTTTCTTCCACAGTGCGCGATACCTACAGGAGACCAACGACGAACTCTACACCCGTTCGGACTTGCTCACCGGGGCTCCGCTGGACCCCGACCTGAATGCCAATTTTGAGGGTCGTGCCTTCGCTCTCTTCAACGAGGACCGCATCGCGTTGAACGACCAATTGGACTGGGCCCTCGGATTCCGCGTGGAAAGCATCGGGATGAGTGGGGTGTCCAACGAAGACCAGAACCAAATCTTCAAGAACTACGACGTGTTCCTGCCTGAGACCTCGCTCACCTGGCAATTGCAGCCCGAAACGGCGGTTTACGCGAGCTACCAACAGACGTTCTACCCCCCGCAATACGAGACCGGGTTCGATCCAGCCAGCGTCCTGTACGCCCCGATCGACCCCGAGTCAGCCGATGCCTATGAGCTGGGACTTCGTTCGCGGGAGATCGATGGTCTGGAAGCGACGTTGGCGGCTTTCTATACCCACTACGCCGACAAGATCGACTTCCTCAACACCCCCGATGGCAAAGTACCGATCAATTCGGGCAACGCCCGCAGCGTAGGGGTCGAAGCTTCGCTCTCCTACGACTTGGGGGTTCCATTTGCTGCGCTGGAAGGCCTGTCCACCTATGCCACCCTGACCGAGCAGAGTTCCAAGATCACCAGCGGGGACAACGACGGCAACGACACGCCCGACGCCCCGCGTCACTTGGCGAGTTGGGGGCTCCTGTACCAGCACTTCGCATCGGGCCTGTGGGGGCGGTTGGGGGGTTCGTACTCCTCGTCTTCGTTCCGCGATGCCGCCAACACCCCGGTAGGCACCGCCGACGGGTTGAACGGTCCGGTTCCAGCGTTCACCTTGTGGGACGCAGCCGTCGGCTGGCGGGAGCGAGCCGATGGGTCGGGCTTTTCGGTCGCGGTCGGGGTCACCAACGCGCTCGATGAAGATTACTTCCGCCGCTTTGCCACGGGGATCTATCCAGGGGCTCCGCGGCAATACTCGGCGACGATCTCCTACACTCTCTACTTCTAATGTACTTCTAATGCGCTGGCCGGAAGCAACCTTTGGCGCACCTCGGTTTACGATAGTCTTGGCGGTCGTAGTTGGGCTCGCAGGCTGCGGCCATCGCCCTGCGCAGCAAACATCGTCCAATGGTCCACAGCGCATTGTGGCATTGACCGTAGGGGCCGTGGATTCGTTGGCGCTATTGGGCGAACTCGGGCGCGTCGTGGCGGTCGAGGCAGACTGCTTCGTCCCCGGGACCGAATCGATGGTCAAGATCCGGAACGACGACCACGCCGGGCCTTCGAAAGCGCTCAACGTCGAAGCGGTGTTGGCGCTTTCCCCCGATCTGGTGATTGCCAAAGAAAGCTTGCGGTCGGCCCTAGGCGGTCGCGGGGTGCGGATTCAGTGGGTCTCCAACAAGTCTGGACTGGAAACGATCGTGCCGTTCCTTCGCGAACTGGGTCAGGAATTGGGAGTGCCTGAGCATGCCGAGACCGTGATTGCAGCGATGCAGGCAAAGATCGACCGCATACGCCAGCGTGTCGCCGGACAACCGCCGGTCAAGGTGTACTACGAGGCCGGCGGCATGGGCCGCACGGCGGGCAGTGGCACGGTCATCGACGACATGCTGCGCTTGGCGGGAGGCACCAACATCGCCGGCGACTTGGCCTTGGCCAACCCGATCCTCACCGCCGAAGCGATCGTGGCGGCCAATCCCGACGTGATTGTGCTATCTCCCTGGTGCGATCCGCCGTCCGAGATTGGCAAACGACCCGGGTGGGATCGGATCAGAGCGGTGCAGTCCGGACGCGTGTTCCAGATCCCCGAGCGCGACCGCAAGGTGCAATACCCCTCCCCCAGTTGCGTCGACGGTTGCGAAGCGATGTTGGTGCCATGGTTGCACCCAGGGCTTGCGGCGCCAACACAAGGCGAGGGCCGTTAGCCGATGGTCACGCGTCGTCCGCGCACCATAGCCCTCGTGGGCGGGGCCACCGCCATGCTCGCGCTGCTACTCTCGCTGGGGATCGGCATCATCCACGTTCCCTACGGCGAGGTGGTCCAAGTCCTCTTGGGCCAAGGCGATTCGGCCAGCTTGCATCGCACGCTGATCTTAGAGATGCGGCTCCCTAGGGCGGTCGGGGCGTTGGTTGTGGGTGCGGGTCTGGGAGCAGCCGGGTGCATGCTCCAAGCGTTGCTGCGCGACCCCCTCGCGAGCCCCACCATGATTGGAACCGCACAGGCTTCGGGCTTTGGCCGGGTCTTGGGTGTGTTCTTGGGCATGGGCTACCTCGGTTCGGTGGCGCTTTCGTTTGTCATGGCGGTCACCGGGACGATGATCGTGCTGCTCATCGCCCGCTCGCGACGAGGGTTTCCCGCGCAGACGGTGTTGCTGGCCGGGGTGAACGTGGGCATGCTCTTCGCCGCGCTGATCGGGCTTTTGCAGTACATCTCGCGCGATGAGGGTCAGCTCAGCCGCATGGTGCTGATGTTGCTCGGCGGGCTGTGGCAGGTCACCTGGGGCCCATTGGCGTGGATCGGGCCGATCACGGCGGTGGTGGTGGGCATGGCGCTGCTCTTGGGGCGCAATCTGGACTTGCTCGCGCTCGGCGAGGAGGATGCGCGCCGGTTGGGGCAACACGCTCGCGGCGTGGGAACCCTAGTACTCGTGCTCGCCTGCCTGCTCACCAGCTTGGCGGTTTCGATCGCCGGGGTGATCGCGTTTGTCGGTTTGGTGGTCCCCCACGCTGCGCGACGAATCGTGGGCCCGATCCACGGGGCTTTGCTCCCTGCCAGCGCCATCTTGGGTGGGCTCTTGGTCTTGGCCACCGACTGCATCGCGCGGGTAGCGGTTCCACCCAACGAGTTACCCCTCGGGGTGTTGACTTCGTTGATCGGGGTTCCGAGTTTCCTATTCATCCTGCGCTCGATGGCGCGGGGAGGAGGCGCGCGATGAAACTTCAGGCCCAGAACATCCACTATCGGTATGCGCAGTCCGAAGTCTTGCGCGGCGTGTCGATCGAGCTTGCTGAGGGCGAACTGTATGGGCTTGTGGGTCCCAACGGTTCGGGCAAATCGACCCTGTTGCGCTGCTTGTACGGGGAATTCCGCCCCAGCGCGGGGGAGGTGTTCCTCGACGAACGCGCGCTCCACCTATCCGGTCGGCGTGCGATCGCGCGCGCCATCGGGGTGGTCCCGCAGCGATCCTCGCTCACTTTCCCTGTCTCCGTGCGACAATTCGTCTCGATGGGGCGTTTCGCCCGCGAGCCCATCTTCGGGGGGCCCACCCGAATGGATGAGGCGGCGGTGCAAGCCTGCCTATCCGAGCTCGGTCTCGAATTCCTGGCCGATCGCCCGATCGACGAGCTGAGCGGGGGCGAGTTTCGGCGCGTCTTGATCGCCCAAGCACTGGCGCAAGAACCCAAGGTGCTTTTGTTCGACGAACCCGTGCAACAGCTCGATTTGCGCCACCAGCTCGAAGTGATGGAGTTTGCGCGGGACTTTGCCCACCGCCCAGAGAGCTCCGCCATGATTGTGCTGCACGATCTGGGATTGGCCTCACGCTACTGCGACCGGATCGGCGTGCTGCATCGCGGCGAGCTGGTCGCCGAGGGCAGCCCCGAAGCCACGCTCACCGCCGCGCGCCTGCGTCATGTCTGGGGAGTCGAGGCATCGATCGAGCGCAGTCCGGCGACGGGCAAAATCCAGGTCATTCCGCTCTCCAACGCGGCCCCCTCGCCGCCCGCGGGTTAGGCAGCGCGGATGGGGCAGCGCGGGTCGGGGCGCCACAGTTTGGTAGCCGCGCATCCTCCGTGGATCAGCGTCCGTCTTGGCTGGAACCCTCCACCCACAATCCGGCGACGGAAGGTTGGGAGTCTGCTTTGCTCCAAACGCCGACTCCCCCAGGCCCCGCAATATGGTCGTCGCGTACCCGCAATACGATCGAATCGTTGAGCGTGCAGGTGATTTGGTCGCCTACCTGATCGACCCGAATCGTGTACCAATCGCCGCTTTGGTAGGGCAAGCTGCCATAGGCTTGGATTTGCACGCGCACCCCATCTTGCACGTAGTAGACCCGGAAGTCCTGCTCCAAGGGATTGAAACGACACACGTAGTAGTTGTTCGCATCCTGCACGCGCCAGATGGGGCCCCCACCTTGGTCAATGCGACCTCGATCGGCACGCATTCGCAGCGTGATGGATCCGTCTTGGAACCGCGGCTGTTCGTTCCAAAGCAGGTTGAAGGTCTTGCTATCCCAGGCTCCTGGATCCTGCATGCTGGCGATCGGGCCCAGTTCCGCGTCGTCTTGGACGGTCCAGCGCGCGCGTTCGGAGCCAGCGGGCAAGGTCGCCGCCGAGTGCCAGCCTTCGCCCAGCCGGCCCGCTTTCAAACCCAAGCACTCCGGCGCCTCGGGCGAGTGGAATTCCTGGTCGGGTTGCTTGGCGGGAGGAGCCATGGCCACGAGTTCGCCGGCCACCGCCTGGGCCAAGTCCATCACCGGACCGCGCGCCACGAGCGACACCTGGGTCAGTTCGTCGTCAAATCCAGGCGCTGCGGCACTGAGGGACTCCAGCACAAAGCCCTGGCGTCCGAGGCTGTCGAGCAAGGGAGCCACCTCGCTCGGCCGCAGGGTCCAATCGACCCGCGCGCGAGCCTGCGCATCGGTGCCAGCAAACGCAGCGAAGACCGCGAACCCCATGCGGATTCCCGCGGGCTGGCCCGCAAGGGTCGGGGGCCCCGGCAAACGAAAGAGCGGCACCCCGTCCTTGACCTCGGCTTTCGAGCCGAAGAGGGTCTCGAGCTGTGCCACGCCGATGTCGCTGGGCCCATAGGACTCCGAAGTGGGCAAACGGTCCGGAGGCAAGGCGGTGGCCCGGCGTATGGCTTCGATGCGGCTGTGGGCGGCTGCCACGGGACCCGCCAGCTCGGTTTCGGTACCGCGCCCAAGGAAACGCACGTCAAAGCCCTGCGGGGTGCTTCCAGGAAAGCGCGGAACCACCGAGGTCACGCGCAAGCCCCCTCCAGCGAGCGCGGTCACCACGGGGATGACCTCATCTGAAAAGACCAACCAGCGACCGCTGCCCAGACACTCTTCGCCGTCCTTGCGCACCGAAAACCGCAACGATTTGCCCTCGAAGACTTCGACCGGGCGATCCTGCCAGCTCATGGGAACCTCGTGGCGCCACCAGTAATAGTGCAGCACCCCTTCGTCCTCGATGCGCAGCGCGCCCTTTCCGAGCATGCTGCTCAAGGACGCTTCGTCCGGAAACTTCCCGATCTCCTGGGCCTGGGCCTGGGCCTGGGCGGCGGGAGGAAAAAGCAAAGCGCAAAGCGAGGGAACGAAGACCAGCCAGCGGAGCAAGCGAGTCCGTGGATTGGACAGCGAAGGAGTTTCCTGCATCAGAGTTGGGTTTGAGGAGAGACTTGAGCACTACGGGTCAGCACTGCGGATCAGCACTACGGATCAGCACTACGGATCAGCACTACGGATCAGCACTACGGGTCAGCACTGCGGGTCAGCAGTACGGGTCGCAGGCCATGCACCGGAAGCCGCGCAACATCCGTGCCGATTCTGGCGGCAACCCGATCCGCGAGCTTCGGGGTTGCAAGGGCGCCCGCCAAGAACTCCAGGGCGGGGTCGCGGGACGCCTGGGGACAATGCCTGAGCCTTCGCGTAACACTTGATGTCACGCCAGCGAAACATTTGTTTCCCCTTGGTTGCGGTCCCCGAAGGCAAGCATCGCGCGGACGGGGCAAGCGCTGCTGGAACGATTCTTGCTGGCTGTTTGCTTCGGGAAGTTTGGGTCGGTGCCCCACACGCTCGCTCCTCCCTCCCATTTTCCGCGCCACCGATCCCCGTCCCCATGCTCACCACGATCTGCGCGCTTGCATGGCTTGCGTGCCCACCCCAAAGCCGCGGCCCCGAAGCCATGGCACCCCTCGATCCCGTGGCCGCATCGTTGGTAGCCGCCCAGGAAGCCTACGCCTCGGGCGCGCTCGGTGAGGCGCATGACCGGCTCCGCGCGGCGCTAGACCTCGCTCCCAGCGAGCCGAGCGTTCGACAGTGGCTGGGACGCGTACTGAACGACCTTGGACACTTCGATCAGGCGCTCGGGGTCTTGGCTCCCGCGTTGGAAGCCCTACCGCAATCGGCTTGGCTGCTCGTCGAGCGCAGCCGCGCTGAGCGCGGGCTCGCGCGGTTCGACCAAGCCCAATCCGACCTACGCGCTGCGCTTACAGTGTATCCATCGCTCGACACCGCCCGCCTCGAACTCGTCGGGCTGTTGATCCAACTGGGCCCTCCCCACGCGGCCGAGGCCCTGGCCGAGCTCCAACCGCTCATGGAGCGCCAACCGACCCGCCCGGGGGTCATCCTGCGGCGCGCCGAAGCGCTGGGCTTGCTCGGTCGCGAGCCCGAAGCCGAATCCGTGTTGCGCGAGCAAGTCGGCCAACCCCGCGTGGCCTTGGCGCTGTGCCGCTGGTTGGCCGAGCGCGAGCGCATCCCCGAGGCTTGGGAGGTGGGTGCCTCACTCGTCGAACAGGTACAAGATCCGGCAGGAAGAGTTCTCCTAGCCCAAGTCGCGCAGCGCGCTGGCGAGCCCTTGGTGGCTTTGCAATTGCTCGCCTCGATGCTGACTGAGGATGCGCAACAACCCCTTGCCTTGTCGGAACTCGCTGTCCTGCTGCACGATGTGGAGCCGCTGCGGACCGCACTGGCCGAACGCCGGATCGCGGCCGAGCCCGGTGATGCACAAGCCTGGATCGGACTGTGCGAGGACCGGCTGCGGGCCGGGGACTTCGAAGGTCTGCTCGCCCGCTGCGATGGGTTGCCCGCAAGCCTGTGCGGCGATCCGCGCTTCGTACTCCTGCGCGGCCAGGCCTTGCGCCACCTTGGCCGGGTTCCCGAAGCGCGAGCCTGCCTCGAACCGCTTGCAAACCAAGGGGTGGCGCGTGCCAGCTACGAGCTAGGTCTGATCGACTATGCGGGCCAGGCCTTTCACAAAGCCGCGCAGCGCTTCGAACAGGGCGCTTCGGGGACCTGGGCCGCCGACGCCCACTTCAATCGTGGAGTGTGCCTCGACCGTCTAGAGGACTTTGCAGGGGCTGCCCAGGCGTATCGCGCGGCCACCCAAGCCCGCCCCGGATTCGCTGAAGCTTGGCTGCAACTGGGAAACGACTTGCGATTGCGTCTGGGCCAGGCCGACGAAGCGCGGAATGCCTACCGACGGTTCCTCGAACTGGGCGGGGACGATCCGGAGGTGCGCCGTTTCGTGGGGTCGCGGCCATGATGACCTGGATCCAACGCGGCGGTCCGGTAGTTTGGCCGCTCTTGCTGCTTTCGCTTTTGGCTACCACCGTGGTGATCGACCGGATCCGTTTTTGGATGCGTACGGGACGACAACACGACGAGTTGCTCGAACTGGCGCGGCGCGAGGGGCTCGAAGCCGTCGAGCGCTTGATCGCCCGCGGGATGGTGCTGCTCGACACGGTCATCACCATCGCGCCGATGCTCGGCATTTTGGGCACCGTGACGGGCATCATCCAATCGTTCGAATTACTGGGAGGCGAGGCGCGGCCCGATCCACTGGGAGTTTCGAGCGGCATCGCCGAAGCGCTGATCACCACGGCGCTTGGGTTGGTGGTCGCGCTGTGCACGATCCTCCCCTACAACTGGCTGCGCGCCAGGATCCGGACCGTCTTGTTCGACTTGGAACTAGCGCTGCAGCGCGAAGAGGCTCCATGAGACGCTCTGATCGTTGGAGCGAAGGCCCGCGCATCGAGATGTTGCCCCTGATCGATGTCATGTTCCTGTTGCTGGTCACCTTCGTGTACGCGATGACGGCGATGATCCGCTCGACCGCCATCCCGGTGAACCTGCCCCAGCTCGGCACGGCGCAATCGCAGAGCTTGTCGAGCGTGTTGGTGGTCACCGTGGAACGCGATGGCAGCCTCTTTGCGGGGGGGCAGCCGGTGGATGGACCCGGTTTGATCCAAACAGTCCGCGAACTGCACGAGCAAGACGACGAGTTTGCCGTGCTGCTGAATGCCGATGCGGATGCCCGGCATGGAGCCGTGGCCGCCGCGCTCGACGGGTTGCGAGCAGCGGGTCAACAACGCATCTACCTTGCCGGAGTGGAAGGTGGCGAATGATCCGCACACCCGACTGGCGAATCTCCGCAGGAATCGCGCTGTTAGGGCATGCAGCCATCCTCCTAGGGAGCGCGCGCTTCATGGGGTCTGTGGCGCCCCCGGCGGTCGCCTCGGCTGCTCCCCAAACCGCTGAAGTGGTCATGCTGGACTCAGCCCAGGTCCAGGCGATCCTCCATCCCAGCCCGGCCCCTGTGGTTCCCCGCTTGCGCGAGGCAAGCGAAACCCGGCCAATCCGCGACCTCGCACGCCTGTCGGACCCCGCGCCCAAAGCGGAATCCGTCGCGGTTCCGCTCGTGGACTTGGCGCAGGCCGCTCCCGCAACCCTGACACCGCCGCAGCCGCAGCCAACCGAAGCAGTCGAACGGCTCACGCCGCCGCTTGCCGGTGCTGTCGGAAGCCGTCCAGAGCCTGAATCCACCGATTCTCCAAAGCAGCCGGCCGAATCGAACGCACAACCGGACTCCGAACCCAGGGCCGAATCCCAAACCCTCGCGCCACTGGGTGCCAACGTGGTGATCGTGCATCGGCCGCCGTTGGTCTATCCCGCCAGCGCCCGCAGGGCAGGAATCGAGGGCAAGACCCGGGTGGGACTGGAAATCGGGAACGACGGTAGTGTGCAACGAGCCTGGATCTTGCAAAGCAGTGGAAGCACGTTGCTCGATAAGAGCGCGGTGGAAAACGTCCGCCGCTGGCGCTTCGACCGCAAGAGCGTTGCCGCAGGAGGCGTTTTCCAGCAAACCATCTGCTTCCAACTCCACCCCGGCGGATGACCGTTGGCAAGGGTGGCTCGACTCCTTCTCGGTTAGGAGAGCCAAACTCCCCCTCGCATGTTGGTACCTGTTTTCAAGCAGCGAGAAGTTCTTCGTAAGGCAACCGAAGGTTTGGAGGTAAGGCTGCCCGCTTCCCACAGAAGCAGCCGACAAGCGGCGAAGCGCCCATTGGATGACCTCCCAATGAGGAGGAATGCGGCCATCCCTCCAAAGGACTCTGGATCGCCCTCCAGCGATCTCGCCTCCGATTCGGATCCGACCGAGTGGGTGCCGCGGATGGAGATCGCGTCGAATCGACGTTGCGCCCGCATTTCACTCCACTTGGGTATCCACGGAGCGCCCCATCCGTCGCACCCCAAGTGCCGAGCTGTTGGTACGAAACTAGGGCGAGCACTTTGTGAACAAGGCGGTGACATGCGCGGCGCCGTTTGTTAGGATGCCTGCATCAGCACCCAGGCCCGTTTTTTCACA
>Ga0116152_10005129_pt1 | contig 10239 bp, 13 predicted proteins | sample AD_UKC119_MetaG_FD_89894 | JGI IMG/M metagenome (GOLD analysis project Ga0116152, IMG submission 89894) | Active sludge microbial communities of municipal wastewater-treating anaerobic digesters from Hong Kong - AD_UKC119_MetaG | ecosystem: Engineered > Bioreactor > Anaerobic > Digestate...
GATCGGCCACAGCGGCAGCCCGCCATCCGTCTCGTATCGAAACTGGCGCGCCAACGCATATCGAACGATGGCGTCATCCTGTGCGGTTCCGACGATCATCAGATCCCCGGCCTCGCGTAGTGGTTTGCCGGGATCAGAAGGACGTGACCCTTCACGATTCCGTCGTTGTGGCCAGCGCCGTGCTTCGTGCTTCCGAGGTAGAGCGTCTCGCCGTTCTTCAGGACGGGAAGCGCCTTGCCCCAGAACTCGCCGAACGTCCGACGTGTCGACGCCTCGGCGCCGGCCATGGCGCCGCCTTCGACCACCACCTGCTTGTGGATGGCCGTCGAGGCCGCGGTCAGCGTCGTGTAGGCGTGGATGCCGTCAACGTCGAGCGTGTCGCCAAGCCCCGCGGCGCCGAGTACGAGCGTTCCGAAGTTGTCGGTCGCGTCCGACGCCTCCGTCCAGACGAAGACCATCGCGGCGATCAGCCAGTCGACGTCATGCGCCGTGAAGATGGCGTTGTTCGTGACGTTTGCCCCGGACGTATCGAAGTCGATCGGGCCGAAGTGGGCCTTCTCGGCACGGTTCACGGGCGCCAACTGCCGGGAAACAATGAGCCCCGGCTGGGCTCCGTGGAGTGGATAAATGGGAACTGCTGCCATAGCTGTTGGCTCCTGATGTCAGGGCCGGGACCTGTCGATCACACGGCCTGTTGCGTGTCGATCCGACTAGGCCGCGTTGACGATCTTGTGCGCCTGCCGACAGCTCGAAACGAGCATCTGGCATTCCTTGCGCATGTATCGCTCACGCTCGGACGTCGCCCGTCCGTGCGCCTGATACACGCGGTTCCACTCAGAGCCGGTGAACGACTCGAAGTGCCACGGCTTCTGCACCATTCGCATGATGTGATCGGTGTTGAAGAAGTAGTACGTCCCGGCCGCGATCTGCGTGTCGTAGCCGAACGTGAACATGCCGCTCTTGACCGCCTCCCACTTGTTCGTGGTGATGCGGGTCCGCTCGTACGTGCGCTTCGCGACTTCGAGCTGCTGGATGATCGTGTTCCAGCGCTGGTAGTCGCTGAGCACGAAGATTCCGTACTCGTTCCGCGGCGTGCTGTCGCGCTCCAGGAACTGCGCTTCGAGCGGCACGAGGTCGGTGAACACGTCGATCGGACGAGTGCTGCTCAGGTCGCTCGACGTGATCGCCTGCCACCACTCGTTCGTGGCGCGGTCGATGGCGCCGAAGGCGCGGCTCATCCCGTTCTCGGACGGTACGCTCGACGGGCTGAACCCGTGGTTCGACGGGTTGGCGTTCGAGCAGATGATGTCGAGGCCCCACGGGGCGCGGCCCTGCGAGTCCCACGGATAGACGCCGTAGCCGGAGCTGCTCAGGTCGCCGGCGGACCCGTCAAGGTCGAGGTCGGCGTTGCCCGTGTATCCGTTCTTGACCGTCAGCTTGTTGGTGGTCGTGTTGATCGCCGTGATCTCGGCGGGGTCGGCGATTCCGCCCGTGGTCGGCCAGTTGGTCGTACCGAGCACGGCGCCCGTCGTCTTGTTGCGGACGATGATCTGTTCGCCGATCTTGAACTTCGACGCGTCGTCGACCGTGAACTGGTCTTCGGAGTAGTCCCACGTCAGCGTCGACGCGGAACTGGCCAGGAGCGACGATCCGTCGCCGATCGCCCAGCGGTTCTCCTTGCGGCGCGTGTTGGCGATCAGGTCCTCGGCTTCCTTCGCCGTGATCCGGATGAGCGACTTCATGTCGTTGTCGGAACGGTTCGCGATCTCCTCGGTGAGCGCCTCGGCCGCGACCAGCGGGACCGTGCGATAGAGGATTCGCTTGCGCTCCTGGCTTCCGGACTTCGGGTATCCGCCACGCTCGGGGACCGGAATACCGGCGTTCGGGTTGCCGTCGGTGTGCGCCCGCAGGACGATGAAGTTTCCGTCCTTCTCCGCGAGCATCTTGGTCTGTGCCGCCTCGAAGTCTCCCTTTTCGAGCACGTCTAGCGTCAGTGTCTTCTCGTCGAAATGCTTCTCGGCGATGTCCGTATAGACCTCCTTGAGCATCTCGACCTGGTTGGCAAAGGTTGCCGCAGATGATGGCATGATCTTGACTCCTAGCGCGGCCTGCGCCGCGACAAACGTGGTTGCGTGTCACGACGCCGGCGCTATCGAGCCGCCTGCATCTTTCGTTCGATGAAGCTGACGATGTCGACGGCCCGGTCGGGGACGACTTCGTCGGTCGATCTGCTCGGAGGCATGGCGCCGCCGCCAGAAATGTTGTTGCGTGCGATCGCGTCGCGCCTGTCGGCGGCGTCGCGAATCGACTCTGTCGCCGGCGGCTGATTCGTGTTTTGTGGCATGCCGATGTACCTCTCGACTTCCTCGATGTAGTCCGGCAGCCATGTCGACTCGATGTGCAGTTCGATCTGCCGCCTGCTGTAGCCGCGGCTGGCGAGATCAGAAGCCAGCGACTTGATGTCGCTGTTGAGCTTCTGCATTCGGTGTTGATGTGCCGGATCGTTGGACTTGTTGAACAGCGGGTGACGCGCCGTCGCCCGCGTGACGAGCTGCTCGGCCGCCGTCGCCGCTTCCTGCTTTCGTCCGAGCTCCTCGCGGGTGCGCTTGGATTGCTCCAGCTCGTCGCGAAGCGCCTTCGAATTGCTGGCCGACTCGGCGATCTGGGTCGCGAGCGCCTTCCGATCCATGTAGTCGAAGTAGGCGCGGGCGAGATCGGGATCGTCGTCGAGCTGCTCCTGCGTGATGTTCTCGTAGGGGTTGCGGACGTTGATCTTGGGAGAAGTCGGCGCGGGCGTATCCGTCCGCTGCTTGCGGATCTCATCGATGTCCGCCTGGAACTTCGCATCCCTCGCTCGACGTTCTTCCTCTTCGAGTTGTTTCCGCGCCGCCTCGCGATCGAGCGGCCGATAGCCGTCGTCCGCGTTGTCGGTCGGCTCCGTCGTCGTCGCCGTGTCCTTGTCGGCCTGCGACGCGTCGCCGGTCGCGCCGGCGCCATCGGTGTTGTCCGTCGGCTCAGGGGCCGCAGCGCCGGACGCGCCGTCATCGGCGTTGAACAGAGGGCCGAGTCGGCGCTTCAGTGATTCGAGCAGGAATTCATCCATATCAGACTCCTTGTGTTCCAACCCCGACACCTGGATCAGTCGCGTTCGAGACGCTCGACCGGGGTCGCGAGTCAGCGCCGCTCTTTTCGGCGCGCGAACTTCCCGAGCCGGCGCGCCGGGTTCCGTTGTTGTTCTGTGGCTTGTCTTTGGAATCGCTCTTGGCCGGCATGCCGCCGACGACGCCGAGCGTCATCGCCTGCGTCAGGAGCATCTGGGCGGCGCCTTCGAGGCCGAGCTTCAGGGCGCGGACAGCGCCGTCCATTGACGCCTGGGCGACAGCCAGTTGGCTTCGTACGGCGTCCATCGCGCGGTTGTATTCGTTGAACTGCTTGTGGCGCTCGATGTGCTCCATGACTTCGCGAGCGCCGGCCGGATTGCGCTGTTCGAGCGTCAGGAAGTCATCGTCGTTGATGAACTTCTCATAGACCTCGATGAACTCGTCGTGGTGCTGCTGAGCCCGAGGCGGCGGGACCATCTGGCCCTGTTGCCATCGCCGCAGGTTGTCGCTGGCCCTGTCTCGCGCCTGCTCGTCGGGATCGAACAGAGTGCGGACATCGTCCATGCCCATGACGCGGGCGATTGCGAGGCGTCGCGTCCGCTCATCCGGGAACGCGTTCAGCTCGAGCATCTTCAGCAGGATGGCCTGTCGCTCCTGCGGCGTTTGCTGGATGTTGCTGAAGGTGTCGACGATGACGTTGGCCGTCTTGTCGGGGAACTTCTTGAACGACGTGGGCTGAAGGTCCGCCGCGCTCCACTGGCGATATGCAAGCCGCTTGTCGTCTCCGACGATGCCGGTGATCCGCGCCTCGACGGCGTAGTGCTGTAGATCCGTGAGGATGTGGCTCCCAACGTCCGACCAGAGGACGTTCAACGCCTTGCCGGTCGTCGCAAGTCGCTCGTTGGCCCCGGCGTTCAGCGCCAGAACGCCGCGCCCGCTCTGGACGTCGGAGTCGTCTGTTCGGCCGAGCGTGACGTCGGGAATTCCGACGGCGTCCTGCATGAACCGCAGGGCAAGCTGGATGGCCTTTTCTTCCTGCAGTCCCTCTGGCGGGATGTACAACACCTGCGGCCGCTTGCTGATATCGCAGTCGTAGACGCTCTCGTCGTCCTTCAGGGCGTCCGGATGGCTCTTGTCGCTTGTGTCTCGCAGGATCTTGGCGTTGACGCGCTTGCGGCGAAGCTGGCGCGCCTTGTTCCACGCGTCATTGATCTCGATCTGGCCCGGAATGATGTCGTCCATCGAGCTGTAGCCGACGGCGTGAGTCGTGCCCGGGTACTCGCTGAACGGGTAGAGCGGGAGTTTCTTGGACGCGTTGCCGAGTTCTCCCCATCGAAGCGCCGTATTGGCGTACCCCAGCTTGATGACGGTGGCGCCATTCGGCGGCGCCACTCGCTTCGAGACGTGGAGTTGATGGACGATGATCCCGTTGTCGTATTCGGCCCCGATGTACGTCTGCTGAATGAACGGATTGCTGTACGCCCCGTTGATCTTCTCGTGGCGCTCGGACAGGTCGGCCGAGTCGTGGTGTCGCATGATCTCGCTGTAGGGGATTCCGTAGCGGGCCCGGATCATCTCCGGCGTCATGACAGGCGATACGAGGTAGGCGTCGCATTCCTCCTGCCAGTCCTGCAGGTTGAACGGATACCACATGACTTCGAAGATCGTTCGGATCCGGAGTGAGACGTCGCCGCTGTACTGGACGATCGGGCTCTCATCCCCCTGATACCCGACCATCTGGCGATACCGATCGCGGTCCTCGTGGAACATCTGGCGGTTTCGCTCTTCGATGTCGAACGCCATGTCGGAACTGGCGTTGTCGGGGATCGTGGCCGCCTGGCGGGCGTAGTCGTCGAGCGTGATGTTGATGGGGTCGCCCTTCGTCGGGTCCCAGTACGGCTCGATGAACGTGACGGGTGAGCAGAATGAGTGCCGCAGCAGGTGGTCGTTTCGCGAGGGGATGCGGAGGTTGTGAAGCGCCTCCCACGCCATCAGCTCGTTGCTGAATCGCGCAACGGTCTGGTCGAATTCGTCCGACGTGTAAGACGGAACGTGCCAGATGGGGTCTGAGCGGCTGAGCTTCGCGAGCTTCTGATTGAGCAGGTAGCGGCAGACGTTGAAGACGAGACAGTCTTCCATCTCGCTCGTCTTCATGTTGCGGTAGCGCGTCGGCAGGACCATCTGCCGGACGACTTCGCTCCACTCCCGAAGCTGCTTACCTTCGAAGTAGCAGTAATTTCGGGCCGCACGCTCCTCGAACGGGTTCTTCGCCTGGCGCTGCTCCCACAGCCAGTCGATGGCGCGGGCCTGCTGCCGACCTGTCGGGTCGTTCCAGTCGGTGTTCGCAAATGTGTCGCAGTCCCGATACATGGCTCGTTACGCGCCGATCAACGCCGCGCCGCGCGTACGCTCGACGTCGCGATCCGGCGGCTTGGGTTGTTCGCGGGGTTTGGGATCGGAGACAGCGTCTTCGAGTTCGCGGATGGACTCGGCGGAGACGGCGCCGTCGGACTTCATTCCAAGGACGACAAGCCGGGCCACATCGCGAGTGAGGCGCTGTTGTGATTCGAGGAATTCGCTTCTGGCCTCTTCGGCCTGCTGCTGGAAGGTCGCCAGCATCGCGTTGTTCTTGGCGATGATCTCGGCCGCCGCCTTGTGGGCGGACCGCGATTGATCGTTGGCGTCCTGCGCCATGCGTGTGAATTCAGCCACGCGGACGGCGTCGAGGCGTTCATAGGCGTCGATGAGCCGCTGAGTTGACCCATGTTCACCGCGCCATATCTCGCGGGTGGCGGCAGTCGTCTCGGCGGTGGCGCGGATGATTCGCTCGTACAGGTATCCGACGACACCGATGAGCGCCGCCCCCCCGATCAGCACTTCCAGGAATGTCCAGCCGTTCATTGCGTACCTCGCGCGTCGTGTTGCTGCTGCGCGAAAGTACGTTCAACAAAAGTGGTGATCCGAACGGAAAGGACTTGACTCCCGCATTTAGTTGATGGTCTAGATGTGTCGCGACCTGCAAGCGCGATGAGTTGGCGTTTGCGAATTCACGGAGACGACCATGAGCGGATCAGCCATTACGAGATCGGTCACGGCGCGATCGATCGGGTTCACGGCCCAACAGAATGCGTACCTGAACAAGTGCAAGGGTCGCGGATCGGACTACGCGAAGACCGTGAGGATCGCGCTCGACCTGCTGATGCAGCTGGACAAGAAGCGTGACCAGAAATACGAGACGCTGCTCGTCGAGTCGGGCGAGCGTCAGCGTGAGATTGGTGAACTGGACGAGCTACTCCCGTAGCGAAAGGACTGACATGGCAATGGACAAATTTTCACAAGGACGAGCACAGATCAGGCCGCAGATCGACCCGGGCGATGCGACGTCGTTGGCGAAATCAGCGATGGATCCAGAGACGTTTGCCGCTTCGATTCGATCCCAGAAGGCGCAGGCGTCGCCTGTCTCCGAGGCGCTCTACTCCATCGCCGCGGAGGTCGCCCAGCTCGAAAAGAACATCGCCGTCCTGTGCGACAGGCTGTCTCCGATCGCGTCGCCTCCGACAACAGAACCAGGCGGCGATTCCAAGAAGCCCACGGAAACATCGCCGTGCGAGGTTGTTGATTGCATCATCACATCGGCGCGCCGAATCGAGGATGTCAACGCGATCGTGAACAGGCTCGTCAATCGACTCTGCGTCTGACATGACCACCCGCTACCACAAAGCCGCGTACGCGGTACGTCGTGGGACCCCGACGGGCCACTGACGAAGGCCGACAAGGACCTGCTGTTCAAGAACAACCCGCACTGGAATCAGGAGGATTGACGTGAGCGATTCAGACAAGTCTCGGTTCGAGCCGTACTCGATACCAAATCCATGCCCAAGAGTCGGAGACATCGTTCGCGTTGAATGGCGAGACTCCTATGGGTGCGGGAACTGGCAGTCACGCGAAGATGCCGCCGAATGGCGCCCATCTGAAATCGAGACGTTCGGGCGCGTGATGGAAATCGACCCTGGCGACTACATCAAGGTCGCCGGAACATACAGCGACGATCAGGTCCTCGGATGCATCGCCATTCCGTGGGGGTGCATCACGCAATTCACCATCATCGATCAAAACTGGACGACACCACGATCGGAGGATTGACGTGAGCAACGACGGACACATCGAACGCCTGCTGAAAGAGTCGTACGCACAGGGCGTCGAATCTCACTTCGATTCGAGCGACAAGGTTATCGACATGCTCGGTCCCATCGACACGACGCCTATCAAGCCGCAGCGGTTCCGCAGGCTGCGCGCCGCATGGCGTCGCATTGCTGACGCCTGGGGCGTGCTGACAGGGAAGTACGAGGCGTACGCGCCTGAGCATTGGATGGAGGATTGACGTGAGCAAAGGAAAAGAACTTCTATTGGCATTCATCGCTGGTTGGGCGATCACGGCGCCTGTGGCGATCACCTGCGGTATCGCAATCGGCGATCACTTGCGATCATCTACACCGAAGCATCGCGCCATCGGTCAGGACACATATACCGACCTCTCAACCCGCAGCATCACATTCCGTCTTCATTGTGGATGCACAAAGACCTATCAGGCGGAGTCTCGCCTGACGATCACGCGACTGTGCGACGACCACAAGCGCCTCGAATCCGAGCAGGCGCATCGCATCACAGATTTGCAATCAGCATTCGAACAAACCACCACGAAAGGAAACCCATGAAACTCACTGACGATATCAAGGAACGATTCAAGCGATTCTGGGCGGCGAACGGCGGGAACTGGGGGGCGCTGACGCCGATCTTCGACCTGCTTGGCGGCGAACGCGAACACGGCCAACTCGGAGACGCGTTCAAAACGTACTTCACCAACATGGAACTGGCGATCGCCGAGGGCGGGAAGGAAGGTCGGCCGCCAATGGTTGTTGAGGCCGACGACCTGATGACCATCCTCGACGTCATGGACATGAAGACGCGAATGCTCGTGGCCTCGACGTGCGCCCAGGAGCCGCAGCGACGCCTGAGCCTCGGTGACCTACGGCCTGACGAACGAATCGACGCATGCCTTCGGGTCAAAGTCCCGATGTCCGGCAACGAATTCATCGATCACATCATCAACGTCGGCCGCGAGCTTGATATCGCACAGTCGGTCGAGACGGCCAAGCGAGCGATGCGGGCCCAGATCGAAATCGGCGAACAGGCGATGGCCGCCGGTATGGACGATCCGACGCGGCGCCCACCGATGGCGATCGCTCGACCTGACGGGATGGGAGGGTTCGGCGCGTGACGCGGTACGAGAAGCTGAAGGCTGATTACGACTCGCACACACATTACATTGGCCTGTGCGTCGATTCGATTCCTCAATGCTCCTTTGCGAGCACAAGGCTTGACAGCGACATTCCTGAGGTCCGATTCGTTGGCCCCGGAAGCGATGGCGGGTCATGCCTCATCCGCGGACTGGAAAACATCCAGCACATCATGCGATGGCTGAACGACATGTTCGGCGATGCGGGTCCGACGCTCGGCGACGACCGACATATGGCACACATTCTGACATACATGCGCGATCTTGGCGTATTCAAGGATGAAGAGCTTCCGAAGGTTGAGGCCAGGATTCAAGAGCTTGTGTCGAGAATCGCTTCGACAGATGAGTCAGGCGCGAACGACGATATCAACATCAAGTGCCGATGCGCCTATTGTGGAGACGCGGCTGAATTCTTAGGACCTGTGTTCAAGGGCCGCAAATGCTATGCGTGCGGAGTGGAGAACATGGCTTGTGTCGCCGTCAGAACGCCCGCCCGCGAATACGCATGCTTCGGATGCCTGAAGTGTCCTAGATGCGTATTGGATCCTACGACTTGGAAATCCAGGAGAACTCCCAAGCCGGAGCTGCGCGACATGATCGGAGAGGCTACAGAGCCTCCACTGCGATCACTCACCGATCATACCGACCTTGTCCATGTCGAACGCCTCGAAGCGTACGACGAGGATAATCCGCAGACCGAAATGCACCTTTCCGGGATCGTGGCGCGACTCAAGAATGGAACTTACGTCAATGTCTGGGGCGGAGCTGATGACGTCGGCCCGGACGACGAGATCATCCGTCAACTGTGCGACGCATGGAACAAGGTGCATCGTGGATCGCGCGACGAGTCGCAGGCTGGCGCCGACGACATCCACCGCCGCAAGGTGATCGGCGAAAGGGATCAGGATGGCCACACGGTCAGCGTATCGCTTGTCGATGGATACTGCCCTCACGTCTGGACGGCGTGTGGTGCTGAACTACCAGGCGGGCACACATCTAAGCGCGTCAATGCCGACGGTACTGTGACGCATTTCGACCCAAGGATTTCATCTCTGGCTGACCTCGGCGAGTCCTGCGAGATCTGCAACAAGGAGCCGTGATGCCGGAGAACGACAACGACATCCCGCCCATCATCGAAGACTCAGGCGGATCGCCGGACGGCGTCCCGCACTTCGAGTCGGAGCATTGCTGGTGCCGGCCTCGAATCGAGATGATCTGTCCTGAGTGTCACGCCGACCCCGATCGTCGAACCCCATGCTTTCTATGCCATGGCGATGGATGCGTCGAGCACAACGGCGACCCCAACGAGGCGAAACTCGTGATTCATCGGTATGAGGACTGACATGACCCACTCGCGCCGCCGCGGCATCAACCAGTATCGATTCGTCGCCCTCTGCGGGGTACGCGCTCGCGTCGCCGACGGTATGGCGCGAGGCGAATCCGAGTGCGGGAACTGCAATCGGATCATCAGGCTGCGTCGCAGGATGATGGCCGAGCTACTCAGGAATGGGCCGACAGACGTGTATCGTCCGCGCGTGACTCGCCAGATGGAACGCAGCACGCCGACGCTGGATTTGTTTGAGGCGACGCAGCCTGCCGACGAGGACAAACGCAAATGATCGACCCCAGCAAATTCGACATCATCCTTACGCAGCCGCTTCTGACCGACGAGGGGTTCGCGAACGAGGCGTGCGCCAGAGAACTTGAAGCCGCGCTTCGGGATATGCCCGAAACGCACGAGAGGCTTGCAGGAAACCCGGAGTGGAACCTCAAGGGGTGGGTATTCCTTCATCAAATCGTCGGTCTCGTGATCTACTGGTCGATCCGCAACATCGACTACAC
>Ga0116152_10005130_pt1 | contig 10239 bp, 5 predicted proteins | sample AD_UKC119_MetaG_FD_89894 | JGI IMG/M metagenome (GOLD analysis project Ga0116152, IMG submission 89894) | Active sludge microbial communities of municipal wastewater-treating anaerobic digesters from Hong Kong - AD_UKC119_MetaG | ecosystem: Engineered > Bioreactor > Anaerobic > Digestate...
CAACGTCCTTTCTCCTCAGCAAGTTTGTACAGTATGAATCTGGAAACTCTGGCTATTGATTCGATATATGAGAACCAACCTTTTGTGAGTAGAGCCCAGTTTTCTCCTGATGATACTCAACTTTTAATTACAGGTGCTCCTGATGCATTTGATAAACTGGGTTTAAATATCGGAAAAGAACCAATCTCTAACTCTTATGATAACCAATTGTTTATCTTCGATTTGCAAACCAAAAAAGTGACACCTATCACCAAAGATTTTAATCCCTCTGTTGAAAGTGCCGTCTGGAATCCTTTTGACCGGAAAATCTATATAAGAGTTGTGGATCAGGATTGTAATAGCTTATACACATGGGATTCCAAAACACAAACCTTTTCTAAAGTTAGACTTACGGAGGATGTGGTTAAGGATTTCTCTGTCGCATCCGCCTCTTCGGATTTGGTGTATTATGGTCAAAGTGCCAGCAATGCGGATCGACTCTATTTTGTTGGTGGGAAAAAAGGCGCTGAAAAGTGTTTGTACGATCTTTCTAAAGAGAAATTGAATGGTATGGTGTTAGGTGAAGTTCATGATTTTGATTTTAAAACAGCTGATGGGACAACCATTACCGGAAGATATTATCTTCCTCCTCATTTTGACACCAATAAAAAATACCCTATGTTGGTTTATTATTACGGAGGAACTACCCCAACAATGAGAACCCTGGAGTTTAGTTATTCTATGCATATGTACGCTGCTTTAGGTTATGTAGTGTATACTTTAAATCCAAGCGGTACTATAGGTTTTGGACAGGAGTTCAGTGCCAGACATGTAAACGCCTGGGGGATCAGAACCGCTGATGAGATTATTCAGGGTGCCAAAACATTCTATAGGTCATTTCCATTTGTTGATTCTTCCAAAATTGGTTGTTTTGGAGCCAGCTACGGTGGTTTTATGACAATGTATTTACAAACGCAAACCGACATTTTTGCTGCGGCTATCAGCCATGCAGGTATCAGTGCACTTACGAGTTACTGGGGTGAAGGGAACTGGGGTATTGGCTATTGTTCTGTGGCTAATGCAGATACATACCCCTGGAATAATCAGATGTTTTTTGTAAATCAAAGTCCTCTGTTTCATGCGGATAAGATTAAAACGCCCCTTTTATTACTTCATGGAGATCAGGATGATAATGTTCCTGTTGGAGAAAGTATTCAAATGTATAATGCTTTAAAAATCCTGGGTAAAGAAGTGGAGTTTATTGAAGTGGAAGGGGAAAATCATGGTGTTGCTGATTATTATAAAAGAATATTATGGGCCAAAACCATGCAGGCCTGGTTCGCTAAATGGTTGCAAAACGATTCTACTTGGTGGGAGGAGATCTACCCTGATACCAAAGATCGGTTGTAAAAGGTTACAACTCTTCAGAATGGGAGTACAGATGAATCCATTCAAAGCTATTTTGACAATATTCTAGGAATTTGATAAAATCAGATTTTGATATGATAAGTGATGCCGTATTGATGCAAGGGTGAAAACTTAATCGTTCTGCTTTCTGTAAGGTTTCGTCAATGAAAACATGCACATGATGGGTTGTATCATGGATTAATCCAAATGGTGTTACTGAACCAGGTGTTACACCAAGCCATTTCTGAAGCCTTTCCGAAGATGCAAAGCTGAGTTTTCCTTGTTTTAACTGTTTCTCTATCAGGTGAATATCCATCTCCTGATCGCAATTCAATAAAACCAAAAAGTGTTTGTTCCCTTTGTGATTTCTGAAGAAAAGATTCTTGCAATGCTGTGCATCATACCCTTTCCAGTATTGTTTGGCAATCTCAATGGTTGGGGCAGCGGGGTGCTCTATATAGTCAAATTGGATGTTCAGCTGTTTTAACAGTTCGTAAAGCTTAGGATCTCCGTTCATACTGAGTTATTTATAGTTTTGGATAATCTCTGTTGCTTCTTTTAGCTTTTGATCTAACAACTCTTTCGATTTGGCTTCCAGTAATAATCTTAAGTAGGGTTCTGTATTAGATGGCCTTACATTAAACCACCAATCCTGAAACTCAATTCTATATCCATCAAAATCCATGAGATTTTCAACCTTTTCCTGTGATGTGAAATAGGCTTTTAAAGCTTCCATTGCTTCAGCCTTTTGTGAAATTCTGAAGTTGATCTCACCGGAATTGTGATAGGTGGCTATCGTTTGGATCAACTCCGAAACTGAGATCCCTTTTTGTTTCATCTCACTGAAAACCCTAAGAATGATCAATGCAGCAACCATCGCTGAATCAGAATAATAAAAATCTTTTAAATAATAATGCCCCGCAAACTCTCCCCCAAAAATTCCGTCTATCTCTCTGAGTTTCAGTGCTGCAAAAGCTCTTCCCACTTTCCAGATGTAAGGTGTAAATTGAAATTGTTGTAAATATTCACTTACCGACTTGGATGTTCTGATGTCTTGTATAAAAACACCTCCGTTTTTGTACTTTGGATCTTGACTGAAATAGTGTCCCATTACAGCAATAAGTAAATCCGGTGGAATAAATGTTCCATTTTCATCTACAAACATGACCCTATCCGCATCTCCATCAAAAATAACCCCAATATCTGCTTTTGTTTGATTTACCAGCTTCTGTAAATCTACAATATTCTCCATCTCAAGCGGATTCGCTTCATGATTGGGAAATGTACCATCTAAGGTGTCAAAAAGGTAAATGTGTTCTGATCCAAAAACTTCTTTGGCTAACAATGAACCCATCCCATTAGAGCAATCTATAACTATTTTCAAGTTGGAAATATCTGATTGATAATTTTTTAAAAAACGAAGATACTCCTCTTTTACAGGATAGTCTATTATTTTACCCTTAGGCTCCTTAATCTCAACTTTATTTTGTAAAATCATAGTTTCCAAATCTTTAAGACCACTATCGTATCCGCATGGAAGGGCATCTTTTCTGGAAACTTTGAGTCCGTTATATTCTTTTGGATTGTGGGATGCAGTGATCATAACAGATCCATCAAAATGGTGCTTGGCTGTAAAATAGTACACCATTGGAGTTGTAGATAGTCCTATGTCATAGACATCAGCACCGGCATCGGTAATCCCATTCGTTAATGCACTGAAAATTTCCGGTGTAGAGATTCTCATATCTCTTCCAACAAGGATTTTTTTGGTTTTTAATAATTGGGGTAAGAAAAATCCAAATTTATATATGATATCTAAATCAAAATCCTGATTGTAAATTCCTCTGAAATCGTATGCTTTAAATGCTCCCATAACGTTTTTATTTGCAAAATTATAGGAAATATCTTATATTTGCATCCTAAAATTTAAAAATTGATGAATAAAGTTATACTTAGTCTCGTTTTCGTTTTGTTTTTTAATGTTCTATTCGCTCAAAATCAATACGATATCATTCCCAAACCAGTTTCTTTAGTTCCAAGAGAAGGAGTGTTCAAAACTACTCTAAAATCTATTATGAATAGAGAAAACACCAACGCCCAATCTTTTCAGATGGTGAATGATCTTGAAATTGGGAAAGAGGGTTATAAAATATCGATACAACCCAATAAACTTATTGTTAAAGCATCTACTGATGCAGGTTTCTTTTATGCAATTCAAACCCTGATGCAACTGATGCCTGCTGAGGTGTATCAAAAGAACTTTAATGATCAAACTCTTGTTGAGATCCCATGTTGCGAAATTAAAGATTTCCCCAGATTCCCATATAGAGGATTACATCTGGATGTGAGCAGACATATTTTTCCTGTCTCTTTTGTGAAGCGTTATATCGATTTAATGGCGATCCATAAGTTTAACTTTTTTCACTGGCATCTTACGGATGATCAAGGATGGCGCATTGAGATTAAAAGGTACCCTAAATTGCAGGAGATTGCATCGAAAAGGGCTCAAACCTGGAAGGGGCACTATAATTCCGGTCTGGGTTATGATGAAACCCCTTATAGTGGTTATTATACACAAAATGAAGTGAAAGAGATTGTAGCTTACGCCAGATCAAAATATATAACTATTGTTCCTGAAATTGAGATGCCAGGGCACGCTTTGGCTGCGATTACAGCTTATCCTGAGCTCTCTTGTACGGGAGGCCCTCACAAAGTGGCAGAAACATGGGGCGTTTTTGAAGATGTGTTCTGTACAACAGATGAGACTTTTCTGTTTCTGGAAAATGTATTGACAGAGGTGATGACTCTCTTCCCTTACTCTCCATATATTCATATTGGAGGTGATGAGTCTCCAAAAACAAGATGGAAAGAGTGCCCCAAATGTCAGGATAGAATTCAAAAAGAACATCTGAAAGATGAACATGAACTGCAAACCTATTTTATGAATCGAATGGCCCGTTTTCTTGAAAGAAATGGTCGTCAGGCTATTGGCTGGGATGAGGTTTTGGAAGGTGGGATCCCTGATGGTGTGATTATCATGTCGTGGAGAGGTGAGGAGGGTGCCGTTCAGGCAGCACAAGCAAACCATTACGCAATCATGTCCCCTTCCGGCTCATTGTATCTGGATTATTACCAGGGAGTTCCCGAAACAGAACCAGTTGCTATCGGTGGCTTTCTTCCTCTAAACAGAGTCTACGAGTATGAACCAATCCCCGCTACACTACCCGAAAATAGATCCCATTTTATTCTCGGACTTCAAGGCAATCTCTGGACTGAATATATCAAAACAACAGATCATGTAGAGTATATGGCTTATCCTAGAGCCGCTGCCGTTGCAGAAATCGCCTGGTCTCCAAAATCTCATAAAAACTACCCCGATTTTCTTTCCCGTCTTTTAACCCATTTCTCCCGTTTGGATCAGTTAAATGTGAACTACTCGAAAAGCCATTTTGGAATAAAAGCAGTAACAGGATGGTCTGATCAAACTCAAAAACCTCAATTTGCACTGGCAACAGAATGTAAAAATTGTATGATCAAATATACCACCAATGGTAAAGAACCAACCCTACAATCTGAAACCTATTCAAACCCCATAATAGTTTCTAAAACTATTGAAATAAAAGCTCAGGCATTTAAAAATGGAGTGCCATTTTCACCACTATACTCTGAAAAAGTGATCTTGCATAAAGCAACCGGAAAACCTTATAAAATGGATCACGTAAACCCTTCATATTCAGGAGGGCACCAATTTGCACTTACGGATGGAATCGTGGCAAACAGCAGCGCCTGGAACAGATGGGTGGGTACTTTAGGAAAAGATATGGATGTTCAAATCGATTTACTCGAAATGACTGCTGTAAACAAAATTAAAATGCAATTTTTTCATGCCCCCGATTCCTGGATTTATGGACCTGCTGAAGTAACTCTCTTCTCTTCAACTGATGGTAATCAATGGAAACAAGAGGATAAAGTGGTGTACCACTCTGAAACCTATTCTCACAAAGGGATCAAAGAACAACTTTTTAACAAAAAGATAAATACTAGATATATCAGGATTGTAGCCAAATCAATCGGTAAAATTCCTCCTGATGCTCAAGGAGCTGGGAATAACGCTCACCTTTTTTGTAATGAAATCATAGTGGAATAATTTTCAAAGTTCAACCATTTATTTATCTTATTTTTCAAACTGATATGCCAGGTACAACAATAAACGAGTTATTTCAAAATGCAGCCGTTTTAATTACTTTTGTAGTAGTTTATGATTTGTTCGCTCAATATAAATTTAAGATACATGTAGTGTTGAATAAAATTCTACTCGGTGTATCTATTGGCTTGTTAGGGGTGGTGTTGATCTATACCGCTTACAGATCGGAATTAACCTATTTTATAGACGCCCGTTCCGTTTTACTTTCAATAAGTGGACTATTCTTTGGGGCAATCCCTACACTGATTGCAATGGGTATCACCATCCTTTTCAGGGTTTTTCAAGGTGGTGAAGCGGTATGGATTGGAGTAACAATTATTCTCTCTACTGGCTTTTTTGGATTGATAGTGAGACACTTCTGGTATAAGAAACTCATAAATTTATCACATGTTGAAATCTTTCTCTTTGCCCTCTTCAACCATGTCGTTATGATAATGATGATATTAGTTGTTACTCGGGAGATCTCATTATACCTTTTGAAGACCATCTCCATTCCAATTTTGATTATTTTCCCCCTCATTTCAACCATAATCTGTTTCCTTCTCCAAAATAGAATGAAAAGAGAACATGATAAAAACCTGATGCAGGAAACCATCCAACGTCTTAACTTGGCATTGAACGCAGCTGAACTTCTCTTTTTTGACAGAGATCTGATTCAAAAAACCATTACTTTCTCTGATAATTCTAGTTCATTATTACAAGACATTCAAAAAAAAAATCAAGGGAAGTTTGAAGATTTTGAAACGTATATCCATCCTGATGATTTAGAAGCTTTTCTTTCCAATTTAGAAAACGCACGGATCCATAATGAGAGTATGCATATGGATTTGAGACTCATCACTAGCTCCAGAACAACAAGATGGATTCATTTTGTTTGTCGCTATTTTTTTGATGATGCAAATACACCTGTTCGGATTATTGGTGTGATTAAAGATATTACCACTGAGAAACAAATGGAGGAGTCATTAGCAGAAAGTGAATCTAGGTTCAGGTCGATTCTTGAAAATGCTCCTGATGGGATTTTTGTGAATACAAATGGGCTGTTCTCATATGTAAATCCGAAGTTAGTGGAACTTCTTAAAGCAAAAGATCAAACTTCTCTAATTGGTACAAACATTCTTGATAAAGTAGCTCCTGAATATAGACATAAAGTGCAAGCCAGAATTGAATACCAAAAAGAGACTGGGAAAAATGCGAAATTAATGGAACAAGAATATATTAGAATGGATGGTTCCAAAATTGCAGTAACTACAACAGCTGCCCCGATTAAATATCAGGGTAAAGACTCTTATCTGGTTTTTGTTCATGACCTCTCTATTCGTAAAAAAACAGAAGAACAGATCAAAAAATTATCCCTTGCTGTTGAACAAAGCCCAGTTAGTATTATTATTTCAGACTTGAACGGTACCGTTGAGTATGTTAATCCTAAGTTTTCTGAGGTGACCGGATACTCTTTGCATGAAATCGTAGGAAAAAATCCACGTATTCTTAAATCCGATTTTACCAGCGATGAGGAATATAAAGTCCTTTGGGAAACCATCATTTCAGGCAAAGTATGGTCTGGTGTTTTTAAAAATGTGAAAAAAGATGGGACCCAGTATTGGGAGTCTGCCACAATTTCACCCATAAAAAATGGACAAGGTGATATTACTCACTATGTGGCTATTAAAGAGGATATTACTGAAAAAAGGCAAATCCATGCAGATCTGCTGGAAGCTAAAAATAAAGCAGAAGAGAGCAACCAGCTGAAATCTCACTTCCTGGCAAATATGAGTCATGAGATCAGAACCCCTTTAAATGGGATTCTTGGATTTCTTGATCTTATTAAAGATGAGTCACTTACAGAATCAGAAAGAAACGATTATATTGATATTATCATCAAAAGTGGCTCCAGATTGTTAAATACGATTAACGATATCATTGAAATGTCAAAACTCGAAGCAGGTTATTCTAAAGTGGATATCGATGAGATTAACCTGTATGATATGTTGATTGACCTTTGTAACTTTTTTAAACCTCAAACCGATGATAAAGGGGTCTTGCTGAAAGTGAGAATCAATGATTCTATCTCCAGTGTGTTGCAAAATTTTGCTACCGATAAGAATAAAATCAATGGGATTCTTACAAATGTGATTAAAAATGCGATCAAATTTACAGCACAGGGTGCCATAGATATCATTGTTGAAAAACAGGAAAGTGGTGTTTTAATCAAAGTCAAAGATACCGGTATAGGAATCCCTGAAGATAAAGTGGAAGCTATATTTGATCGTTTTATTCAGGCTGATATCAGCAATACACGCGGTTATGAAGGATCAGGTCTTGGCTTGTCTATCTCTAAAGCATATATTGAACTCCTACAAGGTAAAATATGGGCTGAGAGTGAATTGGGTAAAGGGAGCACTTTTTTTATCTTCTTGCCTTTCTTGATTGCAAGTGATAAAATGAACGATTCAAGGTCTAAACCATTGCAACCTCTCAAAAATGATGGTAAAATTTACACTGTCCTCGTTGCTGAAGATGAGGAGGATAACTTTCAGTTTCTAAAGATCGTTCTTAAAAAACTCGGGTTCAAAATTGCGCGTGCAGTTAATGGGAAAGAAGCAGTTCAATTCGTAAAAGAACAAGAGATAGATATCGTTTTGATGGATATTAAAATGCCAGAAATGACCGGTATCGAAGCCGTTAAGGAGATCAGAACATTCAATAAATCTATCCCCGTTATTGCCCAGTCCGCTTTCTTTATGGATGATAATGAAAACCTGGTTAATGATAATGGGTTTAATGATTATATCATGAAACCCATTAAAAAAGATCAGCTTTATCTGTTGTTGAAAAAATATCTGTAACTAGTCGATTCTGTTAAGTAATGTTTCTCTGATCAGCCTTTTTAAGTTTAACTGTTCATTAATCAATGCTTCTTGTCTGGCCGGTCTGAAAAATTCAGCGTACCTTGGCACTGTGAGTTTATAGTTTAACTGATCCAAAGTTCCTGAAATATCCACTCCTAACTTAACCGGAACCGGTGATTCAACCAGTGAAATGTGATAAATGAAACTCATGTCTAAATTGTGCTTTCCGCTGATAACAGCCCGGTATTTGTCCATCTTCAGAGAGAATGGATATACATCAATTTCGTTTTTATATAACGTAAACTCAGCAGCAATAGAATCCACTCTGTTTTCCGTTTTTTTATTGAACATCAGTGTTTTGGCAATCTCAGAGAACGTCTCACCATCCATCAATACCAGATTTTGCCCTGCTATCGCTGCTGCCCCTCTAATGGTTGATCTCTTTAAGTCGTAGTTGGAAAACATGTACGACTCTGCTACAAAATGAAACTCACCCTCTCCTTTAAACGATTTTAACATCGGCATAATCGTGTCCAAATCCGGAAACATTCCCAATAATTGTTCAATCTCTACATCGAGCATGTGGTAGTCTAAACCAATAAAAAGATGGTTTTTGCGCGGGGTTCTGTATAATGCAGTCACATATACCTTGCTCCCCGGTAAATCTGCTCTTAGGTCATCCAGAATCAGTTTTCCATCTTTGATCACAATCCCACCTGTGATATTGTTAATCTCACTTTCATTGAATAACGCTTTTTTGATTTCAGCCTTTAAAACAACATCCACATTTAATGGCACTAAGAATGGATCCCCTTCACTTCTTGGAACAACAGTCTGATTCACTTCCTCACTCCCTGTTTCTGATGAGGTGAGTTCCATAATTCTATTGATATCTGTTATTTGAGATTTAAAAATGAAATCCCCTTTAAGGATCCCCTCTTTCTTCAAGTAAGGTTCCAGATTCCAAACAGTTCCAAGTAACGAAAAATCAGATTTCCCTAATAATATTCTGCTATCCGTGATCTCATAGCTGTCATTCCCTGATTTGAAACTAAACACGGGTAATTTAACTGTTTCCGGTATCAAATAGGTGTTTAATACACCATTGTTGATGGTGATATGTCCCGTTGGGACCCATTGGAGTAAAGCATTCCCAACGCCGTAATTTTCTATAATGTCAAAATGGATGTTGATTCCATCTGCTACAACATGGGAGATTCCTAGGCTATCTTTTTGAGTAGCCTGTAAATCAACAGCTTGTGCGATGATCTGATAGTTGTTCCTGTTCATTTTTTTCATCTCATCAATATGGAACGATCCAACCAACGATTTGACTTTTCCACTGTTTCCATTAAAAAAACCTTCAAAGAATCCAATGTTGTAGGTACATTGTACAGCTAATGATTTGAGGGAATCAGTGAAATCAGTGCTTTTTAAAGTGATATTGGCTCTAGAGAGTTGCATGTTTCCGGCTGTTCCCATTACTCCATGTAAATCTGCTGCCTGAATATCTGCATATAGAAAATCTCTCTTTTTCCCTTCTCTGGGTTTGTTCAACTCAAATCCAATCTCCATTTTGGGTGATCGGATCTGAAGCGTGTCTTGCACCCCAATCATATCAAAACCGGATAATCCCATTTTTCCTTTCATCCGGATCTGATCCAGATTCATCTCTGCAATCTGTGTGAGTGTGCCCTTCGAATAGAGGTCAATATGCATCAACCCTTTCAGATTGTACCCTGTGGAATCTAAAAGGGTTGATGCATATTGACCTCTATTCGAAGGGCACACTCACACAGA
>Ga0116152_10005131_pt1 | contig 10239 bp, 7 predicted proteins | sample AD_UKC119_MetaG_FD_89894 | JGI IMG/M metagenome (GOLD analysis project Ga0116152, IMG submission 89894) | Active sludge microbial communities of municipal wastewater-treating anaerobic digesters from Hong Kong - AD_UKC119_MetaG | ecosystem: Engineered > Bioreactor > Anaerobic > Digestate...
CTCCAGTAATGATGAGCACATCTCCAGTTTTTGCCTGGATTGTGAACTTACCATTCTGATCAGTCGCAGTTCCTGTTCGCTGTCCTTTGATACTTACAGAAGCACCCGGAACAATAGCCCCGGACTCATCAGTAACAGTACCGGTAATCGTCCGGTTCTGTCCAAATGCTAATGCCGCAAAAAACATCAGCATCGTGAGCAGTGATGCAAATTTTCTCATGTTAACGTTAATTTTTGAATTAAAAAGCATTGAAAATCAATGAAAATCGTCAATTTTCGAGGGTAAGGAGTACGTAAAAGACACTCTTATGTCCAAAAGTGCTGCGGCAAGGTATAATTTTTTTTAACATTTAGTTAATCAAAACTGAAAATATTCCCCTGATTTAGAGCATCAAAAGGTCCACCGTAATTGAACCTTCGCTTCAGTTTTTACCTTTCCGGCTATTTCATCAAGCCCGGAACCAATTGATTCCCTGTTTAAATAACGGGTCTGAGCTATTCGTAACCAACAGGTTATGTCCCGACTGATATCCAGGTTTACAGTAGCATAATAACGGTACCCCTTATAAAAAGCTGCGGGTATTGAATAGCTATATAATACATCATTTTCATATGCGTAAATTCTTGAATCATACCCATCTGTATCAAAATATTGCACCCGAAGCACTCCGCCTACCGGGCTTAACAATGGCTTGTAAATAAAGTCAATGTAGCTGCTAAAACCCCTTTCCTTGTTTTCCCCTTTATTATCATACCATACCATTTCAACCCTGTTTCGCAGAGTAATTGCTGTATTTACTCTATAAGAAACCTGTGTACGCCAGTTTTGGCGTGGAATAGTTACCAGGAAATTGGTCACTGTATTATTATCCGATTGGTTGGATTGTTTCGTCTCGTTCCTGAACCGGGTATAGATCTCGACCTGTTTGTTTGGAGTATAGGTAAGCTGTGCCAGGAATTCGCTTCCATTACTTGGCGCATCTACAAGGTATTTTAGCCAGGGGAACTTAAAAAAATCAGCATATCCATCAATACGCCACCCTATTGCGGGACGAATGGATATGCCTGCAAAAAAACCTTTTTCATTGGTAGGATAAGTGTTTTCTGTAAATGCATTTCCATTGATAGATTGATAGCCTGCCTGGATATTTCTGTATAGTAATGATACATCAACCCGGGGATCCACACTGATAAGCATTCCATTCACAAAAGCTTTATTTGTGTTTTTATCTGCCGCAGCTTCTCCAAAAAAATGCAGGTTCTTATAAGTATAACTATAATCCACACTATAATTGAACCAGTTGGTTCCGCTTATTGCATAAAGGTTATAAGGCTCATCTCTTTTCTGAACCGGCAATGAAAAATCATAATAAACAGCATTTACGCCGATCTTCATTTTTGCGGTTTTGTATGCTGCATTGCCACCAATGGTGGTTTGTGTCAGGTTATTCCTGTCAGCCAGTTCACTTTCTGTGCGATGATAACCTGAAGTGAGGAAAGAAGAAATATATTCTTCATTGCTTACCGTATCTGCAACAAAGTTTGCACTGAGCTTTCGCCGCGACACAAATACAGTACCTTCAAAACGGTCTTTTCTTATTGTAATACCTACTCCCCTGTGAAAATAGAATTCACCTGCAGAACTATAAGGTCTTAATGTGGGCGACTGCCTTTTAATGCCGGTAACATCCACACTTTTTTTAAAGGCAAGGCTTTGCCAGTGAATAAGCCCCTGGCCGAGATTAACTGTAAAATCTCCTATGGCCAATGATTCTACAATACCTATTTTTCTTGCGAATAAATGGAAAGAATAAAAATCAAATCCATGCTTCTGATCTCCTTTAAAAAATTCTTCTCCTGCATCTTTATCGCCTGTGAATCCAAATTGAAGTAGATTTTTATAAGTATACCGGTAACGAAAAAAGATACGTTGCGGACTTCCTTTGTATTTAGTTCCTGAAGTTGATTTATCAAAACCTTTTGACTGTTCCAACACTTGTGATACCCGCAAAAGAAGGCTATGATCGCCGCCGGAAAATCGTTTACCCATTTCTTCTTTTACAGATAAGGGAGTGGCAACAGTAACAAAAGGCAAGATCAGTTTTATGGTTCCAATATCCCAAGAAGGCACCGCCTGTAACTCATAAATATTCAGCAGGTTTCCTAACAGGCTTCTATAAGAAATGAGATTGGCAATTTGCAGATCAGTAATGATCCGTAATCTTCTCAATTCATTTGCATCAGCTGTGTTCAGGTTCAAAGGGTTTTTCCGGAAATACTCTAATTCCTGTAAAAAAAGATCATCTTCCGTTTCTTCTTCAGTGGCCAACACCAGGTTTTCCAATTGTTGTTCCGTATTTACCGGAATCTCCTGTGCCTTTGTTTTTTTAAAAGAGAAAACGAATAATAATAATAATATGCATTGCAGCCTTGTCACTTTTTTTGACTTTTGAACTGGTATATCAATAAAACTCCCGGTGTAATGCCCAGTTGCTGATGAAAAGAAGCCGATACATCCAACCGAAAAGAGTTAAAAAGAATTCCTACCCCAGACCAAAGGGAAGAAGTAGCTGATGACACTCCCAATCTTGCCATCAATTGCGGGATAAACTTATACTGCATACCTGCATTTACATTCACCGGCTGATCCTCTTCTTTCTGAACTTCTACACTTAAAAGGAATTTCTCAGAAGCATCATATCCAAAGCCAGCACTATATACAGATGAAATTTTTTCCTGCTGATCCTTACCAAATTTTCCTCCCACCGGGTTGGAAACATAAACACCTGTATGCAGTTGATCAGTTAAATGAAGTATAACTCCTGTTTCAAAGCTCACTGCTGCATCATTACCATATCCTGCAATACGTATACCGTTGTAATTAAAGCGGGCACCTATATCCACTTTTGATCCCAGTTTGCGGGCATAGGCCAACCCAAGTTTTGTTTCATTAAATTCTGTAAACCCCGAGTAATCTGCCCCAATAGCGAAATTGCCTGAAGAAGTTGGCAGTCCGGCTACAAAGGAATAGTTATTTAATTCGTTCAATAAAAACCTTCTTTCAGCATAAACACCTGCTGCAAAATCATTCAACTGTGCCAATGAAGCAGCATTGGCAGTCACCGATAGTATATCATTATGCCTGATACTGTAAGCTCCCAGGCTGGTGTAGGGTGCAGCCACGGGTCTTCTTAGAACCTGTGCCTGTAGGTCAGTAAAAAAAAGAAAAACAAAAAAAGTAGCGGGTATTACTATCCTCATTCCACCAACATTATTGTACCGGGAAGTTAAAAGAATAGGTGTGGCCTGCAAAAAGATATTCTTCCTGGTCTTTTGGGTAGCTTGTTGCTGCATCCTAATTTCGCAGCATGCAAATACTAGATGGAAGAAAAGCCTCACAGGCAATAAAGAATGAATTAAAAATTGAAGTAGCTCAACTGGTGGTTGAAGGCAAAAAAGTGCCACACCTGGCAGCCATACTTGTAGGTAATGATGGAGCCAGCGAAACGTATGTGGCTTCAAAAGTTAAAACCTGCGAAGAGATCGGTTTCAAGTCTACATTGATACGATATGACAACGATGTATCAGAATATAAACTCCTTGAAAAAATAGAAGAGCTGAATCATGATCCGGATGTTGATGGCATTTTGGTTCAATTGCCTTTACCTAAACATGTTGGTGATGAAAATGTGATCAATGCCATTGATCCCGATAAAGATGTTGATGGATTTCACCCGGTAAGTGTTGGAAGAATGGTACAGGGATTACCTACTTATATTCCTGCCACACCGCATGGCATTATGTTGCTTTTGGAACATTATAAGATTGAAACCAAAGGGAAACATGCCGTAGTTATTGGCCGGAGTAATATTGTTGGCAGACCTATGAGTGTTTTATTAAGTAGTAACAGTAATCCCGGAAATTGCACAGTGACTATCTGCCACTCGCAAACAAAAAACCTGAAAGAACTATGCCTGCAGGCTGACATTATAGTTGCTGCCATCGGAAAACCTGATTATGTAACAGCTGATATGGTAAAAGAAGGAACCGTAATCGTTGATGTCGGTATAACAAGAGTAGAAGACAAAAGCAAAAAATCAGGTTTCAGGCTCAAGGGAGATGTAGATTTTGAGAATGTATCATCCAAATGTTCCTGGATAACTCCTGTACCCGGCGGCGTTGGCCCCATGACCATTGCGGCACTTATGAAAAACACATTTCGTTCTTGTATGCAGAAGAATTAACTGGTGAATGTATTGTTATGAGCAGCCCCCTACCTGTTATGGAACATTTTTATACGATCCAGGGTGAAGGTTTTCACCAGGGAAAGGCTGCTTACTTTATCAGGCTTGGCGGTTGTGATGTGGGATGTGTCTGGTGTGATGTAAAAGAAAGCTGGGATGCAGAAAAGCATGAAAAGATGCAGATCGCAGATTTAATATCCCAGGTCAAAACTACCAACGCAGAGATCGTTGTTATCACCGGCGGTGAACCACTCATGCATAACCTTGATGAATTAACAAAAAAATTAAAATCTGCCGGATTAAAGACCCATATTGAAACATCAGGCGCACATCCCTTAAGCGGCACATGGGACTGGGTCTGTCTTTCACCCAAAAAATTCAAAGCACCACTTTCTGAAATATTACCTGCAGCCAATGAATTAAAGATCGTCGTTTATAATAGATCTGACTTTGAATGGGCTGAAAAATATGCCACTCTTGTAAGTGCCCCCTGCAAACTTTATCTCCAACCAGAATGGGACAGATCAACCGAAATAATGCCGTCAATTGTAAATTATATACAGGATAACCCGCAATGGGAACTTAGTTTACAGATACATAAATATATCCAGGTGCCATAAGCAACCCCGGGATCAATTTTTTCTTCTTTTCATCGAATAATTTTCATTTAGTTTCGTTAGATAGATACAATTCTTGTTCGATGAAAAAACCTATTCTTTTTATAATTTTTATTTCGCTTTTATTTACAGGATATTCTCAAGGCTACAATCCGGAAAAAGTAAACAAAAAAGCAAGGGAACTTTATAACCAGGCCTTGGAGAGAGCACAGGATGGCCACCTGGTAAATGCTGCCGGTCTATTATTACAGAGTATTGAAAAGGATAAAAAATTCCTGGAAGCCTACCTTTCACTGGCCGGTGTGTATGGCCAACTCAAAAATCATAAAAACAGCATCAGTTATTACGAACAGGCTTTTGCGTTAGACAGTGATTATACAGCTGAATACAAGCTTCCTTACTCGATTAACCTGGCAGCTATTGGTGAATTTGAAAAAGCACAAAAAGCTATTGATGAATTAATGGCAAAAAACCCGCCTGAAGGATCCGCTACTTATAAAGCTGCGATGTATAGAAAAAACTGTTATGATTTTGCAGTTGCTTACGCAGAAAAAGAGAAGAACAAAGAATATGTTTTTACACCTGTGAACCTCGGGAGTAATATCAACAGTCATGAATCAGAGTATTTTCCTTCTCTTACCATTGATGGTAAAGAATTAGTGTTCACCCGGCGGATAAACAATTTCAATGAAGATTTTTATTACAGTAAAAAAGAAGATTCAAACTGGTCAGCATCAGTAGCTATGCCCGGCAATGTGAATACAGCACAGAACGAAGGAGCACAAAACATTTCCCAGGATGGTGAGTGGCTCGTATTTACAGGTTGTAATCGCAGGGATGGTTATGGAAGCTGCGATATTTACATTTCCTACAATACTCCCCAGGGCTGGAGCGAGGCATTTAATATGGGGAGTAAGATCAATAGCGATCAATGGGAATCACAGCCATGTCTCTCGCCGGATAAAAGAGACCTGTATTTTGCCAGCAGCAGGCCCGGCGGATATGGTGGTATTGATATTTATGTGAGTCATCTGCAACCTAACGGCAGGTGGAGTGAACCTGAGAATCTTGGCCCGGACATCAATACCAGTGCCAATGAATCCTGTCCTTTTATTCATGCCGATAATCAAACATTGTATTTTACATCAGCCGGATTGCCCGGTTACGGTGGTAATGATCTTTTTTATACCCGTAAAGGCCCGGGTGGCGCCTGGAGTGTACCTGTAAATCTTGGTTATCCCATCAATACGATCAATGATGAGGGAACCATTTTCATCACAGCAGACGGCACTACTGCATACTACGCCAGCGATCGTAGTGATTCAAAAGGTGGACTGGACATTTACAGTTTTGAGTTAAGGGATGACATCAGGCCTTACAAAACCCTTTGGGTAAAGGGGCAGGTATTTGATAATAAAACAAAGAAAGGATTGCCTTCTTCAGTAGAATTGATTGATATGGCAACCAAGAAACCTATTACAAAAGTGCAAACAGACGAAACGGGAAATTATTTCCTCACCCTTCCGATAGGTAAGGATTATGTATTTAATGTAAATCGCCGGGGATATCTTTTTTATTCTGACAATTTCTTAATGAAAGACAGAACGCCGGATTCCACTTACCAGAAAAACATACCACTGCAGCCTATTGAAATGAATGCCAGCATCATTTTAAAAAATGTATTTTTTGATGTGAACAGTTTTGAATTAAAACCTGAATCAGAAGCGGAGTTAGATAAGCTGGTGCAGCTGTTACAAGAGAATCCTCAGCTTAAAGTGGAAATTGGCGGCCATACTGATAATGTAGGTAAACCCTCAGATAACCTAACCCTTTCCAATAACCGGGCTAAAGCAGTTGTGGATTATCTTTTAAAAAATAATATTCCCGCAAACCAACTTACTGCAAAAGGGTACGGAGAAACAAAACCCGTTGCAGATAATAATATAGAAGAAGGCAGAGCTAAAAACAGGCGAACAGAAATGAAAGTATTGAGCCAGTAGTTCCACTTATATTTGAGTTTTGCTAATGCTATGAGTGATGACCTGCTTTACCAGATTGCCCTGACACAAATACCGCTTATCGGACCGGTACAGGCAAAGATTCTTTTGCAACATTGTAATGCTGAAGAAATTTTCCATGCCAAAAAAAGTTTCCTGGAGAAAATTGAAGGCATCGGGCCGGCCAGGGCAGCGAAAGTTACCGGGTTCAAAGATTTTTCGAAAGCAGAACAAGAAATAGAATTCATAAATAAGTATGGGATAAAACCATTGTTTATTACAGACGATGAATATCCCAAAAGATTATTGAATTGTTATGACTCCCCCACCCTGCTTTATTATAGAGGAACCGGTGACCTGAATGCTGAAAAAATGTTAGCTGTTATTGGCACCCGTAACCACAGTGATTATGCCAAACAGGTTACTGAGAAACTCATAAAAGAACTGGCAGAAGAGAATGTTACAATTGTTAGCGGGCTTGCCTATGGTATTGACGGGTTGGCTCATAAAGCAGCTTTGAAAAATAATTTATCAACCATAGGTGTGCTGGCACATGGGCTTGATAAATTATATCCGCAGGAACATACATCACTTGCAAAAGACATGATCAAAAAAGGAGGCGGGCTATTGACAGAATATGCAAGCAATACAAAACCGGACAAACATAATTTTCCAACAAGGAACCGCATTGTCGCCGGCATGTGTGATGCCACACTGGTTATTGAAACAAGTATAAAAGGAGGAAGTATGATCACAGCGGAATTGGCAAACAGTTATAACCGGGATGTATTTGCTATCCCCGGCAGAATTAATGACAGTAAAAGCACCGGGTGCAATTATCTTATAAAAAATAATAAAGCTTTTTTGGCCGCTGATACCAATGATATTTTGGAAGTAATGAGCTGGCAGCCTAAAAAGAAGCCGCCTGTAAAAAAACAAAAAGATCTGTTCATTGAACTTTCTGCAGATGAAAAAACGATCTTCTCAGTGTTAAAGGAGAAAGAAACAGTTCATATTGACGAGATCAATGCAAAAAGCGGTCTCAGCAGTAGTGCAGTTGCTGCAGCTATCTTAAGTCTTGAGTTACAAAATGTGATTGTATCTTTACCGGGCAAGCTTTACCAACTAACCTGAACAGGCATCAAATCCACCAAAATTTTTGTCTTATTGATTTGAAAAAGTCTCTGGGAGAACTAATGAAAACTGAAGGGATTAAAATATTTACGCTGATCCTTATAGCGGCTATTACTATTTATACTGCAAAGGGACAAACTTGTACAACGCTGGGACAAACACCTGCCACAGCATTTCCTGTTTGTGGTACAACAACGTTCCAGCAAAGCTCTGTGCCAATATGCCGAAATGGTAATCTTTTTGTTCCAAACTGTCCGGCCGGGGATGGTTATGGGGATAAAAACCCTTTTTATTATAAGTTCACTTGTTTTGTCAGTGGTACGCTGGGTTTTACCATTAATCCGATCGGTGCAAATGAAGATTATGACTGGCAGTTGTATGATATAACCGGGCGAAACCCAAACGATATTTATACAAATAATTCCCTGGTAGTTACAGGCAACTGGTCTGGTACTTATGGGGCAACAGGTGCATCTGCTTCAGGAATTTCGGGAATTGGCTGTGCCTCTGATCCTTCATTGAATAATCCCACTTTTACACAAATGCCAAATATCATCCAGGGGCATGAATACCTTTTGATGATCAGTCATTTCACGGATAATCAAAGCGGCTACAACCTCTCATTTGGAGGAGGTACAGCAGTGATCACTGACCCTACCATGCCGCACCTTGCTTCTGTAAAAGCAGATTGTGATGGCACTACGATCACTGTAAAACTGAACAAAAAAGTAAAATGTAATTCATTCACAACTTCTGGTAGCGAATTCAGTATTGTGCCGGCTGTTGCAACGGTTGCTTCTGCAGTTACTGACTCCTGTAGTTTCGGATTTGATTTTGATGAGATCACTCTTACACTCTCTAATCCATTACCCAACGGGAACTACGACCTGGTGATCAACAATGGTACTGATGCAAATACATTAAGGGATAATTGTGATAACCTGATCCCGCAGGGAGAATCACTTCCATTTCTTTACGCTATACCACAACCAATATTTGCGGACAGTATCGGCACTCCGGGATGTGCACCTGATTCAGTAAAAGTATATTTCCCAAAAAAAATTGTGTGCAATACCATTTCTGCCAACGGCTCTGATTTTTCTGTTACCGGCCCATCTGCAGTAAATGTTGTAGCAGCTTCCGGTAATTGTATCAATAATAAAACAGAATATATCATTGTAAAATTCGCTAATCCTATCATGGTAGGCGGAACTTACCAGCTCACATTAAAAGCCGGTGATGATGGAGGTGTTGTACTGGATGAATGTGGCCAGGAAACCCCTGTGCACACTTTGCCTTTTACAACTGTTGATACTGTGAATGCTGAATTCAGCTACGTTCCTGTTCTTGATTGCCTGAAAAACACCGTTACGTTTAGCCATAACGGCGCACATGGGGTAAACAACTGGAACTGGACATTTAATGGTGGTACCCCTGTTACAACCCAGACCCATACCATTGATTTTCCATCAATCAGTAACAATACTATTCAGTTGATAGCCAGTAATGGAGTTTGCAGCGATACTGCTACTACCACACTGGATTTTAATAATGAGGTTAAAGCTTCTTTCACTATTTCTGACAATATCATTTGTCCTGAAGACAAGTTAGAAGTAACCAACACAAGTACAGGAATCATTGATAGTTGGTTATGGAAATATGATTTTACAGGCAGCAGCACATTACAGGACCCTCCACCCTATCAGTTTCCCGCTATTAATAACGAAGCTTATTATACCATTAAGTTATATGCAACGAATAATACATTAGGTTGTACCGATAGCGCCAAAGCCACCATTACAGTATTAGATCATTGCCTTATAGAGATCCCTTCTGCTTTTACACCAAACAATGATGGGCTGAACGACAATTTTGGGCCTCATAATGCAATAAAAGCAGATAACTATTATTTCAGGATATACAACAGGTGGGGACAGCTTGTTTTTGAAACCCGTAACTGGAGAGAAAGATGGGACGGAAGAGTAAATGGTGCATTTCAAACCACTAATGTATTTGTCTGGATACTCAGCTATACACACCGGGATACCGGAAACCCTGTTTTCCGGAAAGGGACTGTTACAGTGATACGTTAGAATTTCGTTTTGTCCTTTTATACCCTGTGCCATATCTTTGCACATGGCAACAAGAAACACTTCCTCCGCAAAAAACAATTCCTCAAGATTCTTTGGTGAAGGTCTCACCTTCGACGATGTATTATTAATGCCCGGCTACAGCCAGGTGCTTCCA
>Ga0116152_10005132_pt1 | contig 10237 bp, 11 predicted proteins | sample AD_UKC119_MetaG_FD_89894 | JGI IMG/M metagenome (GOLD analysis project Ga0116152, IMG submission 89894) | Active sludge microbial communities of municipal wastewater-treating anaerobic digesters from Hong Kong - AD_UKC119_MetaG | ecosystem: Engineered > Bioreactor > Anaerobic > Digestate...
GCCATTTGGCGGGTTTGCCGCGTTGCAAGCGCATGAATTCGACCATGTCTTTCAGTCCCCCGGGCCGATCTACGAACCCGGCCGCATGGCGCATGACTGGTATCGGCTGGGCCGGTTCCTGCACGCGACGGGCATCGGCAAGGGCGACATCGTCCACAACTGCTTTGGCTATCACCTGACGCCCGCCGGCATGATGTTCGAAAACGGTGCGCGGGCGGTGGGCGCAGCGGTGCTGCCCGCCGGAACCGGGCAGACCGAATTGCAGGTGCGCGCGGCCCGCGACATCGGCACGACCGCCTACGCCGGCACGCCGGATTTCCTGAAGATCATCCTGGACAAGGCCGACGACCTGGGCGTTGCGCTGGCGATCACCAAGGCCGCGGTCGGCGGCGGCGCGCTGTTTCCCAGCCTGCGCCAATACTATGCCGATCGGGGTATCGCCTGCCGGCAATGCTATGCGACCGCCGACCTGGGCAACATCGCCTATGAGAGCGCGGCGATGGAGGGCATGATCCTGGACGAGGGTGTCGTGGTCGAGATCGTCCGCCCTGGCACGGGCGATCCGGTCCCCCACGGCGAGGTGGGCGAGGTCGTCGTGACCACGCTCAACCGCGACTATCCGCTGGTGCGTTTCGCGACTGGCGATCTCAGCGCCATCCTGCCCGGTGAAAGCCCCTGCGGTCGCACCAACCTGCGCATCAAGGGCTGGATGGGCCGCGCCGACCAGACGACCAAGATCAAGGGCATGTTCGTGCGCCCCGAGCAGGTCGCCGCCTTTGTCAGCCGCCACGAAGAGGTCTGCCGCGCCCGGGTCGTCGCCTCGCGTCAGGGCGAGATGGACGTGATGACCGTCCGCATCGAAACCCGCGCCACCAATCCGGCATTGTATGAAGGCAGCGTGCTGGATACGCTGAAAATGCGGGGGACCGTGGAGCTGGTGCCACCGGGCACCCTGCCCAATGACGGCAAGGTGATCGAGGATCTGCGCGCCTACGAGTAACCTTTCCCCTCCGCACTTTGCTACGGAGGCCAGCCATGACGACCCGTTTCACCACCGCTTTCGCGGTCCTGATCGCCGCCGCCGGATCGTTTGCCGCCCGGGGTGCCGATGCATCGACGGGCGCTGTGCTGATCGTCGCAAACGAGGATTACGCATCGCTGCGCGACGCCCGCGGCGCGCGCGGGGTCGTGCAGGCCGAGGGGACATTCCGGGCCTCGGGGTTCGACGTGGACGTGGCGACCGATCTGGGCACCGACGCGCTGCGCGCGGCGCTGTCGCAGTTGGGCGCGACCTTGCGCGCCGGTGACGCACAGCGCGTCATCATCGTGTTTTCGGGCTATGCGATCAACGCCGCCCACGGCATCTGGCTGATGGGGACCGAGGCCCGTGCACCGGATTTCGCCACCATCGAAAGCTATGGCGTGCGGCTGGAGACGCTGCTGGCGCTGGCCGGCCAGATCCAGGGCGGCGCGGTGGTGGCGATTGCGGACTACGGCTTTCCGGTGACGCCCGGCAACGGGTTCCAGCCCGGACTGCCCGGCACCATCGACGTGCCGCAGGGCGTGACGCTGGTGCATGGCACCGGCGCTGGCGTGGCGGCCTTTCTGCGCGACATGGCCGCGCCCGGGACCAATCTGGGCGCCGCCGCCAGCCGGCGCTCGGACCTGGAGATCGACGGGTTCAACCCGCCCTACCTGTCCTTTCTACCCGCTGACTGGCAACCCGCGGTCGATGCCGAACGTCAGGCCTGGGGTAGCGCGGTCGATGCCGACAGCGTCGAGGGGTATGACGCCTATCTGGCCACCTATCCGAACGGGACCTATGCCGCACAGGCGCAAGAGGCCCGCCAGCGCCTGTTGAACACACCCGAGCGGATCGAGGCCGCGCTGGGTCTCAGCCGCGACGAGCGCCGCGCGATTCAGCGCGACCTGACGATCCTGGGCTACGATCCGCGCGGCATCGACGGCATTTTCGGGCGCGGCACGCGGTCCGCCGTGGGCGCCTGGCAGGGGGCGAACCGATTCGAGCAGACCGGCTTTCTGAACCGCGACCAGGTTTTCGAACTGGCGCAGCAGGGCGCCCGGCGCGCCGCGCAACTGGAATCCGAGGCGCGCGAACGCCAGCGCGAACAGGAACGGCTGGATCGGGCCTTCTGGCGTGACACGGGGTCGGGCGCGGACGAGGCCGGCATGCGCGCCTACCTGGACCGCTATCCCGACGGGATCTTTGCCAGCATTGCACAGGACCGGCTGGACCAGATCGAATCGCAACGCCGGGCCGCCGCGCAGGCGCGTGACCGCGCCGCCTGGGACCAGGCGCAGCAGGCCGATACCGTGCTGGCCTATCGCGCCTATTTGCAGGACTTCCCGCAGGGCGCCTTTGCCGACCAGGCCAACACCCGGATCGAGGAATTGCGCCGCCCGCGTGAGCCCCAGGTGGACACCGCCGCAGCCCAGGCCGAAGAAGACGCGATGCATCTTCCCGCATTCTCGAAACAGATCATCGAGCAGCGCCTGGACCGGCTGGGGCTGGAACCGGGCGCGGTGGACGGCACGTTCGACCGCCAGACCCGGCGCGCGATCCGCCGCTATCAGCGCAGCGCGGACCTGCCGGTCACGGGTTATCTGACGCCGTCGATCGTGGCCCGCCTGATGGCCGAAGGGATGGTGGACATCCTGCGCTGACGCATCGGGCCGCGCCCGCAGACAACGAAAAGGGCCGCGCCGGATTGCCCGGAGCGGCCCTTGATTCGGATCCCGAAGAGATCAGCCCTGGCGGGCCTTGAACTTCTTCTGGGTCTTGTTGATCACATAGATCCGGCCTTTGCGGCGCACGACCTGGCAATCGCGGTGGCGCTGCTTGAGCGAGCGCAGCGAATTTCTGACCTTCATCGGCCTTCTCCTCTTCGCGGCGCCAGGCGCCTTGAAACTTTAACGCCCCGTCAGCTTTCGCCTGGGGGCGCGATGGTCACCTGCCCCAAAAAGGGCGATGGTGGGCACGACAAGGTTCGAACTTGTGACCCCTACGATGTCAACGTAGTGCTCTACCACTGAGCTACGCGCCCGGAACATCGGCCCACCACGAGGGGCAAGCCGCGTCTGTGGACGGGTCTATAAAAGGACTCGCGGTCATGTTCAAGGGCTTTCCGCAGCGCAATTTTCGCCGTTATAGTTCGGGCAGAGGAATGCCGCAGATGCCGACCCCGGTCCACATCGTCGAACCCGCCGAAGCGCGCTCTTGCGTGGTCTTCGCCTCGCCGCATTCTGGGCGGGTCTATCCGACCGATCTGCTGGATCGCGCGCAGGTGACCGCCCGTGTCCTGCGCTCGTCCGAGGATGCGTTCGTGGACCTGCTGCTGGCCGATGCCCCGCGCTTTGGCGCCGCGTTGATCCACAGCGACGTGCCGCGCGCCTATGTCGATTTCAACCGCGCCGACGACGAGCTGGACCCCGCCCTGATCGAGGGGGCACCCCGCGCCGGGTTGAACCCGCGCGTCGCCTCGGGGCTGGGGGTGCTGGCACGGGTGGTGGCAAACGGGCGTTCGATCTACCACGGCAAGCTGACCCTGGACGAGGCCCGGGACCGGATCGCGTGCTATTGGGCGCCCTACCACGCCGCGTTGTCCGACCTGCTGGGCCGACAGCATCGCCGTTTCGGGCAGGTGCTGCTGTGCGACATGCATTCGATGCCGCACGAGGCCCTTTCGGGCCATGTCGCGCGTGGCGCGGCGCGACCCGAAATCATCGTTGGCGACCGCTGGGGGGCCTCGGCGCGCGACGACGTGGTGCGGGCGGTCGAATCCGTCCTGCGCGGCGCGGGGTTTACCGTCGCGCGCAACGCCCCCTTTGCCGGGGCTTATGTCGTGCAGCGCTATGGCCGGCCCTCGCAGGGGATGCACGCCCTTCAGATCGAAATCGACCGCAGCCTCTACATGGATGAAGCACGCATCGAGCCGCGCGCGGATTTCCCCGCCTTTCAGGCGGTCATGCGCGGCGTGGTGCGGGATCTGGCGGCGCTGGATCTGGGCGGCAAGGCGCTGGACATGGCAGCCGAATAGCGGGCAATCGAAACGATCCGGGCGCGGCATCGGCGCGGGCGTCCCTGGCGGCGCTTCCGCGCACGGCCCGATCGCTCGCGAATCGAACACGGGGCACCACCGGCACGCTGGCGACCAAGATGGCGCGCGTGCCCGTACGGACGGGACGGCGGGTTCCGACGCCAGTCGAAAGCGGTTGTCGCAAGCGCCCGTCGAAAGCGGGTGTCGCAAGCGGGTGACGACCGGGGGCAACCAAGATGCCGGCGCAGGTGATCCGGGCGTTTGATCCCCCGCGCACCGCTCGCGGGATCAACCGCCGCCTTGCGTCAGCCTCCGCTTGCCGGTCCCCAACCGTCCGCGCCGCGACAGGCGCAGCCCGGCCCGGCCGTGAACACGACGGTCGGGCCCTCGACGGGTTCCGCCCGCGCGATCCTTGCCCCCGGGGTCAGACCGCCGCGGCGGCGCGTTTGCGCGCCGTCTTGGTCTGCACCGAGGGCGCCGAGGCGCGCGCCTCGGCCTCGGCATCGGCGGACAGTTCCGCTGCACTTTCTTGCGGCACGAATTGTGCCCACCAAGCCCAGACCCGCAAGGTCTGCTCAACTTGGGTTTGCCACATCTGGCACAGGGCCGTGATCGGATACATGGTCATGGCTGTCGTGCTCCTTTCCCACGCCATGATCTTAACGTGACCGCGCGTCCCGGTCGTTGATTTTGCGCAAATGACCCATGAATCCGGCCGCCGATGCCGGGAAAATGATCGTGGGCGGCGCGATTTGCCGACGCCATGGGCCCAGCGCGCAGCGCCAGCCACCACAGGGGCCGGCGTGCCCGACGCCTGCGTCATCGCCCCAGCATGGCCTTCAACGATGCCTGCCCGCTTTGCAACAGGGTCAGCGCGGAGTTGCCCGTGCCGGCGGCCTGAATTTGCGCGACCTGCCCGATCAGGAAGAACCGCCGAGTCAGCGTGTCGATGGCAGCGGGATCCGTGAATTGCGCGATCGTGTTCGACCCGGTCAGCCGTTCGGTGCGATCTTTCAGGATCTGAACCTGTTGGTCGATGTCCAGCGTGCCGAAGCTTGACGGCAGATTGTAGGCCGTCTCGAAGACCTGTCGCAGGTTGGGCGTGCCCAGAACGGTATACCAGCGCGTCGCCTCGCTGCTGTCCTGCGCGGCCAGGGCGCCCAGATCGCGCCCGAGGGCCAGCGCCATGCGCATCGAATCGTTCTGGTCCCCCACGGCGATCTCGAACGACCGGTCGCGGTATTGCCCAAGGATGGTGTCGGCGAACCCGCTCAACTGATTGCGCGGAACGGTGCGGTCGGCAAAGCTGAACGCCTTGGCCATGGCCAGATAGCGCTTGTCGGCCAGCCGACTGGCAAAGCTGGTGTCGTCATAGACCGAGCTTTCCAGCACCTTCTGCACATAGGCGCGGTTCGGCAGGTCGTCTTGCAAACCGAAGGCGGTCAACGTGACGCGCAAAAGGCGGCGATCCTTGACCAGTTCCTCGGCGCTGCCAATCTTGGCGATTGTCTCGCGATAATAGGTCTCGTCGCGCTGCGCGGCCGGTGCGTTTGCAAAGCTGCGCTGCTGGCTGTCCAGGGTGCGCTGCAAGAAGCGCCAGCCGACATAACCGTCGAGGGGCAGGATCGGCTGGAAGCTCATTGCCGCATCGCCGCGAAGAGCCGCTCTTCGCGCGGCAAAAGCGCCCTGAGATGCCGCATCGCGGGGTAGAATTCCTGGCTCAGAACGGCGCGCGTCGCCCGGTCCAGCAGGCCCCGGCTGTCGGAATCGGTCATCACCTGGCTCAGCTGTTCGATCCCGCGCAACAATTGCGGGCTGGCCTCGTCAGGATCGGCATCGCCCGACAGCACCAATTGCGCGATATAGGCCACGCGCCGCACAGGCGTTCTGACCTCCTCGGGGTGGATGGCATCGCGCAGACGCAGGATGTTCGCATTGGGCGTGACGATCGACAGTCGGCTGCGGCGTTCGCCGTTCTCGATCACCGCGCCATTGATCAGCACCCGTTCATGGGGCGCGAGTTTCAGGATCAGCCCGGTCATGCGCCCGCTCCCTGTCCGCGCAGGCCGCGCATCACCGCGGTGTTGATCTCGGCCAGAACATCGGCGCTGGCGTCGCCTTTCAGAACGTCGGCGGTGTGTTTCAGGGTGAATTCCGCCAGATAGAACAGACGCGCCCGCAAGGTGGCGTCAAAGCTGTTGTCCGGATGCGCCAGGTCCGAGGCAAACGCGGTCCACAGGCGGCGATTGTCGTTCAGGACCTCGGCCAGCGCCGCATCGACGCGGCCCCTGGGGTGCGGCAGATGGGACCGCAGACGGCCGGTGATCCGGGCCAGGACATCGTATTCGATATCGCGCGGCGTCCGCAGGGCTCCGGCGTGAATGGCATAGGTCGAGTGCGCGTGTGTGGCGACGCTCATCGGGGGCCTCGTTGTGCGAAGTCAGGGGTCAGGCGGCGAGCAAGGGGCCGGGTCGTCAGGACCCGGCCCCCCAGGGTCCTCAGCGGAACAGCGAGAGGATGTTCTGCGGCGCCTGGTTGGCGATCGAGAGCGCCTGAACACCGAGCTGCTGCTGCACCTGCAACGCCTGCAGCCGCGCCGAGGTTTCCTCCATATCCGCGTCAACCAGCGACCCGATCCCCGACTTGAGCGAATCCATCAGGCTGTTGACATACTTGCTCTGCACGTCAATTCGCCCCTGGACCGAGCCGAAGTCCGCCGCGGCGCCGACTGCGGTCTGCGTCAGCCCCTCGATCGCGGACAAGGCGGCCTTGGCGCCGTTCTCGGTCGAGACATCGATATCCTTCAGGATCTCGAGCCCGCCGCCTGACGTTCCGGCCGTGGTCGCCCCGGCCGTGGTGGTGATGCTGGCCGCGGTGTTGTTCGTGATCGTGATCGCCCCGTTCGAGCCCAGCGCGGCCGAGATCTTCACACCCGCCGATTCGGCCTCGAAGTTCAGGCGGTTGGTCAGGTTCGCCGCGATGTCCTGGACGGTATCCCCGTCGCGCGCCACATAGCGCACCGCGTTCGAGATCCCGGTCAGGCCACCGATCGTGTAGGTGTCGCCCGCCAGCACCTTGTTGCCCGCGCGGGCGGTGGTTGTGGTGTCGCCGGCGACGGTCAGCGTGCCGGTGTTGCCGGCCGTGATCGCGCCCGCGCCGGTGAACGCCGAGGCCGCGATGTCGGTGCCAACGCCAGCGGTCGAAGCCTGCATCCCCAGGTCCGCCTTGCTCGCCGAGATCGTCGAAGCCGTCACCGACCCCGAGGAACTGCGGTCCAGCGACGACAGGATGTTGACGCTGCCAGAGCCCAGAACGCCCGCGCCGGTGCCGGTGTTGGCCACGATATTGGCCACCGTGGCCCCGCTTTCGCGGTTCGACAACAGGTTGAGGCCGTTGAACTGCGCCGCGCCGGTGATCGACGAGATCTGGCTGCGCAGCGCCGACAGATCGGTCTGGATCTTGTCACGGTCGACGTTGTCTTCCTGGGCGGCAACGATCTTGCCCTTGATCTCGGTCAGAAGGTCGGTGATCTGTTCCGACGCCGAGCGCGCCACAGCGATGGTGGACGAGCCCAGGGCCAGGCTGTCGGCGATGCCCTTGAAGCCCTTCACATCCGATTCCATCGTCTTCGAGATGGACCAGATCGCCGAGTTGTCGCGGGCGTTCGAGACCGACTTGCCGGTCGAGATCTCGTTCTGGGTCTTCGACATGTTGGTGTTGATCGTGCGCAGGGTCTGCAGCGCGACCATGGCGGAGTTGTTGGTCAGAATCGAGGACATTGGTATTCCCTTGTCTTGATGGCGTATTCACGCCGGTTGCTTGCCGTCTCGCGAACGGCGACCAAGCCCTTTCTGGACCTGCGGCGATCCGGGTTCCCGGACGGCGCGCCACCCCCTGGGTGCCCTGCAACCCTCGCCGCGATTCGCTAAGATGGACTTAATCGTGACCCCTCCGTCACGGTGCATTTCCTTCAAATTCATCGCGAAATTCCCGCATCGCTCCGGGGTCCGGAAAGCCCCGCGAATGCAAAGGGGCGGCCCCGTCTGGCCGCCCCTTGAACCGCGTCACGCGCGCCGGTGCACCGTTCCCGATGGCGGGTCCAGGATCGCCCGCGCACCGTTTCGGCCATAGGTCTGCCCGCGCGCGCCCGTGCGCACCCGCGCGATCAGTTCACGGGTATCGCGAATGCCGCCGATCAGCGCCTCGAACAGGCGGGCATTGCGGCGGGCGGCGTTGCCCATGCGTTGCAGCAGGGCAGGATCGGCGACGGTGTCCCCCTCGATCCGCGCGAGCAGCGCGGCCTTGCGGGGCATCAAACGCTCCAGCTGCGGCAGATCGACCGCGGCCAGCGCCGCGCGTTCGCGCTCCAGCACGGCGATCATGCGCTTCAGATCGCTCCGGCTCATCGCAAGGGGTCCGGTTGCGCGCCTTGCGCCCGCACGCGCAATGCCTGTTCGATCGAATCGGCCAGCCCGATGCCGCCGCGTGCGACCAGGGCCTGCGCCTGCGCGTCGGCCAGGAACGAGGTGAACTGCTCTTCGCCCGCGCCGCCACCCATGGTTTCCGAGGGTTTGAACACGCCGGCCGCCTTCAGCATCTCGGCCAGAAAGGCGCTTTCCAGGGCTTCGGCGCTGCGCCTGAGGGCATCGGGCGCGCGGGCTGCGGGCCCGGTCGGGGAAGAGGTCAGGGTCGGGGGAATCACGGTCATGGCGGCTCCTCTGCGTCTGGGGTCAGCATCGGCGATGCCGGTAAAGAAGCGGTAACCAACGGCTGGTAGACCGGAGGAACCCGAAAGACCGAGGCTCGTCATGCTGCCCGCCATTCTGACCGACACCGTCCTGCCCACCGCGCCGCCCCCAAGGCCATCGCTCAAAGGTGCGGATTTCCAGAAGATTCTCATGCAGTTGCGCGAAACCTGGGGGCAACCCACGGCCCCGGCCCCAGATGTGGCAGGCGCGCCGGATCATGCGCAGGCCCCCGATGATTCGCCGCAATCGAATGACACCGACGACGATCCGCCGCCGGTCGGGGCAAACGCGGCCATCCCGCTGCCCGCCGCGGGCACACCTCGCCAACCGTCCGGCGACGCGGTTCCGGACCTGGCCGACCCTATCGCGCCGGACCCACGCCCGAGCACGCGCGGGTCTGACGGCGTGATCGCCGGGTCGATGCCCGTTCAGGTGCCCCCTCGCGCGATGGTGGACCCATCGCAAATGGCCCTGCCCGGCGACGGGGCGGCCACTTCGGAACCGGGCGCCGTGGCGGCGGGACCAGCCCTCGCGATCCCACGGGCGGCGCCCGGGGTGCGCGCCGAAACGGATGACGGCCCCGGCCGGGCAGCGGCGGTTTTCGCCAGCTTGCGGCGCAGCGCCCCCGCCGATCCTGCGCCGCCGGCCAGCACGCACCCGGTGGGCGAACGCCGGGGCACGACCGCCACCGACCTGCCCCGCATCCCCGCATCCGTGCCCATCGGCAGCGCCACCCCGCGGATCGACGCCCTGCCGGTCGCACCGGACAGCCCGGAGTTTCCCGCCCCACTCGCGGGGCCGCCAGATCGCGGCGAACCCGCGGCGACCGGGCGATCCGTGCCCACGCGCCTCCCTTCAGGGGCGGAATATCGGGTCACCTTGCTGCCCGCCATGGCGCCGCAGCCGCGCGCGGCACCACGGGCCGCGCCCCTGCCGGCCTCTGGCCCGGTGTCCGGGGCGGCCGACCCCACCGGCCCGGTCCCGCCCCCGGCTGCCCCCCGGCCCGACACCCCGCCTGACACCGGCATCGTTGCCGACAGGCGCCCCGATATGCCACCCGCCACGCCCATCGCCGCCCCGCACAAGATCCGCCAGACCGAACAATCCGCCCCCGCACGCGACACCGGCACCACCGGGGACGGCATTCCGGCCAACGATTTGCCACCCTTGCGTGGCGATCCGCTGACCGCGCCCGCGCCCCACAACCCGACGCCGTCGCTGTCGCTGACCGCGCCGGCCAATCAGGCCGAGATTCTGCGCCATGTCGCAGGCCAGATCGGCGCCGCGATGCCCGAGCGGGATGGCCCCGGGTTCGAACTGCGCCTCGACCCTGAGGAACTGGGGCCCGTCCGACTGAAGCTGGTCAGTCACGATCAGGGCAGCCTGCTGGTGATCCACGCCGACCGACCCGAGACGCTGGACCTGATGCGC
>Ga0116152_10005133_pt1 | contig 10236 bp, 3 predicted proteins | sample AD_UKC119_MetaG_FD_89894 | JGI IMG/M metagenome (GOLD analysis project Ga0116152, IMG submission 89894) | Active sludge microbial communities of municipal wastewater-treating anaerobic digesters from Hong Kong - AD_UKC119_MetaG | ecosystem: Engineered > Bioreactor > Anaerobic > Digestate...
CAGCCTGCAACGCGCCATCAGCGCCATTCCTGCAGATGCCATCGGTTCCCGCTGCCTGATCCGGCGTGAAGTGGCCCGGCAAATGATCCGTCAGGGCGTGGCGGTACAGGCCGATGCCGTCATCCGCCAGCGGGAACTGGATGACCGCTACAAAACCGCCAAAGTCAAGGCCATGACCGACACCCTGCAAGGGCAACTGCCGAACGTGGCCAGCGCCTTCAATCTGGTGGCCGAAACCATCAGCAACTCAGCCATGGCCAATTCCGAGGCATTCAACGGAGCCGCCTACACCGCCGCACGGGGCGCAGGTACCCTGTGGAATCGCTTTACCCAGCCGGCAGCATCCGGCTACGCAACAGCGCTTAACCAATACGGCCCGGCCACGCCAGTCACTGTTGGAGGATTTTTCTGATGGCATTCAACGCGCTTGACTCCCTGCTGGGGGATATGCAATTCAATCTAGTCAAACAATCGAATTTTGATTTGCCGTTTGGCGGTACCACCGACCGCGAATTTGATTTCCTGTCGCAGGCCGGAGCCATCAACAAAATGGCTCCCAACTTCCTCTCCTTCATGGCGGGCATCGGCGGGAGTAATCTGGCGACACAGGCCAACCGGGAGCTGCAGTTTGACCGCGCAAAACAGTTACGCGAGCTGAACTCCAACCTGGCTTACCGGGGAGCACTGACCCGCAATGCCGGACTGGAAGGGGATACCATGGCTGCCAGACTGCCATTTGTAGCCCCGGCAGCTGAAGCCGACATCAACCGTACCAATGCGCTGACCGGCTACACAGATGCCCAGACCGCCGGGCAGCAGCTCCAAAACGCTTACTATCCAGAGGCGACCCGCGCAGACATCAATTATCGTGATGCACAAACGGCTGCACAAACGTTGCAGAACCAGTATTACCCGCAGGAGGTGCAAAGTCAGATCAATAGTCGCAATGCACAGACCGGCAACCTGAATGCGCGGACAGCCGAACAACAATTCATAAATGACAATCTAGCTGCACGTGAGCGTCTCTATATTCAGGATAAAAACGCACAGATAGCCAGAGAACGGGCTCAGACGGGCTATTACAACGCCCAGAGCGGAGAAATGGCCCAGCAAGAACGGCTGATGCAGATGAAGGCCGATGCCTTCAGCGCCATGAACGACCTAGACACCAAATACCGCAACCAGCAGATCAGCGAACAAACCTATCAGGCCCAGCTGGCAAAGCTTAAAGCCGATGCCTTTGATGCCATCCGGGAGGAAGAAAGCGGCATCAACCAGGGTAGGGCAGCCGCACAAAATGCCATGGCTGCCGCCGGTAATGCCAGGGCAAGATATTACGATAGAGGCGGTGGGCAGAGCAGAAATAATCAGCAGTCCTACGGCATGCCAACAGTAATAACGCCCAGGGGCGTGCAGCCACCCGTGCCACCCACTACGCCTGCAGCCACCCCCAGCAATTACATCACCCAGCCCGGCAGCACTGCTGTTGTCCCCACGTCAATCAGCACCACAACGCCAGTAATGCGCGACTATAACGAAGCTCTTGGCCTGCCTGGTATCACTAAGAGGATGGTTGACATGGCCATGAGCGGGCAGGTCAATGCGTTGTCCGGCAACCCGTTAACCCGCGAAGAAATGCAGTCGATGATGGCTGTGCAACAGGCGCTGGGGTACTGACACTTGAAGCTGGACCAATCCGGCCTGTTGTGGGCCATGACTGCGCTGACCAATCAGGGCCACCCTGATCCAGAAGGATTAATTGCCCGCGTGGAGTCGCAATCGCCGGACATCGGCAACATTGCGGGCATCAGCCGGGAGTCAGCACGCGCAGTCGGAATCAGCAATCCGGATGAGCCGGTTATGTCCCTTTTTGCCGCCGCCCTGCATGATGCACAAACCGGCAAGCGCTACAGGATAGCCGACAGCACCCGGGCCAATCTGAACGCCCGCGTTGATGATGCCTTGATGGCCGGCGCACAACCCCGCAACCCGTTTCTGGATGCCACCGGCCACCTGACGCTGATGCACAAAACACGGGAAACCAAGCCAGCCGATGATGAAAGCATGCTGGAACACATTTTCAATTTGATGGACGAGGTAATGTAATGGCGCTGGACCTGAATCAATACGGCATATTCGAGCCTGAGCAGGTTCCTGATGAAAAGGAACGCGCTGCATTATTTCCAACGCCAAAGGCATTTATTCAAGAATACGAAAATTCTGGGGTCACTGATTTAGGGGCACTCGGTAAGACCTATGCCGCTGCGTACAAAAAGTATGCAAGGCAGATAGGCATGCCGGAGCTGAATGCAACAGCCAATGCCAACATCATTGAAAGTCAGCTTTTTGAAGGGATTTCCGACCCACAGGCATTCTATGCCAACTACGACAGTCTGACAGGTATCCAGCCGCCAGAAACCCCGGTGCAAGCCAAAGAACAGGAGCAGGCCGGTATTCCAGGCAGCCTATTGCATGGTGCCGGTGGTGCTGTTGGTGGCAGCATCTCCGGCATTTCAGACGCGGGACATGCATTGGGTGCAAATTTCGGGACACTGGTCAGGTTTCGTGATGATATTTTGCCGAGCTATGTGTCACCGGAAGAGACCCGGTTTCTGCAGCAGAATTTTCCACAGTTGATGGGTATTGGCTCAGACCCTATTTACCAAGCGGGAAAAGGCATCAAAAACATCACCGCCACAGAAAACCCCTCAACCATCCCGGCGGCTATCGGCAGTGCACTGGGAACGCTGGGCACGGTAGCTGTGGGCGGCATGGCCGGGCTTGGCGCAAAAGGCGCAACCGCACTTGGCATGCTGCAGAGTGCCAACCAGCTGGCCAACGAAGGCGCGGACGACTACCGGGAAACGCTGGAAAAACAGGGCAAACCGCTGGATGCAGATCAGCTTGCCAATACTACCTTGTTCAATTCTGCCCTGTCGCTGGCCGATGCCTTCCCCGGTGGCCGTCTTGCCAAAAGCATGGGCCTGACCGCACTGGATGATGCAACCGGCGGCTTTATCAAAAAAGCCGTGCTGGGTGCGGCATCCGAGGGGGCAACTGAGGTCGCGCAAACGCTCGCACAGAACTGGATAGCCAATGGCATCGTGAAATACGATCCTGACCGCGACACCTGGGAGGGTGCTGACGAAGCACTGGTCGGGGGAGCTGGTGCCGGTGCCTTTATGAATTCGCTCGTCCATCTGATCGGTGGGCGCAGAGTGTCAGGTACCGGAGGTGAGTCAGGAATAAACGAAACGCAAACAGCACCAGAGACACGATCGACGACAACGACCGCGCAGTCAGTCAACCCGCTGGATAGCTTTGTTGAGCAGGAGGCCGGGGAGGCCGTCACGCAAGTTAGCCGGGAACTGGCGGGGACTGAGCGGCAAGCAGCGGCACAACCGCAGGCTAGCGGCCTGTCTGCCCTCATCAGTTCAGGTGAAGGCGGCTATGGCTCATACAATCGCGGCAAGGCGGGCGATGCCAACGGTGCAGAAATCGACTTCAGCCAGATGACGGTTGCCGAGTTGATGCAGGCTCAGGCGCTCCCGGAGGGCGACCAGAACCGCATCTTTGCCTTCGGCAAATACCAGATCATCCCATCCACGCTGCAAGAAGCCGTGCGGGCACTCAGAATCGACCCGAACACCAGCGTAACGCCGGAATTGCAGGAGCGGATTTTCTCCGGCTTCCTGCTCAAAGGGAAGCGCCCAGATATTGAAGGGTACATCACCGGACGGCATGACGACCTGACCCGCGCACAAAAAGCAGGATCACAGGAATGGGCCAGCATCGCCAACCCGGAAACCGGGCGCAGCTACTACGATGGTACCGGCAACAACAGCGCCAGCATCTCCGCCGACCAGTTTGGCGCAGGATTGCAGGCTGCCCGTGCCGCCTACCGGCAGGCGATCGAAAGCGGGGCAGAGCCGGAACAGGCATGGCAGCAGGCCATCGGCACACCCGCACCGGCGGCAAACGGGCAGACGGCTGCAGGTCAGCCACCGTCCGATGTACAGACAGGCAACGGCGAAATCACCATCCGCATCAATAGCGGCTACCAGCAGACTGCACGGCAACAGCCTGAGCCAACGCCAGACAACTACATCGAGCCACCCGGTACTAGCGCCATATTTCCGGAGCCGGTCACAGCGGGGCCACAGGATACAGTGCCAGCCGCCGATAACACCCCGGAACAACAACAGATTCAGCTTCCGGACGGCACGACAACCACCACAACGACGGGGCAGCCCGATACCGCAGCCATTCGTCAGGCCGACATCTACGATGCAGAAAACAACCGGTACCAGGCCGAATACGACATCATTGATGCAGCAACGCTGACGCCGACTATCGACAAGGCCGATAACCAGTACCGGGACCGAACCCGTACAGCGCTGCAGGCACAGGTCGACAGCATAGCAGCCAACCCGGTCTATGGCCGACTCAACACGCAGCACAGCACATTCACCGACGGCGCGCCGGTGCTGGCAAATGGCGACACGCTGATAGCAGGCAATGGCCGCATGGCCGGGCTGAAACAGGCATACGAACAAGGCACGGCTGACAACTACCGCCAGCAGCTCACACAGGATGCCGGGCGACTGGGTTTTGACACGGAAGCCATCAGCCGGATGCAGCAACCGGTACTGGTGCGCAGGATGCAGGGCGATGTAAACACCAGCAAGCTGGCAGTCCTGAGCAATATCGGCACCGGTGCCGCAATGTCCGACCTTGAGCAGGCAAAAGTCGACGCGGGTTATATCAGGCATCTCGGCGACTTTAACCCGGCAGACGATGCCGAAATCAATTTCCAGTCAGCACCCGGATTATTCCAGCGTCTGCGTTCTGCAGCACCGGAAGGCGAGCGCAATAACATCATGACCGCTGACGGAAAAGTGTCGGCTGATGGCGCACGCCGGGTGAAAAATGCCCTCATGTATATGGCCTATGGCGATTCACCGGTCCTCGCCGACATGGTGGAATCTCAAGACCCGGACCACATCAATATCACCAAGGCACTGGTGCAGGCGGCACCCAGGCTGGCCGAGATGCGCGACAGTATCAGGCAGGGCATTATCTACGATGCCGACATTACGCCGGACATCGTGCAAAGTTTCAGCCTGTTCAAACAGATTCGCCGCGACCAGGGCAACACGATTGACAGCTGGATCAGCCAGCAGGATGCATTCAGTCAGACCCCGGAGACGGTAAAGACACTGATCCGCCGTCTGGACGAAGGCGCAAAAAAACCCGGCCAGTTGCGCGACTTTTTAAATGCCTACGCCGACAAGCTGAAAACCTACGGCAACCCGAACCAGCAGGGCATGTTTGGCGGGAACCCCGTGCCAACAAACATCGAGGTATTGCAACGTGCAGAACGAGACACCTACCAACCGCCAGCCCCCCCAATTGCAGGCACTACAACCGCCAGCGCCGGCCGACCAGGACCAGCAGGCACTGGAAACCCTGACCCGGCTGGCGCAAAAGCTGGAGCAGAACCCCGAGCTGCTGAAACTGGTGCAGGAGGCGCTGGACGAAGCGGGACTGTAGGACCGCGTTTCAATATATCGCCAAGAATCGACTCTGATATCGATTGGCTGGATCGTGGCGATCCTGTTACAGCCATGAAGGGTGATGAAATACCGGTCTTTGACAAGCGAACTGATCTTGCCAGATGGGTCGGAAACTACTGGAATGAAAAATATGGCGGCAAAGTAACAAACCCTGATCTGGGTGAAGTTTTTATCAGCAAGCAATCTGCCAGAAACTCCATTGCCCACGGAAGCACTCGCGCCAAAGAACAGGCATTTTTGCTGATACCGGAAGGGCTGAAGCAAGGGCGGCTGCTGGGTCAGCTCCCGCAATCAGACGGAAAACTGCAAGCGCATATCGTTGGCGCACCGGTCCGAATTGGCGACAATGATTACAAGCTGCTGATGCTGATTCGCCAGGACATGAACGGCAAACGGTTATATGTGCATGAGGCAATACTGATGGACAAAAATGACTCCACGGAAGCGTTCATAACGTCTGCCGCTTCCCTTGACGGGGCTGAGCCACAACGCGCAAACCGTGGAGCTATCTATGATTTTATGCGTCAGTTGCGGGAAAAACAAGGCACAAACTTCAGCCTGCAACCGACCACCCTCGACCAGACCATCACCCAGACCGCGCAACGTGCCGGTCTGGACCAGATTTCTGAAGACGCCCTGACCGAGGTCTTCAGCAGTCGCCCCAAGAACGACAAAATCACCACCCGTCTGCTGCGTGACTACTTCGCCGCGAACCACACCCCGACCGACCAGCACCCGGACTCGCGCAGCTTTGTTACCGCCCGCATGGCCGAACTGCGCAACAGTGGCGCATTGCAGGCCGTCACGGATGCGTACAACGCCGGGCAAACCCTGAGCCTTTCCGACAGCAACCCACGGACCCCGATCAGCCGCGAACGGGCAGAATCCACCATCCGCCGTATCATCGGTGACCGCGTTCCGGTGGAAACCACCATCCCGGATCACATCCGCGCCATGGCGGGCGATGCCACCGACCGGGTAAAGGGAGCCTACTACCAGGGCACTATCTACATCGACGCCGACAACATGGGCAGTGCAGCGGAAGCGGAAGCCGTGGCCGTGGAGGAACTGACCCATGCCGGGGTGATCAACCTGCTGGGTAATGAGTATGACACCCGGCTGCGTGACCTGTATGAGGCGATTGGCGGTGAGGCCGGCATCCGCCGCTTTCTCAAAAAGCACAATATCGCCATGGCCGAGGACTATTTCAGCCAGCCCGCAACGACCCAGATGGATGAACTGCTGGCGCATTTGGAAGCCAACAAGGGAACGCTCACCGTCCGCGTCAAACGTGCACTGCAAAAAGTATTTGGACACATCCGCGAACAACTGCGCCGACTGGACGCGCGTATCTTGCCGAAACTCTCCGACAGTGACCTTGTGCTGCTGGCAGGCCGCGCGCGCAAAACAGCGGGACAGGAGCAAGCGGCCCCTATGCAGGTCGATACAGCACGGACAGATGCCGCAATATCGCCCGACATCCGGTACCACCTCGCCCCAAAGGAATCCTCACGGCGTCACGAAATGGCCGACATCGCCGCCATGTCCGGCAAACGCATCAACCGCGCACGTAACCTGCAACGCTATCTCAACAGCGACACCGCGCAGACATGGCAGGACCGATATGCCGCAACCAAACGCGCCATCTACGGCGACAAAGACCAGTGGGCTGAAATCAAAAAATGGACAGCCCGCCACCTGGGCGCAAACTCAACCCTCGGCAGGAATGTGGCCGATGCGCGCCGTGGGATTGACTGGGCGCGTGCTGCCGTGCATGACCAGATCACCTCCGACATCGTGGCGCTGGAATTTGTTGTCCAGAACATTTACAAAAAACACCGCGCCGACCTCACCCGCGCCGAACAGGATGAATTCCATCAGGTCCTGACCGGCCAGCTACGTTACGGTAGCGAAGAACTTCAGGCGCAGGTCGACGTATTCCGCGCTAAAATTGACCGTGCCTCAACCGACCTGATCAGTTCAAAATACGATGAAATGCAGATGCGTATCAACGAGCTGACCGACGAAGGCAGGGCTGCACTGGGAAAAATCGCCGGACGCCTAAAGGCCGGTGACAAGGACGTGCCAGTTCCGCCGCAACTGGTGCACATTGCCAACCTGCAACGCCAGATCAACACCATCACCGGTAACCTGGGCAAGTACGTCACCCGTTCCTATCAGGCATTCAGCGACCCGAAGTGGATTGACAAGGTGCGCAAAAAGCCCGTGTACGAGGACGCGGTTAGGTACCTCGCCGAGCAGGACAACCTGACCGACAGCGAAGCCCGTGGCACGCTGAACGAGTGGCTGGAGTCGACCAGAGGCCACGACAGCATGGTCACGTTCTCCGTCCTGCAAGGGACAAACGAAGGCATCATGAAGCGCAGGAAGGATATTCCGCCAGTGCTGCGCGAGGTGCTTGGCGAGTACACCGACCCCGTGTACAACTACGCCAACTCACTGGTGCAGACCGGCGAATATGTCGCCCGTCAGCGTTATCAGCTGCAACTGCGCAAACTGCTGGAGGCCATGCCGGGCATCGCACACATCGGCAAGCGTCCCGAGGCGGAGCGGTTCGTGCAATTCCCGGATTCGCCCGCCTATTCCGCCCTGCGCGACCTGTGGATAGACCGGGATTTCATGGCTGACCTGGAGGAATTCGGCAGCCTGAAACCCATCATGGACAATACCCTGTACCGTGGGCTGGTATCCACGTCTGCCGCCGTCAAACTGGGCAAGACCGTTGCAGCCCCTACAACGCAGATGCGCAATTTCTGGAGCGGGTTTTTGCTGCTGGCCGCCACTGGCCATTCGCCACTGGGTAATTTTACCGACGCATTCAACACCATGAAAAACGCCCGCAACCGGGTCGGCACATGGTCGGGAGAACTCAAACTCAACAGCGAGCAGGCCGCCGAACTGAATCAGAAATACGTCCGCCTGGGCGTGCGTCGGGATGGCTCAAGCTCTGGCGAACTGGAACGCATCTTCCGCGACTTCCATAACATGAGCAACGAGATTAAAGAGCGCGGACTGCTCAAAAAAGGCTGGTCCGTGTTGCTGCGCTCCTACCAGTTTTCGGACGACTTTTTCAAAATCATGGCGTTCGAGAAGGAAGCCGCTGACCTGCAGCAGACTGGGGGACTATCCCGTGCCGACGCTGAACAGGAAGCTGCCCGCCGCATCCGCGACACGATGCCAACCTACTCCATGTTGCCGCAAGCCGTGCAGCAGCTGCGGCAATTCCCGCTAATGGGGCCGTTCGTTGCATTCCCGTTCGAGATGTTCCGCACGGCTGAAAATAATGTCAGATACATGATGCAGGACTGGCAACGCGGCAAGACCAACCCAGCCTACCGCAAAATGGCAACCAAACGTGCGCTGGGCATGTTCACTGCCTATGCCCTGCCCTCTATCGCCTCCCTGCTCTCCATGGCTCTTGCCGGAATCGAGGATGAGGACGACGAGGCGCTGGATCATTTCGGCAGCGACTGGCGCAAAGGCCAGCTCAGGCTATACCTGGGCAATGGCGAAACCGGAGCACGCTATGTTGACCTCACGTCACTGGTACCGTCTGAATTTGTTGTCCGCGCTGTCCGTGAGGGATGGCAGGAGGGGTCCCGCGCCGATGATGTGGCATCCGGCATCTGGTCAGGTCTGTCACAAGCCCTGCTCAATGCTGGACAACCGTTTTACTCGATGGACATTGCCACCAAGGGTTTTGCTGAGATTGCCGCCAACAACAACAGCTATGGCCGCCCGATCTACGGCGAAGGCAAAACACTGGCCGACCTCATCAAGCACCCGGCAGAGAACGCGCAGCACATCGACGAACTAACCGGATACATCGCCAGCCAGTTTGGCCCGGGTGTGGTGCAGAATTTCAAGGATTTCGGGCGAGCGCTGGCTGGGACAGTCGGAACTGATGGTGGGCTGGACGTTATCAACGAGTACGCAGCCGGGATCGGCGGCAATGTATCGCGCAGCGGCAAGCAGGCCACCGGATGGGATGCAGCACTGGCGCTGGCTGGGTTCCGCGTGACAACGCAGGACATGAGCACGCTGGGACTGTCAGCATCCGGTCAGACACGCAACAAAATTGCGAGTTACTCCTCTGAGTTCAAGCAGGCACTGGACACGACTGTCAACCTGTCGCCTGATTTTATCGACGGCCAATTGGAGCAGCTACTGGCTGACCGGAAACGCGCTTACGATAAAATGAGCGACCTGATCAAATATTACCGAAACAAAAAATGGACAGACGCACAGATACAGGCCGCACTGTACGAGCGCAACCGCACCCTCGGCAAAAATGCCGTGGCCGAACTGCTGCGCGGCAAAACGCCGATCTACGAGCCGTCAAAGGAATTGCTGTCTCGTTCGCTGTCCGCCGTCGACCGTATCCAGGACCCTGCAGTCCGATTCCGCGCCAAGCAGGCGCTGGCCGGGCGTTACCGCTATGTTGTGCAGCGGGCGAATGAGTTACAGAATGAACAAGCGCCATGAGATTGCCGGATAAAAAGGCTTCCCATGTTCCCCGCGAGTGCGGGGAGATTGAGTCGCCATAAATACAGACCGGAACAACCACTCATCCACCCTGCAAAAAATCTGCAAATCCAGTCGGTATGCTGAGAACTCTGCAATACAAAACAACAAGGGA
>Ga0116152_10005141_pt1 | contig 10229 bp, 7 predicted proteins | sample AD_UKC119_MetaG_FD_89894 | JGI IMG/M metagenome (GOLD analysis project Ga0116152, IMG submission 89894) | Active sludge microbial communities of municipal wastewater-treating anaerobic digesters from Hong Kong - AD_UKC119_MetaG | ecosystem: Engineered > Bioreactor > Anaerobic > Digestate...
GATGCCGGGGAACAGGAAGATCGCCGCGAAGATCACGCCGCTGACGCCGCCCGACGCCCCCAGGGCGCGGTAGCTGCGGTCGCCGCGGTGCAGGGCCAGCGAGACCAGCGAGCCGCCGACGACCGCCGCCAGGTAGATCACCAGGAAGGCGCGCGCGCCGCAGACCATCTCGAGCGGCCGCCCGAACGACCACAGGCTGTACATGTTGAAGAACAGGTGGCCCCAGCCGGCGTGCAGGAACGCCGAGGTGACCAGGCGCTCCCACTGGCGGCCCTCGGTGATGGCCGTGGGCGCGAAGATCCAGCGCGCCACGAAGCCCGGGCTGCCGAAGCCGCGCATCGAGACGACGACGTTGGCCACGATGACGGCCAGGGTGACGGGGGAGGCGAGTTCGTTCATGACGGCAGACTAGCACGCCCCGACGCGTTCGGCCAGCCGCGCTCGCGGCCCGATTCAGGGCCGAAATCGTGCAGCGCCCGTGTTATGATGCGCCCATCGCCCCGACACCCGTCCGTCACCCCCGATCCCCAACCCGGACCGGCCCCATGAACCGCTTCCTGCTTCCCTTCGCCGTCGTCGTCTGCGGCGCCTCGGTGCTGGCCATCGAGATCCTCGGCACGCGCGTCATCGGCCCCTGGTACGGCGTCAGCCTGTACCTGTGGTCGGCGCTTATCACCGTGACGCTGGCCGCCCTGGCCATCGGCTACGCCCTGGGCGGACGCTGGGCCGACCGGGGCCCGAGCCTGGCGCGCTTCAGCCGCCTGCCCCTGCTGGCGGGCGCCTGGACCATGCTCGTGCCCTGGCTCAAGCATCCGGTGCTGGCGGCCAGCGAGCCGCTGGGCATCCAGGCCGCCGTGCTGGTGGCCGCGACGGTGCTGTTCTTCCCGCCGCTGGTGCTGCTGGGCATGGTCAGCCCCTACGCCATCCGCCTGAAGGCCGAGCGCCTGGAGGTCGTGGGCACAACCGCCGGCAACCTGTACGCCCTGTCGACCCTGGCCTCGGTGGTCGCGGCGGTGCTGACCGGATTCGTGCTCATCCCGCAGCTGGGCGTCACGCGGCTGCTGTACGCCACGGGCCTGGTGCTGCTGGCCACGGGCCTGGTGGTGCGCTTCGGCGCGCGCAGCGGCCGCACGGCCCTGGCCGCGGTGCTGCTGTTGCCCGTGTTCGTGGGCGGCATGGCGCGCACGGCGCCCGTCGACCGGCCCGATCCGGCGCGCGGCCTGCTGGACATCGCGTCGAGCCCCTACGCCGAGATCCGCGTGGTCGACCGCGAGGGCCTTCGCTACATGCTCATCGACGGCTCGCCGCACACCATCGCCGACCCCTTCGACTGGCGCTCGGACCTGGCCTACGTCGACGTGCTGGAGATCGCCAAGCTCCTGCACCCGGCGCCCGGCCGCCTGCTGCTGGTGGGCCTGGGCGGGGGCTCGGTGGCCAAGTCGTTCGCCGCCGACGGCTGGCAGGTCGATGCGGTGGAGATCGACCCGGTGGTCACGCGCATGGCGCACACGTGGTTCGGCCTGCGCGAGGACGAGGCCGCGGTGCACCACGACGACGGCCGGCGCTTCCTGGCCACCAGCGAACCCGGCGCCTACGACCTGGTGGTCATGGACGCCTACGGCAGCAGCTCGATCCCCTTCCACCTGGTCACCGAGGAGGTGTTCGCGCTCATCCGCTCACGGCTGGCGCCGGGCGGCCTGCTGGCCATGAACGTGGAGTCGGTGGGCTGGCACTCCCGGCTGGTGCAGGCGGTGGGCGCCACGGCGGCGCAGGTGTTCGCGCAGGTGCAGGTGCTGCCCATCGTCGAACCGCCGAGCGAGCTGGGCAACGTGGTCGTCCTGGCGGCGGACTGGGTGCTCGAACCCTTCGGCGAACTGCCCTCGGTGAACGACCGCTGGGGCGGCGCCTACAACCTGGTCCACGCCTGGGACAACCGCTTCGCCGCGCCCCGCGGCGGCGTCCCCGTCCTGACCGACGACCGCAACCCCGTGGCCCTGTGGTCGGGCAAGGTCAACGTGGCGTCACGTTCGGTGGTGCACCGGTTCTTCGGCCGGGGCGGCGTCGACCGCTAGCCCCCGACCGGGCGCACGGGGCCGCACTCCTCGACCTCCACCGGCCATCCCTCGAGCACCGGCGGCAGCCACCCGCGCAGGTCGGGCGTCAGCACGGTGACGTAGATGCGCACGCAGGGCGCCCCGCCCGCGCTCTCCCCCTCGGCCACGCCGACGACGCCCGGCAGCGCGAGCAGCCGCAGCGCATGGGTCGTGACCGCCTCGGTCAGCGTCAGTCTGTGCGGCACGACGACCTCCCCGTGCGGACAAGCCGGCCCCGCATCCGCAGGGCCGGCCTGTTTCCGCGGCGCCGCAGCGCCGCGCCCGGTCACGCGTGCGACCTAGTTGCCCACCATCGTGGCGTTGAAGAAGTTCAGCACCTCGTTGATGGGGTTGGCGATGGCCGTCGTGCTCGAGCCGGCGAACAGCAGGCCCACCGCGCGGGGATTGCTGGTCACGTCCTCGACCATGAGCGAGCCCGAGTCGCCGCCGGCCAGGAACTTGCTGGCCTTGTTGGCGATGACGATCTGGCCGGTGTAGGTCTTGGTGAACGCCGAGCCGCCGGCGCACTCGTTCTCGTAGGCCACGCTGATGGTGGCGTTCAGGCCCGAGACCTTGCTGCGCGTCAGGCCGGTGGTGCGGCCGCTCTTCTTGACGGGCTGGTTCACGAACGCCGCGACGGTCTGCGCGCTCAGCGTGCCGATCTCGAGGATGGCGCCGTTGGGGTCGACCATGCCGCTGACGATGTTCGCCGTCGACGCGTCCACGTTCGAGCCGGGCAGCGAGCCCGAGACCACCAGGGTGGCCACGGTCTGCGCGGCGCTGGCGCTGCAGTTGATGTCGATCAGGCCCGGCTGGATGACCGGGTCGCCGGTCTGCGAGCGACGGCCGTTGCCGCCGTTGACGATGTCCGCCTCGAACACGTGGTAGTTGCTGAGGATGCGCTTCTGGCCGCCGACCTGGATCAGCGAGCCCAGCGTGCCGCCGCAGCAGTAGCCGTTGGCCAGGTCATAGGACCAGCCGCCCGAGGTGCCCAGCTGGATGGGGGTCGACTGCTTGGCCGTGTGGCTGACGCCGCCGCCGCCGCCACCGCCGCCGCCCGGCGCGCCGCGCATGGCGACGATGCGGTCGGTCAGCAGCACCTGCACGGGCACGCCGTCGAGGTTCGAGGGCATCTGGGTGACGGCCTTGTCCGAGGTCACCAGCAGCAGCACGGCCGGCCGGCCGTCCTCGCCGAGCGTGGTGGCCGTCCCGATCACGTCGGGCGAGGCCATCAGGGCCGGCGTGTAGCGCTCCTGGATGCTCATCGTCGCCCGCAGGTCGGGGCTGTTGTCCTGGGGCGCCTGGCTCACAGGCGTGGTGGGCGTGGTGTCGTCGTTCGAGCAGCCGGCGAAGGCCACCATAAGCAGCGCAGCCAGCACGGCGAAGGTGATGGTGCGCGAGCGCAGCGTCATCATGCGACGGACCCCCTTCAGGGATGGGTAAGGAGTGGCGAGACTCCGTCGGAACCGGAGCAGGAAAGATCCTATCGCATTACCGTGATATTCGTCAATCGGCTTTGAATAATGTTTTCAATTTATCAGGTCTCTGGCAGGAAGGGCCGGTACGACTCGCGCCGCATGGCGTCGGCCAGTGTGGCGATCTCGGCCGACGGGACGTCCAGGTGCAGCAGCGCCTGGCGTACAATCTCAAGTCCCGCTTCCAGTTGTGGAAGCACGACCTCGTACACCCCCAGGCTGTGAAGGTCCGCCAGCGACCCCTCGGACTCGGCCCGCGCCACGATGTGCAGGTCGGGCCTCAGCCCGCGCGCATGGCGCACCACCGCCAGGGTGGTGGCCGGCGCCGGCGCGGTGACGATCAGCAGCCGCGCCTCGGCCAGGCCCGCCGCGTCCAGCACCACGGGTTGGGTCGCGTCGCCGTAGATGACGCCCACCCCGCCGCGACGGCAGGCCTCGAGGCGGTGCTGGTCCAGCTCGATGGCCACCGACGGCAGGCCCAGCCCGTCGAGCACCCGCACCACCGCCTGGCCCATGCGCCCGGCCCCCACCACCACGACGTGCCCGTGCAGCCGCTCCCGGTCCAGGTTGATGGTCTGCAGGGGATCGTCGCGGCGCCGGCGGCGCAGCACGCCGTACACCGGCGCGGTGGCCCGCGACACGAACGGCGTCAGGAACATGGTGACCAGCGCCACCGCCAGGATGGTCGCGTACAGGTCGGGCCCGATGCTGCCCGCGGCCACGCCGACGCGCCCGATGACGAACGCGAACTCGCCCGCCTGGAACATGGTCAGACCCAGCGCCAGCGGAATGACGTTGCCGTAGCCGAAGGCGCGGCCGATGCCCGCGCAGATCAGCCCCTTGGCCAGGGACACGACCACCACCAGGCCCAGCACCAGGCCGAGGTGGGCCCGCAGGTAGGCCGGATCCATGAGCATGCCCACCGACACGAAGAACAGCAGGCCGAACAGGTCGCGCAGGGGCACGATGTCGCTGAGCGCCTGGTGCGCGTGGTCCGACTCGCTCAGCACGATGCCCGCCACGAACGCGCCGAAGGCGAAGGACAGCCCCACCTGCCAGGTGGCGTAGCCGATGCCCAGCCCCAGGCCCGCCACCGCCAGCAGGAACAGCTCGCGCGAGTTGTGCAGGGCGATGGCGCGCAGCAGCCGCGGCAGCACCCGCGTGCCCACCAGCAGCATCAGCGCCAGGAACACCGCCGACCGCACCAGGGCCCAGCCCAGGTCGGGCAGTCCCGCCTGCAGGTCGGTCAGCCGCGGCAGCAGGATCAGCAGCGGCACCACGGCCAGGTCCTGCACCAGCAGGATGCCGATCATCACGCGGCTCGACAGGGTCCCCAATCGGCCCTGCGCCTGCAGCGTGCGCAGGATGACCATGGTGCTCGACAGGGACACGCAGGCCCCGAACCACACGGCGTCGGTCCACGGCCAGCCCAGCGCCAGGCCGCAAGCCGCCCCCACGCCCACCGTCAGCACGATCTGCAGCACGCCGCCGGCCACGGCCACCCGGCGCACCGGCTTCAGCTCGCGCAGCGAGAACTCGATGCCCAGGGCGAACAGCAGCAGGGCCACGCCGATCTCGGCCAGCAGCTCGACCTCGTGCGCGTCGGAGATCAGCCGCCCGCCGGTCACGGGCCCCAGCACGATGCCCGCCAGGATGTAGCCCAGGATCAGCGGCTGGCGCAGGCGCTGGGCCAGCAGCCCGCCCGCGAACCCGGCGCTGACGATGACGGCGATGTCGGCGGCGATGCCCACGAACAGGAACCTCCCGGCGCGCGACGTGCGCACCGGGAGGCATTAAAGCACAACTTGCGTCCGGGCGCCCCTGCCCGCCGGTCAACCGCCGATCGAACCGAACGAGACGGCCATCTGCAGCCAGGTCCGGTTGGGCATCGCCCGCAGCCCGATCTCGTGCTCGAGCCGTATCTCGAGGCCCGTCTCGACGACGTACCCGCCGCCCAGGCTGATGCGGCGCGTGCAGTCCGACCCGGACGATCCGCAGTCGATCGCGTCCCAGCGCGCGAACCCGTAGACGCGGTCGAGGTCGACGATGCCCTGCGCGTAGGCGCCCTTGTTCACCGTGCTGTAGGGGGTTCCGCAGTCGGTGACCTGCCGCAGGTACTCGGCCGTCAGCGCCAGCGGGCCGAACGTCGCCTGCAGGTCGGCGCCGGTCAGGTCCATGACGTGCTCGTCGGCTTCGTCGCGGAAGGCCGCGGCCGACACGCCCGCCTCGAACACGCCGAGAAGCGCACCCAGCCGGCCGCCGTAGGCCTGCTCGATGGGTCGGGGATCGGGGTTGCCCGTGTTGCCGCGGCCCGCACCCGAGCCGTTGAGCAGGTAGGCATCGGCCGCGAACGCACCCTTCCGCAGGTGCAGGTTCACGCCCTGGTCGTTCCATCCCTCGTGGGTGCCGCGGGTGGTCAGCGGTGCGGTCACCAGGCGCCGGTCGATGGACGCGTAGACCCGCCAATCCACCCCGAAACGGACGTCGAACTGGCCGGCCATGAGCGCCGCCCCGAAGTCGTCGCCATCGGCGAGGGCGTACTCGGCCGAGAGCACCGCCAGCGCGAAGGTCGCGGCCTCGGGGTCGTAGGCCACCGCCATGGCGGCCGTCGCGCGCGGCGCGATCACGCCCTCGAGGTCGACCTCGGCCTGGTTGACGCGGAACTGCTCCCCGGCCTCGTCCTTGTGCAGCGGCGCCAGCAGGTCGGCGAAGGCGCTGATGGCCAGGTCCGGACCGTCCCCGTCCTGCGCGGCGGCCGGGACCGCCAGCAGCAGCAGCGCCAACATCGTGGTGATTCGTCCCGTCATGATGCTTCCCCCTCCTGGCATTGCGGTCCGGTTCAGAACGCCATCAGCTCGGCGAACGCATCCTCGTCGAGGGTCTCGACGGACGACGGCGATGCGGCGGGCGCCGACGCCGCCCGCAGGCGGGGCCGGGCCGCGGCCGGGGCGGCCGTCACGGCGCCCGATCGCGTGCCCTCGACGACCTGGCGCAGCGTGCCGACCAGGTTCTGCATCTCTCCGGCCTGGGCCGACAGCTCCTCGCTGGCCGAGGCGGTCTCCTCGCTGGCCGCGGCGTTGGTCTGGGTGATCTGGTCCACGTGGGTCAGGGCCTGGTTCACCTCGCCGATGCCGCGGGTCTGCTCCTGGTTGGCCTGGGCCACGACCCCGACCAGCTCGTCCATCTCGGCCACGGCCTCGATGATCGAGGCCAGGATGTCGCCGACCTCGCTGCTCTCGCGCACGCCGTCGTCGGCGTGCTCGCGGGCGCCCTGGATCAGGGCCGAGGTCTCCTGCGCCGCGGTCGCGCTGCGCTGCGCGAGGTTGCGCACCTCCTCGGCCACCACGGCGAAGCCCTTGCCGGCGTCGCCCGCGCGGGCGGCCTCGACGGCGGCGTTCAGGGCGAGCAGGTTGGTCTGGAAGGCGATCTCGTCGATGGTGCGGATGATGCGCGCCATGTCGTCGCTCGACACCTTGATGTCGTTGATGGTGGCGGCCATGCGCTCCATGGCCTCGCTGCCCTTCTGCACCCGGACCAGGACGTCCTTGGCCACGGAGCTGGAACGCCCGGCGGCCTCCGAGTTCTGGCGCACGGTCGCGGCCATCTCCTCCATCGCGGCGCTCGACTCCTCGAGGTTCGCCGCCTGCGACGTGGCGCTCTCGGCGATCTCGTGGCTGGCGCCGGCCACCTGCGAGGCGGCGGCGGCGATCTGCTCGGCGCCCTGGCGCAGCGAGCCGATGGCGCGGTTCAGCGGGCCGGTCACCGAGCGCGTCACCACGATGCCGATCAGCACGCCCAGCGCGAGCGCGGCGGCCACGATGCCGATCATGGCCGTGGTCGAGCGGGTCACCGCGGCGGCGCCGAGGTCGCGGGCCTCGTCCATCTCGCCCGACGCGGCCTCCTCGACGCCCCGCAGGGCGACGATGGCCTTCTCGGCGGCGGCATCGAGCCGGGCCATCGCGTCGTCGACGGCGACCGACGCGCCGACCATCGCGTCCTGCGCATCCATCAGCACCTTGGCCTGGGCCTGGAAGCGTCCGTGCCGCGTGTCGAGATCCTGCACGACCGCGATCACGGCCGGATCGGCGGCCTTGACCACGGTGACGCCCTCGACCTCGCCGCCCTCGAGCACCGCGGCGACGCAGGCGTCGAAGTGGCTGACCTCATTCGCGTACTCGCGGCGAAGCTGCGCCAGGACTTCCGGATCGCGCGCCTGGGCGAACTCCTCCATGATGATGCGGGTCTCGGCCATGGCGACCTTGATCTCCATGGTCATGTCGGCCAGGGGCATGTCCTCGCGCAGGATGGCCAGGGCCTCGCCCGAAAGGCCGGCGCGGGCCGCCCGGGCGTGCATCGCGCCCGACACCTGCTCCTCGAGGCGGCCGGCGCCCTCGACCACGTTGCCGAACACGGTCTCGCATGCGTCCATGGCCTGGTCGCGCGCGGCGGCCAGTTCGAGCAGCCGCCGTCCCTGCGCCATCAGCTCGCCCGCGGCGGGCGTGAACTCGCCGTTGTGGATGGCGTCCGAGTCGTGGACCTTCGCCAGCAGGGCGGGATTGTCCGTGGGGGTGATGGTCCGGCCCTCGAGCTCGCCGCCGCGGGCCATCGCCTCGACCCGGGCGTCGAAGCGCGCCAGCGCGTCGTTGAAGTCGGCGTGGATCGCGTCGAGCTGCTCGGGGGCCTGGCCGCCGAGCACCGCCGTCGCGGCCATGTAGGCGTCCATCGCCGTGACCGCATCCTTCATGCTGAGCATCATCTCGTTGGAGAGATCGACCAGCGGCGCCTCCTCCTCGCCGACGCGGTGCAGGCTGTGGCCCACCGTGCGAATGCCGAAGAAGCCCGTCGCCCCCGTGATCGCCGCCAATCCCACGATGAGCAGGAACCCGCCCATGACCCTCGTGCCGATGCTGAACCTGCTCAACATGATCCGCTCCCCCTTGCAAACAGGAATCATCTTCGTTGAAATTCAGGCGCAGCATCCACGGGATGGCCGCCCGACGGCACGGGTCGAGCAAGGCCCAGACCCGACCAAATACGTCTTATATATTGCAGCAGAGCAGGTTGCGATGGCGGCCCACTAAGTGGCTACTGTTTTGGGGCGTTACAGATTGCCCGCATTGGCCCACGGGGGCGGCATCGCGCCGGAAAGCCTTCCGCCTCCCAGCGGAAGGGTCGGAAATTGCGAGTCACAAGCAGGATTCGTTCGCCGCAGTCCGGCAGAATGCAACCCTGCCGGGAACGCGACGGCGCCCGGTCCCCAGGGGGAGCCGGGCGCCGCGATCCGCTCTCGGCGAGGGCTAGAAGAACAGGCCCACCGTGGCCACGAGGCCGTCGAAGTCCGAGATCAGCACGAACTTCGCCTCGGCGAAGGCCTTCTTCGTATCGGTCATGTTGAAGTTCAGGCCGGCGCCGGCGTTGATGCCGAACTCGCTGAAGTCCGAGTTGAACGCGAGGCTCGGGCCCACCAGGGCGTAGAAGCGGCTCGCGCCCTTGTTGAAGTAGTAGTGCCAGTCGGCGTCCAGCACGAAGACCTCGTCGGCGGCGAACACGATGCCCGCCTGGCCGGTCAGCGCGCCGATGTCCCCGCCCATGGCGAAGTCGGTCCGGACCTGCGCACCGAAGTCCCCGTCGTAGACCTGGGCGCCGACGCCGAAACCGCCGGCCATGGCCGGAGCGGCGCACACGAGAGCGACAAGAGCGATGGTCAGCAGCTTGATCGTCTTCACGGTCGAATCCTTTCCTGGGGTGGGATCGCGGGCGCTTCCGCGCCCTAGCCCGCCAGCCGGTCGGCGACCAGCGCGGCGGACACCAGCAGCACGAACGTGTTGATCTCCATGAACCGGAGCTTGTACAGGCGACCGAACGGCGCGGCCGCCACCGCCTCGGCGGCCTCGGGCCTCAGCAGCGCCAGGGCCCGCAGCACGACCACCAGGCCGGCGACCGCCACAGCATAACGGGGCAGGGCCGCCTGGAAAAGCGAGAACAGGGGCATCAGGATGCTCGCCACGGCGACCGCCGCGATCCAGACGAAGGTCAACTGGCCGATCTGGCGCCGCGTGAAGCGGTCGAACAGCGACGGCAGGCCGCCGGCCACGTAGTCCTTCTCGTAGTGCATCAGCAGCAGCCAGAAGTGCGGCATCTGCCACAGGAAGAAGAAGAACGCGATCTGGTGGATGGTCGGGTCGGACAGCCACCCGCCGGCGGCGGCCCAGCCGGCCATGGGCGGCAGCGCGCCCACCAGCGCCCCGGGCAGGGCGGCGAACGGCGTCACGCGCTTGAGCGGCGTGTAAACCCCGTTGTAGACGATGGCCGCGGCGAATCCCAGCAGGGCCGGCGCCGGGCCGTAGGCCGCCCACGACACCGCGGTGCCCGCCAGCAGCAGGGCCAGCGAGCCCGCCAGCGCCCCGCCCCGCGAGATGCGGCCCGCGGGGATCGGACGACCGGCGGTGCGGCCCATGCGGCGGTCCAGGGCCGCGTCCTGCACCTGGTTCAGGGCGGCCGCGCCGCAGGCCTGCAGCAGGATCCCCGCGAGCACCGGCAGCATCGCTGCGTCGAAGCGCCCGCGGAACACCGCATAGCCCACCGCCGTCGTCACCATCGAGGCGAAGGTGATGCGCGGCTTGACCAGCTCGAGCCAGATGCGGGCCACGGCTACTTCAGC
>Ga0116152_10005142_pt1 | contig 10228 bp, 8 predicted proteins | sample AD_UKC119_MetaG_FD_89894 | JGI IMG/M metagenome (GOLD analysis project Ga0116152, IMG submission 89894) | Active sludge microbial communities of municipal wastewater-treating anaerobic digesters from Hong Kong - AD_UKC119_MetaG | ecosystem: Engineered > Bioreactor > Anaerobic > Digestate...
ACGTGAACAGTATTTTATCTCGTCAGCGGATGGTTTTTTCGGCGAACTGAATATCATTGCCGGCAATGCTGCAAAAGTGAAAAGCGGAAAATACAAGGGCGCGTCCTATAAGGGACAAGGAACTGATTATGGTGTATTATACCATGTGTATATCGCAAAGAATACAATTTTTCAGGTTGTAATTATGTCCAATGGCGCATATCCCGACGAAAAAGCGGCCAAATCTTTTTTTAAATCATTCAGAATTACCATTTAAAAATTCTTAACAACAAGATGGGTATTACATTAATTGCCGATAGCGGCTCTACAAAGACGGCCTGGCGCGGGTTTGCAGGCAAAGATATTTTTTTGGAAGTGGAAACAGTCGGCCTCAATCCGGTATATCTGAGCGAAGAATCCATTAGCTCCGAAGTTGAAAAAAATCTGAGACCTTTCATTGAGTTTGCTAAAGTTGAACGATTGTATTTTTATGGTGCCGGTTGCCATTCCACCGAAATGCAGATGAAACTGCAAAACGCACTCAGTCTGTTTTTTCCCGAATCGATTCTGCATATTCACAGCGATATGGAAGGTGCTGCCATTGGTTTGTTTGGGAATATTCCGGGTATTGCCTGCATTATGGGAACCGGCAGCAATTCTTGCTTCTGGAATGGTGAAACCATTGAAAGAAATATACCGGCTCTGGGATATGTAATTGGTGACGAAGGCAGTGGCGCCTGGATGGGAAAACGTATTGCTGCTGATTATCTGCGTGGCGTTATTCCACAGGATATTGCAAAAATTCTCGAAAAAGATTATCCAACCGACCTGACGTTTTTTCTGAAACAGGTTTATCAAAACGAGTTTGCCGGCCGTTTTCTGGCATCACTCACCGGAAAAATAAACCATTTGCAGGAACATCCTTATGTTATTGCACTTGAAACCGAAGCCATTGAAACTTTTTTCCGTCATCATATCAGTTTGTACGAAAAAAAAGGTGCTCCGCTCGGTTTTGTCGGCTCCATTGCGCTAAACATGAAAGAACTGCTGCTCCGATTCTGCCGTGAAAAAGGATATGTCGTCTCTTCTGTTGTTTCCAATCCACTCGACGGCATTCAGGAATATCTGACCGATGAATTGTATCCGGAAAAACGGTGATGAAATACGAGATGCGAAATGTGGAATACAAAATACAAAATAATATGTTGATGTGCTGATTTGCTGATGAGAAAATTTGAAAATTGCCATTGTAACCCCTGTCACGTTGTCACGATTTTCGCTTCCAAAGGAATAAATTCCACGATTGTAACATGTAACGTTTGTAACGTTTGTAACGTGTAACGATTGTAACGTTTGTAACGACTAAGCTTCTTCTCAGAGCACCGACGTTTTGGTCAGCACCTACTGCTGATCGCTGACATCTGACAGCTATTCGGCCTCGACCTTTCTTTGTGCAATCCCCTTAATCTGGGCGCGCGTCTCCCGCTTGAAGCAGCTTGCCATCACGTAAAACGCGACAAGCTGTTTCACGTGGTTTTACGTTGACGCGTGACCTTTGACCTGATTCTACTTTGTGCAACCCCCTTCATGATAACAATCAACAACTGATTCCTTTATAGAAAGCGAATTAATGTTATTTTTGCATTCTAAAATTTACATACATGAAGATAGCAATTGTTGGATCCGGATACGTTGGTCTTGTTACAGGGACTTGTTTTGCTGAAGTTGGCATCGACACGGTTTGTGTTGATATTGACAAGGAGAAAATTGAAAAAATGAAAAAAGGCATTTCGCCTATTTATGAGCCGGGTCTTGAACCCATGATGGTTCGTAATATAGAAAAAGGCAAACTGACCTTTACCACCGATCTGGCTTCTGTAGTGAACAATTCAGATGTGATTTTTTCTGCAGTTGGAACTCCACCCGACGAAGACGGCAGCGCTGACCTGCAATATGTGCTCGATGTAGCACGAACCATTGGACAACACATGACCAAACATGTGCTCATTGTAACCAAAAGTACTGTTCCGGTGGGTACTGCCAAAAAAGTCCGTCAGGCCATTCAGGATGAGCTTGACAAACGTGGACTCAGCATTGAATTTGATGTGGCCTCGAATCCCGAGTTTCTGAAAGAAGGCGATGCTGTTAATGATTTTCTGAAGCCCGACCGCATTGTGGTTGGTGTTGAATCGAAAGTGGCTGAAGATATTATGACGCGGCTCTACAAGCCATTTACACTCAACGGTCATCCAGTGATTTTCATGGATGTGCCTTCGGCCGAAATGACAAAATACACTGCCAATGCCATGCTGGCAACCCGCATCAGTTTTATGAACGATATCGCCAATCTGTGCGAGCTTGTCGGCGCCGATGTAAATATGGTACGCAAAGGCATTGGTTCCGATCCGCGCATTGGACCGAAATTTCTTTATTCAGGTACCGGCTATGGCGGAAGCTGTTTTCCGAAAGATGTAAAAGCGCTTATCAGAACGTCGGATGAATATGGCTATTCGCTGCGCGTACTCAAAGCCGTTGAAGAAGTTAATGATGATCAGAAATCAGTGCTGTTCAACAAACTTCATGTTTTCTTTAAAGGCGATCTGAAAGGTAAAAAAATTGCCATGTGGGGACTTTCATTCAAACCCAATACCGATGACATGCGCGAAGCGCCGGCTCTGGTGCTCGTAGAAAAATTACTGGCTGCAGGTTGTTCGGTGGTGGCCTACGATCCCGTTGCCATGCACGAAGCACAGCGGAAAATCGGCAACATCATTACCTATGCCGATACTTTGTACAACGCATTGGATGGTGCCGATGCACTGATGCTGGTGACAGAATGGACCGAGTTCCGCTATCCGGATTGGAACGATGTAAAAAAACGCCTGAAAACCCCGCTGATACTCGATGGTCGAAATATTTACGACCGCAAGGAAATGAAGGAAAATGGGTTTCATTATTATTGCATTGGCAATAAAACTGAATAATTCCAAATTGGTTTCAATTAGGCGGGGCGAAAGCTCCGCTTTTTTTTTGCGCATGAGGATGTTTCAATATTTGAAGTGTTACGATATTCCATCGTTCCGGCAGGTTTTGCAATAACTGAAGTTTTCAGCCGGAATATGGAATCGTCGTAAATGATTCAAAAACAACGATTCCATATTCTTCAGCTCCTTCGTCGCTTTCGGACAATGGAATATTGTTTTTGAAAAGCTGTCGCATTGAAACATCCTCGGTCTGAAAGCTGAATTTTGTATATTTGTAAAAACCCAAGCAAAATGCGAACAGCCATTATTTTGTTTCTTCTCTTTCCTGTGCTGGCCATCGCACAAAAAGAAGTCCGGATGCCCGATTACCCCTCATATCAGCAGGTGATGACCAAATTCCTGACCGACTATGATATTCTGGATCTGAAATATCCTGAGGAATTCCGCCTCACAAAAAACCCGGATGGCTGGCATGCTGTGCTGTGGAATTATGAAAGCGGCGACCCTTCGAAAGATGAATTGTTCTGGTCGCGCAAAAAAAACAGCTTTTTATCGGTATCGTTCAAAGCAGCATCAGTAAAAGAAATAACACCCGATGAGCAAGCTGTGATCGATGACAATATGAACATCGCATACGATGCCATGTCGCCATACAATTTCTATCGCGGATGGTATAAAGATGTGATTCATGAATTCGGAAAAAAGAAAAATCTTTCCGACACCATGCTCAATGCGCTGGCACGTGCCTATGCGCATCAGGCCGCATCGCTGCTGAGCGACCAGTATGGGCTTGCTGTAAAATCCGAAGTCTTTTCATTATCAACCGGTCAAAATGCTTTGAGCGAAGAACAATTAAAAACATACCGACACTGGCATAATCTTTCTTTGGAAACTTACAAAAAACTTCTCGCAAAAAATCCTGCATTTGAAACATTTATCGGCGATGCATCAAACATCTATGCAAACGAAGTAATGTCGGGTTATCTTGCTTTGATGTATTTCTCAAATGAAACGGAAGCCCGAAAGGAGCTCAGACAGGGACTTTACGATGATTTCATGCTGAAAACGGCGCGCAATTATCTGAATTCGTGTGATCAGAATGCCATACTGTTTTCGAACGGCGACAACGACACTTATCCCCTACTCTACGTACAGGCATTCGAAAAATTCAGAACCGATGTAACAGTGATTAATATAAGTCTTCTTGCAGTTCCGCGCTATATAAGCCATTTGTACGAAAACCATTCAACACAGCCAGTCATCAGATTCAGCATTGCCCGCGACTATTGGAACAATTCTTCCAATGACTTTTATTATATAATGAATGAAACAGACACCATGAATGCCATCGATGCACTGAAAATGACTGTTGGTGACGATCTGGCAAACGAAGACCGTGGTTACGCTCTGTATCCGGCGCGGCATACCATTCTGAAATGGAACGACACTGACAGCATCAGTATTTTCCCGCGAGAAAATTACATTTATCTGAACCACTTTGCCATGCTTGATATCATTGCTTCGAACGTTCCAGAGCGGCCGGTGTATTTTACCATCACCGCGCAGGTACCAATGATTCCGGCGGAGTATCTGCAGGTTGAAGGTCTGAGTTATAAAGTGGTGCCTCATATTACAAACAATCCAAGCAATAATTTCTATTCCGGTGGCATCAATCCGGAGCAGATTCTCATTAAAATTAAAAACAAATTCGAAAGACCCGATCTTTCAAAAATGGCTGTGGCAGGCAATAACCACCAGATGCTTTCTTATTCGTACCGCATGGTTATGTATCAGGCCTTTATTGAATTTGCCATAAAACAGGATACGCTTCACGCATTGGAAATGCTTGACATCAGTGAAAAGTGGTTTCCTTATTCAATGTTTCACGCCAATGCCAGCGCCATTCCTGTTGTAGAATATCTTTATAAACTGGAAATGAATAGTCGTGCAGATATGATTTCAAAGGAAATTATCAATGGCATTATAAAAGAGTATCCTCTTGAAAGTGGGTCTGAATCCGATATTCAGATGGCCTATTCCATGCTTGGCTATCTGGAGAATTTATTGATTGAGCATTGCACTGAACTCAAGCTGGTGCAGCTGATAAATGATAAAACCGAGCTGTACCGCAGTAAAGCGAAATAGCTTGAAAAACATTCGACCCGCCAGCTGGCGGGTCGTGTTTTATAAATATTGTTTTCTACAGACATGTGACTCCTCCGGAGTCAACCAGAATAAGGGTCTGTTAAATAATTTCATTTGGTAAAAATTTTTCGAAGGGTTTTGTTTATCCCTCGAAAAGTTTGGAACTCTTCAGGGGAATATTTATAGTAACATATTCAAATTTCACTATGTTTTACCGAAAACTTAACGATTGGTTCCGTTAACTTATAACGGCTTTGATTCAGGTGCGTTCTGATAATAATTTTCGGGACTGAATCAATTTCGACAAATTAAAACAACTCGTCATTGTAAGGTAAATTGGTTTTACATTTTTTTCATGGGCAGCAACTGCCTGCCGATTCTTGCTGAATCTGTTTCGCACAGAAGAAAAAGCAATAAGGCGGGTGGTTGTGTTTTTAATTGATTCAAATCCGAAATCGAAAAATTCTCCGGGTCGTGACAGGGATTTGATTTGCCGTTTTGAAATATAGTTTTATTGATTGAGTTCTATAATTTTTGTATTTTTGGAGACAAGAAAACATTTCATTATTATAATGAATTCATAGTTTGAAAATTGAAAAACTATTATCAAATACTCGGACTAAAAGAATCCGCGAATACGGATGAAATAAAAAATGCTTATAGATTATACGCGAGCAAATTTCATCCGGATAAACACGCTGGAGATAAATTTTTCGAAGAGCGATTTGTTGAAATTAAAGAAGCATATGACATTCTTTCAGACAAAAACAAAAGATTAAAATATGATTTGGCCTCTGGAATGAGTATTGACTTAAAGGAAAATTCCAACTGGAATAACGATAATAAACCTGATGAAACCAATATCAAACATTATGATAGTATTTTTGTTTGTATTACATCTGAATATATTGAGGATAAAACAGCGAAAATTAAGTATCTGCTTTCTGATATCCATGAGATAACATTCAAGGAACAATTTATGAAATTTGCTGTATTGATAGGCGTTTTAGGTGTCAGTTTAGGAATATATTTGGCAGAATATCAGGAAGACATGACAAATGCTATTATATCATTATTTTTTGGTTTTATCTGTTTCTTTTTCAAAAATAGATACCTCTGTATAACTAATAAATCAGGTGAAATGACAAAAATTTCAATTACAGCTGGTGAGGAAAATAAGATTTACGATGTTTTAATTAGACTTCGATTAAAGAATATGCCTTGAACAAATGATAAAATACAATATGATATTTAACTATAATGATGCAGCGCGATATGGACAAAGATAATGATTTCGAATACAACGACAAGGAATTTTATTACATCCGACTTAATCTGAAAACACTTGAATTAGGTGGAAAAATTGAAATTGCAATGCCATAAATCTCAATTCGGAATAAATGAAAATTCGCAACAATTTAGCCGGCAATGATCTTGTTGAAATTCCGTTGAGCAAAAGAAAACTGATTTGGATGACAATGGGCTCACTTGCATTTTGCTGTATCGGAATATGGCTTTTAATTGATCCTCACAAAACCGATCATCCATTTTTAGGGAGCCTGGCTGTCACTTATATGACCGGGCTTGTAACGTTTCTTTTCTTTGGATTCGGAGTTTTTATTTTTATCCGTAAATTATTATCAGATAATCCAGGCTTTATAATTTCACGTGATGGTCTAACTGACAATTCGAGTGGTGTAGCTGCCGGATATATTCCATGGGAAGATATTCAGGATGTAATAAATGCTGAAATCATGAATCAACGGTGTATCCTGATTATGGTGAAAAACCCGCTGGAATATCTTGAAAAAGTAAGAAATCCATTAAAAAGAAAAACCATGCATATGAATTACAAAATGTGTGGCACGCCCATTAGTGTTTCTGCCAATTCATTAAAAATCAATTACGATAACTTATTTAAATTGATAATACATAAGATGGATGAGTATAAATCCTGAGTCACAATTTATTGGCCGCTTCAAATAGATTTCTTAATATATTTTTCTTGTTTATGATTATTACAACTTCATAAAACTGACCACTGCTTACTACTAGTAACCATTAACCTATAACCATTAACCAAATATCCGCATTCCGCTAAAATTTTTATACTTTTACAAATCAAATACATTGAATGAAAAAGAAAGTACTGGTTACCGGCGGGGCCGGATTTCTCGGATCGCACTTGTGTGAACGGCTGTTGAACGATGGCCACGAGGTATTGTGCATGGACAATTATTTCACCGGCGGCAAGCAAAACATTGCGCATCTGCTGTCGAATCCCTATTTCGAGCTCATCCGCCACGATGTCACTATGCCGTATTTTGTAGAAGTGGACGAAATCTACAATCTGGCCTGCCCTGCCTCACCCATTCATTATCAGTACAACCCCATCAAGACCATAAAAACATCGGTCATGGGCGCCATCAACATGCTCGGGTTGGCCAAACGCATCCGCGCTAAAATCCTGCAGGCCAGCACCAGTGAGGTTTACGGAGACCCGGATGTGCATCCGCAGACCGAAGAATACTGGGGACATGTAAATCCAATAGGACAGCGTTCATGCTACGACGAAGGCAAACGATGCGCTGAATCGCTGTTTGTAAATTATCACAGCCAAAATAATGTACGCATCAAAATTATCCGCATTTTCAACACCTACGGTCCGCGCATGCACCCAAACGATGGACGGGTAGTTTCCAATTTTATCGTTCAGGCACTCAAAAACGAAGATGTTACAATTTACGGCGACGGCACTCAAACCCGTAGTTTTTGCTATGTTGACGATATGGTGAACGGAATGATTGCCATGATGAATACCGGAGAAGAAATTACAGGCCCGATCAACATTGGCAATCCCGGTGAATTCACTATGCTTCAGTTAGCCGAACAAGTCATACGCTTAACCGGATCAAAATCAAAAATCCGCCACGAGCCACTGCCCGCCGACGATCCGATGCAGCGTCAGCCCGATATTTCGAAAGCAAAAGAAATTCTTCACTGGGAGCCAAAAGTGAATCTGGAAGAAGGATTGATCAAAACAATTGAATATTTTAAAAATACAATTTGATGGCAAAAATTTGGGTAACAGGCGCCAATGGCCAGCTTGGAAGTGAGCTTCGCGAGTTGTCGAAAGGATGCAAGGACTTTGAGTTCGTTTTTACTGATATGCCAGAGCTTGATCTGACTAAACACGATGCTGTCAAAAAAGCATTCAAGGAAATCAAACCCGATGTAGTCATCAATGCGGCAGCTTACACTGCAGTTGATCTGGCTGAATCGGAAGGCGAAAAAACTTATGCTGTCAATACTTATGCTGTTGCCAATCTGGCTGCATTGTGCTCGGCCGGAAAAGCCTTTCTGATTCATATTTCAACCGACTTTGTCTTCGACGGAAAGCGCTCCTGTCCTTATCACGAAGAGGTGGCAGCCAATCCGGTAGGCACCTATGCCGCCAGCAAAAACAAAGGCGAAATTGAAATTCTGCTGGGAACACGTCATGCAGCCATTATCCGCACATCGTGGCTTTATGGAAACTATGGAAATAATTTCATGAAAACCATTCTCGACAAAGGTCGAAAAGGGGAAAAACTCAGCGTGGTGTATGATCAGGTCGGAACGCCAACATGGTCGGCCGATCTGGCCAAAGTGGTGCTCGAAATGGCCCGGAATGCAAAAAAAATAAATGGCGTTGAACTTTTCCATTATTCCAACGAAGGTGTGGCCTCGTGGTACGACTTCGCTTATGAAATTCTGAGTCTGTCCAATTCAAAATCCGCTCTGGTACCGGTTGACAGCAAAGATTTTCAGAGACCTGCACCACGTCCGGCTTACAGCGTACTGAACAAGGATAAAATCAAAAAATTCCTGGGCATCGAAATCCCGTATTGGAAAGATAGTCTGAAGAGATGTCTCGAACAGCAGAAATAATGTACTGATGTGTAAATGTGCGGCTTCGCCGATGCGGAAATGTGGAAAGAGATATCCTGCAAAGAATTGTAACGTCTCAGCTTCGGCTCAGAGCTGATCGCTGATAACTGACAACTGAAAGCTGAATTGTAACGTGTAACGAAATGAATGTGAAAATGTGCGTCTTCGCCGAAGTGAAAATGTGTAAAGAGAGATTTAACGAAGAATCCGTAACGACTGTAACTTTGTAACGTGTAACGACTGTAACGTGTAACGATATGAATATTGAAGAAAGAATAAACCAATGGCTGAACGGCTCGTATGATGATGAGACCAAAAATGCAATCCGTCGCATGCAGAAGGAAAATGATCCGGAATTGCAGGAAGCATTTTATACCGATCTGGATTTTGGCACCGGAGGCCTGCGCGGAATCATGGGCGTAGGACCCAACCGAATGAATAAATACACGGTTGGTACTGCTACGCAGGGATTGGCCAATTATCTGAAAGAATCGTTTCGCGATACGCCGGTTTCTGTTGCCATTGCCTATGATTGCCGCAACAACAGCGACTATTTTGCATCGGTGGCTGCCGATGTTTTATCGGCAAACAACATCAAGGTTTTTTTGTTTGATGCTTTGCGCCCTACTCCGGAGCTATCATTCACTGTGCGGCATCTGCGCTGTCAGGCGGGCATTGTAATTACTGCTTCGCATAATCCGAAAGAATACAACGGATACAAAGTGTATTGGAACGACGGCGGACAATTGGTTCCCCCACACGACAAAAATGTAATTACCGCTGTACGTGCTATCATCAGCATAGATCAGGTGAAGTTCGAACGCAATTCAAATCTGGTGACCGGCATAGGAAAAGGAATTGACGAAATTTATCTGCGACAGATTATGCAAATTGTGTTGTCGCCCGAAGCCATCGAAAAGCAGCACCGGATGCCCGTTGTATATACCCCGCTGCATGGAACCGGTGTAACATTGATTCCGAAAGTGCTGAAGAGAATCGGTTTCGGCAACATCATTCATGTGCCGGAACAGGATGTCAACGACGGGAATTTCCCGACTGTGAAATCGCCGAATCCAGAGGAAAAATCGGCACTGGAAATGGCCATCGCCAAAGCGGAAGAAACACAGGCGGCGCTGATTATGGCCACGGATCCCGATGCCGACCGTGTTGGTGTGGCTGTCAGAAACAAA
>Ga0116152_10005144_pt1 | contig 10226 bp, 9 predicted proteins | sample AD_UKC119_MetaG_FD_89894 | JGI IMG/M metagenome (GOLD analysis project Ga0116152, IMG submission 89894) | Active sludge microbial communities of municipal wastewater-treating anaerobic digesters from Hong Kong - AD_UKC119_MetaG | ecosystem: Engineered > Bioreactor > Anaerobic > Digestate...
CACGTCGACGCCCATTTCTTCCATCAGGGCGGCGAGTTCGATCTTCTCGCCATGGGTCATGGAGGCGCCGGGCGATTGCTCGCCGTCACGCAAGGTGGTGTCGAAAATGCGGATCTGGTTCGTGTGGGTCATGGCAGGCTGCCTGGAATCTGGGGGAATTTCGGAAAGGGCTGGCTTGTTTTCCCCTGACCGCGCGCCTGCCCCCGGACTTAGAACGGAGCAGCCGGCACCGGCCAGGGGCCGGTAAGAAGCAGAAGTAGGGGCAAATTCTTGCGCATGGCGGGTTTATTCCGGCAGATCGGCTGAATTGTCAACCGCGTCAGCACCGATCAGCGAAACAGATTGCCTCGATTTTTCGTTACGGCGGCGCAACCACAAGGCGATCACGGCATAGACGCCAATCGACGCCACGGCGGCAAGCACAGCTGTAAAGACGTTGCCCTGCAGCGCGGCCAGCAGGCTGCGGCCGGCAAAGGCGATCAGCACGATCTTCGGCAATGTGCCCACCGCCATGCCCGCCATGTACGGCCAGAAGCCCGCGCGGCTGACCCCGAACGCCATGTTGACCAGCAGGAACGGGCCGGTCGGCACATTGCGCACCACGGCGCTGGCCACGAAGGCATTCCGGCCGATGAAACCGGCGATCCGGTTGGCGGACTTGCCGGCATAACGCCGGAAGGCCTCCTCGCCGGTCAGGCGGCCGACATAGAAGGTCATGGCGCCGGAGATCAGCGTCGCGATCCAGGAATAGGTCGCCCCTGCCCACGGCCCGAAGACAGCCACCGCCGCCGCGATCAGAGCGAACTGGGGCATACCGAAAAAGGCAGAGACGCAGAACACGAGCACCAGCGCCGGCAGGCCCCAGGGACTGTCCGCCATACCGTCCATCCAGGCCGTCATGGTCTCGCCGCTGGGCAGGATCCCCAGCTTGCCGAGCGCGAAGACCACAAGCACCACAGCCAGCAGCACGCCGCCAAGCAACATGGCCCGGCGGGCCGGTCCTTCAGTCTGCGCAGAAGACGTCGCACTGTCCTTCATGCGCGCAGCCTGTGATCCGGCGGCCCCCGTCCGTCAAGCATTCCCGGGCGCAAAAACTGGTGTCCAAATCGGGGCGGGATTTTTTTGTCACGCCGACCGCGGCCGCCCCGTCTCACTCCGCCGCACTCAAATGCTGGCGATGCCTCACCGCCAGCTCGACAATCAAGGCTGCAAGGCCGTGGCCCGCGACGCCGACCGTCCACCAGATCATCGGCCATTTCATGACCCAGACGCTGCCCCCGATGCCGAGGCTGATCCCGGCGAACAGGATCATCCCGAACACATAGCTGCCGAGGGAGATGAAAAAGCCGAGCCGCATCCCCGACAGGAGTTTCGCGTCCTTCTTCCGGACGATCGCATTGGCCTCCGCCTCCGGATCGACCGCCAGCGCCATGACATCGACATTGAAGGCCGCTGCCAACGCCATCAGGGTTTCGCGCGAAGCGGGGTCACCCTTTTCGATCCGCTGGACGGTCCGAAGGCCGATCCCGGCGAGATCGGCGAGGTGTTCCTGCGACCAGTGACGCTCCTCGCGCCAGCGTTTGATCTTGGCAGCGTCAGAATTGAATTGCATGGCAGTCTCCTTCGATGGCCAGTCTAGTGCCTCCAAAGGAAAAGGGAAAATCCGCCGCCCCACCACGCCATCCGGACGTCACGGGCCCGCCAGCCTCACGCCACGGGCCCGCCAGAACGGCTGAGCCTACTCCCGCGCAGCCGCGCTTGCATCGCGCAGGCCCTTGAACTCAGACGTCGGCTTCAGTTGCGGCCAGACGTCCGAATTGGCGAGATCGCGGGTCAGGTCGAGGAAGAGGTCCACGTCCTGCGCGGCGCCGCGCAGGTCCCAATTGGGGTCCCAGGCATCGTTCTGGTTGTGGTAGCGGTTGGCGATATAGCCCGCGACCCACTCGATTCCGGCATCGCGTCCGCCCTCCACGAGGTCCGGGCCGCCCGCAATGCCCATGATGAGCAGCACCGGCACGCCACGCCGCGCGAGCGAAAAATGGTCCGCCCGATAGAAGAGGCCGTTCTCCGGCAGGCCTTCCGGCGACACGGTCCGGCCCTGTTTCGCCGCCGCGGCCGCCATCATCTCCTCAAGGTCGCTCTGCCCCTCGCCCACCTGGATCACATCCTTCGCCGGGCCTGCCGTTTGCAGGATGTCCAGCGTCAGGTTCGCAACCGTCGTTTCCAGCGGATAGATCGGGTCCTGCGCATAGGCTTCCGAACCGAGCAGGCCGCTCTCCTCGCCCGTCCAGGCGGCGAACACGACCGTCCGCTCCGGCGCGGGGCCGACCTTCAGGTTGCGCGCGATCTCCATGATCCCGGCAAGGCCCAGCGCATCGTCATTGGCGCCCGGCCGGACGGTACGCCCCTGCGCGTCCGGTATGCCCAGGCCATAGGCGTCCCAGTGGCCCGACAGCATGATCGTCTCGTCCGGCCGCGCCGTGCCCGTGATCTTGCCCAGCACGTTCTAGCTCTCGACCGTCTCGACCTCGAGGCCGAGGTCGGCGTTGAACTTCAGGTCGCCCAGCTGGAAAGCCTTGAAGTCCCGCGTCCGGGCTTCGGCCCGCAGCGCGTCGAGATCGTAGCCGGCCGCCGCCAGCCATTGCTTCGCCATGTCTTCCTGCAGCCAGCCTTGCAGGTCGACCGCCGGCTTTGTGGAGTTCTTTCCGGCGACGGCATAATTTTCGCCCGGCGAGGAGGCCGCAACGTTCCAGCCATAGCCGGCCGCCTGCGGCTCGTGGATCACGAAGGCCGCAATCGCGCCGCGGCGCGCGGCTTCCTCATACTTGTAGGCCCAGCGCCCGTAATAAGTCATCCGGCGGCCACCGAACACGCCCGCCACCGGGTCATCCTCGGCCACGCCGAAATCCGGATCGTTCACCAGGAACAGCGCAACTTTCCCCTTGAGGTCCATGTCGCCATAATCGTCCCAGTCGCGCTCCGGCGCGGTGGCCCCGAAGCCGACGAAGACGACCGGCGCATTCGCGACTTCGATCGTCTCGCGCGGATTGGCGGAGCTGATGGCGATGTCGAGCCCCTGCCGGATCGGGATAACCTTGTCACCGAGGGTCACATTCAGTGTGCGGATGTCGTTGACCTTGGAATGTTTCAGCGTGACCGGATCGGTCCAGCCGCCGTTGCGACCGCCGGGCTCCAGCCCCAGTTCCTTGAAGCGCTCGATCAGGTAGGCGACCGTTTTCGTCTCGCCCTCGGTGCCCGGCCCGCGGCCCATGAATTCATCGGAGGCGAGCACTTTCACCGTCTCGGACATGTTCGTCATGCTGATCGGGCTCTCGGCCGGCGTCCCGCCCGCGGCATCCGTCGCCGCAACCTCTGCCCCCGGCGAACACGCCGCCAGAACCAGACCCGCACCCGCCGCCAATATCGCCCGCATCATCATCGCTTGCCCTCACTGCACCAGAAAGCGCGCAACCTCGCGCTACGAGCCCGCAGGGTCAACCGGGACGCTACATGTCGAAAGCACAGGACGTCCGGGCGTTTCCGGTCAGCTTATCTTATCCCGTGCGCATCCAGCCAGGCGAGCGTCGCCGGCATGTGCCATTCGCGCGCATGCTTGCGGACCGTGCTCGGTTCATCCCCCGCACGCGGGTCCGCGCCTGCCCTCAGCAGTAGTATCGCAACCCGGTCGTCAGACACGGACAGAAGCGGCGTGGTTCCCTCATCATCTGATACGTTGGGATCGGCCCCCGCCTCCAACAGAACGCGCGCGAGTTCAGGATCGTTGGTCCCCATGAGCGGGGTCCACCCGCTATCGTCCCGGGCCTGCAGCGGAACACCAAGCTCCATCAGCACGCTGGCCATCTCGGCCCGCTCCTCTGCCGGAGTTTCCGAACATGAGCCAGAGTCCGATCTCAACTCATGCAGCGCATTCCCGCGAAACCCGTTGTATTCGGGGTTCGCACCCGCCGCAACGAGGGCCCGCGCGATCTCCGGACGGCACCCCATGCCCGTCGCGAAAGCATCGTTGAGCTCCTGCTGGCTCATCCGGGCCAGTTCGCCCATTTCCGCGAGCTTGTCAAACAGGACTGAATGGCCATGGCTGGCTGCATAACTGGTGAGGATCGCTCCTATCGAGGCGTCATAAGGATCGTCGGCATTGGCGGGCATCCGGAGATCAAGTCCGGCTTCCAGTGCAGCCAACAACAGGGCGTTGACATTGGAATTGTCCGCAGACCACCTGTTCAGGTCGATTGCGGTTCGCACAAGCTCGGCTGCCCGCTTCGACCCGAAGTCAAAACCTTCAGATTTCAACTGGGCGATGGTCTCAGCATTGCCGCGCACCCAGATTTGCGTCCCGGCCAGATTATCGACGCCATCTTCCAGGGCTGTGACGAACCGCGGCATCCCCACATCGCGTCCGACATAGTCGACAACACGCTTTTCAGAGCCGCCGGCCCGGAGGGTCAGAACGTATGTCGGGTGGTCAGTGACAGACGACTGAAATCCGTCCTGCAGGCCCATGAAATGCTGATCGCGGAAGCGGCCGATCAGTGCCGAGGCATCCTCCGGGTCGACATGCGCTTCGTGCATACCGGGCCACAGAACGTAATTCTGGCCGAAGTCTTCCGCAGACTTTCCCGGACCGACTCTGAATGTCGGGTTATCGGTTGTTGAAAAGCGGACCCGCCCATCACCACGGATTGACACGGAATAATCGGGACAGGTTCCGAAACAGGCTGTTCGCTCAAGGGTAATTTCGATATCTTCCGGATCACCTTCCGGAAATGGTATTGAAACGTCCGGCAGAATTTCCGGCCGGGTGTATTTGATTCCGATCAGGCCCACTGCCTGAACAGGCTGCCCCTCGAATGTCTGTGGACGAAACGTCCACTGTCTCGCGGCTTCAAGCGCAGGCTTTGCATTCGCCTCGTACAGGTTGTCCGCGATCTCGGCACCGATCACCCGTCCATCCTGACCGACCGTCACGAGGATGGTGACGCCCTCATATCCACTGCTGCCGGGAACCGTCAGGATCTGCTCACCTGTGAGCCTTTGGGAGTCGAGATTCCAGATCCTGAATGTTTCAGCTGGCGGCGCCGCCGGGGCGCATGCCGCCCCAGCAAGAAGCACAAAGAGCACAATCACCGATTTCCGGAAGTTCATTTCAAACTTCTACCCCCTGCTCACCGCGACTGCGTCGCGCGATGCGATCATGTACCGATTTCATTGATCTTGGAATGATTGAGTGCCAACGGATCCGTCCAGCCGTCATCGCGTCCGCCGGGCTCCAGCCCAATTCCTTGAAGCGCTCGCTCAGGTAGACGACCGGGTTCGTCTCACCTTCAGCTCCTCGTAGCGCTGGAAAAATATCTCGTTGAGTGAAAGCCCCCCGTCATGACGAAAGATTCCCCGACCAGAGGCGGTCTCACAGCGCGGACTCGATTTTGTTCCAGCATCTTCACTTGCGCCCGGTATCTCGATCACAAAATTACGTTTCGGCTCTCGCAAGCGCTTCGGCGACTTCAGCGATGGCGCTTGCAAGATCGGTTTTGACTGTCGTCGCAGAAACTGACAGGCGCTGCGCAATCTGGTCATAGGTAAGCTGTTCCAGACGATGCAGGATCAGCGCTTCCCGGCGACGCGGTGCCATCCCCGCAATTGCTTGATCGACAATTCCGAGCAATTCTGCGTCGATGAGTTGCCTCTCGGGTGTCACCGTTCGGGGGCAAGACAGGCGCTCATCCATTTCAGACAATTCTAAAGATGCTTGCCGGCGCCTCGTATTGCCGGACTTCAAATAATTAAGGGTCAAATTCCGGAGTGTCGTGAACAGGAGCGGCCGGAGATCATCCGCTGACTTGTCGGGATAGGCACGCCGGACAGCCAAAAATGCATCCTGTACCAGGTCTTCGGCGTCCATTTCATTCCTGATCCTAGCGCGGCTTAGCCTAACCAACTGATCATATAGGGACCGGTACAACTGGCCGATCGCTTCCGTACCGCTCGGCTTCGAACGACCGGAAAAAATGCGGCTATCCCGATCACCCCTTGGTCGCCTTTGATAAGAATCTCGTCGCCCTAAAGACCGAGCGGCTTTGAGCTTGATTCCTCGCTGTTGAACTCGGTCAGACATACTGTTCCATGAGCAGCTACCACGCGATGAATTCAAATAATCCTAAAATGGGATTATCCATATTTCGGATTACGAGGGCAACAAGTTTCTTGCCCTTGGTGTCGTGGTGAACAAAACCCTTCGAACTCCCGCACATCGTAAACTTGTTCAGGAATTGAAGAAGGCACGACGTGATGCGGGCCTATCCCAGCAACAAGTTGCTGATCTGCTTGGAGTACCACAGTCCTATGTGGCGAAGATCGAGATTGGGGAACGTAGAATTGACGTCATCGAATTTCTAAAGTTCGTCGAGGCATTGGATGCTTCTTGGTCGGACATACTTGGGAAGATCAATACGTCCGGCTCGTAGAGCCCAAAATCGTGGTATTTGATACTCCGCCGTCGAAATGCAACCAAAACGGTGTGCAGAACGCTCAGTGTAAAGCGTAATCCGTTAGCAAGCAGCTTTACATTCAGTACCGACGGCCGACCACTCTCTCTTGGAAGGCGACATTGACGGTCCTGGATCGAAAGGCCGCAAGTCGACGGAAAGAGACACTCCGATTTTTTGGAACTGGTCACACAATGAAACGGCCCCTTCCGGGGCCGTTTTGGTGTTCTCGAGCCTAGCCGAATTAGAAATCCATGTCGGCCATACCGGGTGCAGTTGCTGAAGCTGCTTTCTTGGGCAATTCCGCGATGCCGGCTTCCGTCGTGATCAGCAGGCCGGCCACAGAAGCGGCGTTCTGCAGCGAGGATCGGACCACCTTAGCCGGATCGATGACGCCGGAGGCGACCAGATCTTCATAAGTTTCCGTTTGGGCATTGAAACCGTAGCCCCGCTCATTCCGCGAAAGGACCGTGTTGACAACCACGGTGCCTTCGACGCCGGCGTTTTCCGCAATCTGACGGATCGGAGCTTCCAGCGCCCGGCGCACGATGTCGATGCCGGCCTGCTCATCGTCATTGGCACCGCGGGTCTTAATGGCATGAGCGGCGCGCAGCAGGGCGGCGCCACCGCCCGGCAGGATGCCTTCCTCGACGGCTGCGCGCGTGGCGTTGAGCGCATCGTCGACGCGGTCCTTGCGCTCCTTCACCTCGACTTCCGTCGCGCCGCCGACCTTGATCACGGCAACGCCGCCGGCCAGTTTCGCAAGGCGCTCCTGCAGCTTTTCCCGGTCGTAGTCCGACGTCGTGTCTTCGATCTGCCGCTTAATCTGCCCGACGCGGGCATCGATGTCGGCTCTGGCGCCGGCACCGTCCACGATCGTCGTGTCGTCTTTCGTGATAGAGACACGCTTTGACCGACCGAGCATGTCGAGCGTGACGTTCTCCAGCTTGATGCCGAGGTCCTCGGAAATGACCTGGCCGCCAGTGAGGACAGCGATGTCCTGCAGCATGGCCTTGCGACGGTCGCCGAAGCCTGGGGCTTTCACGGCTGCGATCTTCAGGCCGCCGCGCAGCTTGTTGACCACCAGCGTGGCAAGGCCTCACCATCCACATCCTCGGCCACGATGAGCAGCGGCTTGCCGGACTGCACAATCGCTTCGAGCACCGGCAACATGGGTTGCAACGATGACAGCTTGGCTTCGTGCAGAAGGATGTAGGGGTCGTCGAGCGAGACCACCATCTTTTCTGCATCTGTAATGAAATAGGGCGAGAGATAACCGCGATCGAACTGCATTCCCTCGACGATATCGAGTTCGGTTTCGAGCGATTTGGCTTCCTCGACCGTGATCACCCCTTCATTGCCGACCTTTTCCATGGCCCGGGCGATCATGTCCCCCACTTCGCGGTCGCCATTGGCGGAGATGGTACCGACCTGGGCGATCTCGGAGTTGGCCGAGACCTTTTTCGCGTCGGCCTTGAGGTGCTCGATCACTTCGGCGACTGCCTTGTCGATGCCGCGCTTCAGGTCCATCGGGTTCATGCCCGCGGCAACGCGCTTCATGCCTTCGCGGACGATGGCCTGGGCGAGAACCGTGGCGGTCGTGGTGCCGTCGCCAGCCACGTCATTGGCCTTGGAGGCGACTTCCCGCAGCATGCGGGCCCCCATGTTCTCGAACTTGTCCTCAAGCTCGACTTCCTTAGCAACAGTGACATCGTCCTTCGTTGTGCGCGGGGCACCGAACGATTTCTCGATCACCACATTGCGGCCTTTCGGACCGAGCGTGACCTTCACGGCGTTCGCCAGGATGTCCACGCCGCGCAGCATGCGCTCGCGCGCGTCCGAACTGAATACGACTTGTTTTGCAGACATTGTTGTAAGTTCCGTTTGTCTCGAGTTTGGCTATCTGGAAATCAGGCGGCTTTCTTTGCGACGACTTTGGCTTCGATCACGCCGAGAATGTCGCTCTCCTTCATGATCAGGAATTCCTCGCCATTAATCGTCAGCCCCCTTGCGGGCGGCCCGCGCTCCGGCAAAGGCGCCGTCCGCCCACCGCCGACTGCTGAGGCAAAGATGATGAGACGTGAAGTGACGAGCGTATGCCGGGCAGCGCCATCAACGCCAAGACGGACCAGGCTTATGCCAGCGGCTCGGTGCCTTCGCTGAGTAAATCCAGGTATCGTGTATAGGCAAAGACCCGCCCTCGCGCACGGCCCGTCACCTCGGATACGATCCCCTGCTTCCGAAGGTTCTCAAGCCCGTTTGTGGCTGCCGGGAATGATACCCCTGCCCTCTCTGCGGCCGTTCCGGTGGTGACTAGGGGTTGGGTTTGCAGAACACTGAATATCTGCCTGGCCGTTGGCGCAGCACGGCCGAGCCCATTGAGCTTCTCGGCATCCTCTACGAACATTGCCTCGATCGTTCGCGCAGCCTCATGGGCCTGACGGGCAACATCACGCACACCGGTCAGGAAGAATTCGAGCCAAGCTTCCCAGCGGCCATACTCCCGAACCTCCTGCAGTAGCGCATAATAAGTCGACCGATGAGTCTTGAGATAAAGGCTCAGATAGAGAAGCGGTTCTTCAAGGATTCCCTGCTCACAGAGGTAAAGCGTGATGAGCAGTCTTCCGAGACGCCCGTTGCCATCGAGAAAAGGATGGATTGTCTCGAATTGAAGATGTGCCAGCCCCGCCTTGATGACAGGTGGCAATCCGCTTTCCTTCTCATGTAGAAACCGTTCGAGATCTCCCATCAGATCTTCGACAAGATTCGGCGGTGGCGGTACAAAGAGGGCATTTCCGGGCCGGGTTCCGCCGATCCAGTTTTGCGACCGGCGAAACTCGCCAGGCTGTTTGGTACTGCCGCGACCTGTCGCGAGCAGGATCCCATGCATTTCACGCATCAGCCGCAGGGAGAAGGGAAATCCCCCGCGCAATCGTTCCAGGCCATGATTGAGAGCCGCCACATAGGTCGACACTTCTTGAACATCGTCGACTGGAGCGCCCGGCGCCTCGGCTTCCTCGTAGAGCAGGAGATCGGAGAGTGAGGATTGCGTTCCCTCAATCTGGGAGGACAACAGCGCCTCCTTGCGTATATACATGTAGAGGAAGAGCGAGGTGTTTGGCGCGACCGAGCGGACACCATCCAGCCTACCCAAGGCGTGCATCGCTTCGCTGACAAGCCCTGAGAGGCCTGTCAGATCAAGAGCAGGTTCAGGCGGCAGCGGCTTTGGAACATAGGCGCGTACAGTTTCACCGGCGACAGAGCTTGTCGCATAAGTGCCAACCCGTTCGCTGAGGGGATCACGATCCATCCCGCATCCTTTAATAAGCAACACCTCTTATTAAAGGATAATAGTTTTAACTTTAATAACAAGCCCGCTTATTAAAGGCAGGCCATCATGCTGCCGCCTGGTTGGGGCAAAGATGTCCGCCCAAGGCGGAGACAAGGATTCGATCCTGAGTGCCCCTACCGAAATGCGCAATTCATCTTTATGGCCCGAACGGCCGCGATGGGCCAACAATTGCCCAGTCGCCCATTTTCCGCAATGGCAGGGTCGACTCAAACCTACCGTCCGGCCTTGGAGCCCGCTTAGGCTGGAGTTTGACCTGCCACTAAGATTTTCCTCCAGATGGAGTTAGAGTCCGGCCCTCAAGAAGGACGGACAGATGAAGCGATCCCGTTTCAGTGAAGAACAGATCATAGCGGTGTTGAAGGAGATGGAAG
>Ga0116152_10005145_pt1 | contig 10226 bp, 8 predicted proteins | sample AD_UKC119_MetaG_FD_89894 | JGI IMG/M metagenome (GOLD analysis project Ga0116152, IMG submission 89894) | Active sludge microbial communities of municipal wastewater-treating anaerobic digesters from Hong Kong - AD_UKC119_MetaG | ecosystem: Engineered > Bioreactor > Anaerobic > Digestate...
CCTGGAGAAGATCGAGAACTACCGCGACGCGCTGGTGCGCGAGCGGAACGCCGCCTAGGAGAGGGACCATGGCCAAGCGCAACAGCGGCGGCATGATCATCCGCCTGGTGGACGTGGTGCTGATCGTGCTGTTCGGGTTCCTGATGATCTCGAAGATCCAGGAGCAGGTGGACATCCCGCTGCCCCAGAGCAAGGGGGACAACCCGGCGAGCACCGCGCAGGACGAGGTGTTCGACGTGTTCATCCGGGCGGACGGGCGCATCCAGTGCGGCTGGATCGACAGCAGCTACCAGGTGCTGATGCCGCTGGACAACAGCGACGCCGGCGCGGCCCGCGCGCGCTACGACGAGCTGAAGGGCATGATCGCCAAGGCCAACACGGCCAAGGCGCCCGTGTCCATCCAGGCCGAGTTCGACTCGCCGACCCAGTTCACGGTCGACCTGCTGGACATCTGCCGCGACCTGGGCCTGCAGAAGAGCCTGACGTGCTTCAGGCTCGTCAACGGACAGGCGGTGCCGGCGGGATGACCACGCTGACCAACAGGGAGCGCCTGGAGCGCGTGCTCAGCAACCGCGGCTCGGCCTGGGCCATGGGCGCGGCCGTGCTGCCGGTGCTGGCGCTGGTGCTGCTGCTGGGGCGCATCACGTACGAGGTGGGCCGCGTGTCGGCGCCGCTGATCACGAAGATGCTGACCCCGCCGGTGGTGCAGGTGCGCGAGACCTTCGACTTCGCCAGCACGGCGCCGACGGCGTCGTTCTCGAGCTTCGCGGGCGACTTCGCGGTCGACCTGAAGGAGCAGTTCACCGTCCCGTCCGTAGCCGAGGACGTGCCCGCGCCCGAGACGCCGGCGGTGAAGGTCGAGGCGCCGGACGTGGCCATGAACGAGACGGTGTTCCAGGAGGACGGCTTCTCGTTCGACAGCGAGGCGTTCGCCGCGCCCGACGCCTTCGCCGACGTGAAGGAGAAGGCCACCGGCGGCGACGACGCGGGCGGCAAGTCCGCGGCACTGCTGCGGGCGGGCCGCGAGCGCACCACGACCGCGGCGGCCGGGACCGGGCGCACCGCGGCGGCCACCGGGGCCGCCGGCGCCGGCGACAAGTCGGGCGCCGTGGGCGCCGAGCCGGGCCTGGGCCAGGCCGTGACCCTGGCCGCGCGGCCGGCGGGCGGCGGCACCGGCGGCAGCGGCGCGGGCGTGAACCGGCCGGCCAGCGGTGAGAAGGCCGACCTCATCGGCTGGATCCTGAAGAACCAGGCCGGCCTGCGCCCGGCCGTGCAGGAGGCCCTGGGCTTCAGCGCCCAGAAATCCGACCGCACCGCCGCGGGCAGCGCCGTGGACCAGGACGGTCGGCTGTACCAGTTCTTCTTCCTGCACCGCACCGAGAACAACCTGCTGCGGATATTGGTGGTGCAGGGCGGGCGCGCGTGGCGCATCGACCTGCCCGACTTCTACCTCGAGGCCAACCACGTGCAGGCCGGGCGCGCGGTGCGCGGGCCGGCGGGTGCGGGCGGCGAGCCCGGGCCCATCATCGAGGTGGCCCTCGAGTCGGTGGACGCGGTGCCGCGCGAGGTGCCGCAGATGTTCGACCTGGTGCTGCAGTGGCTGGACGTCAAGGGCAAGGAGTGACGGTGAGCGAGCGCATCCATCGGTTGAAGCACCTCGTGGCGCCCTTCATGGGAGCGCTCGCGCTGTACGGCTGCGCCGGGCAGGCGCCGGCGCCGGTGGTCGAGCCGCCGTTGGCGGCGGCGGACACCGTCGCCGTCGCGGACGCGCCGCCGCCCATGGTGCCCGTGGGCCTGGACACGGCCTTCGTGCTGGCGGCGGACAGCGCCTGGGGCGCCGTGCTGGACCGCGACACCCTGGCGGTGCTGGCGGCCGAGTCGCGGGCGCTGGACCTGGACGTGCAGACCGTCGACACCCTGGGTGCGGTGACGCGCTTCGTGAACCTGGCCGTCACGGGTGATGACCGCTGGGCCATGACCGCGGCCGACAGCCAGGTGGTGGGCCGCCTGGTGATGCGGGGCGCGGCGGCCGACGATCCCGACGCGGCGCGCATGCTGGACATCGACGCGGTGCTGGGCGAGTTCGGCGGGCTGCTGGCCCGGGCCGACTCGCTGAACGCCGACCTGGGCTGGGCCGGCGACGATCCGGCCCGCGCGGCCCAGGCGCGCGAAGTGCGGCTGGCGGTGCTGGGCTTCGGCGCCGAGGGCGGGGCGCTGCGGCAGCAGCTGCTGGACCTGCAGCGCGACCTCGGGCCGGCGTCCATGACCGCCGACTCGGCCCGCACGCAGCAGAAGGTGGGCGAGCTGGTGCGCGCGTTCGGCGCCGACCTCGATGCGGCTATCAACGTGATGGGCCGCGCGGCGCAGAACGTGACCGCCGGCACCCTGACGCCCGAGGCCATGACCGGTCTGCACGACGCGCTGGTCGAGCAGCGGGCGCGCCTGGCCGAGTTCGGGACGCGCTGGGGCGAGTTCGGCCTGACCGGCAGCCTGGCGCTGGCGAATCCCGACGATCCCTTCAACCCCGGCCGCATGGACGCGCTGCTGTCGCGCATGGACGAGGACCTGCGCTACCTGGCGCAGATGTGCGCCAACCGCGCCGACGAGCTGGCGGCGGCCGAGGGCTTCGACGCCGAGCTGGCCGCGCGCAAGAGCACCGAGGACACGGTGCGCAAGACCGGCAAGACCCTGATGGAACTGAAGCAGCGCAACCGCACGCTCATCGGCGCCTATGCCAGCCTGGCGGCGTCGTACTGGAAGGGCCGGTTGGCCCAGGTGGCCGGCGAGCAGGCCGAGCGCGAGACGCTGTACGCCGAGCTCGAGGCCATGGTCGGGCGCGCGGGCGGCAGCGAGCGCATCCGCCACGACGCCGACCTGCTGGCGGCCTACCGCAGCGCCAGCGATCGGCTGCTGGCCCTGCGGCGGCGGCAGCTGGTGAAGGTGGCCGCCCACGACGGGTTGCGGCAGACGGTGCAGGCGAGCCTGGCGGTGGACCTGTACAACCGGGCGCGGGTGCTGGGCGATCCGGCCGACTACGCGGCGGCCGGCGAGGCGTACGCGCTGATGCGGCGCGAGCAGCCGGGCGAGCATCCCTGGGCCTACCAGCAGGCGAGCCTGGCCTGGTCGCGCTCGACCGAGGCGTGGGAGGCCGATCCGGCCGCGGCGCGCGCGGCGGCGGCGGCCAGCCTGGACACCTGCGCGCAGGTGCTGCTGGACCACTGGGCCTACGACCAGGGCATGGCCGACGCCGGCCACGACCTGACCGCCGCGGCGGGCGGTGCGGCCCACGCGGCGGCGGTCGACACGACGGCGGCGCCCGAGGCGCGGGCGGCGCAGTTCCGGCCGGCGGAGCCGGGCTGGCACTACGCGGCGTTCATCGACGACGCGGCGGCCGAGGTCGCGGCGCTCGAGCCGGCGGTGCGCGATCCGGACGTGCGGCGCTGGCTGCTGAACGTGGCCATCCTGCGCAAGCGGCTGGCCTTCGATGCGGGCGACGGCGACGGGTTCCTGCGGCAGTACGCCTGCCAGGCCCTGCTCGATGGGAACCTCGACCCCGCGCAGGCGCGCCCGGTGCTCGAGCACTGGTCGTGGGACGCCGGCAACATCGTGCTGCGCCAGCGCTGGAGCGAGGCGGCGCTGCTGCCCGACTCGACCACGGCCCTGGCCGCGGTGAAGGCCGACTCGGTGGCCGCGGTGCTGGCGAGTTGCCGCACCGACGGCGCGCGGCGGCGCGTGGCCTGGACCCTGGGCGCCCTCGAGTTCCAGCAGCTCGAACGCTACGACGACGGCCTGCAGCGCATGCACGACCTGTTCGCGGCGGTGCAGGCGGCGCCGACCGTCGACCCGTCGGCCGACGCGGTCGACTCGACCGTGCTCGCGGGCTATCCCGTGTACCTGTACAACCGCGGCACCCTGTACCAGCGCGACGGCCGTCGCCAGGAGGCGTTCTACTGCTTCCTGGGCGTGGCCGAGAAGTACGCCGGCGATCCGCGCACCGCCGTGCTGGCCCGGTTCAGCGCCGCGTCGCTGCTGGCGGACGGCAACCGCAAGGGCGCGCTGCAGCTGGTGCGCAAGGCCATCGGCGATGCGCTGGGGCTGGTGGCCAGCGACCCGGGGGCCATCGACCTCGAGACGCTGATCGCCATGCACGAGCTGAGGCGCCAGCTGGCCGGTGACCTGGGGCTGTTCCAGGAGGCGACCAAGGCCAGGGACGAGGCGCGGCAGCTGCGGGCGTTGACCGACCGGCAGGCGTCGGCGGCCGGAGGTGCGCGATGAGGCGCGCGGCGCTGGTCATCGTGCTGCTGCTGGTGTCCGCGATCGCGCGCGGCCAGGACGCCGTGCCCGCGGGCGCCGACACGCCGCCGCCCGCCTACCTCGAGGACCTGCGCAGGCTGGCCGAGCAGAGCCTGGCCGAGGGCGATGCCGAGACCGCCGCGGCGCCCCTGGCGCGCCGCGTGAGCCGCGGGCCCATGAGCCGCGCCGAGTACGAGCAGTACGTGGGCGAGGCGCGCTTCGGCGGCACCGTCGAGGCCGACTCGGTGGACCTGACGCGGCCGGTCATCCCGCGCGTGGTGATCCGCGACCGCGAGGCCATCGGCTACCTGTTCTCGTGCTGCGCCTACGGCGAGGCCGATGCCGACTCGATCGCGTTCCTCGAGATCTACGACATCAGCGATGCGGGCTTCAGCAACGGCGACCTGATGGTGGTGCATCCGTCGGGCAACAGCTACGTGCTGGAGGGCCTGGACGCGCAGTTCCTGGACTCGGCCGCCGGCTGGGAGACCACGCGCAACCTGCGCTTCCGCGCCTTCCACCGCGAGAACGCCTGGATGGACCAGCTGGTCGACGACCTGAAGGCGCCCGAGACCGCCGACTGGTCGGCCCCGGCGCCCGCGCTGCCGCCCGACGAGAACGAGGACCAGGCCCTGCGCGCCATCTGGGGCGGCCTGCACCAGGCGGTCAGCGACCAGTACGGCGAGGGGCGCGTCGAGCTCTACTTCGCCCGCGACGACACCACCACCACCGTCGAGTTCTGGGGCTACGACCCGCGCGCGCTGCAGTTCAACTGGCTGGGCGACGGGCAGGGGGGCACCGGGCTGGACCTGTTGACGGTGTCGACCCGCGACACCATGACCACGGCCTACGACACGTACGTCGACGTGCTGGTGGTCCGGGAATCGCAGGCCGACACGGTGTACGTGCCGCGGCCGTAGGGTCGCCCCCTCCCCGGGCCGCAGCGCTCAGCCCAGCATCTTGGAGCGCAGGTGCTCGATGACGAGCGTGTGCTCGTGCTGGGGGCTGAAAAGGATGACTTCCGAGTCGGCATCCGCGCGGACGGTGTGGCCCGGCGGCCAGTAGAACAGGTCGCCACCGCTGACCTTGTCCGCGCTGCCGTCACCGAAGGTGACCGTCAGCGCGCCCTCGATCAGGTATCCCCAGTGGGGTGCCTGGCAGAGGTCGTTCTCCAGGCCCTTCAGCAGCGGCGCGATGTCCGCGCCGGCGCCCAGCGAGAAGTATTCGCCGCCCATCTTGCCGTAGCCGGTGGCATCCCCGAAATCGGTCTGTTGGCGGGCCACGGCGCCGGGGGCGTCGATCCTGACGGGAACGTCGTTCTTGGCGATCCGCATGGCGTGATCCTTCCGCAAAGAGACACGGACTCAATCAGGATATGTATTGTCCTATATTGTCCAGCGGGAGTCAATGGCGTCGGCAGGAGGTTCAGACGCCCAGGATCAGCAGCCAGGCGATGGTCGACGGCAGCGCCAGCAGGGTGGTGCCGATGATGAGCGCGGCGGCCAGTTGCTCGTCGCCATCCATCTCGCGGGCCATGACGTAGCTGACCACGGCCGTCGGCGTGGCCGCGATCAGCACGACCGCTTTGAGCGCCAGCCCGTCGACGCCCGCCCAGCGCACGCCCATCCAGATCAGCGCGGGGTAGACCACGAGCTTCAGCATCGCCACGACGGTGGTCATGCCCAGCTCGCTCTTCAGCCGCCGCAGGTCGAGGGCCGCGCCCACCGAGATGAGGGCCAGGGGCAGCGCCGTGCGTCCCACCAGTTCCAGCGAGACGTCGAGCGCGCGCGGCTGCGGCAGGCCCGACGCCGACAGCGCGATGCCCACCACCGTGCCCACGGCCAGTGGGTTGGTGACGATGCGGCGCATGGCGTCGAGGAAGGCGCGCCACGGGTCGACGCCGTGCTTGCGGTGCGGCAGCGTGAGCATGGGCACCGACAGCGTGTTGTAGAGGATGACCATCAGGCCCACCACCACCGAGACCTGCCCCACCGCCTCGTCGCCCCACGCGTAGTAGACCAGCGGCAGGCCCAGGAACACCTGGTTGCTGCGGAACGAGCCCTGGGCGATGACGCCGCGGCGCGACGGCGCCGAGCGCCAGCACGCGGCGTAGACCACCAGCGCCATGCCGATGGTGACGGCCGTCATCACGCCGAAGGCCAGGGGATTGACGCTGTCGCGCAGCGGGGTGGTGGCGGCGCTGCGGGCCAGCAGCGCGGGGGCGGCGACCCAGTAGACCAGGCGGGTCAGCACACCGTTGGACTCGGCGGTCAGGAAGCCGCCGCGGCGCAGGCCCCAGCCCAGGGCGATGACCAGGAAGACGGGCAGGACGATGTTCAGGACGGTCATGGGGTCTCCGTAGTCCGCGCGGGCGTTGCGCGGTACGATCGCCCGGCCGGGGGAAGGGGTCAAGGCCCGGCCCTGAAATCCCAGTGCAACGCATTGCTTTCGGGCGCGTCATTCCGTAAACACTACGGATGCGCGGCGGCCTTCCCCTGAGCCGTCGCCGCTGGACCCCTGATCGTGGAGACCGGGCATGCCGATCGGTCGCATCCTGCGCCTTGCCGCCCCTGCGCTCGCCATCCTGCTGGCCGCCTGTTCGTCGTCCGAGGACGCCGGCCCGGTCGCGCCGCCCATGCCGGCCCCGGAGGCCGTAGCTGATCTCGTGGTCGTGGCGGGCTCGGACGGCGCCCTGGCGCTGGCCTGGACGAGCCCGGCGCTGCCTACGGTTGGCGGTGGCGCCGTTGGCTATGACCTGCGCGCCACCGAGCCTGGCCGGGAGGACGATCCCTGGGACGCCTGGACGGCCCTGGCGGCGCCCGCGGCCGACCCGGCCGGCGGCGCCCGGCACGAGCACACGGCCGGCGGGCTGGAGGCCGGCCGCACCTACGTGCTGGCGCTGCGCGCCCGGCAGGGGAGCGGGCCCTGGTCGGCGATCTCGAACCGCATCGTGGCCACGGCTGCGGTCGACTGCGACCGCACGCGGCCGGCGCCCATTGCCGGGCTGCGGCGCTGGGCGGGCGACCTGACCTCGGTGACCGTGGCCTGGGCCGAGGGCGCCGACGACTCGGTGTACGGCCAGGCCTCGTCGTACGAGGTGCGCTGGTCCCTGGCGCCCATCGACGCGGGCAACTTCGAGGCGGCCACGCCCGCCGGCGGCGAGATCGTGCCCTGCGGCAAGCCGGGGTACATGGCGACCACCATCACCGGCCTGTCGCACCTGGCCACCTGCTGGGTCGCGGTGCGCGCGGTGGACGACGCCGGCCTGCGCTCGGGCCTCGCGCCGGCGGTGCCGGCCCTGGTCGACACCATGCGCCTGTGGTACGTGAACGTGGACGGCACCGGCGACGTGCCGACCATCGAGGCCGCGGTGCACGCCGCCGGCGTGGGCGACACGGTGCTGGTGGCCCCGGGTCGCTACACGTGGACCAACCAGGGCACGGGCGACGCGCACTTCGGGCTCATCAACGTGCAGCGCAACCACACGGGCTTCACGGTGCTGGGCGAGGCGGGGGCCGAGGCCACCATCATCGACGCCGAGCGCGGCGGCCCGTGCATCGTCATCACCGGCGTGGTGCTCGGACCGGGCGAGGAGGTCTCGGACTGGCCCGGCATCACCCTCGACGGCCTGACCCTGACCGGAGGCCGCGCCAACGGGCAGCCCGGCTCGGCCGACGACGCCTACACCGGCGGCGGGCTGACCATGCACCTGAACAGCGCCCACATCCGCAATTGCATCATCCGCGGCAACGAGGCGACGCAGGGCGGCGGCGTGTGGTACGGCGGGCAGGGCGAGCCCAGGCTCGAGAACGTCATCATCGAGGACAACACCGCCGAGTACGGCGGCGGGCTGGTGCTGGTCAACAGCCTCTACGACATCGCGGTCACCGGCTGCACCATCCGCGGCAACCATGCGCGGTCGCAGGGCGGCGGCGTGCTGGTCTACAACCAGCGCGCGACGTTCACCGACTGCGTGATCGAGGACAACCTGTCGGACAACGTCGGCGGCGGCGTGATGCTGGGCGAGAGCGCCCACCTGATCACCCTGCGCGACACGGTGATCCGCGGCAACCGCGCCGACCACGGCGGGGCGGTCTACGCCCTGCGCGCGCCGTTCCTGCTCGAGCGCGTGACGATGGTGGGCAACACGGTCAGCGGCCGCGGCGGGGCGATGATGCTGACGGGCGACCTGCAGTCGGCCGCCCTCGACCACTGCACCGTCGCGGGCAACGTGGCCTCGCTCGGCTGCGCGATCCGCACCGAGAACACGGCCTTCGCGACCATCACCGCGACGCTGTTCGCCGACAACACGGGGGGACAGACTTTCAGCTCGCACTTCGGCGCCGGCTTCGCGCTCGGCTGCAGCGACGTGTGGCGGCCGGCGTCGGACACCTCGTGGCCGCCGCGCTTCACCGACCTGGGCGGCAACGTCGCGGCCGACCCCCTGTTCTGCGGGCCGGGCGACCTGCGCCTGCAGGCCGCGTCGCCCTGCCTGCCGGGGCAGCACCCCGACGGGGCCGACTGCGGCGGCATCGGGGCGCTGGGGGCGTGCGGGGGCTGAGGCGGCGATTTGCGGAACCGGGATCCCGGTGCGACGTTATGCCGATCATGTGTCGTTCCTGGTCCATACTCGCGATCGTCCTGTGGACGTGCCTCGTGCTGCCGGCGGCCTGCCCCGCCGGCCTCGTTGCGCACGGCTGCGCCGAGGACCGGGATCCCGGCTGCCAACACGAGGAGCTGTGCGCGGGGGATCCGTGCAACCTCGTGGCCCTGGTGCGGGACCAGGGTGACGACCATGCCCCGGCCTCCCCGGACGCGGCCCTGCCGCCCGGCGGCCCTGCCCTGACCGCGATTCCCCTGGCCTGCTGCGGCGCCTTCGACGTGCGCCCGCCCGCTGCGCCTGCAGCCGCGCCGTCGCGCGGTTCCCTGCCCCTGCTCTGCTGATCGCCACCGCCCGATCGGGCGAGCCCTGAAACCGTGCGGCATCGGTCTGCGGACCGGTCGGCGCCCGAAGCGTCGGCGCGGTCGGCAGGCCTGGCATCCAGCGAAAGTGAACCACCATGCGATGCAGAAATCCGCTGGCGGCGGCGTGCGCGCTGCTGTCGGCGCTGGGCCTGCTCGCCGTCCCGGCGCCCGCGGCGACCGGGCCGGCAGCAGGCGACGACCTGACCTTCGAACGGGTGTGGACCCTGGTGTCGGAGCACAGTCCGCGCCTGGCGGCCGCCGGCTTCGGGCTGGACGCCAGCGCGGCCGAGAGCCGGCAGGCCGGGCGCGGCCCGAACCCCGAGCTGGCCGTGACCGTCGAGAACTTCGGCGGATCGGGCGAGGCCGCGGGCTTCGGTACCGCCGAGGCCACGGTGGCCGTGGCGCAGGTGCTCGAGCTCGGCGGCAAGCGGGCGCACCGGGCCGAGGAAGCCCGACTGGCGCACGAGCTGGCCGGCTGGGACGCGCTCGACGCGCGATGGCAGGCCCGGGCGGCCGCCCGGGCGGCCTTCGCCCGGGCGTGGGCGGCCCAGGAGGCGATGTCCCTGGCGGACGAGGTGATCGCCACCGCGCGCGACGACTCGGCGGCGGTGCACCGGCGCGTGCTGGCAGGGGCGGCGACGCCGGTGGACCTGGCGCGGGCGCGCGTTGCCGTGGCCTCGGCGGGCCTCGACCGGCGGCGCCGCGACGCCGAGCTGGCGGCGGCGCGCGCGGCGCTGGCGGCGACGTGGGGCGACCGCACGCCGCGGTTCGGCCGCGTCGTGGGCGACCTGGCCGAGGTGGCCGCGCCGCCGTCGCGCACCGACCTGGAGGATCGGCTCGCGGATGCCCCGCGGCTGCAGCGGGGCGCCGCCGCGGCGGCCAGGCAGCAGGCAGCCGTCGCGGCGGCGGTCGCCCTGGGCACGCCCGACCTGACCGCGTCGGCGGGGTACCGGCGCCTGGGGTTGCAG
>Ga0116152_10005146_pt1 | contig 10223 bp, 7 predicted proteins | sample AD_UKC119_MetaG_FD_89894 | JGI IMG/M metagenome (GOLD analysis project Ga0116152, IMG submission 89894) | Active sludge microbial communities of municipal wastewater-treating anaerobic digesters from Hong Kong - AD_UKC119_MetaG | ecosystem: Engineered > Bioreactor > Anaerobic > Digestate...
CCACGAAAGAACATAGTCAGCGTATTTTTTCTTTTTCTTGTTTCGTGCCGACATTTCACCACGAACGATAACAGGCCCGGGCGTTAAAGTAACTTCCCGTCGAATTTGTAACATTTGATTCCAACCTGCATCCTTGATTGCCGGGGTGATATACAAATCACAAATGTCGGATTCACTTAGTTCTTTCTTGTTTATCTGGTTCAAGAGGTGTATAGTTACCGATTTAACTTCATTTAAAGTTTGATAAATATAGTGGATAAAATTTAAATAGCGGATGATTGGGGAGATTGAGATTTTGGAATAAAAGCTTTGTCTAGCGGTTATGAAATAAAATAATATTTTTTGTTGTTCTGAAAGAGAAAAAGTTACTTTAAAAGTCATTTATATTTTGAAATAGAATTGCAGCTTCTTCTATCTTTCTATCAAGCTCATTAATTAATTCATTACCACTGTTATGGTCTGGAGACTTGCTTATTTTTTGCAGAGACTTTTTAATATCAAATGCCTGTTTTTTACTGATTAATTCGGTTCCCTGCCATTCTTTTAACAAATAAAACAGTTTGTTCTGTCCAATATCTTGTATTGTTCTTCCGGCAAGTTGTTCAATAAAGTATTTACTACTTCCGGTTGGAATTAAAGAACCGGCATTTAAAGAAACTTTATTGATTTTTGAATATTCTTCTTTCCACTGCCGGGCAAGCATTGAAAGAAATGTTCTGTCATATAAAAGTGAGCAGGTTACTTCAGGAAGGCTGAATTGCTGAGGAAGTCGTTTCTTAAATCGTAGTTCATATCTCAGCAAGTTTTTAATTTCATAGTTTACCGGTAAAAGCTTGAATTTTTCCTGCTGTTCAACGGTTTTATTGTAGAATACCAATACTCGTTTTGAATTAATGTAATTTATTCCATTGGGTTGTTCTAGTCGCTCGTAGTAACGACTTTCACCAAGTAATGGTAGATATAATTCCGGACTATGATTCATTGAAAAATGTTGTGCCAGGTCAATTCTGGTCAGTTTTGCTTCATGAACTGGCAAATGCAATTCATCCTGCATTTGTTCAAATATTTGTTCAGTGTCAGAACAAGTTAAGGATTTGAGATTATTACCAAATTTGAAACGTGCCAGGCTACATTCGGAAAATGAAATTTTATATCGGTTAATTTTGACTTTGTACCCGCTGTAATATCCGATAATATATTCACCGAACGTTCCGGCACCTTCGGAAACGATATAAATGTGCTTTGGCACTTGTTTTAAAAAGTCAATATTGGGGTAATCTTTCTGTAAAAGATAAAAATCAACTGTATCATACATTGTGGTTACAAAATTTAGTAATAGGTTACAGCTTACTATATAAGAAGGGACAATGGGACAGAATTCCTTTTTTCTATATCAAGATTGATTTTGAAACTTCCTTATAAAATTGATTTTTCAGGCATATTGGATCCTTTGAAATATTGCGGTCAGTTTACCAGGTAAAAGAAAATTTATTGCCCTGATCTCTTATTGTACCAAGCAATACTTCCTAAAAATCATGATCCTGTGTTGACCTGAAAACATCGAACCGGGTTTTCCGGTCCGATGCTTTTAATTGCAATAAATAGATTAGTGAGAATCATTCTGTTTCTTGATTTTCTTTAAGCATTTGAACTTCATTATCTAAATTGTCAAATTCAAACTTTAGGTTACTTAAAAAAATGCACAATTCACGTCTTTCTTCTTCATCCAAAAGATCATGTGTGGCAATGAGATATGTTAATTTGTATATCAGATATTCAAACTCAGTTTCATTTCTCATTTCCACAATACTGCTGATTGCGGAGTTTATTCCTGTTGCCATTCCTTGTTTCATTTTTGGTTTAACATTACATACTTATTAGCCTCTAGTTCGATTTCCGCAATTGTTTTCACGGGATTCTTTTTTAACCAGGATTCGAGTTGTTCCCGATCAAAGAAGATATTTTTTCCGGAAGGTTTGAAATGTGGAATACGTGAAGCTGATGTCAGTTTATACAGAAAACTCTTTGAGAGCCCTGTATATTCAGCAGCTTCACCAAAAGTCAAGACTGCTTTCTGGGCCAATAAACGATTTTCAATCTTTTTAAATCGTTCATCAAAAGCTCGCCACATGTGGTGCTTTTGGATTTCTTCTGGATGTAAATTTTTTGAATCCATAGTAAATTTTGTTTATAATTTAAAAATGGATTCGGCGCCGAATCATGACTGTTTTTCAGCCACGATGTAAAAATTGGAAAAGAATGAAAATAAATGAGGAAGTAATTAAGCAGTACTGTTTTGTACTGTTTTTATGATGTCATAAATATCTTTAAATCCAGTTGGAGCATTTCCTAAAGTTAACTTTAAAGTTTTTTCACATAAAGTTCTGTTTGTGACTTTTCTTGAGCCAAAAGAAAAAAGTAAGGTCGCTTTCTTGTAAAAATTAGGTACTTTTTCTTTATCAATAATTCCAGAGAAGCTAATAGTTTCATTGTTAAAATTCATGCTTTCGTATCCAAACATTAAACAACAGAAAAGAGGGATTGAATTTCTCCAGATGATTTTATTGTATAAATATTCACTTGAAGTTTCATCTCCATTGAATGCAGCTTCAAAATGCTTTAAACTTGTTTCACTATTTATAAACTTAGTTTTTAAAAGTTTATACATCGACTCTATGTTTTCCTTTTGAATTATAGTATAAATTCCAGATATTGATTCATTTTTTAGAATTACTTTTTTAGAAAATTTTCCATTATCAATTAGGCTTTGGTGATAAAAATCATACACCATTTTAAAGTATCGTATTGTATAAATACAGTCAATTAACTCATTGAGCAGAGGAAGGTTAAAGAATTCTTCAGGATCTTCAATCCAGTCCCAATTGTCGTCAATATTCAAATCAATGTCCGACAATTCTTTATTTAGATAAATTAGCTCATCATTTTCATCATAAAATCCTAAGGAGAAATTTTGGATAAACTTATCTTCCCAATGATTTTCTATTTCAACAAAGTAAGAATAGTTTGAGTCATCTCTTTTTCCGTTCTTTAGAATGCAAAAGTTATAATAGTGTATGAAATCCCTAATTGTTCCAGCGATATAATCAGAAAATTCGTCACTATATTTTAGCAATTTCTTTTTTGTTTTTTTTATTTCTTTCCAATAAAACTTTTTACTTTCATTATCTGGTACAGAATCGATACTAATCTCTATTATATTTCTGTTTTGGATTTGCAATAATTCAAGTGCCTCATGGACAATGGAAATTATTTTATTAAGATTTTCTTTTTCTTGCAAAGATATTTCTCCCATAATTCAACAGATTAAATTTCAGGTAAACCATCAACAGCTTTCTTTTTTAACTCATCCACAATATGCGTGTATTTTTGGGTATGATCGAGGCTGGAATGGCCCAACAATCCCGAAACAGTTTTAATGTTATTGTTATTCATGAGTAATATTGTTGCAAATGAATGTCTTGCTGAATGCCAGGTTATATTCTTGGTAATACCAGCACTTTTAGTCCAGGTTTTCAACGTTTTTAAACATCCGGTTAAAGAAGGCAAAGAAAAAATAAATTCTTCAGGCTTTTTCATCTCTCCAATAAGTTTAACAGCATTTTGATTTAAATCGACAAAGACTTTTTTACCTGTTTTTTGTTGGTCTTTTACAATCTGCTGGTTTTGGATGTGTTTATACTTCAAGTCAACCACGTCGACAAACCGTAATCCGGTATTTAGGCAAAATAAAAACGCTCTTTTAATTTCAGGATTTCCACATTCCGTCTGCGATAGTTTAATAACTTCCTCCGGCATTAAAATAGCCTTTGGCACTCCTTCCGGGATTGAACATGATATTCCTTCTGCAGGTGATTTGGTAAATAGGCCATCATCTTTTGCAGCATTTAAAATCTTTTTAAAGCGTTTAAAATAGGAGTTAGGTGATTCGCCATTTAATTTACCTAATAAGAAGTCTCGATAACCAGTAATCATTTTGGCATCGATTTGTTTTGGCAAGAGAAATGATTCACCGGTATATTCCTGAAAGAATTTTGTCGCTCCTTCAATCATTCGGATATCTTTTCTGGTGTAGCTTTTTTTATACTGTTCACAAAAATCGAAGAAATTGACTTTCTTCTTTTGGGGAGAGATAAATCCTTCCGGATTGTGAAGGTATTCACTCTCCCTTTTATTTCTGATATTTTGGGCTAAATCAAGGTTCTCTTTGTTCTTTTGTCTTTCTTCAGGTGATTTCGGTTTTTCACTTAAATAAATCTTCAAATACTCTAATTTCCGATTTGTTTTTACCGTATTGTTTTCATTGACACTATATCCTGTATAAAAATCCAGATACAATGAAATTTTACCTTTCGCCAGTAATTTCCCTCTTAATCTGACATTTAAACCGGGTCCAGGCGTATAATTATAAATCTTTTTTGCCATTTATTTATTATCTTTGACCTTTATAAGTATTTGTTTTCCTTTGTTTTACCAAAGATAATAAAAAATAAAAATGAGATACAAATAGGATACAAAAATTTATCTAAAGAGTGAAAATTAATCTAAAGTGTGATAATAAGTGAAAATATATTATGCAGTAAATCAGCATTTTGAAAACAAGAGAAATTTAAAGAAAAGTAGTTATGTACCCGCCTCGGGTACTGAAAAATCACCGCTGTAATTCAAAAAGTTACAGCGGTTTTTTATTTCTAACATTCAATTGAATAAAACTTATAGTCGATATTTTTATTTGTGTGTGCTTATAGTCTTATCTTGGATCAATTGAACTTTCTGTGGAGATACAAATTTTAACCTGTATGTACCAAAACAAGCATGCTTTCATCTTTCTTTCGACCATACCTGCGTGAAAAGCTACAATAAACTGTTTTGCATCATCTGAAAACGCATTGTTTTGAAGGTGCGGTTCTTTCTTAATACCCCAAGGATGTAAATATGGTGCAGTAAACCAGGGATTCCATGGTTCAGGGAAACTATTAATGCAAATGTATCTCCGATTATTATTTAACTCTTTAGAGCAGGTCTCTTGTTATGGATCACTTTAAACTTAATTGAAAAAAATCTGTCTCAATATTTGAAGCTATTTCTCGAATTTTGAACGATTGTTGAGAAAATAACAATAATTTGTGCAAAACTTGAAAGTGGTAATTTTAAGATAATCATCACGAATTGTGAATTTTTATTGTTATTTCGTTTGATATAGCATTTGGTAATTACTCGTAATTTGTAATATGATGTCCATGTCAGAAATAGAATATTGGCAAGTCATTTGGAAGAAATTCAAAGCTGGGGATACAAAGGCATTTGAGACTATTTATTATGAATACGTCGATGTATTATTTTCGTATGGGTCAAAAATTTCAGGTGACAGATCGTTGGTAGAAGATTCAATTCAAGACCTTTTCATTGATATTTATACTCTTAATATCGAATTGCGTAAAATTCAATCACTCGAGTTTTATTTTTTCAAAATGCTAAAAAGGATTATAATAAGGAAGCTCAAAGAAAAACATAGGTTTAGCCACCCTGAACATTTTATTGAGCAGTTCGATCTTTGTTTTAATTTCGAGAAGGATGAAAAAGAGCCATTAGAAGAGCAATTGGTATTGCTTCAAAAGGAGCTGCAACAACTTGATTCAAAAAAAAGAGAACTTCTCTTTCTGAAATTTAACAGCGGATTAACTTACGTTGAAATAGGAGCTTTATTGGGAATAAAACCCGATACTGTAAAAAAACAAGTTAGACGTTTAATTCTGTATATCGGTAAAAGTATTGGCAAAAAGTTTGTTGAACTTTTTCTTTTATGCTATAAAGCATAATTTTTTTTATTTTATTTCCTGTCCCCTTTTCTGTCCTCCATCCTCTTATACATATATTTTAATTAGCTAAATGAGCATTTACGATCGTTTGATAGAAAATTCATTGTTTTTTAAATGGATATACCATCCTTCAGAGGAAATTGAGTCTTACTGGGAGAATTATTTAAAAACAAATCCAAATGATGCTGAAAGGATTATCGAATTTAAATCCCGGTTTGTACAATATTTGGGCTACAATAATAAAAAGTTAACAGACATAGAGAAAAGAGCTCTTGCAAATCGTATAATTCGTCAATTAGAAAAAGCTGAAAAAAAACGAAAATATTTTTTTAATGTTAGAAAAACAATGCAATATGCAGCTATAGCAATTGTTTTTTTTATGATTGGGGGCAGCATAGGTTATATGTACTTTAAGAGCAGGCATTCAGTTGAATTAGCTAATTACTCTACACTCCCTGAACAAATTCAAGATCCACTACTTTTTGTAGATAAACAGGCGATTCCGCTAAACCAAGGAAAGTCAGAACTCGACTACACAAATAACGATAAAATCATTATCGACAAAGAAAGAAATATTATTAGTGAGTCGAATACTAAAGTTCCACAGATCAATACTTTAGTTATTCCTTATGGAAACAGATCTATTATTACACTTTCCGATAGTTCTACTGTTTGGCTGAATGCTGGAAGTCGATTAATATATCCTTCGAAGTTTGTTGATAAAACAAGAGAAGTTTACCTGGTTGGTGAAGCTCTTTTCGATGTAAAGAAAAACGATAATCAACCATTTATCGTAAAAACCTCAGATGTAAAAATTGCAGTAAAAGGTACCCGGTTTAACGTTTCAGCCTATTCTGAGGATTATTCTGTTCAAACAGCCTTGATTGAAGGTAGTGTGGAAGTTTATCGAATCAACGCCGGCCTTTTTGAAAAAGGAGTTAATATAACTCCGGGGCAAATGGCTTATTTTAATAAAAAAAGCAAAGACACTAAAGTAATTAATGTTGACGTCAATAAATATATCCTTTGGACCAAAGGACTATACAATTTTTCAAATACTGAATTAAACCGCATTACTAAACAGTTAGAGAGATATTACAATATTAAATTCAAATATGAAGATCCCTTTTACGGCACTATACAGATCACAGGAAAACTGGATGTTTCTCAGAATATGAGCGAAGTATTAGAATATTTATCAAAACTAACTGGCCTGGAAATAACCGAAATAAACGAAAGACAATATGTAATAAAATGAAGTAAAAAGACAAAACCGGCAAATGCTGGCACATTTCCCGGTTTCTGAAAATACTAAAATTATTTGCTAATAATTTTAACATTAAAAACGTAACAAATTTATGAAAAAAAAATCGTTAACTGATTCTCTTGATCCGGGAATCCTAAAAAAATGGAGGCGGATTATGCGTTTAACAGCTGTTTTAATTATCGGTTTTGTAATAACGGTGAATGCGAACGGTTATTCACAAAACAAGCGATTGAATATCAGTATTCACAATCAAACAATCCGTGATTTAATCGAATATGTAGAGGGAAATAGTGAATTTGTTTTTCTTTACAGAAACGAAGAACTTGATGTAAATAAGAAGGTAAATATCGACCTAAAGAATGCCACTATTTACAAAATTCTCGATGAGGCTCTTCAAGAGGAAGGAGTAGTTTATGACGTTTATGAACGGCAGATAATTATTCGAAAAGCTGAAAAGCTGAGTTATTCAACTAGCCAGCAGGAATCTCGGGAAATTACAGGTACTGTAACAGATCAGGCCGGCCTTCCACTACCAGGTGTATCAGTAGTTATTAAAGGTTCAACGCTGGGGACCATAACCAATGCAGATGGTAACTTTTCTTTTTCTATCCCTACCAACACGGAGGTATTGCAATTCTCATTTGTGGGAATGCAAACTCAAGACGTTTCGGTCATGGGAAAAACAACAGTATTAGTAGTAATGAATGAGGAAACGATTGGAGTAGATGAAGTTGTTGTAACTGCGTTAGGAATAGAGAAAAGTAAACGTACACTGACCTATGTTACTCAGAAAGTAGATATGGATAACCTTGCAACTGTCTCCAAAGGCGACATTGGTGAAGCATTGGCAGGGAAAGTTGCGGGAGTGTCAGTTATGACGGGCGCAAATGGAGGATCTCGTATTATTATACGTGGAGAACGTTCCATAAATGGAAGTAACTCTCCCCTGGTTATTATGGATGGTGTACCATCCAGTTTCGGATTGGGTAATGTTGACGACATTGAAAGCATAAATGTGCTTAAAGGGCCGTCAGCTTCTGCTTTATATGGAGCCGCTGCCGCCAATGGTGTCATTATTGTTACAACAAAAAAAGGAAAACAGGGAGAAACAAAGGTGGAAGTTAATTCCCAAACCTCGTTTGGTTTACCTTATCTATATCCTGAATTTCAGAATGAGTACGGACAAGGTATTGGGGGAGTTTACAGCGAAGCCGAAGCAATATCCAGTTGGGGACCCAAAATGTCGGGCCAAACTGTCACTAACTGGACGGGAGGAGAAATTGCTTTAAACCCTCAGCCTAACAATGTGAAAGACATTTTCCGTACCTCGTACAATTTGATCAATAGCCTTTCTTACAGCACTGGAAATCAAAAATCTACAGCCTATTTTTCTTATACAAATAAGTTGGGTCAGGGTTTAATTCCTGTTAATTCATCAGGTTCACATCAGTTAAATATGAGGTTGAATACAGAACTGATTAAAAACCTGAAAATGGATGTGGTTACCACTTGGTCGTATGGCGAAAATGAAAATACCCCGGCAAGTGGAGATGATCTTTTCAGCCCGATGTGGCAATTGGTAAAAATGCCCCGGAGTATCCGAACATCCGATATCGAAGCCGGTTCTTATTACGATGAAACCGGTTCGCTCAAACAACTTACATGGGCACCCAATGTCACCACTAACATCAGTCCCTACTGGTCGATGTATGGACGAGAAGCGCTCAGTAACGGCACTAACCTCAATACTGTTGCCTCACTGAAATATAACTTTACGCCATGGTTATACCTTCAGGTCAGGGGCAGAATGGCCTATAACTATTCTAATTCGGAAGAAAAACTGTACTGGGACACCCAGTATATCAGTTCTGGAAAGGGAAAATATTCAAAAAAAGCTTACAAAAGCAAAAATCTTAACGGCGATGTCTTACTGGGTTTGGATAAAGATCTTACCAAAGATTTTCACCTTAGCGCCAACCTGGGAAGTGAAATCAAGGACAGTCAGGGAGAATCTTTGGAATCCGAAACCGGTAATATGGGGTTAGTCCTTGAAAATAAATTCTATCTGGAAAATGGCTCAACCGTATCAACAAGAAACGGCCAGAATCATGTACAAATCCAGTCGGTTTATGGAACGGCCCAAATCGGGTTCCGTAACTACTTGTTTATGGATGTTACTGCCCGTAACGACTGGAGTTCAACCCTTCCGTCACCCTATTCTTTCTTTTATCCTTCTGTAGGTTTAACCAGTGTCCTTTCCGACATATTTACATTTCCTGAAATAATCTCCTTTGCCAAAATCCGCGGGTCGTATGCAGAGGTTGGGAATGGTGCCGGGTTTGCACAGATTTTCCAGACTTACGGCAGAAGTCTGAACGGAACACAGGGGTTGGTTTCACTTGCTAGTTCAACGAAAGTTCCTTCAAATTTGATTCCTGAAGAGACCAGATCGTGGGAAGCGGGAGCTGAAATCCGGGTTTTGGAAGATCGCCTGGGTGTCGATTTTACCTGGTATAAAGCCAATACATACAATCAGTTGGTGACCGTTACATCACCTCCAACCTCTGGGTTTGGAAATGCCCGTATCAATTGTGGAAATATTCAGAATAAAGGGATTGAAGTTATGCTCAACGCTGTGCCGGTTCAAACCGGAGACCTGAAATGGGATATTGGAGTGAACTTTACCCGTAACTGGAGCAAGGTGATTGAATTAACGGAAACTTTGGATGAATACGAAATTGATGCGCCTAATTTATCAATTGGCGATAACTGGATTATTGTGGGCAGACCGTATGGCGAGATTTTGTCCAGAGGTTTTGTAAGGGTAAAAGACGTTGATGAAACCCGTCCCGACGACACCCGCATTGTAGTGGATGAGCTGGGAATGCCTCGTATTACTGCTGATGCCAAAACTTTCCTGGGAAACTATAACTACATGTGGAGAAGTGGTTTAACCAGCAGCCTGAAATATAAAAATTGGAATCTATACTTCTTGATCGACCTGAATTTTGGTGGCGTGCGTCAGTCGGCAACAGAGGCTGCCATGATGTTGAGTGGGACCAGCAAAGCTACTTTATACGGCCGCGAAGGTTTTATTTATGATGGAGTTAAACAGATTA
>Ga0116152_10005147_pt1 | contig 10222 bp, 7 predicted proteins | sample AD_UKC119_MetaG_FD_89894 | JGI IMG/M metagenome (GOLD analysis project Ga0116152, IMG submission 89894) | Active sludge microbial communities of municipal wastewater-treating anaerobic digesters from Hong Kong - AD_UKC119_MetaG | ecosystem: Engineered > Bioreactor > Anaerobic > Digestate...
CATATAAATAATCCTTTATTTTATAATGTCATTACTCTGAATATCTTTTCGCGGTATTTTTATTAATCCCTCAGTTGTAATGATTGTGTATGGATCGCCGCGTTCAGTAATTGCCCCTGTTATCACCTTCCCCGAGTAGAGATGCAATCGGTCTATCCTGTTATACACCTTTCTGATATCATTGATGCTGCGGTTCTTTTTATTCACAAGTGCCCTGACAGCGTCAGGATCCGGGGCTTTCTCTTTCCCTCCGGCTATATCTGTACTTTTGCTGATTTTATCAGATCCGCTTCCGCTGTCAGTTGTTGAGCCATCTGTTCTTTTCTGGGATTTGCGGTCTGCGTAAGATGATTTTTTATTCGCGGCATCTGTGGTGTAGCTCTCTTTTTTGTCAGAAGAAGTTCCGTTATCCTTTTTTGATACATCAGTTTTTCTGTCTGTTGAAGCATTATCACTTTCTGCAATGGAATCCTGTGATTGCTTTGAATCTTTTTTTTCTGTACCGGCTGCCTTACCTGTTTCAGCTGAACCGGCGGATTTGTTTGATTTTTTTGTCCCGGCAGTGGTATCACTTTTTTTTACTGCAGCTGCTGATTTCCCGGAAGCCTTTGAGCCGGATGCTGCGGTTTTATCTTTCCTCACAGCCTGTTTTTTTTCTGAAACAGCTCTGCTTTTCGATGATGTTTTTTTTGCAGTTTTTACTGAGGCAGTTTTATCTTTTTTAACTGTTCCTGTTTTTCCTGATTTTTTTTCAGATTTTTCCTTGCCCGGAACCCCTGTAATTGAGCGGTCTGAATGTCCACTGGCACCTGCACCAAGTGTATATATCTGCAGTGAGTCGCCCTCGCGCAGAATAATCTCCTCAACACCTTTATTCTGGCTGTCTGTGACGGATTTATCAGCCCGTGTGTTTTCAGAGACCTTTCTCACATAAACAGTGCCTGATGTAACTTTGATAATTGTCCTTGTTTCATCTGCAGTCATTTCAAATTCAGTGCCCCGTACAGAGGCAACAGCAGTGGGAGCTTTAACTGAATACTCTGAACCGCTTTTTATTACTTTATGAAGAGAAGTCCCTTTGTTAAGAACAAGTGATGCAGTCCCTGAACCGCAGCTTCCGTCTGACAGACTGTCAAAGATAATTTCAGTATTTGATTTAAGAGTAATAACTGCAGAGTCTCTTAACTGGATAACAGCCTCGGTTTTTTCATCAGTTACCAGTGTGTCGCCTTTGATAACCCTGCTCCCCACTGAGGCATAAGTGCTGTTTATTTTCATTGTTCCCACAAGAAAGGTAACTTCACCTTCAAGCGGTGTGCCTTTGCATGAGCATGAAAGGCAAAACAGCGGAAAAAGAATAATTAAAGGCAGCGTGTAAAGCAGTATTGCTCTTTTTTTCATCTCAATTATTACCATAGATATTTTAGTTTGTTTAAAATTATACCTTAATAAAGAGCAGGTATTATTCAAGAAATATTTTAAAAATTATACTGAATAGTGTTGCACCTTCCACAGATGTGGTGACTGCAAAATAGTAAACTTAAAAAATTTTTTATATCTGTCTCAACAACCCGTTACACTTTATTCTTGACTATTTAATTATCAATAAAGCAATTTAATTATAATATAAATGGAAAAACGCAAATGAAAAATTTTTTCCCCCTTATCCTGTTTATAGTGTTTTTATTATTTCCCTGTTGCGAGAATGTATACCAGTCCCAGTTGGATAGTCTTGATGCTGAAAAAACAATTAATCTTAAATGGATTGAGAGAACATCTGCAGGCATGCGGGCATGGTATGCCATAACTTCTTCGTATGATGGCGTTAATATAGCGGCTGCTGTTATGGGCGGTTATATTTATACATCGGCTGATGGAGGTGTAACATGGACAGAACAGGCCGGCTCAGGGTCCCGTAACTGGGGTTCTGTCTCCTCTACAACTGATGGCGTGAAACTCGTCGCCCTTGTAAATGGCGGGTATGCATACACTTCGACTGATTACGGTGTTACCTGGGTACAGAGGAATTCCTCCAGGTGGTGGAGTCATAGCTTTTCATCTTCTGACGGCACTGTGCTTTACGGTACAGCTGAATCTACCGGGAATATAATCTATAAATCAACAGACAGCGGGGTAAACTGGTCAACTATTACAATTCCGGGAGCAAATTATCTGACTTTTATCAGGGGATCTGCAAACGGGAATAATTTAATATGTTCAGCACGCCCGGGGGCTTTATATACCTCAACGGATGGCGGAAACAACTGGGTAATAAGGGATGCCGTCATTGGCACAGGTATATGGTCATTGGCTTCTTCTGCTGACGGCATGATCTATCTTGCGGCAAAAAGGGACAGCTATCTGTATACTTCCAATGATGGCGGAGTGAACTGGACACAAGTCACAGGTCCGGGAGTTCAGACCTGGATCAGGGCAGATATGTCAGCAGACGGGAGAGTTATGGGTGCTATAGCAGATGGAGGATATATCTATTTATCTTTTGATTATGGTGTAACGTGGAAAGAACAGGCATCTGCCGGTATACGGGCATGGTCTTGTATTGACATATGCGGAAATGGTACACGAATTTTTGCAGGGGTAAATTCCGGCGGTTATATTTATACGTGCGGAGTACCCTGATTCATTGTGTTAAATGTAAATTATAAAAGATATTTCAGGAGGTTAAAAAAATATGGCATTTATAAACTGGACAGATGAATTAAGCGTTGGAGTTGAACTTTTTGATAATGATCATAAAAAACTTGTCTCTATTGCCAACAGTCTCCATGAGAGCATTACTGTGGGCGCTCAGCAGGCTGTACTTGCACAGGTGCTTAATGAGCTCGTAAAATATACAGTGTTCCATTTCGGCCATGAAGAGGGTATGATGATACAGTATGCCTACCCCGGTTATGAAAAGCATAAAAAGGAGCACGACGCACTTGTGGCGAAAGTTCAGGATTACTATGAACAGGTGATGGCAGGAAAAACCTCAATATCACTGAGCCTCATAGGTTTTCTGAAAGACTGGCTTGTTAATCATATAATGGGGAGCGACAGGGAGTACAGGGATTTTTTCGCGAAGAAGGGTATTAAGTAGTTTTACTTCCCCCTGTTTAAAGATGCTTGACCATGATGTGGCGCTGAATATAAATGCTGCATGAAAAGAATAATCGGTTTTTATTTTATACTCCATACGCTGCTGATACCCGTTTCATCATTATCAGCAGCTGATACACTCCCTGATGATATACGGTTCAGGGATCTCAAATATGGATTCTCCTACGAATACCTCTATGCCCTTAAAGACGGCAGGATATGGATTAAACCTGATACTAAGAACACCGGTGTAACCGGGGAGTGGGAACTGTTCAATAAAACAGGAATACCTTCCGGTAAATATTCCAGTTCCTTTGAACCCGGTGATGTTATTACAGAGTTCTCTACAGAGGGAACCATGATTGCCGCTGTGTCAAACAGGGGGAGATTCTATTTCTGGCAGCCTACATATTTTGAAGATACGGTGTGGCATGAGGAGACAGGCGCCCCCTTTGAGGATGTTTTATATCTTCCGGATAATAAAACCTGGTGTTTCTCTTTCAGTGTTATGCGGGCGCCGTGGAAAAGAGAAACACGTATGCACGAAAAGGACATTGTTACATACTGGGAGGACATTGACGGGAACAGAACAGAGTTCGGGCTCACTGCAACGATCTTCTGTGTTACTCCTGACGGGCAAAGGATACGTTTTACAGATACAGGACTCCCGACATCATGGAACAGGGCGATTACCTCGCCGGAACGCGGCCGGTTTATTATAGAAAATATCAGCGCCTCTGCCTCAACAATATTTGTAATCAATAAAACAGGGAAGATGTACACCCGGATGTATGATTACGAACTGGATGGTGGGGGCCCCGCATTGAGGTGGGTCTTTGACAGAGAGAAAAGAACTGAAGGTGATGAAATCGCCCCCATAATGACTTCAATACGAACATACCCGCTTCCGGGATGGCTGGAGCAGGAACCGATAGTACAGCTGCTCAAGGGAGATGGCAAGAGCAAAGCTGCCATAACAGAGAAAATTACCATTGTACTGACAGGTAAGGGGAATGCCGCACGGGAACTGAGGGTCCAGGGGCGTGACAGCATCGGCAGGTACGGATACTTCAGAAAAATGATCTTTGATAAAACATGGGAGTTTATTGAAACAGGAGAGAAATTCAGTGATGCGGATATAATAAAAGATTACCTCGCGAAAGCGCCTGAGGGGAAAATTCTTGATAAAAACTACAGCGGAACTGTATCAAAACCGGGTGAAGCAGATCTTAAGGCGGAGCTCCTTGACTTTTACTACTTTAATTCACCTGCAACACTACGGGTTCATGTAAATAATAAATATTTTGACATGACATTCCACACTGCGGACCTATGGAGCCCCACTGTACAGAAGAAATACCACCCTGAACTTGTCGGGCACCCCTCCGGTGAGCCGAGACTGATTCAGGGCGCAATTGTTATTCCTGAAGATATACTTAACTCATCCGACCCTGACATAAAAGGTACGGTTGATAAATACTTTCGTGAATTCAATAAAGAGCCTATAGCTTTCACTGTATCTGCTGATGACAGACAGGTTCTGATTGAGAGCAAAACTCTTCAGCGAAGCCTGAGAAAAAATCTCAGTTATGAATTCCGCGGAAGCCTTAAATTTAATCTTATAAATGAGAATTACAGAAACGGTTATTTAACAAAGAGTATCTTCATTGCGATTGCCGGGAATCCTGAACTTGAGATCCCCGGGGATACTTCAGCAATAACATTGAGCGGAGTGGACAGTCTCATCGCTCTTAATAAAAAAGCGCTGGATGATTTAAAATCTCTGAATAAAAAAATAAAGAGGGAGAGCTGTTCATCAGGATGTGTTTCTTCCTGCATACTCCCTGTGTATTATATATTTAACGGCTGCATTACAATAACAGGGCTGCCGCACTGGGATATGAGTAAATCCTCTCCTGGCACGCAGGAGAATATAACACAGTTAGGGGGTGTTTCATACACAGGCGGTACCCCTCTCAAAGAACATGCGGCAATGAATCTCAGGGAGGGTTTCGATGATCCGGAGGATTATGAGCATGCGGTTGAGATTATAGAGGGGAGGCTTTCACGACTGCGGGAGCTTGGAAAAAAACTGTCTGTAAAGAACGATTAGATAATAATTTTTTTTCTTGTAATTTATACTCACGCCTGTATAGTAATCCTATGATTAGTATACACAAAAAACCTGACACAGAGGAGAAACTCCGTATCCTGTCACAGGATTCGCAGTATGACCTGGCCTGTGCATGCGGTACAAAGCAGACTGAAGACCACAGGCACCGTTCTGAGGATAACAGGTGGATATATCCTGTAGCTCTTCCTGACGGGAGAACCACTTTTCTCTTTAAAACAATGGTTTCAAACAGCTGTGTCAATGACTGCAGATACTGCCCCCTGCGGACAGGCACAGACAGCAGACGATGTACACTCAGCGATAACGAAATTGTGAAGGTCTTCCTTGATTATTACAGGAGGGGGATAGTGTCCGGACTTTTTCTCACAAGCGGGGTAACAGGCACACCTGACCGTACAATGGAGAGGATAAATAATGCTGCCGCAATACTCCGCAGGCGTGAGGAATTTAAAGGATACATACACCTGAAGGTTATCCCCGGTGCATCAAATGCGGCAATAGAGGAGACCGTGTCCCTTGCAACTGCGGTATCAGTAAATATTGAGGCCCCCGGTGAAAAGAACTTCAGAATTCTCACAAATGAAAAAAAATATCTGGATGATGTTATCAGGCCGATGAAACTGATAAGCAGTCTCACTGCCCGCGGAGAGCGGTACAGCAGGGTGAAGCAGACCACGCAGTTTGTCGTTGGAGCATCAGGGGAGACCGACAGCGAAATTGTGAAGTACACCTGGGCGCTTTACAGGAGACTTAATCTCCAGAGGGTATATTTCAGCGCATACCAGAGGGGCGCAGGTGACAGCGGGCTTCCGGGGGAGCATTCCAGTCTCACAAACGAAGAGATGCTTACCCGTGAGCACAGGCTTTACCAGACCGATTTCCTCTTCCGGAAGTACGGGTTCAATGAAAACGAGATCTCCTTCGACAGCAGCGGGCATCTCCCCCTTGATGCAGACCCTAAAGAAATATGGGCAAGAAACCACCCTGAATTTTTTCCGCTCAATATAAACATGGCAGACCCCATGGAACTGCTCCGTGTGCCGGGCCTTGGCCATGTGACTGTTGACCTGATAATGAAACTGCGGAAAGAGGGGCGTATCCGGTCAATGTATGACCTCGGCAGGGTTGGTAAACGGTTAGGAAAAGCCGCGGGATATATTGAATTCGGGATTTAAACCTTTCTGATACAGCAATTTCTTGACAATTGCTGCGCCATGTTATATGATCTAAAAAACTATCAGTTATCTGATATAATCAGTTCCCCGTTTTCAGAGTATTGAATAGTATGAGGTATTATATAAATCAGGGGGCATCCAATGCAAAAAAGATTACTGCTTCTTGCGCCGGTATTAATTCTTCCGTTATTTTTTTTCACATCATGTATTATCGCAAAAATGATGCCAAAATATGAAGAGCGGGGTATGGCTATAGGCGGCACATATCTCCTGCATAAAGATGCTAAACGGATGGATTATGCGAAATATAAGGTTATAGGGAGGTCCCGCCTTGAGGGTACAGGTGTAACAGTTGAATACATCTGGGAGGCTACGCGCAGAATTACAATAACCAGGGCTGACAGTGAAGGTTTCCTTATCCAGGAATATGATGTTATTGACTCCCTGAAAGAGATAGAGAGGGGTGGTATAATGCAGGTTACAATAATACCGCCAGCCTTCAGAAGAGAGGTACATATTGACAGGGAGGGGAATCTGAAAAAAGTATTATCCAACTTCGGCATGAGCAACTGGCAGATGAGGGAAATACCCCCTGCGAAGGAGGGTGAAGAGGGCTTTATAAAGTACCAGTATAAAAATGAGAAAATTAAAAACAGCACACCGGCAGGGGATTTTGTTACAGTGCCGGCCTGGTTTGAAACACATTCATCAGTTGAATTCGGCAATGTGCTCTCTATGCAGAAATCTGATACGGTTGTAACAACAATCCAGTATGTTAATGATGATGTTAAGTTTAAAACAGTGTCATCGAGTATGAGTATCCATTCCGGATTCGGTACAACTCTGTCACCGGTGGAGTATGTTTCACTTGTTACCTGGTCTCTTACAGGTGCGGGAGTTTTTACCTCACCTGTAGTATCAGCAAAAGATATGATCGAGAGCGGTTTCTCCTCGCTTTTAAAGAGTACTGCTGAAAGCAAAGGGAAGGCTTTTGATATAAAGATGGCCCATGCCATGGATACAACAATGTATATATACCTCATAGAGCAGGGGAATCCTTATGAGAAACTGAGTCCAAGACAGAGAAGGCTTTATGAAATAATGGATGATATAAATGATGGCACATATAAGGAACCGGCAGATGGTTCTGAAAAGGTGGAACTCCTCGAGAAAAGGAAAGGTTATAAAAAATACAGGATAACAATAGATAATTATGAATCAACCTATGAAATAAGGAAAAAGTAGAGTAATTTTCTTTTTAATGAATCTGATAAAAACTGCACACAAACGTTAAATAATTTTAAATCTTTCTTGAACTCAGGTGTCAATAAAATAAACTTGGACATAGTAGCAGAAGATTTAAAGACTTACTTCTGCTTCTGCTGAGAATTATTCAAACATAAAAATTATCAGAGGTGCAGTTATGTCATACGAATCAAAAATCGAAGACGGGATTATAATTTTTAAATTCAATAACCCGAAAGTAAACGCCATTGATATGAACGTGATCAAAGGGCTTGATGAAGCTGTTGATAAACTTAACAGTGACGAAGAACTGAAGGGGATCGTGCTTACAGGGGAAGGGAGATTTTTCTCCGGCGGATTCTGCCTTAAAACTTTTACCTCATTCACAAGCAGCAAAGATGTTATTGACTGGTTCAAGTTTGAAGAGAACACACTCCTTAAACTCTTTACATGTAAAAAACCTGTTATTGCTGCCATAAACGGCGGAACAACTGCAGCAGGTATGATCTATGCCATGGCAACAGATTACAGGATAGCAGTAAATAATCCTAAAATTAAAGTCGGAATGACAGAGATTAAAATCGGTCTCAGCCTTTCACCTTCTATGGGTAATGTAATGCGTTTCGGCCTTGATACAGACAGGAACTACCGCGATATCATCATGAAGGGTGAGCTTGTTGACCCGGCATTCTGCGTTGAGCGCGGAATATTCGATGAACTCTGCGAAGCTGAAGAACTTGTTGAAAAAGCAAAGGCAAAGGTTGTTGCTCTTTATGATACTCTGATGCACCCCTTTACTGAACTGAAAAACCTTCAGAAGAGGGAGATGGCTGCTTTAATAAAGAGAGAGCTTGGAGAGTATGACTGGAACATCATGGGTGACACATTCATGGATGAAAGGGTCAAAAAACTTCTAGGCAAAGTGCTTGCGTCGATTTCATAACAGAAAATAAAGATAACATGGCCCCGGTGGATCACCCCCCGGGGCCATTTAATTTCTCTGCCATATCTTCCCGCAAAACCCTCCTTGTGCTGCATAAAGAATTTTAATCTGACTTGCCAGTCATTCTTTTGTTGTATTTTAAATATGTTCATTGAATAGTAGTTGATATAAAGAAAAGTGTATATCTATATGTGGAATATTATAATTTCATTTATTTCGTTTGAAAAATTACAGTTTACGATTGAAATAGAAATCTATCTGTCATTCCTGCGAAGGCAGTAAACTTTATGCCCGGTTTCGCATTCTGATGAGGTTTAATTGATGAAAATAAAACATATTAAATTACTGATACTGAAGCCGCTGTTTCTCTGTTTGGCCTTACTCCAGGGGGTTTCATGCTGGGACGGGCTTAATGATATGCTTGAGGAAGCGGGGAGCCCGTCAGCTATTACGTTCATGCAATCTTTACTTACGAGCGGAGGCATGACTATAAACTGGACAGATCCTGTATCCGTTACCGGCTATGACCATATTCTCGTTACGTATACTCCGGGGAGTTCGGTCACTTTAAATAAAGGTGTTACAAATTTTAATGTTTCAGGCCTCAGCAGTTCCACGGAATATACAGTGACAGTGCAGGCAATAGGAAAGGAGAATATTATAAAGGCTCAGTCCTCATTCAAGGTTACACCTTCAGGGAATTATACTTTACGTTTTATTTATACTGCTGCTGACCTTGATTCTGTGAGAAGTAATCTCGGTTATTATTACGTAGTGATGAATGATCTTGATCTGAGCGGATATGTGAACTGGACACCTATAGGGACATTTAGCGGGGTATTTGACGGGCAGGATTTTAATATCTGTAATTTAACAATTAATAGTAACAGCCAGTATCTTGGATTATTCAGCAACAGCAGCGGAACTTTAAAGAATAGCAATATTTCCGGCACAATAGCCGGATCTCGTGATGATGCCAGTATAGGAGGTCTTGTTGGACTAAATAGCGGGACAGTAAGAAATTGTTCCTCTTCAGTATCAGTAACAGGAAGCGGAGCTTACTGCTGTTTAGGCGGCCTTGCAGGGAGAAATGATGGTTCTTTTGTTGAATGTTATGCCATAGGAAAAATTACTGGTACAGGCGCTGGTGATTCCGGCTCACAAAGTCATTTAGGGGGACTTGTAGGTATTAATATCATTGCGAGTGCAACTATAACAAGATGTTATGCATCTGGTGAAGTGTCCGGTGGTTTAATTAATTGCCGTTATGGCGGACTCGTGGGGACTAACAATGGTCCGATAACTGATTGTTATGCGAATGTAAAAGTTACTGCATCTGCAACAAATACTATGGCAGGGGGACTCGTTGGAGTAAATTCAAGCTTGGAATCTATAAAAATTACAAACTGTTATGCAGCTGGTTCTGTCAGCGGCAGCGGCGGACAGGGCGGGTTGGTAGGATTTAATAGCAATGATACAATTGTTTTTTCATACTACGATTCTCAAACCACAGGACAATCCGATGCAGGTAAAGGCGAACCCCGTACCACAAACCAGATGAAGCTTATCGATACGTCCGTTACAACTTACAGCGGCTGGGACTTCACCACTGTGTGGGGGATCTCC
>Ga0116152_10005148_pt1 | contig 10221 bp, 9 predicted proteins | sample AD_UKC119_MetaG_FD_89894 | JGI IMG/M metagenome (GOLD analysis project Ga0116152, IMG submission 89894) | Active sludge microbial communities of municipal wastewater-treating anaerobic digesters from Hong Kong - AD_UKC119_MetaG | ecosystem: Engineered > Bioreactor > Anaerobic > Digestate...
TACCAAAATATCAGGAACAGATCAAACAAATCCAGGAAACTCTCGAGGAAAAAGAAAGAGAAGACTTTTTCCGGCTCAAAAGAGTCAAGAATAAAATACGTCAAACCAAAAGGGATACGGAAAACAAAACGTCTCGTGCTTGACAAAACCGGGCGTTTTCAGTAGAATCCACTATATAAAATAACGAGCTTCATGACTGACGGATACAGTGGGGAACCACAGGGGAATGAAGCTTTGGAACCGCCGGCCGTCTGGGCAATGTTTGGGTAACTGAATATTGCCCTTTTTGTTTTTTGACCGGGCCGCTCAGTTACTCTGGATCAAAGGATACGGAGGGAAATATGGAATTCAAAGCCTGGGACCATTTTAAGGATGGCCATTGGAAAAGCGGTATCGACGTCCGGGATTTTATTCAACAGAATTATACGCCTTACGAAGGAGACGACCGATTTCTTGCAGCGCCTACGCAACGAACCCGACAGCTGACGGAAAAACTGACGCGCCTGCTGGAGCAAGAGCGGAACGCCGGCGGCGTCCTGGACATCGACACCGAAACCGTCAGCTCGCTCACCAGCTATGCACCCGGATATTTGGACAAGGACCTGGAGCTGATCGCAGGCCTGCAGACAGATCAGCCGCTTCGGCGCAGTGTCAATCCGTTCGGCGGCGTCAAGATGACACGTCAGGCCTGCACAGCTTACGGATATCAGCTGTCGGACAAGATCGAACAGGAATTCACCTACCGGACGACCCACAATGACGGCGTTTTTCGTGTCTATAATGATAATATCAAGGCCGCCAGAAGCTCCGGGCTCATTACCGGACTGCCCGATGCCTACGGCCGGGGCCGCATCATCGGAGATTACAGGCGCGTAGCTTTATACGGCATCGATGCGCTGATCGCCGCAAAAAAAGAAGATAAGAAGTCGCTGGGAACCGACGCGGCGGACGGAGACAGCATCCGCCTTCTGGAAGAACTGTATCAGCAGATCGCCTTTCTGGAGAAACTGAAAGAAATGGCATCCATGTACGGGTTTGACATCTCCAGGCCTGCAAAAAACGCGCTGGAAGCGGTCCAGTGGCTGTACTTTGGATATCTGGGCGCCATTAAGGAACAGAACGGCGCAGCGATGAGCCTGGGACGCGTGACCACGTTTCTGGACATCTACATCCAGCGGGATCTGGACGCGGGCCTGTTGGACGAAGAAGGCGCCCAGGAACTCATGGATCACTTCGTGATCAAGCTGCGGATGGCAAGACACTTACGTACCCCTGAATACAACGAACTCTTTGCCGGCGATCCCATGTGGATCACCGAAGCCATCGGCGGGACCGGCGAAGACGGGCGCACGTTGGTAACAAAAAGCTCTTTCCGCATCCTGCACACACTGCATAATCTGGGTTGTTCGGCCGAACCGAATCTGACCGTCCTCTGGTCGCAAAGCCTGCCGGAGCCTTTCAAAAAATATGCGGCCGCGGTCTCCTGTTCCACAAGTTCGATCCAGTACGAAAACGACGATCTGATGCGGCCGCTGTACGGCGATGACTACGCCATCGCCTGCTGCGTTTCGGCCATGCGCGTGGGCAAGGAAATGCAGTTTTTCGGCGCCCGGGCCAACATCGTCAAGCTGCTTCTGATGAGTTTGAACGGCGGCAAGGATGAAATGAGCGGCGCCCAGGTGGCGCCGGAGCAGGAACCTTACAGCGGAGAATATCTGGACTACGAAGAAGTGCTGAAGCGGATGGCTTTTTACCGTACCTGGTTGGCCAAAACCTATGTAACGGCCATGAACATGATCCACTACATGCACGACAAGTATGCCTACGAAAAGACTCAGATGGCCCTGCACGACACGGCCGTCCACCGCTACATGGCCTTCGGCATAGCGGGTCTTTCCGTCTTTGCCGATTCCCTTTCCGCCATCCAATACGCCAGGGTGAAACCGATCCGGAATGAAGACGGGCTCATCGTAGATTTTGAAACCGACGGCACCTATCCGGCTTTTGGTAACGATGACGACCGGATCGACAGGATCGCCGTGGAGCAGATCAAACTGTTCCTGGAAGAACTGAAAAAGAACCCGACCTACAGAAGTGCGGAGCATACGCTTTCGATCCTGACGATCACCTCCAACGTGGTCTACGGCAAAAAGACCGGTGCGACCCCCGATGGCAGAAAAGCGGGCGCACCCTTTGCACCGGGCGCCAATCCCATGCACAACCGGGAAAAGAACGGCGCCCTGGCCTCACTCAATTCCGTAGCGAAGCTGCCCTTCGAACTCTGCCGCGACGGCATTTCCAACACCTTCTCCATCGTCCCGGGTGCGCTGGGCAAAACCGAAGCCGAGCAGCACCAAAACCTGGTGACGATCCTGGACGGCTATTTTGCCAGCAGGGCCCATCACATCAATGTGAACGTGCTGGATCGAACCCAGCTGCTGGCCGCTTACGAAGACCCGGAAGCTTATCCGAACCTGACGATCCGCGTCTCCGGGTACGCCGTCAACTTTATTAAGCTCTCCAAGCTCCACCAGCAGGAGATCATCGCCCGGACCTTTCACGAGGCAATGTAGCTATGTGTATGGGTCAAATCAACCAGTTCCAAAGCCTTGGCGCCGTGGACGGTCCCGGTCTTCGATATGTTGTTTTCATGCAAGGATGTCCGCTCCGTTGCATCTACTGCCACAACCCGGAGACCTGGAGCCGCGACGGCGGAGAATCCTATACCGTGGACGAAGTGCTGGAAAAGATCCTCCGCTGCCGGGCCTATCTTTCCGGCGGCGTAACGGTTTCGGGCGGCGAGCCCCTCCTGCAGTCCCCCTTCGTGATCGAACTGTTCTCCCGCCTGAAACAGGAAGGGCTCCATACCGCCCTGGATACCTCGGGCATCGGCGATACGACCTGCGCCGAAGCCCTCCTTTCCGTCACCGATCTGGTCCTCTGCGACCTGAAGTTCGCTACCGCCGCCGACTATCTGAAATACACCGGCGGGTGCCTGGATCAGGTGCTCGCCTTCCTTTCGCTTACAGAAAAAAAGCGGATCCCCTTGTGGATCCGTCATGTGGTCGTGCCCGGGCTCACCGCCGACCCGGCCTATATCGGAGCGATCCGCCGCCTGGCCGGCCGCTACTCAAACCTGCAAAAAATCGAGCTTTTGCCTTTCCGGAAACTCTGCGCTGCTAAATACGAAGCCCTCGGGATCCCTTTTCCCCTGGCCGGCACTCCGGAATGCAGCCGGGAATTCCTCGATCCATTGCTAGTACTCTGAGTTCTTTCTTTCGACGCCGCTTTCGTCGTACTGCTTCCGCTTAGCCGTGATCGACTCGATATCGATCCGGAAGATCTTCGTGTAAGACACGCCGATATCCGCCGCATGATCAAAATACGCCATCTTTTCCGGCGTGTACTTCCGACAGATGAGCCGCAGGGCCAAGCGCTTTTCCTCCGGTGTCGTCACTTCGGACACCCGCCCTTCCACAATGGCGGATTCGTATTCCGTGGTAAAAACGCTGCGAATCAATCGAGAGGTCTTTTCCGGATCGCGCACCATTTCGCCGAGTTCTTCTTCCGTGTAGAGATCCGGCACCCGTACATCGCCCACGAACACGACGCGCACGCCGGCGCCATCGACCAGCAGGTCGACCTTGTGTCCTTCCCGGGCCGAGTGAAAATACAAGACATCGCCGCTGCGCGCCAGGGACAGCGGTACGCTGTAAGGCAGGTCCCGAGCATTGATCGACACGATTCCGTATCGGGCTTTGTCGATCACAGCCTCTCCGAAAGTTCGGTCCATCTCCCTGTCTTTTCTACGCATCGCCTGCACTCCTGCGCCTGATATCCGCTTCCGCCTTCCGGTAGAATTTGAAGTAGATCGCTTCCACGCTTCTGGAAAAATCCAGATAGGTATGACTTTTGTTCGGACCGCTCCCCATTGCGTCCGCCTTTAGCTGAAAAGGTCCTGTTTTCTCAAGCAAGCCTTCCAGTTGATCCCTGAACTCCTCAAAATTTTCATACTGCCAGCCGTTCACCCCGTCTTGGATCACATAGTCCAGGGAAGGATCCTTGCGACACAGGGCCGGCAATCCGTTGACCAGGGCTTCCAGCGTGGACAATCCCTGGGTTTCGCTTCTGGAAGCGCTCACAAAAGCATCTCCGATCCGATAGTAAGCCGCTACTTCGCTGTGCTTCACCATTCCGGCAAAGACGACCTGCCCGGGAAGTCCCAGCGCTCCGGCATACGTGCGAAGCGATTCCCGCCGGGGGCCGTCACCGACCACCAGCAGCGTCAGATCTTTTCTGGAAAGCTTCGTCATGAAAAGCATGATCTCTTCCAGGTTTTTCTCTTTTGCCAGCCTTCCGACCGCCACCAGGATTTTATTCTTTTCGGGAATTTTCAAACTGTCGCGAAGCGCTTTTTTTTCGTCGTCGCCGTTTCCCGTGGGCGCAACGCCCACATCCAATCCGGTAGGGATCACCTCGATCTCCGTCGAAAGACCGTAGCTCCGCAGCATCGCTTTCACCTTATCCGTCGGCACGACAACACAAGCGGTTCTGTCCAAAATCCTCTTGCTGAACTTTGACACCATCGCCCGACCCAGTTTTTTGTTCGGAATAAAGTAATGCGTATAATCTTCGTACACAGTGTGATACGTATGAACAATGGGAATATCCAGCACCGCGGCGATATAGTTCGCCATATAGAACGTGCTGAACTCCGACTGGGAGTGGATGATATCGGGCTTCCACCGAATCAACGCGCGTATATGTTTACTCACGCGCAAAGACGTAAAAGCCACGCGCGCGCCGGGATACACTCTGGCCGCATTCACGGAGCTGATATAGGTCACATTTCCTTTGGTTTCAGACCGCCTGTTGGGAGAAACCGTAAGAATCCGCACTTCGTGCCCCAATTCGTTCAGCCCTTTGACAAGATTTTCAACGGATACCACCACACCGTTGATCACGGGGTCGTACCATTCTGTGGTGATGAGTACTTTCATGCGGTTCCGTCTACGCTCCCCCAGCCATGGCTGCAATGAGATCTGTCCGGGTAATGATGCCAACCAGAACACCCTTTTCGTCCGTCACCGGAAGCCTGTTGATATTTTTCCGGGCAAGAAGGCGGGCAACTTCGTCGGCTGTTGCAGTCTGCGGAACTGTAATCACCTTTCGGGTCATGATATCTTTCACCATCTTCTTCCCCAGCAATTCAAAGCCCTTATTCATTGAAGTCATAGCCGCGATATCGGTATAAGGAGATATCCAGCCCGAGGAGCCTACGAGTGTCACGATATGGGACTGGTCGGAAAACTTTACGATATCGCTGCTGGATATAATGCCGACCACTCTGCGGTTTTCGTCCACCACCGGAAGTCCGCTGATATTATATTTGGCAAGCACCTCCGTTGCGGCTTGAATGCTCTCCTCCGGCCCGATGCTTTGAACCTGGGGCGTCATCATTTCTTTGGCTGTACTGTACATTTTCGTTCCCTCCTTCTGTAATTGAGTTGACTGAAAAAACCTGCAGCCGTTATGAACATTATAACCTTTTGGTACCCGGGCGGCAATGCGTCTGATCTTATACATCCATAGGTGGCGCAAGCTCACCACCTCAACTCCTGCAATTTGCCATATTATGCTATTTGTTGGACTTTTATACATTGCATTGTGCTATAACTTGTGCTACGTTGTAAAAAACTATAACATTATTCAAAGTTAGATTTGTGAAATATTATGTGGAGGAATCGAATGATAAAGATAAACTTCTATAAGGATTCTTTGTTGAAAATGTCAAACGGCGTACAAATCAATCAAAATATACTAGATTTTGTAGCAGCAAACATTCACCAGACCACTTATTTTACCCACGAAAAATTTTGTGCAGAATGCCAGTGTACAAGAACACAATTAGAAGAATTCTGGGAGGGCATCGGTGCTTCTGATTTTGAAGATTTTCAAAAAATACTTAGTAATCTAATGGATGTTGCCCATAAGGAAATTGATCAAAAAATGCCTTTTAATGAGGAAATTAGTGATGTCCTTAAAACGATGTCCAATATAGAGATCAGCAATATTTTTGCTTTTAAAGAAAGTCTCTCTCCCGAAAGATTGAATCGTTTGTTGAGAGATATATTGAATGCTCCAGAAGTGATTATGATGGGTGCGCGGACTTCGAATATCTTGGTTTCATATGCGACCAGCCTCCTAAATAAGATAGGGATCCGTGCCACAAACATCGATGCATCCGATACCAATTATTTTGATAAGATTAATAATATAGATAGATCTGCTCTGATTATTGCCATAGGTCTATCTCGATATCCTAAGGCTATACCAGTGGCTATGAATTTTTTAAAAAAGAAAGGCTTCCGGATTGTAGCAATAACCGACTTTCCCCAATCGCCATTAATTCCAATTGCTGAGTATCATTTTTTTGTGAAAATTAATTCTTATGATTTTACGGATTCTTACTCAACAACACTTATTTTAATAAACCTCATTGTAATTATGATATCTAAAATCAATAAAGAAGAAGTGGGGAAACGTATTAAAGAATTTGATGAAACAGCAAATCAATTAGACTATTTTCTGTAGAAACATTGAATTTCTCTAATAAGGGAGCAATAGGGATGATTGAGAAGTATTGTGATATCAAAAATGGTGCGCTTTATCTGAAAGAGATGTACAAGACAAACACATTCGGTAATATTGTTACGTGTAATCCCTATATGCTTGATCAGATTAAATTGATACAGCGAATCTCTCAATCCAACGCAACGGTCATGATTTCAGGCTTGACGGGAACGGGAAAGGAATTATATGCCGAGTACGTACACCAAATCAGTTGCAGGTCTGACGAAAGCTTCTTGAAGATAAATTGCGCAACAATAGACAACAATCTTTTTGAGTCGGAACTGTTTGGCTACGCTCCAGGATCTTTTACCGGTGCGTTAAAAAATGGAAAAAAAGGCATTGTTGAAATGGCTGATAAGGGCACGCTTTTTTTGGATGAGATATCTGAAATGAGTCCTATACTTCAGTCAAAATTCTTAAGGCTGCTACAAGAAGGAAGTTTTATTAAAGTAGGAGACTATAAAGAGACTCGGGCAAATGTTAGATTTATTGCGGCAACAAATAAGGATCTCATGGAGCTGGTCAAGCATAATGAATTTCGAGAAGACCTATATTATCGTCTCAATGTTATTCCGATAACACTTACCGCTTTAAATCAGCGGCCGGAAGACATTATTTTACTATCACTGTATTTTCTTGATAAATTTAATAATATGTATCATGCAAAACGGCTTATCAACGCCGCTTTTATGGAAAAATTGTTGGCTTATGACTGGCCTGGAAATGTGAGAGAATTACAACACATGATGGAAAGAATCGTACTACTTGCTAGTAGTGACTATATAGAAGCGGATGAGTTCTCACTTGATTATATGCAAGGACTTTTTAGTAAACATGCTGTTGCATTGGAGGACATAAAAATACAGGCCTGCTACCCTCAATGCATGTTATTTGATAAAACAAAGTCTTTAAAGAAAATGGTGGAAGAATATGAAGTGGCTGTTATTAAAGAATATATAGCAAATTTCGGCAGTCTACGCAAGGCAGCTGCTGCTTTAAAAACTTCTCCGTCTGTTCTTTCGCGAAAAGTAAATCGGAGTTGAATCAAAACGTACGATCGATAAACTAAAACCCCTATTAAGTGTTGCAATATGAGAACGTTTTATCATAGTGTTCGTGTGTTGCAACATTGTTGTTGTTTAAACATAGGAGATTGCTTGTGTTTGGCAAGATAAAAATCTACCAGAGTGGAAGCTAAGAAGTCTGCCACCCCCAAGGGCCAATCGTTACTGCATTTTCGAATGCTGAAGCCGGTAGCTTTGACCTTCATGCAACAGGAGCAAGCCATGGTGCACGAGGCGGTCAAGGATAGCCGTCGTCAGCTTCTGGTCATAAAAAATCGTGTTCCATTCGTCGAAAGGCAAATTTGTGGTAATTATCACACTCCTTTTTTCATAGCAAGCAGAAATGGCTTCAAACAAGAGTTGTGTTCCGACCCGCTCGAACGGGACATAGCCCCATTCGTCAAGGACTAGGACCTGCGCCTTGTCCAGCTTTTTCCAGAATTTTGTTTCGGCATTCTGAGCCTTAGCCTGGGACAGAAGATTAACCAGCCGGCTTGTTTTGAAATACAAAACTCTGTAATCCCGCCGACAGGCTTCTATTCCAAGAGCCGTCGCCAGATGGGTTTTACCGGTGCCTGGACGGCCATAAAGGATCAGGTTCTGCTTGTTTTTGACAAAGTCACAGGAGCGCAGAGTATCCGCAGTTATGCCGCCTGGCAAGGTCACGTTGGAAAAATCGAAATCTTCAAAGCTTTTCATCAAGTCAAATCCAGCCTGCTGGATATAGCGGTTGCGCCGCTCCAGTTCACGGTCGCGGACAGCCTCTGTCAGAACCTTGAGGAGAAACTCCTCTTGAGTTTCGGCGTGTATTGCGGCATACGCCTCAGCAATATGTGACCCCAGCCGCAACTGCCGGCACAGATCGCGGATCATTTGCTGCTGCATGCGACACCTCCCATGAGTTTGGCGTAGGGTGTGAAATCAAGGGAATACTCCTTGAGCTCCGGAACATAGTCGGGCACATCATTCTTGGGGATCTGCCCGGGTTTGTTCAGTACATAAGCATAGGCCGAAATCAATGCGTCAGCATCCTTGGGTGCCAATCTGACAGCGTCACTGAGTGCGTTTACGGATCTATTGAGGCCATCTTCTCGACAGGTTTGAGCAACCGCCTTTAAAACCTGCTTCTTGCCATCAAGATCACAGTCGCCGAGAAACTGGCGGACAGACGCAGGAAGACCTTGGAAGAACCCGCTGTACTTCAAGGCCGTAGGCCGCTGTGCCAGTACATCCAGATAAGGTCCCCAGATCATAGACTCTTTGTTTTTACCGTACAGTCGTTTATGGGTGACAACGGGCTGCATTTTTTCATCCAGGACCGTCACATGGTATGCGTCAAGCTTGAGTGTCACTTCCTGTCGAGCCATGTTTCCGGCTGTCGAATAGCTATTGTTCTGGAGTTTGGCCATGGCATACTGATTGGTTTTGGCCAGCACATAGCGGCAAACCTCGAAATCATATCGTGGCAGCGGATTCATCCCGGCCTTGTCTTCTTCGAACAACTGCCAGACCGGCTTTTCGTGCTTGTAGTGCTCACGTTCAAGATCCTGGTCGCAGGTCTTAAGCAGTTCACGGTTATAGGCTTCCAGATCGTCCATTTGTGGGACCGGCACAAAGTAATTGCGCCGGCTGTAGCCCACATAGTTCTCCACCGACCCCTTTTCATGCCCCGCGGCCGGATTGCAAAAATTACTGTCAAAACCATAATGACACTGCAGACGCCGAAAGTTATCGGTAATTTCACGTTCCCCCTGAGCTTTAATTGCTTTGACTGCAGTCGACATATTATCAAAACGGATGACCGTTGGTACATAACCCATATGCCGGAAGATGTTTTTCAGTCCCTGTGCCAGACATTCAAAGTTCTGTCCCTTGAACAACTGGGTGAATTTGGCGTCTGAATGCGGCAGTGTCAGGGCCAGATGGCTGCCTTCATAATAGATGCCCATTTCATAGAAACAGGTGGTGCCAAAGTCTACCTGAGCTTCACCTGTCGGATGCAGCAGCGGAAGTGACGCCTGCTTTTGTTGGCCCAACTCACGTTTTAAATCCGCCACCAGATCCCGAATCGCACGATCCGATATATCAAATGACTTGTTGTCAGCAGTTGCCTGATTCTTCAGCCGTCTGTAGACACACGTGGCTGTATGTCGCTGTTTGCGCGGTGCAGTCTCGTCTGCTATTAGCCACTCCCGTACCTGATCGCGGTACGGGTCAGTTTTACTTCGGCGTTTGTGCTTGACGGGTTTGGGCAAGCTGAAATCCTCCTGCTCGACATACTTGGCCACCGTTTCCCTGGCGTGTCCGGTTGTTCTGGAAATTTCTCGTATGCTTTTGTCTTTCTCGAAGTACTCATACCTGATATGATAGATATGCTCCATTGTCAACATCTCCGATCTTCCTTTCAGTTGTTAGGCTAACTAAAAGGATACATGATTCGGGGGCGCGGCAGTGGAGCTTTTTATTCTCCAACTGGTAGATTTCTTAACTTCCATTGTGGCTGGTTTCTATTCTGCCATAAACA
>Ga0116152_10005150_pt1 | contig 10220 bp, 10 predicted proteins | sample AD_UKC119_MetaG_FD_89894 | JGI IMG/M metagenome (GOLD analysis project Ga0116152, IMG submission 89894) | Active sludge microbial communities of municipal wastewater-treating anaerobic digesters from Hong Kong - AD_UKC119_MetaG | ecosystem: Engineered > Bioreactor > Anaerobic > Digestate...
CCCCGCCTCTCATGCAGCGCACGAGGGCGGGGTTGTCCTTCGGCGGCGCAGCCGCCTCAGGATGACACGGCGGCGCAGCCGGATCAGGTGACATAGCTGGGGCGGGACTCGAACCCGCGACCCTATGAGCAGGCCGTGGTGTTCAGGGTCTCCAGGTTGACCAACAGGACATATGGTGGCGCGCTGTACGGATTCGTCACCTGTTGAATGCGGAACTTCCGTGCCGTCTGGCTTGGGACCGTCCAGGTCGTCTCGAAGTAGGGCGTGCCGTCCCGTCGTCCTGGCAGCGTGTAGTCACGGGCCTGCTGATTCAGCGACACCTGCGCAGGGGTGTCGCCCCACACGAGGCGGATGCTCACCGGTGCGAGCGACGCGTTCCGGAGCAGGACGCGCCGCCCACACAGGACCTGGAACGCGAAGTCCGTCGAGGGATTGAATGTCAGCTGCTCCCGGGGAGAGGAGCTGAACACAAGTAGCGCATCATTGGAGATATGGTCGAGACATTGGGCGTGGAGCGGGACCCAGCCCATTGGCTGCTCAGCCATGAGCGATGTCGCCAGGCTGTGAACCTGGGCTCGTGCATCCGCCGGGAGCGGGTTCTCGCCGCTGACGGCACGTGTACCGGGCGCCGTCACGCAGATGGCCGGCCCATCGTCCTCATACTCGCCCAGTGCCCGCAGGTTGATGTCGAAACTGGTCCCGTACATGTACTTGACCAGCAACCAGACAGCCGTCAATCGCGCAAGTTCGGGCCTCCCGGTGTCGCCTGCGACCGCAATCGCCGCGGAGAAGATCTCGGGCTCCCTGCGACGCGAGGCCATGCGTGCCACCGTATCGAACGTCCCCGAGTCGGCGAAGACTGCGACACTCTGGAGCAAGGTCGCGAACGTCGAACCGAACACCCCGGGACAGTCCCGGACCAACCGCAGGGTGTCAGTCCGAGCAGGATGCGCGAGGGCACTGGCGGTGATCGCCGCGCACTCCTGCGGCGTGTACTGTTGACTCGAGAGGGGGGCGAGAGGTAGCGCTCCCAGCGCAACGACGAGAAGCAGTTTCCCTGGCATCACGCGCTCCGGCCCACATCGCAGATAGGCATTGGTTCAGGCATCGCCGCGGTCGGCTGCGGCTGTCCAGCGTACCCCACGGGTCGGGTCATCGCCGCCCACCACGGCGGGACCGCCTGTGGTGTCCGCGTCCCCCCAATGACAAACGCCCCGACCGAGGGCGCAGTCAAGGCGTTGCAGTCGAACAAGTTCCAGAATAGCTGGGGCGGGACTCGAACCCGCGACCCCGGCATTATGAGGGAGGCGGCAGGCCCCCGATGGCCCGCCGCTACTGGGTTCGGTGCTCTCCCCTACCCCACGGATTCGCAGGGCAATCCGTGGTGCATGGCACAGAATCGGATACAAGACGGGTGGGAGGAGGAATGTGCCCGCCCGAACGCGCATGGCCGGGTTTCTGACGCTTCCCGGGCCATGTGGGGGCATACCGGTAACCAAGGGTATGCACGAGGAACCGTCCGGTGATGGCCTCGAAGCCACACCGGGCGCCCCCCTCTCAAAAGTGTCCGGGGGGCCTGGGGGGCAGCGCCCCCCAGGCGGCTGTCCCCGTCCGCCGCACAGGCGCCTCCGGCGCCCTTGATACGTTAGCACAACCCTGCCAAACCGAGCTGGAGCAGGACCGGCGAGAGAAGCTCCAGAAGCGAGCGCGAGCGAAGTGGCTCTCCTTTCCGCTGGCCGTGGGGCTGGCCGAACTCCGGAGTCCCCTGGAGCGATCATACAGTAACGCCGTCTACTGCGCGTCCCACATGAAGCAGCACGAGGACGGCCGTCTGACCACTACGTACTGTGGTACTCGCTGGTGCGCCGTCTGCAACCGGACACGCACCGCGAGAGCAATCAACCGATACGGACCGACTGTCGCGAGCTGGACGAATCCCCAGTTTGTGACTCTCACGATTCCCAACGTCCTCGCTGGCGAACTACAGGCTAGCATCAAAGGGGTGATCCGGAAAGTCGCCGGTATCGGCCGAGCAATCCGCCGCACCGATGGCATGCCGTTTCGTGCTGTGCGAAAGCTCGAAGTCACCTTCAGCAAGCGGCGGTCTGACTATCACCCCCACCTTCACCTTGTTGTCGGAGGGCGAGAATAAGCCGAGCAGCTCGTGGCACGCTGGCTTCGCGCCTATCCAGCCGCTACCCGGAGTGCCCAGGACGTTCGGCCTTGTGATGGCAACGGGTACAAGGAGCTGTTCAAGTATGTCTACAAGGTCACGTCACACTCTGACGGTCACCCCGGGGCTCTGATGCCGCTAGAGGCCCTCGACACGATCTTTCAGGCATTGGACGGGCGCCGGATCTTTCAACCGATGGGATTCTCGCTCCCGGACGATTCAGGCCTCGATGAGGAGGCGAGTGTGGTGGACGACTGCCATACCTATGCCGCCTCACGGATCGGCCACAGGACGGAATACGTCTGGCGCCAGGAGCTGGCGGACTGGAAGGACGTGCGGTCGCCCGCGGTCCTAAGTGGGTTCGCGCCGCATAGCCAACAATCGTCAACGATCTTGCGCGCCCCCCGACTTGTTAGAATGCGCTTCGTGGCGACGAATCGGTATGGCACGGCACCGACTCAAGCCCCTGTTAGGCTCCTCGGCACTAGCGATACACCTCGTCCAACCTCCAGACAACCCTTATCGCCTCAGGCCACCCTGCTTCGACGAAGTGCTCCAACAGGCTAATGAGATAGCCTGCGGTCTGGTCCTCAGCGAGCACTCGGGGATGGTCCGCTAGCGCCTCTTCAACGAGCCCAACCACCTCGGATACAGCGAGGGAGTCTTGGGCAGAGCCGTAGCGTCCGGACGCCAGCGACACCTCGGAAGCCATCTGAATTGCGCGGCCGGGGACCATCGGGAGCAGCTTGCGCGACAATTCGAGCACCCTATGGGCAGTGTTCGGGGGTACACCCAAGGACTGCCCTTCCCCAGCATCAGCCAGAACCTGTTGCATCAGATCCAAGATTGGACCCAGGCCTTCTTCGATCCGTTCCATCTTGAGGCCGTCGCTCTCCCCCGCTCTGTACATCACCTGCCATACGCCGAGGACTAGCGAATCTACGCACTCAAAATATGCCTTCCGTGCAGCCACCGACGACGCGCCCGCCTCCGCTTCTTCAAGGCTGGCTGATTGTTCCGCTCGGGCAGTTCTCTCCGCGTGGAAAAGCACCTCTGCCAGCCGCGCCTGGATTCCGCGCCTGGCCTCCAGCTTCATGCCCGCCGTCAAGACAAGCCATGCAGCACGATGGCAGAAGGCCGTCAGGAGCCCAACGTCATTGGGGAATCCCTCCAATACCCTCTTCCACTCCGCCCCGGCCCACTCAGACGGCACCACTACGCCAAAGTAAGTGAGCGCCTCAGCTCGCTCGCGATCCAACTCCCGTTCCGAAGCGCCTCGGAACCTCTCGACAAGTGTTCGGACTGGTGCCTCTCGTCGAGTGTCGCTAACTCCTCCGGTTGAAAGTAGGATGCGCAAGGCATGTTGGGCCACAACCTGATTCTTCTCCCGCTCCGCGACCATGGTGACAACAGCCCAGAATGCGTCAGGGCACGACTCGAAATATCGTCCGGCATAGAGCACCGCTAGAAGCCGTTCGGACGGCTCCGGTGACGAGGCAGCCTCCCGAAGAATCTCGACTCCATCGTCGCTACACGACGCGGCAAGCAACCACGACCATGCGTCAATCGCCTCCGTGCGCGGTCCCGGGCTCCAGTGGGCTGATTGGTACTCCTGATCTCTTTCGGGACTAGGCGCGGGCTCCGGAAAGCTCCAACAGCGGGCCAGTACCTCCTGCACCAGATTCCATCGTGCCGTCCCTTTGAGAGGCTTCGTTCTGGCCAACGCCGTGGCGCACTCCCCGACTGACGCCCAATATTGAGACCGCAGGCTACTCTCTAATCCCGTCACCTTCTCTGACCGGTCCAGTGCCGCACGGAGCACTTGCTCCAATCTGCTCGCGCCAGACCCGTCCGGGGTCTTGTTCGACCACTGTCGGCCTTCTTCCTTCCACTCTTCCATTGTCCGGATAACCTCGGACTGGACGGCACCGTCGACGTCTACGCCTTGATCGCGAAGCCAATCCGTCGTCGTATATTCGCGCGAAGAGCTCCACACCCTCGGGTCCGTCACCGGCGCGTCTGTGTTTCCGCGCTCATCGATCTCCGACCGGAGATCTCGTGCCTCCAGGGTAGCGAGTTGAGTACGGGGTACCACGCCGACTGCCCACTCTAGGAATCGCACATAGGCCACCCGCGCGACGTCACCCCTAGCATCGCGGTGCTCGTCCAGAACTAGGTGTTCCCACTCGGCACGATCGGCCTCACTCCAAAATGGGAACACCGCCCTCACGCACTCGCCGTACGGAAGCCAGAGGTCGCTCGTCCGAAGGATCAGCGGCACTAGGAGAAGCGGGCGCAGCTGGCTGGCAAAAGTCTCCGGCGATGCAGCACCGATACGTAGCAACAGCTGCCATGTGGACATCGCAGACGCCTCACCCATGAAAGCTTCCACGACCGCCTCGGCGGCATCAGACCGACTCTTGCTCCAAGAGATGATTCCTTGCTGGATCGACATCAAGTCTGAGTGCTTCCATTCCAACTCGAACCAGGCGCTCGACTCGTAAAGGGTGCAGGTGCGTCCCCTAAACACAAATGTCCCGGAAGGTTCGCCCTCTTCGGCCTCTGGTTCCCAGATTCTGCGGCGAGGCGGCCTCAGCCGCCTTCGTGCGGCGGCATCCAACAGCCTCACACCGGTCTTGAGAGCAACCAAGGGCGCAGCAGTGAGGAACTCGGGATACGCCCTCCCGAGTGCATACCAGTTGCTCTCAAAATCCTGCTGTCTATTGCTGGTGAGGACCATACTAGGGGTTCCCATAGTTGTGGGAACATCCGGGTCCTCGCTGTGACCGAACAGCCGCAGGTATAGCTCCTCTACGAAGTCAGGGTCTAACGCAGCCAACTTTCCCACAGCTGACGTTAGCTGGTGGAAATAGCCGAGAGGCATTCGGTCGAGGTCTAGCAGCTGCATTGCACTTCGGCATAGCTCGAGCGTCTCCTGGGGTCGCATCTCGGCAAGCTCTAGCACCGTCGAGAGCACAACTCCCCCGCCGAGCCTATCCCAGAACTGGTCACCCGCCGCCAGTGCCCCCCTCTCGAGGCATTCCCTCAGCAGGCGGTTGGCAGCCTCTGATCGCACTCTCCTCTCCTCGGGGGGCTCCGATTCCACGGGAGCTGCGAAGAACATCCCGAGCTCCCATGCGAACACTGGATCAGGGGACTCGGCCAGCACGGAAGCGGCCTGAAGCCATGCGCGGCGCGATCCGATCGGACGGAAGCGGAGAGCTAGGAAGTTCCGACTAATGATCTGACCTGACCCTTGCTCTCCACTCTGCCACATCGCCACCATCGGACTGAGATCGTCAAACGAGCGGGCGTTTTCCACAACAGTCACCGCTGGCATCGTCTGGAATACCAACCGCCCCTCGGCCGTGGTGACACGCATACCGTTCTGGTACTCCCTCCAAAACTCTTCGCGCGAGTGAAGCCATGCCTCCCCGAAGCTGAGACTAAGGCTGGCCCGCAGGAAGAGCGCGCGCGTCGGATCTTCGCGGAGAAATTCTGCAAGGTCTGCTGCGCTATTCGGCACCACCGTGCGAGACACGGCGTAGTCGAAAAGGATGTTGTGCGCAAACCGCACGCTTGTACTTCCCGCAGCCCCACGTTCCTCCCCTTCTCCCACAACCAGAAGACCGTCGCTCCGCAAGCCCTCCCAGGCAGCGTCTCCTCCGGGCGTGAGGAAGGTGGTAGCGTCGATCGACAATCGCCTAGCCTCGACCATTCCAGTGGTGAGCTTTCGAATCACCGCAGCTCGATGCAATTCATCGGGCTTCTCGCGTACAATCGTACGCCAGTACAGGTCGAGCAACTCGACGTCAACATCGAGAGGAACCAACTCGTCTTGAGGTGCACCGGCGAGAGCAACCCATTCTAAGAGCCACAGATAGAATGGTCGGCGCAGCATTTGAATCGTTCGTGATTCACGCGCGAAGCGCTCCGGATCGATGCCATGAATGCTTTCGAGCGCTGACAAGACTTCAGGCTCGGTCAATTCCGGAATGTGGAAGTGACGAGCAGCGATCTCTGGCTTCCTGAAGCGCGACTCTCCTTGCCTGTCTTGGATTGGAAAGAGGGCTCGCAGTGTCGGAGACTTCATCGCGTCATAGGTCCGCACGCTCACAAGCACCGTCCAGCCTGCGGGGCACGACAACACGACGTGGCGAAGTCTCAAGATCAGTCGCTCCCGAACTTCGGCTCCCCTTGCTGCGTCAAAGCCATCGAAAACGAGTAGCCCTCTTGGGCTCGAAGCAAATAGCGTTGCTATCGCCGCATCGAAAGTGCCGGAATAGCCCAAGCGGTCGCGGAGGTCTTGCTCAGTGCCTGATCCGAGTTGTTCAACTTCAAGTAAGAACGCCACTTCGCCTTCGCGCTGCAGTGTACGGACTAGTCTCCGAAGCGTGTGGCTCTTCCCGACACCAGGATACCCGACGACGAGCCCGCTACTTTCGTGCGCGAAGCGCCTAATGCCATCGTCAAGCGCAGGTCGACTAATCCGCATCTTCGTTATCTCGCGCCAGATTGTCGTTTGTCAGCGCCTGGACCCAAGAAATGCCGCTCGGCTCAACTCCCGCTGCTGCAGTGGCGGGCTGCCGCTCGACCGGTGATTGCCGCAAGGCAGACACCTCAGCAGAAATCTCACTAACGAGGACCTCCAATCGCCCGAACGGATTGGCAGCGTCCTCACTCTCGTCAATCTCAAAGAAGATCACGGCTATTCCACACTGCCGAAGCTGCTCCCTGGCCCGGGCCTTTTCCGCATCGGGCATACTTGGCGGAATGGGTAAGATGGCGAAGTGCACGCCTTCGCCCCATCCCGCCTGATTGTCGGTGAGCACACTTAGGACCAGGTTTAGGCTGGTTTCGCTGAGGCTGAAGCCGACAAAGAGCACACTTCGTGTCATGAACAGGGCTCGCAAGACCGAGCAGAGCGGCTTCGTAATCGTGACGTCCGCAAGGGTTCCGCCAATGAGTTTGAAGCCGTACGCCTCTTCGTAATCTGACGCTGCGGCAATAATGCTCTTCTGCGACTGAAGGAAGCCGTGCAGGTGGATTATGTGCCGTGGTGGTCTACGGGTGGCAATCGATCGAACCGCGAAGCCTAACTCATGCATGTCACCGTCGTGGATACAAACCGGAGTCACCGTCTCCTCAATTGACAGGTCGCGGTAGTGACGCGTTAGTGCGGATTGCAGAACTGGGTCATAGTTGGTCGTGAGGAAGCCCCGCACCGGGAGGGATACCAGCTGCTTGTGAAAACCTGTTGGCCCCCTGCGGGGTTCACCGCCGAGTAGTTCTTGCGGTCTCATGGCCTGCTGGATGGCACCATAGAACAGATCGGAACCCAGTGCCACTTTGAGCGCTTCCATGCGGTGTGGGAAATCGCCCGCGACTGCCGGCGCGGGTGATATTCCCTTGTCAGCCGCGAGAGCTTCAACGTGTTTCAGCAGCCCCATCCCCGTGGGATAGCCTGCGATTACGCTTGACCCGGCACCTACGAATACGAGCATCTCTCCACTGGCAAGGGTCTCTACCAGCTTTGCCCTGTGACGCGCCTGTTCAGCCTGCTCACTGGTGTCAAAGGGGTCGGGACGTAGCGTCGAGGTCACAGCCCCCTCCCCTTTGAACTGGATATTGCGGGGCATCTCCCGCTCTGGTTAGACCGGGAATCAGGTTGGAAGGTGTGCACTACCACCCTGGGCCTCACACTAGTTGCAGCGCAGACTAGCAGCCCAGACTTCGGGGCAATTAATGCCCCGCCTCCATCGAACCCCGCTCCTCACGGAATCCCTCTAGGACTTGGGCCCAAAATCGGCCAATGATTCGCATCAGTGGAACATGAACCCGCCGCATTTCGGGCGTCGTGACGTATTCCAGATGGGAACCAAGGCGGGGAATCAACCCTTCCCTTTCCGCAATCAGCAGCGGCTGAAGAACCGTCTCACTCATCCGAAAATTGATTTCCTCCTCCTCTGTCGCCTCACCAATGATCGGACGGCCAGGGCTTGGTGGAAGGTCTTCCAGAAGCAGCATACCCTTGCCGAGAACCCAAGGAAGCGGCCAAGCCGCCATGGGAATAAGAACATCCCGATGGGCGAGGAATGGGCGAGTCTGGATTACCTCGCGCAGGTAGACAATCAGCCCACCACTCGGAACCTCGTCCTTGTCGTCTGGATTGGTAAACCACCCACCGTAGAAATTGTAAGCTCTGCCTAGACGCTCCAGGGTGTCTACGCTCGGATTGGTCGTCTTTCCTGTGTACAGGTCCCGCAAAGTCGCGTACGGCATCTCCGAGGCGATTGAAGCCTCCCGGAGATTGCCCTCATGGGCGTAGTCGATCAGCGCCCTAACCCTCTTCGTAACAAGGGCTTTCGCTGGCCGGGGCCGCTTCTTGGACGGCTCCTTGCTGGGACGGCCCATCACACCCCCTTGACCGTAAACAAAATTTACGGTACTCTGGTCAGGCGGTTCACGGAGTCTAAGGTATGCCCCGCCGAGCCCAGCCGCAACCGACCAACAGGGAGTCGGCGCGGATTCAACATCCTCTGGGAGGCCACCATGGCCGATTCCAAGTACCTCACAGTCAAGCAGGCCGCCAACTACCTGACCATGTCCCCGGCCTGGCTGTTCGCGTCGGATGTGCCGTTCGTGAAGCTCGGCCGCCGCCGCCTCTACCGGCCGGAGGACCTCGATGCCTACGTGGCCCGGAAGGTCCACCGGTGAACCGGCCCTTCCGCCGTGGAAGGATCTGGACCGTGAAGGTACCCACCCGGCACGGCGGGTCGCGGAACCGGTCTACGGGCTCGGAGAACGAGGCCGTGGCGCTCGGTATTGCCCGCCTGCTCCACGAACTCGGCCCAAGGGGGGTCGGGACTGGCTTGTCATCGACGCCGTCCACAGCGGAGCCCTGGGCCTTGGAAGGCTCTGGGACGCGGCCGAGGCAGGTGAGCTCGACAGGCTCCGGCAGGAGCTCCAGGACACCGATGTGGAACCCCACTTGGCCCGCTGGCTTCGGGAGGTGGCCACCCGAACTGCCGCCGATACCGTCGCCCACTACCGCAAGCATGTCCGGACCCTGATCCCAGAGGGTGAACCCTTCCCTGCCTCCCGACTCACCGTCCGAACCATCCGGGACTGGATCGCGGGGCTTCCTGTCGGACCCATCACCCAGAGGAAGTACCATGCGGCTCTATCGAGTTTCGCCGATTATCTCGTTGACGGGGAGGTCCTCCCGGCCAACCCGGTGCGGTCTGTGCGCCGTCCTCCCCCTACTCGACCTCGGACCCGATACCTCGAACACCCCGAAGTACTGCGGCTGGTTGAGGCAATGCCAGGGCCGTTCCGGGCCTTGTCGGCGATAGTTCACGCGACCGGTATCGAGCTGAGTGTTGCTGTGGGGCTGCTACGCCGAGATATCGACCTCGACCGCCTGACCCTTCATGCCAGGGGGACCAAGTCCTCATGGCGAGATCGGGTTGTCGGGGTGGAGCCATGGGCGCTGCCCTATTTCGCGGATCAGGTCAGGCTACTGACACCCGAGGCAAGTGTCTTCCCAGGGATGAGTCGGTGGACCGCCAGCGATGTCCACCGGAGGGTCTGCGCCGAGCTCGGAATCAAGGACTACCAATTCCGGGACGCTCGGCACACGTACGCTGTCCGGATGATGCGGGCAGGGACTCCACCCGAAATGATCGGCCGTCAGCTCGGGCACGCAAACCCGGTGATGGTCAACAAGGTCTACGGTCGCTTCCACCCGGACCACAACGACCTCTCCAAGTGGCACGAGGCAGCCGCCAGGATTGACCAAACGAGGGGAATCGGCTGATGGCAGCCCGCAATCTTGGTACGGCTTGTGGTACAGCTCCGGGCGGAAAGCAAAACGCCCCGACCGAGGGCGCGGTCAAGGCGTTGCAGTCGAACAAGTTCCAGAATAGCTGGGGCGGGACTCGAACCCGCGACCCCGGCATTATGAGTGCCGTGCTCTAACCAGCTGAGCTACCCAGCCGAAACGGCCTCGCGGCCGCACGCCAAACTAGCCACGGCGCCCCCTGAA
>Ga0116152_10005152_pt1 | contig 10219 bp, 7 predicted proteins | sample AD_UKC119_MetaG_FD_89894 | JGI IMG/M metagenome (GOLD analysis project Ga0116152, IMG submission 89894) | Active sludge microbial communities of municipal wastewater-treating anaerobic digesters from Hong Kong - AD_UKC119_MetaG | ecosystem: Engineered > Bioreactor > Anaerobic > Digestate...
ACCAGCACCCTGAGCCGACGCATTCAGCGTCGCATGCAGGTATTGAAGCTCGCCGCGGTCGATGACTATGTTGCGGTGCTGCGCAAGCGACCCGAGGAAGTGCAGGCGCTCTTTCGGGACTTGCTGATCGGCGTGACCGAGTTTTTCCGCGATGGCGAGGCCTTCGAATCGCTGGCAGAGCACGTGTTGCCAGAGATCTTCGGTTCCCGCAGCATTAATGACACCGTGCGAATCTGGGTGCCAGGTTGCGCGTCGGGCCAGGAAGCCTACAGCATCGCGATACTGTGCCGCGAGTTCATGGATAGAACCGACGCGCAACGCCCAGTCAGGATTTTCGCCACGGACATCGACGACAATGCGCTGCAAACTGCACGGCGTGGCGTCTATCCGGCCGGTATCCAGAGCGAGGTCTCGCCGGAACGGCTGCAGCGATACTTCACGCGGCGCGGCAGCCGCTACCACATCAATCCGGATGTGCGCGAGCTGGTGCTGTTCTCGCCGCACAACCTGATCAGCGATCCGCCGCTGTCGCGACAGGATCTGATCAGTTGCCGTAATGTGCTGATCTACCTCGGTCCGCATTTGCAGAAGAAACTGATACCGCTCTTTCATTACGCCTTGCGACCGAACGGCTACTTGTTCCTGGGGCCGTCGGAGAACATTTGTTCGCACCGCGAGCTGTTCCGGGCGATCGACGCCAAACAGCGAATCTCGCAGCGCAAGGGTACGGCTGTGCGCGCGACCACTGCCGTGCGCAATGCGGAGTCGCCTCCGCCCAACTTGCAGTCGCTCGCGCCCGCGCCCACCGACAGCGCGGACCTGACCTTGCTCGCGCAGCGCATCGTGCTGGACGAGTTCGCACCGAAGTCGGTCGTAGTCGACGAAGACGGCCATGTGCTGTGCGCCTCCGCCGACATGCACAAGTATCTGGTGGTCGGCGCCGGAGTGTTCCAGAACAACCTAGTTAGCATGGCGCGCAGCGGCTTGCGGCTGCCTGTCAGGGCGGCATTGAAGGAGTCGCTGGCCACTCGCCGGCGGATCGTGCACGAAGGTGCCTCGGTGGGTGTCGGCGATGAGGTGCAGCGTGTCATGGTGACCGTGCAGCCGATGCCTGAGATGGGTGAGGACGCGGGCCTCTTTCTGGTCGTCTTCCAGGATGTCGGCTTGCCGAAAAGTCGTGGTGAGCGAGCAGCCAAGGCGGGCAAACAGTCCGACAGCACGGCTGATGCGGAACTGCTGATTCAGCAACTTGAGCAGGAGCTGTCTGCCGCGCGCACCGAGCTCGAGCGGTCGCTGCAGGAAATGGAAGTCGGCAACGAAGAGTTGAAGTCCTCGAACGAAGAGTTGCTGTCGATGAACGAGGAGCTGCAGTCGGCCAACGAGGAACTCGAAACGTCGAAGGAGGAGATCGAGGCGGGCAGCGAAGCACTGGCGCAAGTCAACAGTCATCTCGAGAACTTGTTGCGCAGCACCGCGATCGCCACGATCTTCCTCGACGACGATTTGAACGTGCGGGGCTTCACCCCGGCCGCGACCGAGCTGTACGGGCTGATCGATACGGATATCGGTCGGCCGCTCGCGCAGTTGATGCCGCTCGCGGATCATATGCCGGCCATGCCCGATCCGCAGGATGTGCCGGACGAGGGTTCGATCGCGCATCTGACGCACACCCGGTCCGGCAAGATCTTCATCCGTCGCGTGCTCCCCTACCGCGCTGCCGATGGCCGTCGTGATGGTCTGGTGGTGACCTTCAGCGACGTCACGGCGCTCGAAGAGAGCAAACGGCAGCTGCAGGCGCTCATCGACAACGTGCCCGTGATGATCGCCTACATCGACGCGGATGAGCGGTATCGATTCGTCAGCGAGCAATATGCCGAGGAGTTCAAGCGACCGCGCGATTCGATCGTCGGCGAGCGGGTGGCCGACGTGCTGGGCGCCAGCAATTTTCGCACGATGGCGCCGCATATACGTCAGGCGCTGGCGGGTGAGGTGGCACGGTACGAGTTCGAGTTGCGGATCGAGCAAACGCAGAAGACCTCTTACAAGGTCGCGTCCTATATCCCGGATAGGGGCGTGGACGGCCGAGTGCGGGGCTGTTACGCGGTCATCGTCGATCTGACGGAACGGCGCCGCTGGGAACGCGGTCTCGAAGATCGCGAGGCACACCTGCGTCGCGTGATCGACAATACGCTGGCCTTCATCGGTGTGCTGGATACTGACGGCACGCTGGTCGAAGCGAACCGGACGGCGCTGGTGGCTGCCGGGATCGAACGCGACGAGGTGATCGGCAAGAAGTTCTGGGATTGTTACTGGTGGTCGCACGACGCGGGAGTCGCTGCACGACTGCGGCTGGCGATCGCCACGGCAGCGACGGGCGAGATCGTGCGCTACGACGTGCCGGTGCGATTGGCCGCAGGCGCGATCGTGCACATCGATTTCATGCTCGTTCCGGTGCGCGATGCTGAAGGTGTCGTGACGCACCTGATCCCGTCCGGGGTCGATATCTCCGCGCGCCTCGCAGCCCAGCGCGACCGCAAGGAATATGCCGAGCGACTCAAGCTCGCGATGCGTTCGGCGAAGATGGGCTCGTTCGATTGGAATCCTGCCACCGATGAATCGGTGTGGGACGATGAGCTGCATGCGCTGCTTGGGATGTCAGGGGCGGCGCCGAGTAGTGCGACGTTTTTCGAGATGATCCACCCTGATGACGTGGAAGCCGTGCGGAATGCCATCGACAAAGCGCTGGCCGAGGGCAGTGACTATCACGCCAGGTTCCGGATTCGACGTCCGGACGGCGAGGTGCGGTGGTTAGCCGGCCATGGCACGATCATACCTGCGGCCGGCGGCAAGCCGCTGCGGATGGTGGGGCTCAATTGGGACATCACGGCTGAGCGGGACACGGCCGAGAAACTGCAGGCCGCAGAGGAGCGGATGCGCATGGCCGCGGACGCGGCGGGCTTCGGCACTTATTACTACGACCTCGAGCGCGGCGAGATCCAGTGGTCTGGCAAGCTGATGGAAATCATTGGTGCCGCGGACCACCAGGCATCAAGACCCCGACCCGGTGAGGTGCCAGAATTCGTACACCCGGACGATCGTGAGCTGGTTGCGCAGCGGTTTGCCGAAATCCTCACGGACGCGGCGAACGACAGCCATAGTCTGACCTATCGCATCGTGCGGCCCGATGGGGATGTGCGCTGGTTGCGGCTGCAAGGCAAGACCTTCTACACGGCCGGCAACGGCACCGCGCGTCGACCGCAGGTCGTACTCGGCACAGTGGTCGACATCACCCAGCAGAAGCATTTCGAGGAGTCGTTGGAGCAAGCCCGTCGCAAAGCCGAGCAGGCGAATGAGAGCAAAAGCGCATTCATCGCCAATATGAGTCACGAAATCCGCACGCCCATGACGGCGGTGCTCGGCTACACACAGCTGTTGGCGGCGAAGGAGACGGATCCGCAGAAGCTGGAGCATCTGCGGACCATCAAGCGCAATGGGAGCTATCTGCTCGACATCATCAACGACATCCTGGATCTCTCCAAGATCGAAGCCGGAAAGCTTGACGTGAACATGGAGTTGTTCGACGTGCACGAATTGGTCAGCGAAGTACGGTCGATGATGGCGATGCGTGCAACCAGCAAGAACCTGCAGTTCAACATCCGATACGCTGGACCGATCCCGGAGCGCATGCGTTCGGACCGCAAGCGATTGAAGCAGATCCTGACCAATCTGCTCGGCAATGCGATCAAATTCACTGAGTCGGGTAGTGTGGAGTTGGTCGTGGAAGCAGTGCCGGGTCGGGCGCCGTTACTGCGCTTCGACGTGATCGATACGGGCGTCGGCATCAGTGCGGAGCACCAGGCGCAGTTGTTCCAGCCATTTGCGCAAGGCGATGCGTCCGTCGCACGCCGATTCGGCGGCACGGGACTAGGGCTCGACATCAGTCGGCGCCTCGCGCGCAGCCTGGGTGGTGACATCTCGGTGCAGAGCGAGCCCGGCAAGGGCAGCGTGTTCAGCTGTACGATCGGGCTGGAAGATGACGCACCGCTCGTGCACATCGATCCGCGCTTCGAGGCTACAGGTGAGTTTGAGGGAGTTATCGGCGAGCGGCCGCCACTCGCGTGTCGCGTGCTCGTGGTGGATGATCATGACGATGTACGCGAACTGGCGCGTAGATTCCTGAGCGAGGCGGGTGCGACCGTCGAAGTTTCGGTCGATGGCTGCGACGCATTGCGCCGGATTGAGGCCGGGCTCGACAACGCCGCGCCCCAGATCGATCTGGTGCTGCTCGACATGCATATGCCGCAGCTGGATGGTCGTGCCGCGGCTCGCAAGATGCGTGCGCGCGGCTTTGGTCGGCCGATAATTGCGGTGACCGCCGAAGCCATGCACGGCGACATGATCCGCTGTATTGAAAGCGGCTGTGATGCTTACCTCAGCAAGCCGATCGATCGTAGCGAGCTGCTCGCGGTGGTCGCCCAGTACGCCGCGATCGTGGATGCAATTGAACTCGAGCGGCGCCGGCAGAAATATCTGCAGCGGTCGCAGGATGGCGCTGAGGAAGCAGCGCCCGCGTAAGGAAGAGGGCGCCGCGGCCGCGTGGACCGCGACGCCCGGCGTGCCGTTACTCCCAGTAGCGGGGTGCTTGGTAGTAGTCGTAAGTCCGATCGCGATAACCGAGCCCGTCATTGCGCGTCAGTTCTTCGAGCGAGTCCGCCGGTGCTGCCTTGAGCTGCTCCTTGGTGTAGCTCACGACGTAACCATCTTCACCTTCCTGGTAGTCGAGCGCCGACCACGGGATCGGATGGTATTTCTCGCCCATACCCAGGAAGCCGCCGAAGCCCACCACCGCGAACATGATGTTGTTGGACTTCTTGTCGAGCACGATGTCTTCGATCTCGCCAATCTTGCTGCCGGATTTGTCTTTCACGTCGGTGCCGAGCACGCGCTTCGCGCGAATGGCCGACGTATGTCCTGATGCTGTTGCCATGGATGTCTCCTGTTGAATTCTGGCTGCTACGTTACGGGATGAAGAGGGCAGCGCGCATCAGCGCAATGCCCGAGGAAATGTAGGGGATCGCTGGCACGCGTACTTCCTTGATGTCATTCCGTGCCACGGTTACTCGTCAGCATGTCGTCGCTCGTCTGACGCTCTTCCGCGACCATCTGATCGATGTGGTGATCCGCACGCAGCTCGTTCTCATTGGGCGCGAGCGCGGCGCGCGATCTGCGGTGCTTGTGGTCCGCCGACGGCGTGGTCTTGGCGGCCGTCTCCCCCAGTGCGCCCATGTTTTCGAGGCGCACCCGGTAGATGGGTTCCGGCATGTCGAGCCCCTCGAGGTCGAGCGCGGTCTTGACAGCGATGATCGCAGCGCTGCGCACCGCCGCAAAGTCGAACTCGTTCTGATCGACCCAGCCGCGCACGGTGACGACGACGCTCGAGTCCCCGAGTGTCGCGATGACGGCCTCGGGTGGCGGATCGTTCAAGACACTGCCGAGATTGCGCAGGGTTTTGCGTGCGAGCTCCTGCGCTTGCGGCAGATCCTCGTCCACGCCGACGCCCACGTCGAACTCGAAGCGCCGCGTCGGGCGTCGGGTGAAATTGGTGATGATCGACTTGAATACCAGCGCGTTGGGCAGCCGGATGTGGTTGCCATCCAGGCTGACCAGTACCGTGGCGCGAGTGGTTAGACGGGCGATCTTGCCTTCGTGTCCCTCGATCAGCACGTGATCGTTCAGGGCGAAAGGATGCCGCAGGCTGAGCAGTACGCCGGCAATATAGTTTTCGATCAGGTCCTTGAACGCAAAACTGAGCGCGAGACCCGCGACGCCGGCCGCGCCCAGCACGGCGCCAACCAGCGAGGTGGCGTTGAGTAGCTGCAGCGCCAGCAGAATGCCCGTGACGATCGTGACGGTGCGCACGATCTGCGACGCGATCGACCGGGAGAACGGATTGTCGCCCAACCAACTGCAGAACAGCCGCGAGCGCGACACGGGCCCCGCCAGCCAGACGAAGGCGGCGACGACCAGCGCCGCCACCAGCAGTAGCGGCAGGAACCGGAGAATCTCCCAACCGGTATCCTGCAACTGCTGCAGCCAGCCCGACAGGCGCTCGCCGGTGCTGTCCGCGAGGTCGGTGGTTTCGTCCATCACCGGGCTCTAACGACTAATGCTAGCGAGCGCCATGGCCCGCGCTATTCGTCGCGCTTCATTTCAGCTGCGGTCTCGCGCGCTTCTTTGCCCATCTCGTCGAGCGCATTGGCCGCCTTGTCCTCCGCACGGTCGGCGGCGTCCGCGACCGCATCGCCCGCCTGCACGGCGGCATCGGTTACCTGTGCGCCCGCTGCCGAGAGCGTGGCACCGGCAGCGTCGGCGGCAGCCGACGATGCAGCTGCAGCCTGGTCTGCGGCGACGTCGGCGGCCGATCCGGCGGCGTCCCGCGCATCAGCCGCTGCGCTGCTGGCGCGATCGGCCGCGGCCTCGGTTTGAGCAGCCTGCCGATCGGTACAACCGACGGCCGGCACAATCAGCGCTGACAGCGCCACTAACGTTACGATTTTCATGGAGTCTCTCCTTTAGTTAGGCGGCGGTTCTGCGCCGTCGTGTCGATCCCGGTAGGCCTGTGCCGCGTCCTGCTCGCATTCCGAGCGCCAGGAGCCGGTCAGCGCAGCGCACTTGTTCATCGCGGTCTGGTATTCGGCATCGATCTGTGCGGCCGTCTGCGCCGACGGGCGATCGCAGGCACTGAGGAGCAGTGCGGCTGGTAGCACACATAGAACGGTGCGCAGACTGGCGGTGAGGAAGTTCATGGGCAGGCACTTTACGACGCCAAGGAGCGTCTCAACGTCAGGCCATGGGCCCATCTCGCGTAGGACGTGGCCGACTCAGGAAGCAGCGTCGGTTTTCAACGCGCCGCGGATGTTCATCGCGGCCAGTCCCAGTTGCAATACGATCAGTGCCGGCGCGGGCGCAAACACACCCCAGACGATCCACATCGCATTGCTGACGAGAAACAGCCAGAAGCCGACATGCCGGCGTGCGCTGCTCTTCGACGCCACCAGCCATGCTGCGGCTATCGTGACGACCATGGCCGGCCACTGCAGTAAATCCAGATAGTCCATGCTAGAGCTGTTCGATCAGCAGGCGCGCTGCGCGTTCCTGCAGTCGCAACCACAGGCTGCGCTGGCGCCACCTATCGGGCGTCAACCGCTCGGCCGCCTGCTTGTCGGCCGCGAAGCGTTGGTCGAGCTCACTGGCGACACGGGCAGAAGCAATCACCGCGGTGCATTCCTCGTCCTTGCTGAGCGATCGATGATTGAGATTGGCCGAGCCCACACAGGCGAGTTGGCCATCGACCGTCATCAGCTTGGCGTGCAGCATCGTGCGTTGGTAGCGCCAGACGCCGATGCCCGCCGTCAGTAGTCGCTGTACTGTTGGATGGCCGGCAAGCTGTGACAGCCGGCTGTCAGTGTGCTGGCCCGACAACAGGAGTTGCACGTCCACGCCCCGATCGTGCGCATCGAGCAGCAGACGGACGATCGCGTCGTCGGGGCAGAAGTAGGCGGTTGTGATTCTGATGCTGCGCCGACTGAGCGCGACGAGCGCGCGAGTCAGCGTGGCGATGTTGGTCCAACCGACGGTGGTGGATGCCCGCACGATCTGGATATGATCATTTGCGGTGTGCTGGCGTGGCTGTGCCAGTCGCTCCTCGAATTGCCACTCGCCTGCTTCGTTCCAGTTGTCGAAAAAGGCGGCCATCAGCCCGCGCACCGCTGGGCCGCGGATTTCAACCTGTGTATCGCGCCATTCGTCGGGATTGCGCGCGTCGCCCTCCCACTCGGTGGCGATGCCGACGCCGCCGGTGAAGCCCACGTCGTCGTCGCAGATCAACAACTTCCGATGCGTGCGCTTGTCGGAACGCCAGACTCGCCAGGTCGACAGTGGGCGGAACCACCGCACTTCGACGCCGGCCGCGCGCATCGTGTCAACGAGTTCCGCTGCCATGCGCTTGGCCCCGAACGCATCGAGCAGCACGCGTACTTTCACGCCGGCGCGCGCACGCTTGGCCAACTGCGCCGCGAATGCGCGCGCGATGTTGCCTTCCCAATAGACATAGGTGCAAAAGTCCACGCGCTCTGTTGCAGCGGCGATGGCCTGCAACATCGCAGGAAAGATCTGGTCGCCGTTGTGCAGCAGCGTGGCGTGGTTGCCGCCCTCGAACGGCACGCCCAGTGATTGTTCCAGCAAACCTTGCGCAGATGACTGGTGGACCTGTGACATTCGTGACACTCAACAGCGGCGATACGCGTCGGAGAGCAAGTTAGTATGCTGACGATTCAGGCAATAGAGTCAGTGCTGAGAGTCAGCCTCGGATTTCTCCTACATTGGTAGGCGACCTGCGGCCGACGACTCTTCGCCTCGCGATCTGTGACGATGCTGATGTGAATCAGCCAACACATTCATTCGACCAGGACGCTGTCGTCGAACTGCTGAACGTAGAGGACACGCCGTGCGTGTCGATCTACCAGCCCACCCACCGCCAGCATCCGGACAATCAGCAGGATCCGATCCGGTTTCGGAACCTGGTGAAGGAGGCGACGAGTGCATTGCAGCAGCGGCTGGACGACACAGCGGTCAATGCGTTACTGAAACCACTCAACGCGCTCGCCGCGGATCAGGAATTCTGGAACTGTACGTTGGGCGGTCTCGCCGTGCTGCGCGCCTATCAGCCAGCCGACCGGTTCCAGGTGCTCGCGCTCAGTCGGCAGGAAATCAAGCTGTTCGAAGGCAGTCGTTACGCACTGGACGAAGTAGTCCGGCATCCCGATGTGCCGCGCACGCTGGAAGCTGCTCTCGGAACCGAACTGACCGAGCCCCACCTGACGGTTTCGTCTTATGGTGGCGTCGGCAAACAGCAATCCGCGATGCATCATGGTCACGGCGGCAAGCCGCTCGAGGCCGACATCGACGCCGAGCGGTTCTTTCGGGTGATCGACCGCGCCTTGTACGAACATCATTTCCGTGCGGCGGGCCTGCCATTGATTCTGGCGACGCTGCCGGAGAACGGTCAGCTCTTCCGGGAAATCAGCCGCAATCAGTTCCTCGTGCCGGATGGTATCGACGGTAATCCTTTCGCCTTGTCCACGGAAGATCTGCGCGAACGCGCGCGGCAGGTCGTGCAACGCGCGCAGCGCCAACGCCTGGACCAGTTGATCGAGTTGATCGAGCAATTCGGTACTGCGATGGCCCAGCAGCGTGGCGACGGAGAACTCGCCAACGTCGCGCGGGCGGTGGTTGCGGGCCGCGTTGCCACCTTGATGGTAGAGGCTGATCGCGAGATTCCCGGTCGGATCGATGCCAATACCGGCAGTGTCGAGACCAAGTCGTTAGCTGATCCCGAGACCGATGACGCCCTCGATGATCTTGGCGCCTTGACGCTCAAGATGGGCGGTCAACTCGTGATCGTTCCTGGTAACCGCATGCCGACCGATACGGGCCTGGCAGCGATCTATCGCTATTGAGCAGGCCATGCGACGCATCGAACTTCTGTGCTGGCTTCTGGCGGTCGTGCTTGTCGCGCCATACGCTGCCAGCATCGGCGCGCGCGCTGTCTTCTCGACTGTGGCGTCGATACCGGTGGCGCAGCCGCAGACTGGCGTCGCCGCCGCGTCGCGATCCGAGCCAGGACCACTCGGCGACGAGTCAGCCGCTGGCGCAGTGGCCGAAGTACCAACGTCGCGTCTCGATGAAGGTAGCTTGCCGCAGACCGAGTGGTCGCCGCAGCGACGCAGCGCTTTCGCGCAGTTTGTCTCGTTCGCGATGCCGCAGGCTGCGGCGACGCTCGCGGTGCCCCGGCTCGCGGCGACCGTACCCGTGTTCGCCGGTGTGAACGAGTTCTCGATGACCGTCGGCGCCGGCCACCTGAGCGATACGGCGCCGCTCGACGGCGACGGCAATATCGCCATTACGGCCCATCGTGACGGCAGCTTCCGCATGCTCAAGGACATCCGGGTAGGCGACGTATTGTTGTTAGGTGTCGGCGGCCAGCAGCGGCGGTTCGTCGTCAAGCGCCACTTCGTGGTGCAGCCTGACAACATCTCGGTCGTCGCGCCCACCTCAGTCTCGACGCTGACGCTGATCACTTGTTATCCATTCTGGTTCGTCGGCAAGGCACCGCAGCGCTTCATCGTGCAGGCCGAGCTTGACACCCCCGGCGCCGCGG
>Ga0116152_10005154_pt1 | contig 10218 bp, 5 predicted proteins | sample AD_UKC119_MetaG_FD_89894 | JGI IMG/M metagenome (GOLD analysis project Ga0116152, IMG submission 89894) | Active sludge microbial communities of municipal wastewater-treating anaerobic digesters from Hong Kong - AD_UKC119_MetaG | ecosystem: Engineered > Bioreactor > Anaerobic > Digestate...
GTAAATGGCGGATTAAGAAGTTGGTCGAGACTGTTTAAGGTTATGGTTGACGGGCAAAGCATGTCGCTGAGAAGTAATTCAGACAACTACCTGGATGCTTCCTTTATCCCGATTGAAGCTATAGATAAAATAGAAATTATTCGCGGCCCAAATTCTGCTTTGTATGGTAAAAATGCATTTTTAGGTGTGATTAATATCATAACAAAATCGGGGAAAACATTAAAAAACAATGCTATATCACACTATCTGTCGAATATACAAGATGTTGCTTCTTACGGCATTAATACCATTTGGGGCGGAGAAAAAGACAATTACGATGTACTGTTTGCAAGTAATTTTGAGCAAATAAATTATGCTCCTATCTCTCCGCAGAATGTTCCGGGAAGTGCGATTTATAGCAGTATGGATAAAAGCCAGAAAAACGAGGGAAATCCTTTGAGCCTGTTTTTAAAAGCTAGCTATACCAGCGAAAAACTGGGTGATTTTACAATTGATGCCACCCAGCAAATAATAAACTCTTATGCCGAATTTGTCGACTGGGGAAGCCTTAGCCACAATAACCGAATAAGCATTTTTAACGGGTACGAGAGAATCTGCTACACCAATACTTTTTTGGATGATTTTGAAACCAATATTTCGTTTGCACATGCTACAGGAAAACCCTTAAAAAAGGAAATTCTGGATATCGACCAGGATCCTTCACAATGGATTGAAAGAGATTTTAAATACAGTAGTTACGACATAACCGGAAAAGTTGCATACTCTTTTGATGATATTAATAACCTGACAATGGGTGTAGATTATACCTCCGATAAGCATGAGCATCAGAAGTATTATACGGTAAGCTATCTGGGGACGAGAACCCTTAATCCGGGAGGTACAGATGGAAAAACCAATTTCAATAACTTTGGTGTTTATTTTCAGATGATTTTAAATCCGGCCCTATTCTTTAATTTAGGTTTTTTAGAAGAATTAACTTTTACCGGCGGTTATCGCTTCGATTACCACAATATATATGGCGATGTATTAACCTACCGTTTAGCCGCGGTGTATCAGTTCAACAAACAATTAAGCACCAAATTAATGTATGGCACATCATTTAATGCCCCTTCGCCGGTTCAGCTATATACCAACTATATTGCCCCGGGAGGAATTGTCGGTAACCCTGATTTAAAGCCCGAAAAAGCAAAAACACTTGACTGGGCATTGACAGGGAAGATTTTTAAAAACCTGAATTTTAACACCAACCTTTTTTATACCCATATCGACGATAAAATTGAGTACCTTTTACCTTACGGACAAATTTCCAACATAACAGCCGAAAATATATCAAGCATTCATTCGGCAGGACTGGAAACAGAACTTAGTACAAACATTTATAATAACTCAGCCTACTTAAATTACTCTTATCAGCGGAGTATAATTGAAAAAAACGACCCAATTCTTCAAAAAATACAGGTTAAAACGCCCTTGTACCCCGAGCATATGATTAAGTTTGGAGATGTTTTTTATATGCCTAAATATAAAATCAGTATTAATTTAGAAGGTGTATATGTGAGTAGCCGAACTGCCAGCGATCAAAATAACTTTATTTACGACCCTATAAATTATTCGACAAACCGATATGGGCTCGATTCATACATTTCATTGGATTTAATGATTTCAACAACAGAACTGGAAATAATAAAAAACAGTAAAACAAAAATAAGTGTTAAAATAGAAAACATTTTAAATAACACTTACTACTATCCGGGATTTAAAAATTATGATATTCCGTGTGCGGGGAGAACATATTTTTTTAGGTTTATACACTATATTTAAGATGAAAAAGTACAGATATATTTTTATTTATTTCGTATTACTTCCGTTAATTTTTATATCAGGTTGCGAGCAGCTTACAGAAGATTTTAATCGGCCCGAATATAATAATCCATTAAAAATTGGTGTTGTTGGAGATGTATCCGTTTTACGGGAGCAGGTGGAAAATATGTTTTTTGGTGCTCAGCTTGCCGGAGAAGAAATTAATAATGTCGGAGGAATAGAAATAAACGGAGAAAGCTTTGAGGTTGAGTTGGTTTTCTGTAATTCTGGCGGAGATCCTGCAAAAGGAGTTGAAGTTTGCCAGGAACTAAAAAACAAAGGTGTAGATTTTATTATTGGGCCCACCTTTTCGTCGGTGGCTGTTGAAATGGCTAATTTTTGTATTGAAAACGAGATGCTTATGATGACCTATTCGACAACCACTCCCGAACTTACTTACTTAAATGACAATAATTTAATCTGGCGCACCTGCCCTTCAGATGCCAGTTTTGGTAATGTTTCGGCTATGTACAGTTACGATTCGTTAAAAGTAAGAAATGCCGCTGTACTTTATAGAAACGACCGTTTTGGGCAGGGCCTTTCAGAAATTATAGAAAATATGTTTGTTGAAAAAGGAGGAAGAGTATGGAGCAATGTTTCTTTCCCGGGTGATCAGGTAGACCTTTCGTCTTATAGCTTTAATTTTGAACTAAACACTATTTTTTCTAACCCTATTGATATTTTGTTTATTGTTTGTTTTAATTCCGAGATAGCTGCAATAACAAACAGAATCTACAATAACGCTTATTATCAGCAGCTTGATAAAAAACCATTGCTTTTTGTTAACGATGGGGTATTAGCCGAAGAAATAATAACCAATGGCAACCCTGAGCTTCTAGAAACCATTTACGGAATAACATCGGTTAATGAAGAAAATACAAATTACAATACTTATAAAAATAACTATATTAATCGTTTTGGCTTTATGCCGGCAACTTATTCAGAAGCCGCTTACGATGCGGTTTATAGTCTTGCATACGCTATAATGGAATCAGAATCACTAAACCCCATAGAGGTGGCACCACACATATGGCAAATTTCGGGATCGCAAATGGGACAATATTCAGAGGTAGTAATTATCAATGTAAATGAGTTTGACATCGGTAAAAATCTTATTCTAAAAGGTGATCCGATAAATTACGAAGGGGCCACAGGTTCGTTGGATTTTGATGTAAATGGAGACCCATTTCCAAAAATGGTTATTTGGAAAATTAATAACAATCAATATACTGAGCTTACCCATTATCTGAAATAAATTGTGAGTATAAATAAAGAAAGGCATATTAAATACAAGGGATTATATACGTTAATTATCATGCTTGCTTTAAGCATGATTTCATTTCTTGGGTACTCTCAGGCAAACGAGTATGTTTTGCAAGCCGTTTACCTCGAAAAATTCTCGCGTTTTGTTACCTGGCCGGAAGAAAGCGGAATGGGAGATGCAAACAAGCCTTTTATTATACTGGTAATTGGGCAAACACCGCTAAAAGAAAACCTGGAGCAGATTTATGCAATCCAGAAAATAAACGGAAAGAAGGTCGAAATAAAACAGATAAATAAAAAAGAAGAAATACAATACGGGCATATTTTATTTATAGCAGAATCTGAAAAGAAAAACCTGAATACAATTTTAGAAATAACAAGACAAAAGCCTATATTAACCGTTTCTTCGTCTCCGGAATTTGGAGAAAGGGGTGTGTTGATAAACTTTTTTGAAGAAAATAAAAAATTACGTTTCGAAATAAATGAATCAGAAGTTTTATTATCGCAACTTAAAATGAGTTTTTATTTATTAAATTCGGCCGTTATTGTAAAACCTGTAAATGATAACCCATGAGTTTTTTCAGTAGGATGTCAATAAAAAATAAGATTATAAGCATTGTTCTTATAGTTAGCTCTTTAACCATGGTAATAGGGCTTAGTATTATTGGCATTAGCGATATCAAAAAGCTGAAAACAGAAATGTTATCTAACGCTCTTTTAAATACAAAACTTATAGGCGAGTATTCGATTGCTCCACTTACATTCGACGATAATGCGGGTGCCGAAACAATTTTGTCCAAAATATCAACCATTCCCGGGGTTATGAATGGGGCTTTGTACGACAGAAACGGTATTCTGTTTGCTTCCTATTCCGGAAATAATGAATTTTTGATTCCTCCTTTTTTTGAGAATAGCGATGCCCTGGGTGTGTCTAAAAGCAGTTTTGAGAATAATAAGCTGATTATTCAGCATCCTATATATCACGAGGGTTTTAAATATGGCATAATAACTATTGAAGCCGATACCCTATTGTTGCAAGAACGTATAAGGGAATATATTTTTATTGTTACAGGAATTATTGTCGGGATGATACTTTTTTCTTATTTATTGGCTTATATTCTTCAGCGCCAAATATCAGGGCCTGTTCTTTATTTAGCCGAATTAAGCCGTAAAATATCAAGCGAAAATAATTACAATGTGCATATTGTAAGAAAAAGCAATGATGAAATTGGCGTATTATACGACGAATTTAACAACATGCTGCAACAGGTTATTCATAGAGAAAAAGCACGTGATGAGGCAGAAAAGAGGCTATTGGAGGCAAAAGAAAAAGCAGAAGAAAGCGATAGGTTAAAATCAGCATTCTTAGCTAATATGAGTCACGAAATCAGAACCCCGATGAATGCCATACTTGGTTTTACCGAGCTACTAACCATGCCCGATTCGGAGATAACTCCTGGAGATAAGGAAAACTTTATCCGGCTTATACACAACAGCGGTAATAACCTGCTTCAGTTGATTGATGATATTATTGATATTTCGAAAATAGAAGCCAATCAGCTAAAAGTACACATTAAAGAATGTGCCTTACGAAGTTCTTTCCACGATATAAAACAATCTTTCCTGGAAATAAGGAAATTAAAGGGCAAAGAACAAGTTGATATCCGTATTAATGAAAATGCCCAAATGCGGGATTTGGTTATTAAAACAGACCCGCTTCGTTTTAACCAGGTTTTTACAAACCTGATTGATAATGCTTTAAAATTTACCGACGAAGGCTTTATCGAATTTGGATACGAAATACAAAACAAAGAAACCCTTCTGTTTTATGTAAAAGATACCGGGCGTGGAATGGATCAAAAGAAAAAAGACCTGGTATTTGAACGCTTTACAAAAATTGAAGATGATGCTACACGTTTATATCGTGGAGCAGGACTGGGCCTTGCTATTTGTAAAAGCCTTGTTGAATTGCTGGGAGGTAAAATATGGGTCGATTCGGTGTTGGGTGCCGGTTCTACATTTTATTTTACCATTCCGCTAAACAAGGTAAACATTTCCGATAAAACATTTTTTATTGATGATGAATCTCTGGAGTATAACTGGGAGGATAAAACCATTCTTGTTGCCGAAGATGAACCTGCCAATTATATTTATATTGAAGAGGTACTGAAAATTACTAAGGCAAAAATTTTAAAAGCTGTTAATGGCCGCGAAGCGGTTGATATGGTTAGCAGTAATAAAAATATTGATGTTATTATAATGGACATAAAAATGCCTGAGATGGATGGATATGAGGCTACCAGGCAAATAAAATCTATTAAAAAAGAAATTCCTGTAATTTCACAATCGGCTTATGCTATGCCGGGCGATATTGACAAGGGTTTGGAATCGGGAATGGACGACTACCTGATAAAACCGATTAAGCCAAAAGACTTGCTTTCTATCATAAATAAACACCTGACATAGTTATTTTTAAAAATTATAAACTGATAAATTGATGAAAAAAGTATTTAAGTTCTATCTTCCGGGATTTATTGTTCTTGTTATTGTAATCCTGCTTTTTCAACCTAATCCCTTTTTAAGAAACGCATTAATTTACACAACAGCTGATATTACCGATTTTGAAATTTTTGAAAAAAGAGAGATTAAATCCGGAAATCCCCAAGCCTGGAATATTTCAGATCAATATAACAAGTATCAATTAACCCCTGATGATACCTCATTATTAAATGAGTATAAAACCGTTGCTTACCTGGTAATTAAAGATACTGCCATTGTATTTGAATCGTATTGTGATGGATACAACGAAAAAGCTTATTCCAACTCCTTTTCGATGGCAAAAAGTATTGTTAGCCTGCTTATTGGCATTGCTATTGATGAAGGGAAGATAGTTTCGGTAAACGACCCTGTTTATAAGTACATTCCTGAGTTTAATGATGAAAACAGGAAAAATATAACTATAAAACATTTACTTACCATGAGTTCTGGCCTTGAATGGAATGAAAGTTACAAAAACCCATTTTCGGTAACTACCAAAGCTTATTATGGCAACAGCCTGAACAAACTGGTATTAGATGCAAAGCGCATTAAAACAGAAGGTGCGTTTTATGAATATTCAACACCAAATCCTCAGCTTTTAAGTATAATTATAAAAAATGTTACTAAAAAAACCTTGAGCGAATATGCTTCGGAAAAATTATGGATTCCCTTAGGAGCAGAACGTCCAGCCTTTTGGAGTATAGACAGGGAGAATGGAGACGAAAAAGCATTTTGTTGTTTTAATTCAAATGCCAGGGATTTTGCGCGGTTAGGCCAATTGGTTTTAAATAAAGGCAAATGGAACGGCAGTCAAATTGTTTCGGAACAATATCTAAAAGAATCTTTGACTCCAGCCCGCCATCTTGTAGATGAAAACAATAAACCTGTTGATTTTTACGGTTACCAATGGTGGATTGCAAATTACAATGATTATACTATTTATTACGCAAGAGGTATTTTAGGCCAGTATATTATTTGTATCCCCGAAAAAAATATGGTGATTGTGCGATTAGGGCATATGCGCAGCAAAGAAAAAATCGGGCATCATCCATCGGATTTATTTGAGTATATTGATTTGGCATTTAGCTTAGCAGGAGTAACGGAATAAAATATTTACGAAAAAAGTTAAAAAAACAATAAATATTATTTGTAGTCATTAAAAAATTTTTAAATTTGCAAGCTCAATCAATTGTCCGATGGTGTAATTGGCAACACGTCTGATTTTGGTTCAGAAGAGTCCAGGTTCGAGCCCTGGTCGGACAGCAAAAATCCCGATAATTTATCGGGATTTTTTGTTTTGTACAACTTACTCTTTTAAATGCTGATCGAGCCAATCGAAAAATGTACGTTGCCACAGAATACCATTTTGTGGTTTTAACACCCAATGGTTTTCTTCAGGGAAATACAAAAACCGGGCTTTTACATCCAATAAGCGTGCTGAGTTATATGCTGCCATTCCTTGTGAATATGGAACACGGAAATCTTTTCCGCCATGTATTACAAGTATAGGAGTATCCCAGTTTTGAACAAAATTATTGGGTGAGCCGGCATATGATTTCATAGCTACTTTATTATCTTTTTCCCATGGCGCGCCACCTTTTTCCCACATGTCAAAGAAAGATTCTTCGGTTGTCATAAATTCCATTTCGGAATGAAAAACACCACAATGGGCAATAAAGGTTTTAAAACGCTTATTGTGGTTGCCGGCCAACCAATACACAGAAAAACCTCCAAAGCTTGCACCTACGGCGCCAAGTTTTTCCTCATCAATATATGGTTCTTTTTTTAGTTCGTCGATCGCCGATAATAAGTCATTCATGGCTTGTCCCGCATTATCCTTGCTTATCTGGTCTGTCCATTCCTGCCCTAAAGTAAGTACTCCACGGCGGTTTGGTGCTACCACAACATATCCATTGGATGCCATAATAGAGAAATTCCACCTGTAGCTCCAGAACTGACTAAGTGGCGATTGTGGCCCACCTTCGCAATATAAAATCGCAGGATATTTTTTATTGGCATCAAAATGTGGTGGTAATATTACCCATGTTGGCATATCTTTTCCATCTGTTGTTTTTACCATTCTTTTTTCAACAGTAGGCATGGTTAATTGGTCTAAAATATGCTTGTTTTCAAAACTAATCTCATTTTCTTCACCTGTTTCAGGATTTATAGTATAAATTTCTTCTGGTTTAACCATAGAAACTTTTGTCCCAACCAGTTGTTCTCCGGCAATAGCCACCTGGTGATAATCGTGCATTCCTTCTGTAACAGCAATAAATTCTTTTTTCTCAATATCAATTTTATAAACCTGGAAAGAAGCATCAATACCAACAACGCAGTAAATGTATTTGCCATCCGCTGTCCATTCCATACTTGATGGGCTATAGTCGAAGTTTTCTGAGTAGTTTGTTTTTTCACCAGTTGTTAAATCTGCAATAAATAAACGTTGCTTATCGGCTTCGAATCCAGCACGCTCCATGCTCAGCCATGCAAGTTTATTGCCATCGGGAGAATATAAAGGCTGCCAGTCGTAACCAGGCATTCCTTCTGTAAAATTAGTGGTTTGCCCTGTTTCAATATTATACAGGTAAACATCAGAATTGGTGCTTAGGGCATAATCTCTACCCGAAAGTTTCTTACATGTATAAGCTATTGTTTTTGAATCGGGGCTCCAGGTAATTTCTTCAATACCTCCAAAAGGCATTAATGGAGAATCGAAAGGTTCGCCCGGCATAATATCTGTTGCATTTTTAACACTACCATTTTCCAAATCAGCAATAAAAATGTGGCTGTAATAACCATCTTCCCAGGTATCCCAGTGCCTGTACATTATATCATCGTATAATTTGGCTTCAGCAAGAGGCAGGTCGGGGTGCATATCCTCGATACTTTTATCAATTTTAACATCACTGGTAAATAAAATCTTTTTACCACAAGGAGAAAGTTTTATGTTGTTTATTCCACCCGGTTGGCTTGAAATCTGAATTCTGCCTGTGCCATCCGGATTCATAGAATAAATTTGCAAGCCATCTTCAGCTGCAGCTAAGAAAAGTATTTTACTGCCATCGGCATTCCATATGGCATTATACTCTCCGCCGGCAGTTTTGGTAATTTGTTGCGGGGTTCCACCGTTGAGGCTAAGCGTAAACAACTCGCGGTTACCTTTGTTCTGCTCTTTGGAGTAGTAACTTACACCATATAACAGTGTTTTTTCATCAGGCGATACCTGTACATCATTTAAACGTCCAAACGACCATAAAACTTCTGGTGTTAAGATATCTGATTTAAGCTTTAAATCGGCTTTACCGATTATCGGAGCTTCTTCGGTTTTACTGGTGTTATTGCATGAAAATGTAATGTACACCATGCTTATTGCTAATAATAGCAATACTTTTGAAAGATTTCTTTTTATCATAAGTATAATTTTAGGGATTTTTAATTAAAAACAGTTAGACGAATTTAATGAATCTAGGATTAATTATCAAAAGATAGTTATTTTAAATGTTTTGTTTTTATAAAATCTCTGATTTTGTTAATTAACAGTAATTTGAACTAATCAAATGTTTTGTTAACAACTATCTTTAATAAAAAAATAAGAGTATTCGGAAAATTGGAATGTAAGGTTTGAAAAACTACTATTATTCCATTGTTCCAACTTTCCATATTCTGATTGCATTGTTGCTTAACTATTGAAAATTAATATGATAATCTTTTTTTTATTTCGAAATGACTTTAATTAATCTTTTTGATTTTCTTTTTATAATCCTTTTTACAGTTTCTAAGCCAATAGCAATTCCCTTCGCTTTGCGGGCCGTATTTATTATTGTTTTTAACCCCTTTTTCTTTATTTTTTGGACACCCGAATAAAATCCAAATCCAAACCGCAAATTTAAATTTCGGGCATCTAATGGCTTAAAAAAGCCTATAATATTATCGCTTACCGCATGAAATTGTAAGCCTCTGCTGTGCCATGCCAATCCAATGCCAACATTTTTATATGTATTGTTTAAATACGACCAGCTAAGAACTGCAGAAAGTTTATTCCATACCGTCGTATTAGCCGATAATGTAAGCGACGAATGAAGTTTATTTCTGTAAATTACATTTCGGTTTACCACTCCAAATCCTAATCTGGGCTTATATTGATACATTCCACCTAAATAAATCTGAGTAGGTAACCAGGAGTAAAAAGCATCATTTGAAACATTTTGATTTAAAGCATTTATTGCCGAATCGGCCAGATTTGTAATGTAATCTTCATCGATTGTATTGTTTCCTAAACCAAAGCCGGTATAATCAAAGGAGCCATAAACATTAATATTAGTAACATCCGATTTCCAACGTATAAAACCTAAGTCAAGCAAACTGGCAGATAAAGTAATATTTTCATTATATAAATAAATCCACCCTAAATCTATAGCAAAACCTTTGTTCTTGCCGTTCATAAGAAAACTCAGAAGGTCAAGGTTTCCCATATCAGAACCGTTAATCCGCCCATCGCTGTTTTGTGTAATTACAATGGGGAATGAAATGTTTTCAGTTGCATCGCCTTCAATA
>Ga0116152_10005155_pt1 | contig 10215 bp, 5 predicted proteins | sample AD_UKC119_MetaG_FD_89894 | JGI IMG/M metagenome (GOLD analysis project Ga0116152, IMG submission 89894) | Active sludge microbial communities of municipal wastewater-treating anaerobic digesters from Hong Kong - AD_UKC119_MetaG | ecosystem: Engineered > Bioreactor > Anaerobic > Digestate...
CATATACCCATAAAGGAACGGTTTTAAAAGACTACCGTAACTTCGCCGCGATGTTATAATATCGACCAACGATGAATTTGCAGGATTATTTGTCAGGATATTTCCAATGTAAGCCAGCACTTCACCATTTTTATTGTTCACAACCATTGCGGCCATATTTCTAATTCCATTAGCCATAAAATGGCGATGATACCGATTGGCAATACGCTGAGCATTATCCTGAATTTGCCTTTGAATGGTTGACTTAATCAGTTGTCCCTTTAATCCGTCGTGAATACAACGCGTAAGTAAATGCGACGCTTTCTGCGGCAACGCATTTGCCGGATTTGGAGCAGGCTCCAACAGTGCTAACCTGTACGCTTCTTCATCTATATAACCTTTCCGCATTAACTTTTTAAGCAACCTGTTACGCTTTTCTATTAGCAAATGAGGATTACGTCCCGGGTATATAAGCCCCGGAGCGTTAGGCAGCACAGCTAGCGATGCAGCCTCTGCCCAACTAAGGTTATCGGGGCTTGTTCCAAAATACCGCCATGCGGCTGCATCTATCCCAACAACATTTCCGCCAAAAGGAGCATGGGAGGCATACTTAGCCAGAATAGTCCGTTTAGAATAGGACAACTCCGTTCTTACAGCCAACACCATTTCGACAACTTTTTCCAAATACGATCGAGGTTTCCCCTTACGCGACAATCGCACCAACTGCATGGTTAACGTGCTTGCTCCGCTTACCACTTTTCGGGCTTTAATATTTTGCACCATTGCCCTTACCACAGAAACAGGGTTTACACCCAGATGATACCAAAAGTAAGCATCTTCGAATTGAGTCAAACAAATTGCAAATTTGTAAGACACCGTATCGGTTTCGGGAAATTGCCACATTCCCTCGTCGGAAACAGTTGCCGATAGCAACTGACCATTTCTATCGAAAAGAACTGTTGATGTTGAATTGTGAAACCGAACAGGGCGAATAAGAATAAAAAAAGCCAGCAGGAGAAAAACTCCTGCTAACAAAATTTTGTATGATTTTTTTATGTTTCCGAAACGCATTTACTATTTATAAAAACAAACTAAAGTATTTTCATATCTGTATCAACAATGATTTATAGAGATTCCATCTGAGTTCAAAGATTTCTCATAGTCAATTTCCAATTCAGATATTTTTTGCAACAAATAATCTTCAAAGAAACTTTGATATTCTTTAAGATTTTTAAATACAGATTAACCTTTAACTAAAAAAATCTTAGAATAATTCACTGTCTCATTTAATTAAGCCCAACACTAAATTTCAATATTAGATGTCATTCAGAGCGAAGCGAAGGATCTATTTTATTTAAGACCAGATGCTTTACTTCGTTCAGCATGACAAAAACTATTTTCTACTCCACTACAACCCATCCACCTTTTTGCGATGCGGCAATGGTGTTGTCGTACATTGCTTCGCAATGCGGGCCAGGCATATAATACCGTCCGGCATAAGTGGCCGTTAACTTTATGGTAAACTTCTTGCTCGTATTAGGCTTTACGCTGAAGTAAGTAATTACCCTGTCGTCGCGAATATCCTGATAATCGAAATTATTGGCCGACTCGTTTCCGGTTCCCTCAAAACGGGCATTCTGAATTTCCCATCCTGACGGGAATATCTGGGTAAGAGCCATCTCTTTAAGTTCTCCCCTAACACCTGGATTGGAAATAGTTACCTCACAGGTAAAATCGGTTCCCTTTTTAAGATTTTCAGGGTTTAGCACAGAACCGTTAGCCGACAAATAAACCACTTTCATGTTGATGTTACTCTCGAACGATTTTTCTTCCCCTAACGGAGGAATCCCCGTTAAAACTATGCTGGTATAAACTGGCTTCTTACCGTTATTTTCGTAAACAATACCGTTTAATCCATCGGCAATTTGAAGTTGCTCACGTGCCACCGGTTTGTCGCTCGACAACTTTTTAGAACTGTTTCCAATGGAATACCTCAACGCTACCGAGTTATCAGCACCTTTCTGTATGGACAACTTTGAAAGCGCCATAAGATCGACAGCTGTTTCCTGTGTACTCATCCAAGCGTTGCCCGAAAGCACCTTGCTAATTTCCTTTGCTATTGGGAAAGCACGGGAATCGTCCTTAAGCAGAATGAGAGTTTCCAGCACAATACCCTTATCACGATTTGTTGAACCATACGTATAACTTAACTCCCTATAACTATTTACCGTTAACGGCACATTCTGAATAATCGACCTTGCCGTTTCATCCTGACCAATTAAAGCGTATGCAGCGGCAAGTCGCATTTTAGCGGTAAGCCCCAAATCGTGTTCCTTTAACTTGTTCATGGCTCCAACTTCAGCCTTTTTAGCCAACGCCAGCGTATATAACCTGTAAGCCTGAACCAAATCGTCATTCCGATAATCGCTCCGTGAATAGGTATATCCCCGTGCAGCCCTACGCTGATACGAAATCCAGTTAGCAATTAACCCTTGAGGAACATCATACCCATTGTTCTGCGCTTCGATTAAGAAATGCCCAACATAACTGGTACTCCAATCGTCGCTATATACATACGAAGGCCAATAACGAAAACTTCCATCGGAATTCTGAAATTGCGACAACTTTCGGATAGCCTCATTTACAAAATAGTCGATATTACCCTGTTGCCCGCTGGAAAGTTCAACCAACTTGTCCAAATACAACTGAGGAAATGCAGCCGAAGTTGTTTGCTCCACACAACCGTGAGGATAATGAATAAGGTCATCAAGACGCTTTTTCAAATTTAACGGAGGCAATACGGAAGCCTCCAAAAAAGCAGCGTTGCTTCCTTTAATCCCGAATGTGCTAAAGTTAAGTTTCAACTTAGCATTGGCAGGCACCAACGTATCGATACTTCGCGTAACTTCCGATATAGGATTGCGCACCATTATATCGATGGTTTGAGTTGACTTAATACCATTACCTTCTGCCTCAACCTCTACTTTTGCAGGGCCACTGGCTCCTCCAACCTTCAAATTAAAGAATATAATTTTATCGCCAACCTCGCTAAACGAAAGCGTCTTGGCCTTCTCTCCACTAATGGAAATGTTGGGTGAAGTTTTAACCGTAACTGTAACCTTTTTCATTTTAGGTGACATGGTAAATACATTCACCGGTAAACTAATATCCTCCTGAGGTCCTAAAACCCGAGGCAACGTGGCCATAACCATTAAATCGTTTCGAACAGGGCAAGTCTTCTCGGTCATTCCGTATGCCCCGTTATTAGCGGCAATAACCATCACCCTAACACTTCCGATATAGTTGTCCATGGTAAAGTTTATTTTCTTGCTCTTCCCCTTTTCAACTACATAAGGTCCGAAAAACCGAACTACCGGCTTAAACCGTTGATTTTTTTCTCCATCGTTAGGCTTTAAATTTTCATCGCCACCAACGGAAATAAGCCTTTCCAACTTACCACCGTAAGCACCTATTACATCGTTATACAAATCCCACGTTTTTACTCCAATAGCCTCGCGTGCATAGAATACCGAATGAGGATCGGGTGTTTTAAACCGGTTAATATCCAACAAGCCTTCGTCCACCATTGCCAACGTAAAACACATTTTTTTCCCATTCTTTTCGCTCACACTAATTTCTACCGGTTTTTCCGCCTTTAACTCATCATCCATTTTAATTATAGGTTGAAGAATTGTAGCAGGATCGGTTACGTTTAACCGCGTAATGCCATACAACCTAATTGGCATATCGTTGTTTTTCCCTTTGTGCGGCTGCACAAGCGTTACATGAAAATAAACATTGGGCGACATCTCCGGTGTGGTTTCAACGCTAACCACATTAACGGATTTAAACGCATCGACCCACCAAGCGGATATTACCTTAGAGCCATTTTCGATGCTGATGAGCGCTCGCGCATTTTCCGCCCCCGGAATGGTAAGCTGAACCTGGTCGCCCACATTGCAATCTTCCTTATCGGCAGCAATTGCCAGTACGTTTGCACTTCCTGGCCTATCGGCTTGCGACTTTCCTGAATCGTAAGGCCAATCGAAATAAACATAGGTTCCACTGCTATTCCCTGTCTTTTTATTGGTAACTTTAATGTAATAGCGCCCCCATTCGGGATAGTTTACACGTAAAGTAACATTTGCTTTCCCGTTTACCGTAGAAAACCGTTTCCTTATAATTAACTTATCGTAACTTCTACTTACATAACTGGCCTCGCCCTCGTCCGGCTGTTCCCACCACCAACGCCAAGTTAACTTATACATTTCCATTTCCAAATCGGAACAACTAACGGGTTTTCCGTCAACATTAACCGTTACCACGCTTAACTCATGATCCCGATCGGTTTCCAACCAACCCCTTCCTGTTTTTGGTTTCGGAGGCAAAACACCCACAAACTCACTGTAAGGGTAATACATTTTAGAAAACAAGTCGATACTAAAATCGCCACCCTGTTCAAAAACTCTTCCTTTAAAAACAACATTGATTGCCGTGGGCGGAGTTTCCGGCTTTTCAATTTTTCCTGCTACACGAGCATTCCCTTCGTTATCGAGTTGCCCCTCCCAAAGCATGTAAGTCTGCTGTTCGAACCTAACACCCGGATCGTCGAACGTATAATTTCCATAATTTGGAAACGTAGTATGTCCCTTCTTAACGGTAACTTCGTACTTGGCATTAAGATTTGCCGCAATAGCGCCATGCAGCCATTTCACATTTAACGGTGCATTTATTACACCCGATTCCGGAATTTTATCCAAATCCAACTTTATTTTCAAGCGATTCGGCTTAATAGTTTCTACATTAAGCGTCTTACTAAAAACAGCACCTCCAACTTTAACCGTTGCACGCCAAGAACCTGTTGGAGCCTGATCGTCCGTTGCAACAGGAAAATAGAACATTCCCATTTGGTTATTAGCCTGCACCAATTTTTTAACCAACAATCCTTTGGGATCACGAAGTTCAAAGATTATTGGATGATCGGAAGGTAAACTGTTCGTTTTATCCTCCAAAATAAATGCTAAATGAAGCGTATCGCCCGGACGCCAAACACCCCTTTCGCCATAAATCATTCCTTTTAATCCATGCTGAACCTCGAATCCTCCAACATCGAAATTACTAAGCGAGTTAGAAGTTCCGTTATCTACACGCAAGTAGCCCCGTTGATTTCCATCGGAAACAGTAACCAAAAACGGTGTTCTGTTTAGTTTAAACTCGATAATTCCATCGCTATTGGTAGAACCCTCGGCTAATACTTGATTCTGATAATCGGTAACTTTTACGTTAACACCCGATTTTGGTTTTGCCGAAGGCAAATCGGCAACCACAACCAACATACCTCCATTGTTTCCCAACTTAGCAATTACCCCCAAATCGGACGACAGAATAATCTGCTTAATCATTTTAGAGCTTGAATAGTATGCCGAGTTACAAGGATTATCGCGCTGACGCCAATCGTAATCATCGTCGTAATAATAATCGTAGTCGTAATAATAATCCGGACCATCGTATCCCGATGTATTTGCAGATTCATCAAAACTTACCGTAGTGGTAGTCTCAGCATCCTTGCCTTCTCCGTTACATGGCGTTAGTAACTGATGCCTATTGAACTTTATGCTAATCTGGTACATGGCACCGAGATCGGCCGAAAAGAGTTTCCCCATATCCAGCGTATAGCGAGTCCATTTGTTCGGAACAATCACACCTAGCTGATTTAAAGGAATAACTTTTTTAAATACCGGATACCCAACACGCGTAAGCTCAGAAGTACCGCCTAACCTGTTAACTTGCATGTAATAAGGAATGTTATTTTCGAATATTTTAACAATTTCAACCGTTACCGCCTTAAGGTTAACCGCCTCGAACGGATAAACCAACCCCTGCGATGTGGGCAATATTGTCCCCTTCCCCAATGGGCGAATCCCGGGTTTTACATCTTCGAATACAAAAGTCTTTGAGAACTCCTCGCTTAATTTTTCTCCTAAATTATTTTGAATTCCTTGGTAAACCTTTAGCGTACGGACATCCTGAACTGTTTGCGGCAAGTAAATCCGAAGCACGTTCTTACTTAAATCGAACTTAAGTTGCGAAAAGCCATCTACGTCTATTAAACCTTCGAAACCCTGCTGCTTTTCGAGCAAATCGGAAAAAACAATATATATTGCCTGCTGTGGAGCCTGAACAACTTTCGTACTAATTACCACAAACTTCCCCGTTGCCGGTACGTCAAACTGCATGTTACCCGTTGTACTTCCTCCAATTCCTGAAGCATCCCAGTCAACCTCAACCTGTCCTCCACTAGGGTTTCGTTTAATTCCTTTTACTTTAATTTTAAAGTTATTCGGTTCATCGGCAGGCTCAACCAAAATTTCCAACTTTGAGCCATTGTAAGTAGCCGTAAAACACCCTGCTACCTTTTCGGTCTCCGCTTCGTCGGCAGTTTGCACAATTCCCTCTAAATTATAAACATCAGGATTATCTTCACTTTGCACTATAAGCCCATCGAAATCCATCGATAGCGACTGGGGAATTATACGAAAACTATAGTTAAACTTGCTAAAACGGTCGTCCTTAACATCGAATAACTTACCAAGCGCAAAGGCCGAAGTATAAATTTCACCCGATTTCATTGGCTTATCGGGACGAAACTCTATGGTTTGGGCATCAACCCAATAAGCCTTACCGTCGATGGATGGCGAAAAACTAAACAAATGCTCTTTTACCGCATCTCCGGCTGTTGTAAACGAAGTTGCCGGCTGAGCAAATCGAAAAGTAATTTTAGAATTTGCAGGAATAAGCCCCGACGTATATGCCGAAATATACTGTCCAAAAGTAGGGTCTATCTCGGTTATTATCTCCTTTTTTTTCTTATGACATGCCGTAAATAACAGCAATAAACTTAACATTACAAGCAAAAAATTGCTTGCAGACTTTAGGTTTTGGCGTTTTTTCATAGCAGGGTTATTTTGTGTTTTTTATTCCCGATTGGTGTTAATCAAAGATAGCAAAGATTTAAAAAAGGTAAAAATACCTTTTCAAAAACCAACTGTTGCATTACAGTTACTGGAACATACATCTCCTAAATTAGCATAAAACAACTTATTTTGGATAGTTGAAAATTATTTTCCATCCAGCCCTCATTAAAACAAAAAACCGCCCACAGTTGGACGGTTACCATTTCTTCTAAACATTATTTAATTATTCATTATTCATAAATCCCTGCTGTTCCAAAACCTTTAACAGCACTTTAGAAAAAGCAACGTTATCCTTTTTTGTATAACGATTATCGGTAAATACCTGCGCTAAGGTTTCCTTATTATTCTCCTTTAATAGTTGCTCGGTAAGCGGAAGGGCTTCTTTATGCTGATAAATTTGATCGATATCGCCTTCGGAATAATCCATATATACTTCGTTGTGCACTACACCTGCAAGAGGAAGCCTATCGGACATTTCGGGTTTTTCGTCGGGATAACCCATTGTTACGGTTGTTATAGGAACAACTCCCTTAGGCAAATTTAGCACTTCTACTATTTTATCGGCAGTATAGGTGGTGGTTCCCAAATAGCAAATACCCAACCCTTGTTCTTCGGCAGCAACGCAAACATTTTGTGCTACAAGTAAAGCATCGATAGCTGCAGTAAAAAACGACAGAAAATTATCGTAACCCGGATTAGCTTTACGCTGCAAACACCACTTATTAAAACGATTAAAATCGGCACAGAATGTTAACACAACCGGCGCTTGTATAATCATCTGCTGGTTAAAATGAAGTGGAAGCAACTTCTTCTTCACCTCCTCGCTTCGAGTTACAATTATACTATAAACCTGCATATTACCAGTAGTTGACGCGCGTGTTCCTGCAGTAAGTATATCGTTTAACAGCGACTCATCAATTGGATCGCTTTTATACTTCCTGATGGAACGATGATTGAGTAAAACTTTCATGACGAATATTATTATATGCACAAATAAAACACATTTGGTGCTAACATGCACCAGAACATATTATGTTTTTGAGCAAGATTTGATAAAAAAGGGCAGCGATTAACCTATTTCTTTCTCAATCAGATACTGGTTTCTATCGGCTGAACTTCGCGAAATAAGTTCTCCCAAAAAACCGGCAGTAAAAAGTTGAACACCAATAATAGCCACTACCAAGGCAACATAAAACAGAGGTTGATCCGTTACCGGACGGAATTTTAACTGATGAGCCTGAGCCCATAGTTTACTGCTAACAAGCCACACTGCAATAACTCCACCGGATAAAAACATGAGCGTTCCCAGAGTCCCAAAAAAGTGCATGGGTTTCTTTCCAAACTTCGAAACAAAAATAACCGAAAGTAAATCGAGGAAACCATTTATAAATCGCGACCATCCGAATTTCGAAACGCCATATTTTCGTTCCTGATGAACAACCACACGTTCGCCAATGCGTTTAAATCCTGCTTGCTTAGCAAGCACGGGAATGTAGCGGTGCATTTCGCCATAAACCTCAATACTTTTTACCACGTTGTGGCGATACGCCTTAAGCCCACAATTCATATCGTGCAATTTAATGCCACTGGCCATGCGAACCGTAGCATTGTAGAGCTTGCTGGGTATTCGCTTTGTTAATAAGGGATCGTAGCGTTTGCGCTTCCACCCCGACACTAAATCGTACCCCTCGTTCTTTATCATTTGGTAAAGAGCGGGAATTTCATCGGGACTGTCCTGCAAATCAGCATCCATAGTAATTACCACATTTCCTTTGGAAGCGGTAAAGCCAACCTGCAGGGCAGCCGATTTGCCGTAGTTTCGCCTAAACTTGATTCCCCTTAAAGCAGGGAAGTTGGATTTTAGCTCCTCAACTACCTGCCAACTATTATCGCTACTACCATCGTCAACCATAATAACCTCGTAACTATAACCGTTGGCGTCCATAACTCGGGCAATCCAATTCATCAACTCGGGTAACGACTCTTCCTCGTTATAAAGCGGAACTACGACACTAATATCCATAATTTACTCTTCGTTCGTGTTTTGTTCGGTAAACATTGGCTCTTGCCTTTTAATAAAGGCTGATGTAATAAGCGAAAAGATGGTACCCATTACTACGAATCCAAACATTGTGCTTAATGCCGTAAATATTGGAGTTGTAAACTTACGAGCCATTTCCATTGCCATTTGAATTTGATCCTCGGGCATTCCCTTCTGGTAATACAACTCCTCAACAACTTCCAACATCTTATCCATGTACGAAGGATCGATAAACTTGGTTAAAATGATGAAATAGAAGGCATAAATTATCGAAGAAAAAAGTGCAACCAAAATTCCTGTACCTAACGACTTCCCATAGGTAATATAACCACCCTGCAAATCATTTCTGGTTTTAAGCTGTGCCATAACCATGGCACCGATAATTACCGCATAGTTTAATATGCCTAGCCACGAGGGACTTTTATAAACACCCATAAGATAGGTAATTAAATGCAAAACAATAAGGACAAGGCCTAAAAACAAACCCCATGTCATTGTTAGGTTTAAGTTTGATTTATTTTCTTCCATTTGATTTTAGAATTTAGTTCAAGCAAATATAATGAGAAATGTAATATAAAAGTGCATACTTATTGGGATGTGAAAAAGTTTAACTATATTTGCAGCGGGTAAGTCTTATACGACCAGCTCCTGCTGAACTCCCCCAGGACCGGAAGGTAGCAAGGGTAAGTAGTTGTAGCGGTGCGATGTAAGTAGCTTACCCACTTTTTTTTACACATCTACAGGAACTCTCCTAAAAACAAACTGTCTATTTTTCCCATTTGCTTCATTTTTCTGCTAATTACGCCCAATAATAACCAACCTGAAGCAAAGTCAATTTTTCGACTTTTAAAATTACAAATTGAAACAAATGTGTTGTTTTAAGTTAAACTTTTAACCTTTTTAGCACAAACTATCTAAAACATGTTAGGTATTTTTCATTTTATAGTATAACTTTGACAATATTACAATTTGCAAAAACTAAATAAACATAAAACTATGGAAAACCTCGATTGGAAAAACCTCCCTTTTGGCTACATTAAAACAGATTACAACGTACGATACACCTATAAGGATGGCAAATGGGGAAAAATGGAAGTATCGGATTCGGAGTACATCAACCTTCACATGGCCTGTACCGCCCTACATTACGGACAAGAAGCCTTCGAAGGGATGAAGGCATACCGTGGAAAAGACGGTAAAATACGGCTATTTCGTTGGGAC
>Ga0116152_10005156_pt1 | contig 10215 bp, 7 predicted proteins | sample AD_UKC119_MetaG_FD_89894 | JGI IMG/M metagenome (GOLD analysis project Ga0116152, IMG submission 89894) | Active sludge microbial communities of municipal wastewater-treating anaerobic digesters from Hong Kong - AD_UKC119_MetaG | ecosystem: Engineered > Bioreactor > Anaerobic > Digestate...
GCTCTTGCTGGTCGATGTTGGCGGCGGCAAACGTCCGGTAGTTGACGCCAGGACGAAGGAGCGCTTAAATCTGCAGGTAATCGGTCTTGATATTTCTGGTGAAGAGCTGCAAAGAGCTCCTCAGGGCTGCTATGATCGGGCAGTCGTTGCCGATATCTGTGGGGATACCCCGGATCTAACGGCGGATATGGTCGTCGCGCTGGCAGTTCTGGAGCATGTTCCGGATTCCGGCCGGGCCTTGGCCAATATTGCGCGCATGCTCAAACCTGGCGGCAAAGCCTTAATTTTCGTGCCAGGCCGCAATTCAATTTTTGCCAGACTGAATCTGCTCATTCCGGAAAAGATAAAAAGGGCTTTGCTGAAGATTTTTTTTCGTAGATCTGCCGATCAACAGGGATTTAAAAGCTATTATGACCGCTGCACCCCGGAGCAGATCAGAAATATGGCCCAAGCCAGCGGGTTGGAGGTCGAAGAAGAGTTGTGTTATTTTCAGAGCGCCTATTTCTCGATTTTCTTGCCGTTACATGTGCTTTATCGAACCTTTACCCTGTTTCAGTATCGATTGATTGGTAATGAAGCAGCCGAAACCTTCACTCTGATTCTGCGGCGTCGGGCCTGAGAAAGTTCTGTAGATGAGGTTTTACCCGCCACCAGAGCAGCGCTATCGCTACGAGAGTAACCAGCGTGTGGGTTGCGCAGAGCCCGACAAAATTGAAATAGAAGGCAAGGGCAATTGCTACCAGACATCTGAAAATGGCCAGTTTTAGCATTGAATCGGCGAGAAGTTTTTCAAGGCCCATGCTGTAGTAAAGAGGAATCATAAAAGCTGTCGGAATCGACATCCAGATCGAAAGCCAAAGAAAGGCGCCGGCCAGGGTCAGGGTCGCATCGCCGGAAAGTTTCACATACCAATAGGCCAAAGCCGCAAGCATGGCAATGACGCAGATTGCCCCGGCAAGCTTGAAATGGCGTCCGGCAACCTTTTGTAATTCTTTCTGGTCATGACTTTTTACTGCGGAGTTGATGGCTGGAAAAACCGTCTGAGCGCTGACGTAGGATGGCCATATACACATTTTGAAGGCTGAATCGAGGGTGCCGAAGATTCCCAATACGCCCTGGCTGAGAAAGTGCCCGGCCACAAAGGTCTCGACCCTGCCATAGACGGCCTGGGCGATTCCTACTGTGGCAAAAGGCACGGCAACCCTGATCGCCGGTATTGGGTTCAGTTCGGCACCTTTGAAGCAGTGGGCGGCAGTATCATCGATGGTTACAAGCTCAGCCCAGATTCCGAGAGTTAGCGCCACGAAAGCTATTTCGGCGGAAAAACGCCCATAAAAAGCGCACAGCAAAAGATAGCCGGTCGAGGCGAGAATATGCACCGCCGAGCCGCGCAGGAGAAGGGTGAATTCCTGGCGAGAGTGGCGGTAGCCCTGATTGCCGAGAAGAATAACCCGGCCAAGGCAGAAAAACAAAGCTATTACACCAATCTCGTGCCAGCGCCAGCTGACTTCGCCAAAGCTATTGCAAAAAATGAAAATAGCGCCGGTTAGAAGGCCGAGCAGCCAACGAATCAGCATTATTGCCGGCAATTGCGGGTGGTCAGGGTGGCTGTCGCTACCGAACAAGACGGGAAATGCGCGTGACATGCCGAGATCAGCGATTTGGGTGCCAACAAACGCTGCATTTGAGATAAAATAGAATTTTCCGGCTTCTTCTTTGCTGCAGAAATACATGACCGCAAATTGCAACAATGGAATGCCGGCCAGGCTGAGGGTGCGGGCCAGGCCAAATGGAACGAACTTTTTCAAAATGAAATCAAACATGATGTCATTGCGAGTATATCGCAAAAGAGCTTTCTCTGGTATTTTAATATCGCTTCTGATTCAGTGACCGATCATTGAAAAATCTCGTTGAAGAACTTTTCAATGTCCTTTTGAATCGTTTGTTCATGTTGAAGAAGGTTCTGGGAGCTCTAGAGAAATGTGTGGAATTTGCGGATATTTTTCGTCGGCCGTGCCAAGGCAGGTAATGCAGCCTTGTCTGGAAAAAATGACATCCTGCCTGGCCCGGCGCGGGCCTGATGATCAAGGGTGCTGGCTCGATGCCGATATCAATTTGGGATTCGGGCACCGGCGCCTCTCGATAATAGATCTTTCTCAGGCGGCTTCTCAGCCAATGCACTCGCATGATTCCCGGCTGGTAATGACTTTTAACGGCGAGATTTACAATTATATCGAGCTTCGCGACGAGCTTGAAAAGAGCGGAGTGGAATTCAAAACCAGTTCGGATTCGGAGGTTTTGCTCGAGGCAATTGCCAGATGGGGCATCGAAGAAGCACTTAAAAAATCACGAGGAATGCTGGCGCTGGCCGTTTTCGACCAAAAAGAAAAAAAGCTCTATCTGGCTCGCGATCGTTTCGGCGAAAAGCCACTTTATTATTATCATCGACCTGATTGCCTGGCATTTGCATCGGACCTCGAATCATTCAGGCATGTGCCGAATCTTGAAATGCGTCTCGATATGCGGGCTTTGGCCGGTTATTTAAAATACAACTTCGTTCCCGGGACCCATTCCATTTTTCAGGATATTTTTCAGGTTACGCCCGGTTCTATTTTGAGCTTTTCCTGTTGCCAGGATAGTGTTGAAAAGAATGGTTGCGAAGAATTCTGGCGGATCTGGCCGGGCGAAAGCAGAGGTGCATTCGTTGGCAGTTTTGAAGACGCGGTTGGGCAGCTGAAAGATTTGCTCGACCAGGTAATCATGGAGCAGCGGCGCAGTGATGTCGAGATTGGCTGTCTCCTGAGCAGCGGTATAGATTCATCTTTGCTGGGAAAGTTGCTGCATGCGCATGGTTGCGAGCGGCTAAAAACCTTCAATATAGGCTTTGCCGATGAAGAATTCGATGAATCAGAGGGCGCCGCCTTTTATGCCGCAGCGATTGGTGCTGATCACCAGCAGATAATGTTTTCAGACGATGATGTTGTCAGGATTCTGCCGGACTGTGTTAATGCTTATTCAGCGCCATTTGCCGACACATCTCAGTTACCGATGCTGTTGCTTTGTCGCGAAGCGCGAAAGAAGGTCAAGGTTTGTCTTTCTGGAGACGGGGCCGATGAGGTTTTTGCCGGCTATGTCCGGCATGTGCAGGTTCCTTGGCTGCAAAGAATTGCAAGAAAGTTGCCGGCCCAGCTGCTTGAGCTGGCTGGACGAGCAGCGGGCCGTATTTCGCTCAGGCGGCTTCGGGCAATCGAGAAGCTGGCGGCCGGTTTCCCCATGCCGATAAAATTACCCAGACATCTGGCGGTGAAAATTCATAAATTCGCCTGGCTGGCTGGTTCTGGGGAAAATTTTCACGATGCGTTGCTGGCTGAGTGGCATAAAGATGCTCTACCCTTGTCTGCAGAGCCCTATTCGCCGGAGTTTTTTGCCGGGTCGGTCTCGGGTTTGCGGAGTTTGCAACAAAATGATATCAGTGCCTATCTGCGCGATGATGTGCTGGTTAAAACCGACCGGGCCGCTATGTATCACGGGCTTGAGACCAGATTGCCTTATCTGGATCCGAGGGTATGGGAATTTGTCTGCGCTCTGCCCGAGGATTTTCTGATCGGCAATGGTCATGGCAAAAGGCTTTTGCAAGCTTTGCACAATCGTCTTTTGCCTGAATACCGTTCGAGTCGGGGAAAGACCGGGTTTTCGCCATCATTGCGGCGCTTGCTGAGCGGACGCTTGCGGGGATGGGCTGAAGAGAGGTTGTTTGATCCCATTTTGCCGCAAGTTGGTATCGATGCGCGATTGGTCGCAAAAAAATGGCGGGAATTCTCTGAAGGCCGCTATGATTGGACCTTTTCGATCTGGGCGCTGATTGTACTGGCGGAGTGGTTGAGAAAAAACCTTCGCTAAACCATGCCTTTGAAAGTTTTCAGGCGATCCTGAATTGAGAACTGCATAATCATTGAAAGGCTTGAAAGATTGGCGATGACATTGATCGAAGAGTCGTGTTTGGCGACTTCTTTAAGGCGTTCAAGAAAGCAGCGATTGAGTTCGGTAAGCTTTTGGTAAAGTAATTGCAGGCCTTCAAGTTCGAAGTCGGGCTTTCCACCATCGTTCATGACCAGGTATTGTTTGATCAGGTAGTCACCAACGGTTCGATAAAGGGTTTCATTGAAGGAGGCGAAAGGCAGATGAAATTGGGCCATGGAGTTTAGCTTTGAAAGAGTCGGGCAGGCGCTTGTGGCCATCAGCAAGCCGAGTAATGAGTTCAGACCGGTTTGTGCGTCGCAGACTTTGCGGATGGTGCGGTCGTTCATTCTAACGACGACATTGGTTTCTTTGATCGAAGAGATTTCGGCAAATTCCTGAACGACGTTTTTCACATCGACAGCAGTCGGGCAATAAAGGTTTTTACTCGCATCGAGCTTGCAGATTGTGCATCTTTTAAAATCCAGTCGGGTCCAATCCGGGTATTTACCAGGTATATTTTCTGGTACAGGTCGATTGAATTCGACTTTAAAGCCGATTTTTTTTCCTTCTTTGAGCTCAAAAGCATATTCGATCATTTTTTCCCGCCTTAAGTGGAACTCGGTTTTACGCCAAAAAAATTTGGTCAGTTCTGCTATAATCTTAAGAGAAGTTTAATGGCAGGTGTAAATATGCGCAAAGTTTTTTTGATAATTGTTTCTTCTTTGCTTCTCGCTGGCTGTGGAGGCTCTTCTGAGCCAGCAAAAGAAAAGCCGGCCCCGGCGCAGGCTGCTAACAGTTCGAATTCGAGCGCTGGAATGAGTAAAACCGAAAAACTGCACCAGAAGGCGAAAGTGGCTGAGGCAGCCAGTCTGGTTGGTTATGATGGAAAAGACATCAGAAAAAAGCTCGACACGATTATCGATGCCAATGCCGAGCACGAGAAAATGCTCAAAGATGTCGGCGGGCACTGAAGTCTGAAAGAGTTATCGACTCAGTCTATTTTTTGCCCACAGCCGGTGCAAAATTTGTTGTTGGCCTGTAATTTTTTGCCGCAGCCGGGGCAGGTTCGCGTTTGATCGAGGGCTTTGCCACAACCGGTACAGAACTTGGTTCCCGGGCGATTTTCGCGGCTGCAGTTCTGACAGAAAAAAGGACTTGTCTCGCCTGTGTTTTCGCTGGTGTTTGCCGAAGGCGCGGGTTTGTGAGCCGGTGAGGTCGCGCAGGGCTTAGTTGAAGCTGTGATGTGGCTTTTCCAGTCGCGGTAAATTTCGGCGGGAACTTGCGGCGGTTGGTCGGGAACCTCGAGCTTGATCATGGTCTGTTCGTCGCTTTTTGTTTCTTCCGGGTAGACATCGGGCATTTCCAGCCATACCAGCTCATCAACGACGTATACCATCCAGATGCCTGAATCTTCATCTATTTTCCAGACGGTACCGTCTTCGGCGGTGACTTCGAGGTCGGTGTCGATCTTTTGATAGAATTCTTCCTTAGAGATGGCGCCGGTGATATACGCTCTTTTGAGCAGATTGTATTCTTTTCTGGCGGTGATGAAATCCATTGTCCGGCTCCTTTCTAAAGCATGTCGCTCATGCTGGCAATTCGGCTGCCAAAAGCGTCGGCAAATTCGTTCAGCGAGCTGAAGCCGCTTTGTTTGACCAGGCCCTCAACATAAGAAGGTGATTTTTCAAGATTGACCGCCTTTTCCATTAGGTTGATCAATTGGCGCATGTTCGAGTCATCGACCTGACGGATACCCTTCATGTCGATAAGGTCACGGCGGGGTTTATAGATGTTTTTGTATTGTTTGACGAGCTGACTCATTCCTTCCATTTTAAATGATTCGCCTTCGACCATGTTGCCGCTTTTAATTGCATCGCCGGCTTTGTTGAACCAGTGTTTGCCCTTGTAAGATGCGGTCATGCCGATTTGCATGCTGTCGTCGAATCTTTGTTCGAGTCCGTTTTTGTTCATGGCTTTGGCAAAATCAGCGTTTTCCAGCTCTATTTTGTCAATTTTCTGTTCACCAAGTTCCTGGCTGAGGAATTTTTTGCGCTTCAGGCCGTAAGCCTCGGCATCGGTGCTGTCGAGTGCATATTGATCGTATTTGTCCATCAGCTCGTCTGGTGTGAGGTTTTTTGCATTTTTGTGCCCGACGGTACGGTAAAGTTCGCGGCCGTAAACGTCGCGAAGTTTGTCTTTGGGATATTCAACTGTTACCTGCCGGCCAGTTTTATCGATATAGGAATACTCAACAGAAATATCTCTGTCAGAGCCTACCTTTACCATTTTTTTGGCATTGGTGGCGTTGGTCATGTTTAAGTTTTGATTTGAAATGTCGATGCCTTGTGATTTGAGATCCTGAATGATCTGCTTTTTCACTCGCTTATCGATGGCGGCGTACATTTTGCCGATTTCGTCGTTGTAGCCCTGGCGAATTTCTTTCGACCACTTGTTAATTTCTTTGAGAGCGAATTTATCAGACTGAATTTCGAGCATCTTCTGACGCAAAACCTTTTTGTCGCCGGTTTTAAAAGCTTCTTCAAAGTCGGCGACCTTTTTCCTGGCATCCTGCCAGCCGAGTTCAGCAGCTGATTCGTCGATATTTTCGGGATTCAGGCCTTTCTTTTTTGCCACTTCACCCATTTTATGGGCGAGAAATTTAAGGGCTGCCGCGGTTGCTACGGTTGTGGCAGCCTTTTTGGCCGCATCGATTACCGAAAGTTTGTGAACGGTCAGGTTGGCGATGAAATGGTAGCCAAACTGCACTGACCAGGCTATGGCGATAACCTTTTTGTTTTTGCCGAATTTTTCCACGAATTTATCGGGGTCGAGAGCGGCTGCACCCATGTCGATGAACATTTCCCTGATTTCTTTCCAGAAGCCTTCTTCAAGCCATTGATCAAAAGATTGGTCTTTTTGATATGCCTGAATTCCTGATAAAACCAGGTCGTAGATCTCACCGACGGCCATTGCCGAGAAAACGCCGATCTTAAGCTTGTTGGCAATCAATGCATCGGTTGCCATCCGCCCTGCCCATTGAGCTAAATTAAGGGTGTTCTCGATAAAGCCGGACCAGCGTTCGACGCTTTCATAACCCGACAGTCCTTCTGCTTCCCATAATGCCTGGCCGGCCTGCCAGATTTGCTTGCGAAGTTCATACAGACCTTTGGCACCGAGAAAAGCTGATTCCTTTTCAACCATTGCCAGTAGGCGCTGGCGGTGCTGCATTGGCAAGCGGGCAATGATCTGGCGACAGCGTTCGAGCTCGATTTCCCAGGCACGGCTTTGGTTTTGCATCAAATTGACATCGAGCATCAAAGGTATGGCCAGGCGCTTTTGCCCGGTGTGATCACACAACCATGCGGTAGCGAAGTAACTTTCGCCCTGGCCGGGCAATAGCCTTTTGGTGCGCACCTGGTAAACATAAGTCGCCGGTTCGTTTTTCTCGAAGCCGCGCAGATTGAACCAGCCGGCATCTTCGCCACCGGTGCGAAAAACCGGAGTTGCGGTAGAGAAGGCTTTTGCTGCAGCTTCGGAAGAGGTTTCGATCTGATCTGAAAACCTAAGGTTCTGCAAGAGATCGAAATCGGTGGAAAGCTTGCCTTCAAAGGCAGTTAAAGCGGTTATTTCAATTTTGCTTTCGCTCTCTCCGTCAGCGGCAATGCGAATTGGAGTCGCCCCAACAAGAATCAGGCCCTTGCGCGCGGCGGTTACGTTCAGGACTGTTTCCAGAGTTTTGCCGGTTTTGCTGTTTTGGGCAAGGATCTGAATTTCCGAACTGATGCTGCGGCCAGATCCATCTGGCAAGCCTGCAGCGGTAATTGTAAGATCGCAGGCACTTCTGGAAGTCGGTTGGCAAGAGCAATTTTCAACGGCATTTTCCAGGTCGGCGACCGGGTGCAGGGAAAATTGCCAGTTTCCTTCGCTGTCATCTTCATCTTTTATGGCCGCAAATATTCTTGGGTGGGAGCTTGAACCCTCAATTAGAACGATTTCTTTGCGGTTAAGCCAGATGTGGGCGGTCGGCGTTTGCATTTCTTCATTTTCGGTTGATTCTTGATTATCATCCGGGCTGGGTTCATTTTCATTGCTATCATTGTCTGAATTTTTGGCCATATCGGAGTTTGTTCCGATAGAACCGGCATTCGCTGCGGCACCAGAAAGGCCAAGAGCAAGAAACATCAGGGCAAAAACAATACCGGCGGGGAGGTATTTCTCACCGAAATCACTAACACCAGCGCTGGTTTTATTTTCATCCCCGGGCTTGGGATATGAGACCGTAGCGGTAACGACGTTTTTGCCTTTGGCGGCTTCGTAAGGATCCATGTAGACGACTATTTGAACCTGTTCGGCACTTGAAATTGCCGGGATTTTCCAGCCTTTGATGTCGGTCGTAGCATGTAGCTGGGTTGATCGAAAACCCGGGTTTTTAAGCAATTCGTAGCGAGGCAGCGAAATGCCGACAATGTGATGCGAGGTGTAGATCGGTCTGTTTTTTTGTGCAGTCCCGGTCTGGGTAAGGCTCCCGACTTTTTCGAGCAGTTTTCTGGCATGCTCCTGGTAGGGCCACATTGAAGGTTGAAAAGTATAAAGAACATCCGGGTCGGCACTGTAGCGAAGCCCTATGGCGTAGAGGCCTTCGCGGGGGTGTGGAACTTCTTTTACCGGTTTGCCAACGCCGGTAAACTGTCTTTGAATTGTTCCGACCGCGACGATTTTGAATTTCAGAACCTCATAGATCCCGTCACGGTAATGGGAAAAATCGCTTAGCTTATCTATCTGGTCACGTTGCCCCCAAGCCTGAAACGGCAATAAAAAAAGAAACAGGGAAAAGCAAAAGAAGACCTTGATTTTACTGTTCATTGATTTGGCCTTTTTTTTGTCTTATTAATCCGAGCAGAAAAAGTCCACCGATGAATAGGCTCAGGCCAATATACATGTTGTTTGTTGCTTCGGTGGCTTTAAAAAAAATGGCTGCCATAAGTCCAGGCGAGGTGCCGCGAAAAAATTCGTCGGCCGGCTTCAAGCCTGAATTTAAAATTGTCGTTTGGTAAAATCTGTTCCAGAAAAAGCGGGCAAAATAGATGGCAGCGCTGGATTCTGGTATGGTTCCGGCGAGAAAGGTTGAAAAAAACAAGGTCAGAGTGATCAACGGGTTTTCCAGCCACCAGCCGATGACAAAGCCAGATGCCAGTCCCCATGCAAAAGCTGTGGTTGCAGAGTTGCGAAACAGGTTGAGCCAGCTGAAAAAGCCGGCGATAAAGCGCCAGATGCTTTTAAAAATGCCGACGAACCAAAGCTTTTCAATGAATGAAAAAATCGTCAGAATACCCAATGATGAAAGCAGGCAGCCTTTCAGCATATTTTCAGGGGCAATGACGAAATCGCGAAGCATCGAGAGCATGGCTGAATTTATCAGGTTTTCGGTTTCGATCCAGGAAATTATTTCTGGGCTAAAAATGGCAATAACAGTTGCAATTAGTGCCTTAAGGGTGTTCTTGAAAAAATTGCGAAAATAGCTGCGGCAGACTTCGCCGATCAAATTGAAAAAGTTCTGGGGAAGAGCTGGAAAATAGTTGCTGTTTGAATTCATTGCCTAATCTGTTGTTCGTCTGGTTAAAACTGTATATAATTCTTTCCGTTAAATTGCACGAGAATGTACCATTTTTTCGCTATTTTAAAAAGGTATCAATGCCAACTTTATGAAAAAAATACTTGAAAGAACATACTTTATTCTTCTTATTGCTGCATCAATCTCTGTGTTTGTGCCACAAATTTTCGCGCAAAATTTGATTACAATCCCCGGTCAGTTTTCGGGAGTAGCCGGCACTGGCCAAAAGATAAAAGTTCAGGCAACCAAGGCCGGCAAATACCTTTTTCAGATTAAAACCAGACATGCTGAGTCTGGTAAAGATTCTATTGCCGTTGTTTCGAAGATTATGAATTTTCTTAAGATAAGTCTGAAAAATTCTGACGGTAATTTGATCGGTTCAAATTTTTACAAGAACAAGGATAAAAGAACCAACACTAACTACGGTGATTATTTTGTTGTAAATATTGATAAACCGCAGACTCTGACCTTTGAAATTCAGCCTCTACTTCCTCAGGCAAAGAACCTTGGGTTTCAAATCATTGCTGATTACACAGCTCCGCCAGTGATGGTAATGGGCATGGAGCTGTCGAATTTTCTGGCCATGATTGCCACGGTGGTTTTGCTTACAGGCATGTTGCTGTTCTATCGCATCATCATCAAAC
>Ga0116152_10005157_pt1 | contig 10214 bp, 7 predicted proteins | sample AD_UKC119_MetaG_FD_89894 | JGI IMG/M metagenome (GOLD analysis project Ga0116152, IMG submission 89894) | Active sludge microbial communities of municipal wastewater-treating anaerobic digesters from Hong Kong - AD_UKC119_MetaG | ecosystem: Engineered > Bioreactor > Anaerobic > Digestate...
AAACCCTGACACACAAAAAAAGGTTCTGATTTAAAAGACGATTTTATTCCGCAGGCGGTTTGCCTTCGAAAATATGCGCCGCAATGCGCTCCGCCGCGCCGCGGACGAGATACTGCCGCTGGGCTGCGAGCATGCGCGCGCATTGCTCCGCGTCCCCGGCGAGCCGGATGGCGTTTTCCGCGGCGGAATCCTCGGTTGGCGCGAGGATGGACATGCCGCGCTCGGCGAAGAACTGCGCGTTGAGCGTTTCAACGCCGGGAATCGGCGGCGTATGCACGATCGGGATGCCTTTGACGGCCGCCTCCGTGCTGGAGATGCCGCCGGGCTTGGTCAAAAGCACGTCGCAGGCGTCCATATAGAGCGGGACGCGTTCGGTAAAGGCGACCGCATGCACGCGAACGTCCTCGCCAAAGCGCGTTTCGAGCGATTCGCGCAGCGCGGCGTTCCGTCCCGTGAGCACGACGATGCGCGCGTCCCGGCTTTTGAGCCGCTCCAGCAGCTTTTTTGTGAGCGTGCCCGCGTCGCCGCAGCCTTCGCCGCCGGTCATGACGAGGTAGCAGGGCAGGCCCGCGGGCAGATCGAGCAGCGCGCGTGCGTCCGCCCGGTCCTGCGAGCTGAGGTATTCGTTTCGCACGGGAATGCCGGTGGGAAAGAGCCGCTCCGGCCGGATGCCCCTGCGCACGAACTGGCCCGAAAGATCGGCATGCGGCGTAAACACCACGTCCATATCCGTTTCCTCAAGAAACGGGATGCACGCGTAGTCCGTAGAGACGTAGTAGCAGCGCGCGGGCAGCGCGTGTTTGCGCTTTAAATAGGTCAGCGCCTCCGCGGGAAAGAGATGCGGGCAGACGGCCGCGTCCACTTCCTCCTCCTCCAGATAGCGGCGGAGGTTCTCCGCATAGAGCGCGTTGGCAAAGTAGACGGGGGATTTCCGCTTGTCCGAGCGGATGAACTCCCCTGCGGCGTACATAAACCCGAACGCGCGCGGCGTCTTGACCGCAATATTGACGAACGCGCCCGTGATCGCGTCCGAAACGTTATCGCCAAGAAACGCCAGCGCGTCGCGCACTTCGCAGACCGCGCCGCGCTCTTCCAGCGCTTCCCGCACCGCAAGCGCGGCGGAGTTATGCCCCTGCCCCGTGCTGCAGGTGAGTATGACAGTTTTCATGATGTCGGTTTCCTTCCCATCCCCGTGTGAATGAAACAGAATAGAGGATCGCCGCAAGCGCGGCTCCGGCAGGCGGGACTCGTCCGCTCCCAAACGGAACGAACCCGCCGGATGAAACGCCTCAGCCGCAGCGGCTGAAGCCGCAGGAACGGCAGATGACGCAGCCGCCTTCGTGCTCCACCTTGCCGCCGCATTCCGGGCAGACGTGCACCTCGGCCGAATTCGGCGGTACGGGCGCGTCGTCGTTCGGCACGAACGGCACGTCCCCGTTTTGCTGGACGGGGAGCGTCGGCGAAGCTTTCAGCTTCTCCTGCGCCTGCGGCGTTTCATAGTCCGCGCCCGTGTCGATGAACTTGCTGACCTTCATGAGCACGCGCGCGATCGCGTCCGGACACGAGGTGCAGCTCATGTTCTTCTGGCGGATCGTCGAGGGGCAGCGGATGCCCTTGAGCTGGTCGTAGACCTCGTGGATCGAAATGCCGCTGCGCAGCGCGATGGAGGCGAGCCTTGCCGTGGCTTCGCTCTGGCTCGGGCAGCCGCCCGCTTTGCCGGTGCTGGTAAACACCTCGCAGATGCCGGTTTCGTCATAGTTGACGGTTACATAAAGCGTGCCGCAGCCGATGTTCATTTTCTCCGTAAAGCCGCGGGTGACGGACGGGCGCGGGCGCGGCTCGATGGAGCCGTAGTTTTCCGGCAGGGGCGCGGGAGTTTCCTGCCCGGCCTTCTGCGCTTCCGCCTTGCCGTCGTTCACCTTGCCGATGTTGAGCACCTGACCCGCGCGGCTGCCGTCGCGATAGATCGTGACCCCCTTGAGGTCCTCGCGGTAAGCGAGCAGGTAGACCTCGCGCACGTCCTCGCGCGTTGCGTCGTGCGGGAAATTGACCGTTTTTGAAACCGCGTTGTCCGTGTGCCGCTGGAACGCGGCCTGCATGCGCGTATGCGCCTCCGGTGTAATATCGTGGGCGCAGACGAACACGCGGCGGACGTCCTCCGGGATCTCCTCGATCTGCTGAATCGTGCCTTCTTCGGCGATGCGCTTGAGCAGCGCTTCGCTGTCGAGACCGAGCTCATGCAGCTTTTTCATGAGCAGGGGGTTCACCTCGACCAGCTGCGTGCCGTCCATGACGTTTCGGATATACACGAACGCAAAGACCGGCTCCACGCCGGAGGAGCAACTCGCGATGATCGAGAGCGTGCCCGTTGGCGCAATGGTGGTTACGGTTGCGTTGCGCACCGGTTCGCCGTCCCTGAGGGTGCTTTCGCCGAAGAGCGGGAACGCGCCGCGCGTCTGTGCGAGCCGCCGGCTTTCCGCGTGCCCCGTTTCCTGAATGAACGACATGACCCGCTCGGCAAACGCCGCGCCCTCCCCGGACTGGTAGGGGATGCCGAGCGCGAGCAGCGCGTCCGCAAAGCCCATGACCCCGAGGCCGATCTTACGGGTGCTTTTGGTCATGCTCGCGATGTGCTCGAGCGGATAGTTGTTTATGTCGATCACGTTGTCGAGAAAATGCACCGCCTGCTGGACGGTTGTTTCGAGCAGGTCAAAATCGAAGCTCGTCCCGCCGTTTTCTTCCCGCAGCATGGTAACGAGGTTGATCGAGCCGAGGTTGCAGCTTTCATAGGGCAGCAGCGGCTGCTCGCCGCAGGGGTTCGTGCTCTCGATTTCGCCCACGGAGGGGACGACGTTGTCCCGGTTGAGCCGGTCGAGGAACACGATGCCGGGTTCGCCCGTCTGCCAGGCGGCGTCCACGATTTCGTCAAACACGTCCCGCGCGGAAAGCGAACCGACGGCTCGCTTGCTCTTGGGGTCGATCAGGTCGTAGCGCTCGCCCGCCTCGACCGCGCGCATAAACGCTTCCGTCAGGCCGACGGAGATATTGAAGTTGTTGATGTCGCTCGTGTTGCTCTTGCAGCGGATGAACTCGAGGATGTCCGGGTGGTCCACGCGCAGGATGCCCATGTTTGCGCCGCGCCGCGTCCCGCCCTGCTTGACGGCCTCGGTCGCAACGTTGAACACGCGCATAAAGCTCACCGGCCCGCTCGCCACGCCGCCCGTGGAACGGACGGTGGCCCCCTTCTGCCGCAGCCGCGAAAAGGAGAAGCCGGTCCCGCCGCCGGACTTATGGATGAGCGCCGCGTTTTTGACCGCCTCGAAGATATCCTCCATGCTGTCGTCCACGGGCAGCACGAAACAGGCGGAGAGCTGGCCCAGCGGCCGGCCTGCGTTCATCAGCGTTGGGGAATTCGGCAGAAAACGCAGCGAGCTCATGAGCTCGCGGAACGTTTCCGCCGTTGCGGAAACGTCCGCGGACGGATCGTAGAGCGCGTCCGCCTGCGCGATCGCGGTTGCGACGCGCGCAAAAAGGCCCGCCACGTCCTCGGTCACGCGCCCTGTTTCGTCCTTCGCCAGATAGCGCTTTTCGAGCACTTTCATGGCGTTTTCGGTAATGCCGTTCGATGACATAAAATTCCCACCCCTTATTTAATCGTTGGAAAAATATTGCTGAAAAAGCGGATCCTGCTTTTTTAGAAGACAACGCGCCCGGTTCAGGCGCAATCTAAGGATAGCACTATATCTTGTATCTAGCAAGAATGCAAACGCCCAGAGATTGCGAGTTTACAGATCGTTAACTCTTGTTACACCGTACTGTTTTTTGGCGCTCTTCCAGGCGGCGCGCGCCGGGGCCGGACCCGCGAAACAGGCCGCTTTTCAGGGATGTTGCGACAGCGCCCGGCCGCCGGGCGAAAAAGGTCCCTGATGTAACGAGGAAGAAACACGGGAAAAAATCAGGGGCGATTCGGCGTCGTTCTCCGCCGCCCGGAAGGAACCGGCAAACCGGCCTCGCGGGAAACAGGGGATTCGGGCGCGGTGGCCTCCGCCTGCTCAATGCGGCGATTCGTCCGCGGAACCTGCAAATAAGCGCGCTTCCCGCCGGCCCGGGCCAAAGCGAAGCCCACCGGCCAAATCCCGCAGGACTTTACCGATGGGCGGCAGGCGCGTTTTCGGATGTTGCTCCTAATGGATGTTCCTTCTCAAGAGCGGCCGGGGCCGCCTCAGCGCTTGTAGTCGAAGATGATCAGGCGGTTGTCGCCGAGCGTGTCGCAGCTCAGCGCGGCGGTGTTGGCGTTGAGCGAGTGCACGCGGCGGTTCGCGTTTGCCGCGAGCAGCGGTTCGAGCCCCTCCACGTTGAAGTGCAGCGCGGGGGTTTTATAGTGCATGGGGATGAACACCTTTGCGCGCAGCGCGTCCGCGAGCTGCGTCGCCGTTTTTGCGTTGATGGTGAAGACGCCGCCGATCGGCGCGAAGAGGATGTCTACCGGGCCGATGCGCTCGATCAGTTCGTCGGAGAGCATGTGCCCAAGGTCGCCGAGGTGCAGCACGTTCAGACCGTCGATCTGATAGCGGAACACGATGTTCGAGCCGCGCTTTGCGCCCTTTGCATCGTCATGGAAGCTGTCGTAGCCGGTCACGGCGATGTCGCCCGCGAGATGCTCGCCCGCCGTGCGGATGACCAGCGGTTCGCCGGAGACGCCGCTGAGGCAGTTGTGGTCGTGGTGGTCGTGGCTGACCGTGACCGCGTCGCAGACAATGTCGTGCAGATCATATCCCGTTTCGCGGTCGCAGGGGTCGGTGAGAATGGAATAGCCGCTTCCGGCGGTCAGCAGGAAGCAGGAGTGTCCGTACCAGGTAATTTGCATGCGTGTCGTCTCCTTTATACGAAATAAACTTTTATTCTTTAAACTCTTTATTCACGAAACTCTTTATGCTCTAAACGCTTTCTTCTTTATACAAAAGGAACCTTTACAAAATATGCCTATTTTGTCGTCAGGTTCTGTGAAAGCGTCTTTGGTTTCACGATTCGTCGGGAACGGCGGTTCTTTCCGCAACGGGCTGCAACGAAGAGAGATGGTTTTGGCTTCTCCTTGATTCGCGTTAGGATATTATACTACAAATACGCGCTGCCTGTAAGTGCGTTTTTCACACGCCGGGCGAACAGGCGCCACGGATGCGCGGCCGCGCGGTTTTTACTCCCGCGCCGCGGCGTACAGCAGCCGGGCGAGCGCGCCGCCGAGCGCGCCGCACTCCTGCATCAGGGAGGGGCGTTCCCGCGGGGGGAACGAATGAAAAAGCGTCTCGGCCGCGCGGTCTGCGCGGCTGCGCGCAGCGGGGCTTTCGCCTGCGCAGACCGCCTCCAGCAGCGCGCGGCGAAGCACGGGCGAATCCGGGCAGCCTTCGCCGCCGTGCCGCGCAAGCGCGAGCATGCGGTTGACCGCGTGCAACCCGCCGTCGTCCGCCGGAAGAGGCAGCGCGGCGTTGACGCGGGACACGAGCGCGCCAAAAAACGCGCCGGTAAAATCGAACAGAAGCCAGCCGCTGACCAGGCGGACCCGCCGGACGAGCGGCGCGCCATAGAGGGAACCGTAGTCCGCGCAGAGGGCGGGGGCCGCGTCCGCACCGCGCGGAAGATGCGCGCTCGCGTCGGCCTGCCGCGCGGGCATGCGGACCGACCGGCCGGAAAAGGGCGCGCCGAGCGAACTGCCGAGCGCGGCGGAAAGCGCGGTTCTGATTTCGCTGTCGAACGCCTGCATCATACCGCTAGTCTAGCCGCGCGGGGCCGGGCTGTCAATGAGAGATACCCGTCCGGGCTGCGAAGAGCTGAACGGCGCCCAGCCGCGCGGAAAAAACTGTCAATGGCGGCGCAAACGGGCGTGGGCGGGATTCGCCGCTGCGGAAAACGAAAAAACGATACTGCACGGCGAATATGATATAATAGCATCGTTCCAGAGACGCTGAATGAAAATTCAGCCATGCTGCGCGTGAATTCTGCGACTGCGCACGGCGCGGCGCGCGGGAAAAGCTATGATATCAGGGAGGGGAAGGTCATGCCAGACCAACATTTGCGCTGCCAGACCAGCGTCCGCATCTTCGGCGAAGAAAAGTGCTTCGGCCCGGGCGTTGCGGAGTTGCTGGAGCGTGTGGACCGGCTCAAATCGCTGCGAAAAGCGACCATAGAGATGGACATGGCCTACAGCAAGGCCTGGAAGATCGTGAAAACCGCCGAGGCGAACCTCGGTTTTCCGCTGCTCGTATCCGTTACGGGCGGAAAGGGCGGCGGCGGCGCGGAACTGACCGAGGACGCGCGGCGCTTTCTGCAGGCGTACCGGCGGCTCGAAAAATCGGTGCGCCAGTATGCGGACGAGGCGTTCGTGGAGATCATGGGCGGCTGAACGACGGTATGCAAAAGCGCCGGAACCGGAGCGGAAAATACGCTTAATTACGCTTAATATTGATGCAATTGACGGGGATACATGATTTGGAAACGGCGGACACCGCCGGAACCGGAACAGGAGTAACTTTTCATTGATGCGTTTTACAAAGGTACACGGACTTGGAAACGACTTTATCCTGCTCGACGGGCGGGAGGAACAGCGCGACTATAACGCGCTGGCGCCGCGGCTGTGCCACCGCCAGACCGGCGTCGGCGCGGACGGGCTTCTGATCGTTCTGCCGGGCGAGCAGGCGGAGATTCGCATGCGGATCGTCAACTCGGACGGCAGCGAGGCCGAGATGTGCGGAAACGGCATCCGCTGCTTCGCCAAATACGTTTACGAGCGGGGCATCGTAAAGAGCACTGAGTTCGGCGTGGAAACGCTCGCGGGGATCATGCGCCCGAAGATCGTGCTCAGGGACGGCGCGGTATCCGGCGTAACGGTGGACATGGGCGAGCCGCACCTTGCGTGCGAGGAGATTCCCGTGCTCGGCGAGGGGCGCTGCATCGACCGCGAACTGACGGTGCAGGGGCAAACGCTGCGGTATACGAGCGTGCTCGTCGGCGTTCCGCACACGGTGATCTACGTGGACGATCCGGCCGACAAAAAGTGGATGGGGCTCGGCTGGGACGTGGAGCATGCCAGCGTGTTCCCCAGACGCACGAACGTGAACTTTGCGCACGTAATCGACGACCATACGGTTGCGCTTCGCACCTTCGAGCGCGGCTGCGGGCCGACGCTCGCCTGCGGCACGGGCGCGTGCTCCACGGCGGTCGCCAGCGCGCTCAACGGAAAGACCGGGCGGAGCGTGGACATTCAAATCGAGCTTGGCACGCTGCATATCGACTGGGCGGAGGACAACCATGTTTACATGACCGGCCCCGCCGAGATCGTGTTTACGGGCGAGACCGGCCTGGCCTGAAAAGGCGAAAGAGATAGGAAGCGATCAGGAAGCGGGAAAGCCGCTTCCTTTTTTTATTGCCGCCGATTTTATTGGCGCGAAAAATGAATGATACGTTCAAAAAGCTGGAACTCCCGCCGCGGGCGAAACGAAAGTTGCATGGGGGAGCCCTGAATTCGGCCGAGAACCATTGCGCGGGAAGTTTTGTTGTGATACGCTGGTGCAGACGGTCGGGCGACCGATCCTTCTTTTCTCACGTTGAATCGCCAATCAATTCATTTTATCGGATGGGAGTACTTGCGCTATGGAGACAATCGAAACGGGCGGGGCTGCCGCGCCGGACGGAAAAGCGTCCGCCGAAGCGCTTCGCAGGAAGACGTTCAACCGAAACAAGTGGTTCTTCTCCGCCAGCGGCATCGGCCGCGACATGAGCTATGCGCTCATCGACTCGTTCCTTTTGATCTATATTCAATTCGGCGTGTCGCTCACGCTGGCGCAGTTCACGGCGCTGAGCCTCATCATCGGCGTGGGCGGGCGCGTCTGGGACGCGTTGAACGATCCGCTCATGGGCGCGATCGTTGACGGCTCGCACTTAAAGTGGGGCAAGTTCCGCCCCTGGATCCTGCTCGGCGCGATCCTTTGCGGCCTGGTCATCATTACGATGTTCAACGTTCAGAGCGTTACCGGCTGGCGGTTCGTGGTGTTTATGACCATCATGTACCTGCTCTGGGAATCCACGTTCACCATGAACGACATCGGATACTGGTCGATGCTGCCGAGTCTTTCGAGCGTGAAGAAGGAGCGCGACTCCGTTACCACGCTGACCGTCCTGTTCGCGGGCGTCGGCGCGATTCTGGCGCAGGGCATCATCCCGCAGGTCACCGTGGGCGATATGCGCGCAGGTTACCGCATGGTCGCGATCCTGATTGCCGCCGTGTTCATCGGCAGCCAGGTCATGACGTTCTTCTTCGTGAAGGAAACGCCGCGCGCAAAGGTGGAGATGGGCGAAAACATCTCCCTCAAGAGAATGTGGAAAACGATCATCAAGAACGATCAGCTGCTCTGGATGACGCTGTCCATGCTCTTTTACAACGTCGGCAGCACGATGCTCATCGGCCTTGCAGCCAACCTGCTTTATATGGAGATCGGCTACAACGGCACGCTCTACTTCTACGTGGTCGTCGCCTACGGCGTGACCATGGTGGCCGTCAACGCGCTGTACCCCTGGCTGGTCGGCAAACTCGGCCGCAGGAAGCTGCAGAACGCGAGCATCACGACCGCGGTCATCGGCTATCTCGTGATCGCCGCAATGGGCTGGGTTTCGTTCCTGCCGTTCAACATCTGGATTCTTTGCCTGTTCTGCATGTTCGTTTCGGCCGGACAGTCGCTCTTCTACATGGCGTCCATCATCAACATGACCAACTGCGTGGAATACAACGATTTTAAATACGGCGAGCGCAGCGAGGCCGTCGTTTCCACGCTGCGGCCGTTCATGGCCAAGTTTGGTTCGGCCATGCACACGCTGCTGATCACGCTGGTACTGGCCGTTTCGGGAACGTTTTTACTGAGCCAGTCCATCAGCACGCTGGAGACGCAGCGCGACTTTTTCGACCGGCAGAGCGCCGCAAACCAGGCGTATTATATTTCGCAGGTTCAGGACTACCTGAAGGAATACGAGGGGCTGACCGCCGGGAAGGAGGCGTATACCGCAGTTTCCGAAAAGGTCACCGCAGAGGTCGCCGCGGACGACGTGATGAGCAAGTTCCAGATCGACCCGCAATATGTGCCCGCGCTGAAGGACGCGATGGTCGTTTTGACCGGCGCCGACGGCAAGGAGAAGGAGCTTGGGCGCCTTGGCGAGCTGGACGCCGGCCAGATCAGCGGCGAAAACGGCACGTACTCGATCAAGATCGACGATCTCAAGAGCGGCGGCGAGAGCGCGGCGAACCTGAGCTTCCGCGATCAGCGTACGACGACGATGCGCGTGTGGGTCCGCCTTGCGGTCACGCTCGTCCCGATCGTGCTGCTGCTGGCCGCGCTGTATACGCAGAAGAAGAAATTCGTCATCGACGAGGAATATTACGACAAGATGGTGGCCGAGATCGACCGCCGGAAGGAAGAGAGCGGGCAGATGTAGCTCCAATACGCTGCACGCAAAGGAACGCGCCGAGGATTCTTCGGCGCGTTTTCGATGGATGGGAAACGCCGCGCTGCATTTGCCGCAAGCGGCGGTCCAATGATAGAATATGGCGAAAGGCGGCGCGTGCCGCACAGAACAGCGAAGGGACGGTTGCGTATGAAAATACGGCTGAAGGAAGAGATGGAGACGCTGCTGATCCCGCTCTACGGGCGCGCGCAGATGAGCAGCCGCGGACTGTTTCACGATTCGTTTGCGGAGCAGGCCGTGCGGTCGGTCGATTATGATTTTTCCAGGCTCAGGATCCAGGAGAAGACGCAGGTCATGCTCTCCATCCGCGGCGCCCAGATCGACGCGTTCGCCGCGGGCTTTCTGAACGAACACCCCGGCAGCACGGTCGTCTACCTCGGCTGCGGGCTGGACGCGCGGTTCCAGCGGATGGGCGAACCGGGCGTGCTTTGGTACGACCTTGACTTTCCGCAGGTGATCGATATCAAGCGGCAGCTTTACCCGGAGACGGAGCGTTACAGGACGATTCCATCCTCTGTGACGGACCGGGACTGGATGGAGCGGGTGGAAACGGACGGAAAACCGGTGCTCGTGATCGCGGAGGGGCTGTTGATGTACCTGAGCGGCGAGGACGTGCAATCCCTGTTCCTGAAGCTGCGGGATACGTTTGGGGACGTTACGTTCGTATTCGACGCATATTCGCGTTTGACGGCGAAGCAGGCGGGCAA
>Ga0116152_10005158_pt1 | contig 10214 bp, 9 predicted proteins | sample AD_UKC119_MetaG_FD_89894 | JGI IMG/M metagenome (GOLD analysis project Ga0116152, IMG submission 89894) | Active sludge microbial communities of municipal wastewater-treating anaerobic digesters from Hong Kong - AD_UKC119_MetaG | ecosystem: Engineered > Bioreactor > Anaerobic > Digestate...
GATGAATCTTTTGGAAGAGGTTCCCCAGCAAATGTGGGATATGCTTGAAGCAATGATTCGCGAAAAGAAAAAATCTTAATTTCTGTGTTCTGTGTTCAGTGTTCAGTGTTCAGAAATCGACAATTATAAATCTAAAATCCTGTTGACTTCCTGTTAACAAAAATGATTTTCTATCCACATAAATAATCGTACTTTTAACTGCTAAAATCTCAAGCAAATTAATGGGTAAAATTATTGCAATTGCAAACCAAAAAGGAGGTGTGGGCAAGACCACGACCTCAGTCAATTTAGCGGCCTCGTTGGGCGTTTTGGAGAAAAAGGTTTTACTCATAGATGCAGATCCGCAGGCCAACGCCACTTCAGGCTTAGGTATTGACGTTGAAAGTGTTGAAGTTGGAACCTATCAATTACTTGAACATAGTGCCACGGCAAAGCAAGCTATTGTTTCCACAAATTCCCCAAATTTAGATTTAATACCTTCCCATATAGATTTGGTGGCTATCGAGATTGAATTGGTTGATGTGGAAAACCGAGAATATATGCTGAAGAAAGCCATAGAAGGGCTAAAGGCAGATTACGATTATGTTCTCATAGATTGTGCGCCATCGTTGGGTTTGCTTACGTTGAATGCCCTAACAGCTGCAGATTCGGTAATTATTCCTATTCAATGCGAATATTTTGCCTTGGAAGGTTTGGGAAAACTTTTAAATACTATAAAAAGCGTTCAGAAAATACATAATGAAAATTTGGATATTGAAGGATTGCTATTGACGATGTACGACCAACGTTTGCGCCTTTCAAATCAAGTTGTGGATGAGGTGAAGAAGCACTTTGACGAAATGGTTTTTGAAACAATCATCCAAAGAAACGTGCGTTTAAGTGAAGCGCCCAGTTATGGCGAAAGTATCATCAGTTATGATGCCGCCAGCAAGGGAGCCGATAACTATTTAAGTTTGGCGCACGAATTAATACAGAAAAACGAAAAAGAATAAATGGCGAAAGCGACTAAAAAACAAGCCTTGGGCCGCGGACTTTCAGCATTGTTGAAAGATCCTTCCAACGATATAAAATCTGTTGCGGACAAAAATGCCGATAAGGTTGTGGGCAGTATAGTGGAGCTGGAATTGGGCAGTATTGAAGTAAATCCGTTTCAGCCGCGAACCAGTTTTAACGAAGAATCGCTTCGCGAATTGGCTTCATCTATTAAAGAATTGGGCGTAATTCAGCCAATTACGGTTCGTAAATTGGATTTTAACAAATACCAATTGGTAAGTGGCGAACGTCGTTTTCGCGCTTCAAAATTGGTTGGTTTGGAAACCATTCCAGCATACATTCGCATTGCAAACGATCAAGAATCGCTTGAAATGGCTTTGGTTGAAAACATCCAAAGACAGGATTTGGACCCGATTGAAATCGCACTTTCATACCAGCGTTTGATTGAGGAAATAAACGTTACCCAAGAAGAACTTAGTGATAGAGTAGGAAAGAATCGTTCTACAATTGCGAATTATCTACGTTTGTTAAAACTAGATCCAATTATTCAAACGGGAATGCGTGATGGCTTCATCAGTATGGGTCACGGCCGTGCGTTGATAAACATTGACGATTTAAGCGACCAATTGGATATTTATGAAAAGATTTCAAGCGAAAACCTTTCCGTGCGAGACACCGAGACCTTGGTGCGAAATTTTAAAAATCCCAATGAAAAAGAAACCTCAAAAAAAGTGACCGCACCTGCTTTTGCCAAAAAGGCAAAGAAGGAGTTGACAGATCTTTTTGAAACTTCGGTTGAAGTAAAAGTTTCTAAATCGGGAAAAGGACAATTGGTGGTCCCTTTCAAAAATAAAGAAGACTTCGAGCGCATTTTGAAGCTAATCAAAAGTGAAAAATAATTTTCTAAATATTTTTTTTTTAGTCTTCGCTACATCGTTGTTTGCGCAGACTTCAGATTCGCTTACCGTAAAAAAGGACGAAAAGGTAATTGTGATAACCGATTCGCTTTTGCCAAAAGAGGAATACAATCCTTTGGCTCCTGCTAAAGCTGCTTTTTATTCTGCGGTAGTACCTGGACTTGGACAGGTTTACAATAAAAAATATTGGAAAATACCTATTATATATGCAGGAATGGCTGCCGGAATTTATTTTTACAAACAGCAGGATGATGATTATGACCGTTTCAGAAATGCATACAAAAGAAGACTTGCTGGCTATACCGACGATGAATTTCAAGGAATATCAGATGACCGATTGATAAATGCCCAAAAATCTGCCCAAAAAAATAAAAGCATTAGCCTTATCGTAACCGTAGCTTTTTATTTGCTGAATGTGGTAGATGCCAATGTGGACGCACATTTAAGGCAATATGAGGTTAGTGATGATCTTTCACTTCAGCCCAATTTTGATTATAACCAATTTAATGCTAGACCACAATATGGTATGTCATTGACTTATCGTTTTAAATAAATTTTTAATGAAAATAGCACTTCTCGGATACGGAAAAATGGGCAAGACGATTGAAAAATTGGCTTTAGAAAAAGGACATACTATTGTTTTCAAAAGTACGAGCGATTCTGAAAAAGGATTTTTTGATGAAGCCGATGCGGCTATTGAATTTTCTTCTCCAGAATCCGCAGTTAAAAATATTTCAAGAGCATTGGAAGCTGGAATACCCATTGTTTGTGGTACTACGGGCTGGTTGGAGAAACATGATGAAATGGTAAAGTTATGTGAAAAACGTAACGGAAGTTTCATCTATGCGTCCAACTTTAGCGTTGGGGTAAACCTATTTTTTAGTATAAATGATTATGTTGCAAAGTTGATGGCGCCGTGGAAGGAATACAATGTTTCGGTTGAAGAAATACACCACCTTCAAAAAAAGGATGCTCCCAGTGGTACTGCAATCACAATTGCGGAAGGAATTTTAAAACACAGTGATAAAAAAGATTGGAAACTAAACACTTCCGAAGAAAACAGTTTGAATATTACGGCAAAAAGGGAAGAAGATGTAAAGGGCACGCATACAGTATCCTATAATTCTTCCATAGATACCATTTCATTAAAACACGAAGCGCACAGCCGTGAAGGGTTTGCTATGGGTGCCATTTTGGCCGCAGAGTTTTTAAAGGATAAAAAAGGTATTTTTACAATGAGAAATGTATTGGGAATTGAAGATTAACAAATCCCGAATTCACAGGAATGGCACCCTGAGCGCAGTCGAAGGGCCGAATTCACAAATTCACAAATTATGAGTTGGACAGGTTGGTTTATATTTTTTTTAGTGGTTCAGGTAATCCATTTTGCCGGAACGTGGAAGTTATACCAAATAGCAGGTAGAAAAGCTTGGGAAGCAGCCGTACCGGTTTACAACGCGATAGTATTGATGAAAATCATAAACCGTCCGTGGTGGTGGACTATTTTACTGTTTGTGCCAATCGTTAATTTGATTATGTTCCCAGTGGTTTGGGTGGAAACATTGCGTAGTTTCGGCAGAAATTCCACGACAGATACCATTCTGGGACTCGTTACTTTAGGACTGTATATATATTACATTAACTACACGCAAAAGGTAGCACATATAAAAGATAGAAGTCTAAAACCACGAACTTCAACCGGAGAGTGGGTGAGTTCCATACTCTTTGCGGTTGTTGCGGCGACTATAGTGCATACATATATCATGCAGCCGTTTACAATCCCAACTTCTTCTTTGGAAAAAACGCTTTTGGTGGGCGATTTTCTATTTGTGAGCAAGTTCCATTACGGCGCACGCACGCCTATGACGCCTATTGCTTTCCCGATGGTCCATGATACAATCCCCGTGGTTCATTCAAAATCATACTTTTCAGAGCCGCAGATTCCCTATTTCAGACTTCCAGGATTTCAGGATATAAAACACAATGATATTGTTGTTTTTAACTGGCCGGTGGATACTGTTAATGCCTTTCAGCAATATGGAGACGGGAAATATTATTACAAACCCATTGATAAAAAGTCGAATTACGTAAAACGTTGCGTGGCATTGCCCGGCGATTCTTTGGAAGTGCGCGATGGCTATGTTTTCATCAACGGAAAACAAAATGAGTTGCCAGATAGGGCGAAACTTCAATTTTCGTACGATGTAAAAGTAAATGGACAGCTCAATCCTGAAATGCTTCATAATCGCTACAATATCACCGATCGTTATGGTTATGGCAATAATACATACCGTTTTGCAGCTATTTCCGATGAATCGCTTAATATGCTTAAAAACAATCCAAATGTGGTTGAGATTACGCGCTTTCATAATGAAAAAGGGATATGGGATCAAGGTATTTTCCCAAACAATCAAAACTATCCTTGGAACAACGATTTCTTTGGCCCATTATATATCCCGAAGAAAGGTGTAACAGTTTCCATAACCCCAGAAACCCTTCCACTTTATAAACGCATTATTGAAGTTTATGAAGGAAGCGAGCTTGGAATAGAAAATAAAATAACCCAATCCGGGACCCAAGTTTTATTAAACGGTCAGCCAATTACAGACTATACCTTTAAAATGGATTATTACTGGATGATGGGAGACAACCGCAACAATAGTGAGGACGCCCGTACTTGGGGTTTTGTGCCTTTCAACCACGTAGTGGGCAAGCCCGTTTTCGTTTGGATGAGCTGGGATGGCGTAAACAAAAAAGTGCGCTGGGAGCGTTTGTTTACCACCGTTGGCGGTAGCGGGAAACCGGTTTCCTATTTAATGTATTTCGTAATCGCCGTAATCGGTTGGTTTGCTTTTGATTTTTATAGAAAAAGAAAAAAAGGAGCTAAAAATTAAATAATATGTCATTTCGAGCGCAGTCGAGAAATTTTAAGGGTTTCGACATTAGTTTATCCTGAGCGAAGTCGAAGGACTCAATTTGACAACATGTAATTGATTATTCAGGAATTAATCTAAAAATTCCCTGTCCTTCAACTGCAATATAAATCAATCCATCGGGACCTATTTTTACATTGCGGACGCGCCCAATATCCTGTGCGATTTTTTCACGGTTTGTAACTTTTTCTCCCTCCAAGGTGAGTAATTCCACATAAGCAAACTTCAGCGAACCCACCAATAATTTTCCTTTCCATTGCGGGTATTTATCACTCGTTACAAAAGCCATCCCGCAGGGAGCAATTGAAGGTACCCAATAATAAATGGGTGGCTCAATCCCTGGTTTTGCAGTTTCATCGGTAATTTTTGTACCGCTGTAATTAACTCCATAGGTCACGATTGGCCAACCGTAATTTGCCCCTTTTTTAACGATGTTTATTTCATCGCCGCCTTTTGGGCCGTGCTCGTGCATCCATATTTTTCCAGTTTCGGGATGTTTCGCCATTCCTTGTGGATTACGGTTTCCGTATGTGTAAATTGCTTTTTTTGCGTTCGGTTCGTTATAAAATGGATTGTCCGTTGGGATGCTTCCGTCATCGTTCAGGCGATAAATTTTTCCACCATCACGAGTTATGTCCTGCGGATTTACATCGCGTTCACCGCGTTCACCAATGGAGAAATACAGGAAACCGTCATTATCAAATTCAATCCGAGACCCGAAATGCTGCCCAGCTGTGGTGTTGGGTACAGCCTTGTATAGGGTTTCAATATTTGTAAGCGAACTGCCTTCCAGTTTGCATCGCATTAAAGCCGTGTGACCGCCTTTTCCGGGACCTTCTTCCGAAGCGTAGGTCATATAAATCCATCCATTTTCACTGTAATTAGGGTGCAATTCAATATCCAGCAAACCGCCCTGCCCGCTGTTGTAAACTTTCGGTACGTTTGCAATTTCGGTCTTTACCCCGTTTTTGAAATGAATTAACCGTCCATCTTTTTCTGTAATCAGCAGGTTGCCATCTGGAAGCCATGTCATTCCCCATGGGTTATAGAGGTCTTTGACCACTTCTTCAATTTTATATGATTGCGGTTCGGTCTTTAGCGCAACATCGTTTTTCTTTTTCTTTTGGGCACAGGAAGTGAAAACCACCAATGCTGCAATTAAATATATATACTTTTTCATAAGTATTCGTTTTAGCTAAAGATACCAAAGTTGTTCGGAATTTTCTAAAATCATTACCTATTCCTTTTTGCCGAAACCTCAAACAAACCTTATCTTTAACCAAAATTTTCGAAATTATGGAAGAAAGCTATCGCGTTTTAGTTGATGGAAATTATGAATTCCAGATGACAGCTGAAGAGGCTAAGAATATTAATCAAACAGAACTTTCCAATCAAAATGTACACGTACTTAACAACAATAAATCTTTTGTGATTGAACTTTTAGGGAATGATTTCATCAATAGAAACTATACAGTAAAAGTCAATGGAAACACATATAAAATAAAGGTTGAAACGCATTTGGATCAACTTATAAAAGAAATGGGACTTTCTCTTGGCAAAGTTTCGGTTGAAGATGAAATCCACGCGCCGATGCCGGGAATTATTTTGGAAGTGAACGTTTCCGAAGGAGATGAAGTAAAAAAAGGTGACTTCCTTTGTGTTTTGGAAGCAATGAAAATGGAAAACACACTCACCGCCCCACGTGATGGTGTTGTAAAATCAGTAAATATTTCCAAGGGCGAAACAGTGGATAAAGGAATACTTTTAATTGAACTAGAAAAAAATGATTAGTAAAATACTGGTCGCCAATCGGGGCGAAATAGCTTTGCGAATAATGAAAACCGCCCGAAATATGGGAATTAAAACGGTCGCCATTTATTCCGAAGCGGACAGGGATGCACCCCACGTAAAGTATGCAGATGAAGCCGTTTGCATTGGTCCACCACCTTCAAACGAATCTTATCTCTTGGGTGATAAAATTATAAAAGTTGCTTTGGATTTAAATGTGGACGCCATCCACCCTGGCTACGGGTTTTTAAGTGAAAATGCAGCGTTCGGTGAGCACGTTGAAAAAAGTGGGATGATTTTTATTGGGCCAAAATCGCACGCCATTCGCGTTATGGGAAGCAAACTAGCTGCAAAAGATGCCGTGAAAGAATATAATATTCCTATGGTTCCCGGAACTGATGAAGCAATTACAGATGTTTCAGCCGCAAAAAATATTGCGAAGGAAATAGGCTTTCCAATTCTTATAAAAGCTTCCGCAGGAGGCGGCGGAAAGGGAATGCGAATCGTTGAAAACGCCAATGAATTTGAAGAACAAATGAAACGCGCCATTAGCGAGGCCGAAAATGCCTTTGGCGACGGCTCGGTTTTTATCGAAAAATTTGTCACTTCACCAAGACACATCGAAATACAGGTTTTGGCAGATAATTTCGGAAATACCGTGTATCTTTTTGAACGGGAATGCAGCATTCAGCGACGCCACCAAAAGGTTGTTGAGGAAGCGCCTTCTTCGGTGTTGACTCCGGAATTGCGAAAACAAATGGGCGAGGCTGCTGTAAAGGTTGCAAAAGCCTGCGATTATGTTGGGGCAGGAACTGTGGAATTTCTTTTGGATGACAAGCACAATTTTTATTTTCTCGAAATGAACACACGTTTGCAGGTGGAGCATCCCGTAACTGAAATGATTACCGGCCTCGATTTGGTTGAGCAGCAAATCAACGTTGCCAATAACGAGAAACTTTCCTTTTCGCAGGAAGATTTGAATATTTCGGGCCACGCTTTTGAATTGCGCGTGTATGCCGAAGACCCTCTCAATAATTTTATGCCGAGCGTGGGAAAATTGGAAGTTTACAGACCGCCGAGCGGAAAAAACATTCGTGTGGACGATGGATTTACGGAAGGTATGCAAGTGCCAATTCAGTACGATCCGATGCTTTCAAAATTGATAACTTACGGAAAAAACAGAAATGAAGCGATGCAGCGCATGCTGGAAGCAATTTCGGAATATGAAATAGAAGGCGTAAGCACAACCCTGCCTTTTGGAAAATTCGTTTTTGGGCATGAAGCCTTCCGAAGTGGAAATTTCGACACCAATTTTGTAAAAAAATATTATTCCGTAGAAAAATTGAAAGCCATAAATGAAGAAGAAGCAAAAGTAGCGGCGCTTTTCACATTGAAACAATATTTAAAAGATTCAGAAAAACTTCGATTGCCGAAATAAAACCTTTGTGCCCTTTGTGCCTTTGTGGTTTTAATTTTTTTACCACGGAGGCACGGAGAACACAGAGAAAGAAATACAAATATGACAGACAATAATAAAAAACTACAAGAAATAATTTCCGAAGCAAAAAAAGGCGGTGGAGAAAAGCGGATTGCAAAACAACACGAAAAGAAAAAACTTACCGCCCGCGAGCGCGTTGAATATTTATTGGATGAAAGCTCTTTTGAGGAAATGGGCATTCTTGTAACTCACCGAACTACTGACTTTGATATGCAAAAGGAAGTGTATTATGGTGATGGTGTTGTTACAGGTTATGGAACAATCAACGGTCGTTTGGTATATGTTTTCGCACAGGATTTTACGGTTTTCGGTGGTGCACTTTCAGAAACGCACGCTGAGAAAATCTGTAAAATAATGGACCACGCTGTTAGTGTTGGCGCGCCAATAATTGGTTTAAACGATTCTGGTGGTGCTCGTATTCAAGAGGGCGTTCGTTCTTTGGGAGGCTATGCTGATATTTTTTACAGAAACGTGCAGGCTTCGGGCGTTATTCCACAGATTTCGGCAATTATGGGACCTTGCGCGGGTGGCGCGGTTTATTCGCCGGCAATGACAGATTTCACTTTGATGGTGCAGGATAGTAGTTATATGTTCGTTACCGGACCGAATGTTGTAAAAACGGTTACCAATGAAAATGTTACTTCCGAAGAACTTGGCGGAGCGAGAACACATGCCACCAAAAGTGGGGTAACACATTTTACTGCTGCAAATGATATTGTGTGTTTGGAGCAGATAAAAATCCTGCTCAGTTATCTTCCCCAGAATAATAAATCAGTTTCTGCAAAATTACCTTTTAAAGCTGCTGATGAATTTCGGGACGAATTGGAAACCATCGTTCCCGATTCCGCAACCAAACCTTACGATATGCACGATGTTATTAGAGGAACAATAGATGAAGATTCCTTTTTTGAAGTGCATAAGGATTATGCAGATAATATTATTGTCGGCTTTGCGCGATTAGGTGGCAGAAGCATTGGTATTGTTGCAAACCAACCGATGAGTTTGGCAGGTGTTCTGGATGTTGACAGTTCCAAAAAAGGAGCACGTTTTACACGCTTTTGCGATTGTTTTAATATTCCGCTTTTGGTTTTGGTAGATGTTCCTGGTTTCCTTCCGGGCACGGATCAAGAATGGAACGGAATTATTCTTAACGGTGCAAAGCTACTTTACGCTTTAAGTGAAGCTACTGTGCCGCGTGTTACCGTAATTACGCGAAAAGCCTACGGTGGTGCTTATGATGTAATGAACAGTAAACACATTGGTGCCGATATGAACTATGCCTGGCCAACGGCTGAAATTGCTGTAATGGGGGCGAAGGGAGCCAGTGAAATTATTTTCAGAAAGGAAATTGCTGAAGCTTCAAATCCTGAATTGAAACTCTCAGAGAAAGAAGCTGAATACGCCGAAAAATTCGCCAATCCTTTTAAGGCTGCACAACGAGGTTTTATAGATGAAGTAATCCAACCCCGCGAAACGCGCCGTAAGTTATTGAAAGCTTTTGCAATGTTGGAAACGAAGGATGTTCCTCGACCAAATCGGAAGCACGGGAATATTCCATTGTAGGAATTTAAACCTAAAGTAAAACTACTTAAGTTATTGCAAACGGCTAATAGCAAAGCATAGAAGCTGACCCCTGTTTTTTGCTTTACTCCTTCATTTTATTGGACCAAATCCCAATAAAAATAACTCTTTGAAATATTTGCTAATTTTATAAAGCAATTTCAAGGGATATTTTAAGTTTCAAAATTGCAAATAACCCAATTATAGAATTGACTGCAATAATAATAGGGAAGTGGCAACATTTTTTTTTCAATAGTAATTTTGTCAAAAGCCATAAGGCCTATATTGAAGTCATCTTGACTTTTTTGATTGAAGCGAAAATGAGCAGTTTTGAGTTTGATTGAAGGCTTTTTTGAGTTTCATAGTAGCGTTACGAAAGGATAAAAAGGCGAAAAGCAGGCTCAAAAGAGCCATTTTTTAGCCAATTGAAAAAGTCAAGATGACTTCAATTGGCTAAAAAATGGCTCTTTTGAGCCTGCTTTTCGCCTTTTTATCCTTTCGTAACGCTGCTATGAAACTCAAAAA
>Ga0116152_10005162_pt1 | contig 10210 bp, 5 predicted proteins | sample AD_UKC119_MetaG_FD_89894 | JGI IMG/M metagenome (GOLD analysis project Ga0116152, IMG submission 89894) | Active sludge microbial communities of municipal wastewater-treating anaerobic digesters from Hong Kong - AD_UKC119_MetaG | ecosystem: Engineered > Bioreactor > Anaerobic > Digestate...
CGATTCCCGTTTCGGGCTCGTATCTGCTCGCGCAGTCGAACCGCGCGTTCCGGGACGGAACGCTCACCGTCTCGGCGTCCGGAAGTACCGTAACGGTTACGCACTCCAGCGAAGGCCTTCTGTATACGGGGTCCCAGGCGACCGTCGAACGGCAGTCACTCGGACGCGACGCAGGCAGTCTGACCATAAAAACGGCGTTCGGAACACGCAGTTATCTTGGGCATTTTACATTCACCGCATCCGGCGGCGTGCTTTCGGTGGTCAACCGCGTGCCGCTTTCGCAGTATCTCTACGGCGTGGTGGCGTATGAAATGAGCGATACGTTCCCGCTCGAGGCGCTCAAGGCGCAGGCCGTAGCGGCGAAGGGATACGCGCTGCTCCGGATCGGCTCGAGCGGCAGCTACGATATCGGCGACACGTCGAGCGACCAGGTGTACCGCGGGTATGATGCGAGCAATCAGAACGTGATCGCGGCGGTGGATGCGACGATGACCGACGTGCTCTATTACGGCGGGATTCCGCTCCTGTGCTATTACGCCGCGAGCAACGGCGGATGGATGATCCTGCCGTCCGTGCGCTGGGGCGCGACGCAGTACGACGGCGCATACGCGTCCGGGTACGATCCGTACGATCTTACGAACCCGTCCACGCCGGTCGAAACGGTTTTTGTTCCGGCCAATTACAGCGAGAGTGCGATGGGGACCGCGGCGTTCGCGTTTCTGGACGCGCGGCTGCTGGCAGCCGTCGCGGAACAGAACGTGATTCCGAAAAACTTTACGTTCGGGGGCGTAAAATCAATCGACAGCGTCGTTTCGTCGGTCGACGCGGGCTCGTCGGCGGACAGGAACCATACGACGGTCACCGTTTCCGCCACCGTCCGCGCAAACCTGCTTGCGGAGCTGATTCCGACACCCACGCCGACGTTCGAGCCGACTCCGTCGCCCACGCCGACGTTCGAACCGACCCCGTCGCCGACGCCGACGGTTGCGCCCACGCCGACGCCGTCCGAAACGCCGGCCGGCCAGACGCCGTCTCCGACGCCCGACGACGAGACGCCGACCCCGACGCCCGACGACGAGACGCCGACCCCGACGCCGACGGCCACGCCGTCCCCGACGCCGACGTTCGAGCCGACCCCGTCGCCCACGCCGACATTCGAACCCACACCGTCCCCGACGCCAGAGATTGAAACGGAGCGGGACGTGCAGGTGGCGACCAGTTTCCTGTTCTCCGATATGCAGGCGGCGGGGCTGTATACGCAGACCATTCTGAAAATCTTCTATGCCGAGCCGGTTTCCGGCGGGTGGGCGCTGCGCCATGCCCGGTACGGGCACGGCGTCGGCATGAGCCAGCGCGGCGCGCAGCAGATGGCGAACCTGGGGAAGACCTACCTTGAGATCCTCGGCTTCTACTACCCGGGCGCGACGATGGGAACTATGGACTATACGTTCCCTGAGTCGATCGGGAGCACGCAGCCGCAGACGGCGGAGACGACCGCGTCCGCCGGCAAGGTGCAGGGCGGAACGGTCAACCTGCGCGCAAAGCCGTCGACCTCCGCTTCGACGCTGGAGAAGCTCCCCGTCGATACGCCGCTGACGCTGCTCGGCATGACCGGGGAATGGTACTACGTTTCCGCGCCGAGCGGCAACACGGGATATGTGCGCCACGACTACGTGCTGCTGACCGGGAACGGCATGATCGCACAGGGCGTGATCAGCGGCAGCGCGGTGAACTACCGGACCGGTCCCGGCACGAGCTATTCGGCCATCGGTCAGCTTTCGCTCGACACGCAGCTCGGCATCTACGGCATGGTGGACGGCTGGTATAAGGTGAAGGCCATGACGACGGGCGGCGTCGGTTTTGTGAGCAAAAGTTATGTGACCATCACGCAGGCCGTCGCGTCGAACACGTCCGGCGAGACACCGACGCCGACGGTTTCCGCCGCCACGCCGACCGCCGCGCCGACCGCGACCCCGACGCCGGAGGGAACGACCCCGACGCCCATTGTGATCGGGCTGGAAACGCCCACGCCCACGCCCACACCCACGCCGACCCCGTCCACGACGCTTGCACCGGAGTATGCGGCCGCGGGCGCGATCAACGCGTCCGGCGTGAACATCCGCGCGGGCGCGAGCACGAGCACGAAGAGCTACGGCAAGCTGATGAAAAACACCGCGCTCGGACTGTATGAAAAGATCGGCTCCTGGTACCGCGTGTGCGTGCTCTCGACCGGCCTGGACGGCTATGTCTACGCCAAGTATGTAACGATTACGCAGACCGCTTCGTCCGGCTCCACGAGCGCGAGCGCGGGCTATGTCAACGCGTCCGGCGTCAATATCCGCACCGGCGCGAGCACGCGCTACAACAGCCTCGGCAAGCTCAGGCGGAACACGAGCGTCAACATCCTCGGTTCGTCCGGCAGCTGGTACCGGGTGGAGGTGCCGTCCGCCGGCGTAACCGGATATATCTTCGCAAAATACGTTACCATGACCAGTACGGTAAAAAGCGAGACAAGCACGGGCGTGATCACCTCGCGGCTCAATCTGCGGACCAAGCCGACCACGGGCTCCTCGTCCCGCGTGCTTCTGACAATGGACAGGGGCTCGATCGTGACGGTGTACTCCACGGTCAGCGGCTGGTGCTATGTCAGTTACAGCGGCACGCTGGGATACTGCATCGCGTCGTGTGTGAAGATCGGCTGACGAAAGGACCATCGGCTCTGAATGGATAAAAAGCAGCTCAATCGTATTTTTCTTATGGCGGCGGCGGGCGCGTTCGTGCTGATCGGCGTGATCGCGGCCGTGCGCGCGCTGCGCCCCGAACCGGCGGCGGAGGAGCTGGTCGTCATCGAGGAGCCGGAGGCGGAGGTTGTGGACGTGCAGATCGTGGAAGCATCGCCGACGCCTTCGCCCGAACCGGAAACGTACGAGGGAACGGTGACGCTGCTGGTCGACCGCGTGCCGGTGTTTACGCTCGCCTCCGAATACGATGCCAAGGCGCTGCTGTGGGACTACCTGACTCTCTGCGCGGTCGCTCCGGAGGGGGAGCGGTTCGTTTCCGCCCGGTTTGACTGCGAGCTGATCGTCACGGCGGCGGATTCGTACGTCGAACCGATCAGCGGCACGGACGCGCTCAGGATCCTGCAGAATGCGCCGCAGACCGTGCCGGTTCTCGTAACGACTCAGCGCGTCGAATACGAATCCGGAACCGCCGAGGTGACCGAGTCGAACGAGGACGCGCTCGCCAAGGGCTGCCGCATCGTGACCCAGCTTGGCGCCGGCGCGCTGACGGAAACGCTCACGCAGATTACCTACCGCGCCGGTGAGGCGATCGAAACGGGCGAACCGACGATAACAACGCTGCACGAGGCGCGCGCCACGATCATCCGCGTCGGCAGTTACAGTGTGAAGGACCCGTCCGGCGAACCGGGAAAGAAGGAGGGCCCGCAGGGAAAGAGCGCGGGCGATCTGGCGCTGACCTACCCGATGCGGGGGCAGGTGACGGCCTATTTCGGCTTCTGCGACGGGGAGATGCAGAACGGCATCGACATTACGAACAAGGCGGGCACCAGCGTTGCCGCGCCCGGCGAAGGAATCGTGGTCTACTGCGGGGAACGCGGCGCGTACGGGTTCGTCGTGGACATCGACCATGGGAACGGATTCGTCTCCCGGCTTACGCACCTGAGCGACGTGCAGGTAGAGCTCAACCAGCGCGTTTTTTCGGGCGACGTGATCGGGACGCTCGCCGAGGCTGAAAACGACGCGAAACCCTATCTGCATTACGAGCTGATCATCGACGGGATTCCCTATAATCCGCTTTATTACCTCAGCTGACATTCCGATCCCATTCGCCGGACGGGCTGGGTTCGAAGGGGCCTCTGCTGCGGTTTTTTGATACGGCATCCTGTCGCCCTAAAACAAGAAAACCTGCGCGCGTGCCGCAGGCGTTACCGAAGGGCCCTTAATTTTATCATCGGATCAAAGGAGCGGCCCGGCAGGAATTTTGCCGGGCTTTTGCCATACGTTCAGCGGTTAAAACGTGCCGCGCAGCCGTTCCTCAAGCTTCTTTTTTACGCGCTGGATGGCGTTGTCGACGCATTTGGTCGTCTGACTGAGCGCGTCGGCGATCTGCTGGTAGGAATATCCCTGCAGATACAGTTCCAGCGTGCTGCGTTCCAGCCGGCTCAGGGAATGCTCGATGCTTTCCGCAATCGCCTCGTAATTTTCGCGCCCGATGAGCATCTCCTCCGGGTCGCTGATCTGCGCGCCCGAGATGACGTCGATCAGCGGCCGCTCCGAATCGCCCTCGAACACCGAACGGTTGAGGGACACGTAGGTGTTGAGCGGCATGTGTTTTTTGCGGGTGGCGCTTTTGATTGCGGTGATGATCTGTCGCGTGATGCAGAGCTCGGCGAACGCGCGGAACGACGTCTGCTTATCGAACTGAAAATCGCAGACCGCCTTGTACAGGCCGATCATGCCTTCCTGAATGATATCCTCCCGGTCCGCGCCGACGAGGAAATACATCCGCGCCTTGCTGCGGACGATCTGCTTATAGCGCGCATAAAGCGCCTCCTCCGCGCGGTCGTCGCCCGCGCGCAGAAGCTGGAGCAGTTCTTCGTCGGTCTGCGTTTCGTACCGGATCATGAACGCTGGTCCTGCCGCTTCTTTTCAAAGAGAAGAATACCCGCCGCAACGCCCGCGTTGAGCGAGGCGATTCTGCCGTACTGCGGAATGGACACGAGAAAATCGCATTTTTCGGACACGAGCTTCGAAAGCCCTTCGCCCTCTCCGCCGATCACGAGCGCGAAGGGACCGGTAAGATCCCGCTTGTCCATGGGCGTGCCGCCCATATCCGCGCCCGCAATCCAGAGTCCGGCGCGTTTGAGTTCCTCGATCGCACCGGCGATGTTGACTACGCGCGCGATCTTGATATGCTCCGTCGCGCCCGCCGAGGCCTTGACCGTCGCCGCGGTGACCGAAGCGCTGCGCCGTTTTCCGATGATGACGCCGTGCGCGCCCGCGCACTCCGCGCTGCGGATGATGGATCCGAGGTTATGCGGGTCGAGGATACCGTCGAGCACGACGACGAACGCGTTTTCGTTCCGCTCCTTCGCCGCGCTGAGGATATCCGAAACCGCGCAGTACTCCACGCCCGCGGCAAACGCCACGATGCCCTGATGGTTCGCGGTTTTTCCGCCGTGCCCGAAGGGCATACACAGCTCGTCGAGGCGCTTTCGCGGGACCTCGCGGATCACGAGCGAACGGTCCCGCGCGAGCGAAAGGATCTCGCGCAGAGATCCGTCCGGCTCGGTAAGCACCTCGATGCGGTCGATGCTGCGGCCGCTTTTGACCGCCTCCCGCACCGTGTTTCGGCCGATGAGCAGGAACGGCCGCTCGTCGTCTTCCGTCTGTACGGCCGCGTCCGGACCCGGTTCGGTCCGGGCGCGTTTGTACTGCGCGTCGCCGGGTTTGTCGTATTTCCCGCGCACGGAGCCGCCGCCCGCGCGCCGCTTGTCGAAGGACTGCGCGCCGGAACGATCGGACTTTCTTTGATCCACGGGCTTTCCGTTCGCGTTTCGCCGGTCGAGAGGCTGCGCGCCGGAAGGATCAGATTTTCTTTGATACGTTGGCTTTCCATCCGCGTTTCGCCGGCCGAGAGGCTGCGCGCTGGAAGGATCAGATTTTCTTTGATACGTGGGTTTTCCATTCGTGTTCTGCCGGCTGCGGCTTTGCGAGTCGGGCTTGCCGTACGTTCGGTACGTGGATTTGCCGTCCGCGTTATTTTGATAGGTCCGGCGCGAACCGCTTTGTTTTTTCGTCATCGGAATTACTCCTCGTTTTGCAGAATCAGTTGCATGAGCTCGCCGAGCCGTTCGTCGCAGCCCGCTAAAAACAGCCAGCCGACCAGCGCCTCCAGCCCTGTGGCGACGTGATAGTCGGCGGAGGAAGCATTTTTCGGCATGGTGCCGCTGTGTGCGTTCCTGCCGCGTCGGTAGACGGCGAGTTCCTCCTGCGTGAGCATGGACTCGATGCGCCGGAACGCCGCCGCCTGCCCGGCCGCGCAGACGTAGCGCGATGCGGCGAGATGCAGTTCGTGCGGCGCGCGGGCGCATTCGTCGGTCAGCCGAATGCGCGCGTAGAGGTCGCATACGGTGTCGCCGATGAGCGCAAGCGTCAACGGCGGAAGCTGTCTTGCGTCGGGGACCCGGCCGGGGCCGGCTGCGATTCGGATGCTCTCGATCATGGTCATATATTCATATTCTATCCGCACACGCCGGCCAAAGCAAGCAAATCCTTCCGGAGCGGCCGCAGAGTTCCGGAAACGTTGCGGCCGGGCGGCGTGTTTCCCAAGACGCGAGCGGCGGACCGCGCTGCGTCACGGCCCGCCGCCCGACATTCCTGCGGATGAAACAAGAGGAGAGACCCTTTTTTATCCCCAGGAAACGAGATCTGTGATTGGGAAGAAATGCGCGTCAAACCGCGCCGACCGCTCAGGAAGAGTGAAATTCGGTCCTATGGTTCTGTTTTGCTCTCCACAATCGGGAAGTTCTTTTGTCTGCTTTTCTTTCAGGGAAAGCGGGACTTGTCCTTCCGCGTATGCTTCGCTTTCCACATCCCGGAAGTTCTTTTGCCTTCTTTTCTTTCAAGAAAAGCAGAAGCCGTCTCTTTCGTTGTGTTTCGCTTTCCACATCCCGGAAGTTCTTTTGCCCGCTTTTCTTTCAGGGAAAGCGGGGCTTGTCCTTCCGCGTGTGCTTCGCTTTCCACATCCCGGAAGTTCTTTTGCCTTCTTTTCTTTCAAGAAAAGCAGAAGCCGGCTCTTTGGCTGTGCTTTGCTCTCCACATCCCGGAAGTTCTTTTGCCTTCTTTTCTTTCCAAGAAAAGAAGGTCAGCGCATCAGCTCGCAGATTTCGTTGCTGAACGCAACGGGATCCTCGATGGGCAGGCCCTCGATGAGCAGCGCCTGGTTGTAGAGCAGATCGGCGTAGCGCGCAAGCCGCTCGTCTCCGACGGGCAGCTCGGAAAGCGCCGCGAACACGGGGTGCGAGGGGTTGATCTCGAGCACGCGCTCGGCCTTGATCGAACCGTCGGAAACGGGCATGGCGGAGAGCACCTTCTCCATTTCGATGGAGAGCGGGCCGCCGCTGGTCAGGCAAACGGGCGAGCTCTTGAGCCGGTCGCTCAGGCGCACGTCCTTGACGCGGTCGCCGAGCGCCGCCTTCAGCGCTTCGAGCAGGTCCTTATGCGTTTTCTGCGCCTCCTCGGCGGCGTGCTTCTCCTCGTCGGAGGTCAGCTCGAGATCCGCGTCGGAAACGGACTTGAACGTCTTTTCCTGAAACGCGCCGAGCATGCGGACCGCGAATTCGTCCACGTCGTCCGTCATGCAGAGGATATCGTACCCCTGCTCGCGCACGCGCTCGGTCTGCGGCAGCTTCACGGCACGATCGACGGTTTCGCCGCAGACGTAATAGATGTATTTCTGGCCTTCCTTCATATGCTCGACGTATTCCTTGAGCGAAACGAGCTTGTTCTCGCTTAAGGAATGATACAGCACGAGGTCGGAAAGGAAGTCCTTGTTCATGCCGTAGTCGGCGTACAGGCCGTACTTGATCGGCAGGCGAAAGCTCTTGTAGAACGTTTCGTATTTTTCACGGTCGTTTTCGAGGAGCTTGAGCAGCTCGGACTTGATGCGCTTTTTGAGCGTGACCGCGATGGTCTTGAGCTGGCGGTTATGCTGCAGAAGCTCACGGGAGATGTTCAGCGAAAGATCGCTCGAGTCGACCAGCCCGCTGACGAACCCGAAGTAGTCCGGCAGCAGGTCGGCGCACTTGTCCATGATCAGCACGCCGCTCGAATAGAGCTGCAGCCCGCGCTGAAACTCCTTTGCGTAGAAGTCGTAAGGCGGGTTTTTCGGGATGTAGAGCAGCGCATCGTAGTTCACCGCGCCTTCGCCGCTGAAGTGAATCGTGAGCAGCGGGTCCTCGTAGTCGTGGAACTTATCGTGGTAGAACGCGTTGTATTCCTCGGGCTTGATCTCCGACCTGCTTTTCTTCCAGAGCGGGATCTGACTGTTGAGCGTTTCGTCCTCGGTGTAGGTTTCGTATTCGTCCTTCGTCCCCTCTTTTTTCCGCGAATGCTCCATCTGCATGCGGATCGGGTAACGGATATAGTCGGAATACTGCTTGATCAGGGACGAGATCGTGTACTGCTCGAGAAAGCGGTCGTAGTTCTCCTCGTCCGCATTGGGCTTGATCGTAAGCGTGACGGTCGTGCCGCAGTCCTCCTTTTCGGCGGGGGAAACGGTGTAGCCGTCGCGCCCGCTGGACTCCCAGAGCCAGGCTTCGTCGCTGCCGTAAGCGCGGGAGAGCACGCGGATATTCTCCGCCACCATGAACGACGAATAGAACCCGACGCCAAACTGGCCGATGATATCCACCGCGTCGGACGTGTCGTGCTCCTTCTTGAACGCGAGCGTGCCGCTCTTGGCGATCGTGCCGAGGTTCGATTCGAGCTCGTCCTTCGTCATGCCGATGCCGTTGTCCGCGACGGACAGCGTGCGCGTCGCCTTGTCCGCCGTAATGCGGATCTCGAAATCGTCCCGCGTCTTGCCGACCTTGTCGTCCGTGAGCGAGATGAAATAGAGCTTGTCGATCGCGTCGCTCGCGTTGCTGACGAGCTCGCGCAGGAAGATCTCTTTATGCGTGTAGATCGAGTCGATCATCAAGTCCAGAATGCGCCGCGATTCCGCCTTGAACTGCTTCTTTGCCATGAAATACTGCCTCCGTATGACTGTGTCGATATTAGCACTCCTTTCCATCGAGTGCTAACGTAAGCATAGTACAGGTTGGCTTTGTTTTCAAGCGCCGCGCCGCGCTCGCTACAATATGTTCACATTTGCCGCGCGCGCCGCAGCGTCAGCCCTGCTCAGCCGGCTGCGCGCTTGGCTGGGCGGCGTCGGGCAGCGCCGTGCCGTCGAGCATCGAGAGGAACTCCTCGCCCGTGATCGTCTCCTTTTCGAGCAGATACGCCGCGAGACGGTGGAGAGCCGGTTCGTTTTTCCGGAGGATGTCGAGCGCCTTCTGATGCGCTTTTTCAACGATGGAGACGATCTCCGCGTCGACCTTGGCGGAGGTCTCCGAGGAACAGGTCAGGGAGCCGTCCCCGCCGAGGTACTGGTTCGTCGGGCATTCGAGCGCGACCATGCCGAACGTTTCGCTCATGCCGTAGCGCGTGACCATGGCGCGCGCGATGCGCGTGGCCTGCTCGATGTCGTTGGACGCGCCGGTCGTGATCGAGCCAAACACGAGCTCCTCGGCCGAACGGCCGCCGGTGAGCGTGGCGATCTTGTTGAACGCGTCCTCGCGGGACATGAGGAAATGCTCGTTTTCGTCGACCTGCATCGTGTAGCCGAGCGCGCCGGAGGTGCGCGGCACGATCGTGATCTTATGCACGGGCGCGGAATTCGTCTGGCGCGCGGCAACGAGCGCATGGCCGATCTCGTGATACGCCACGATGCGCTTCTCATCCGGGGAGATAACGGCGTTCTTCCGCGCGTAGCCCGCGACGACGACCTCGACGCTCTCGTCCAGATCGCTCTGCACGACGGTTTCGCGGCCCATGCGCACGGCGCGCAGTGCCGCCTCGTTGATGATATTGGCCAGATCCGCGCCGGACGCGCCGCTCGTGGCGCGCGCAACGGCTTCGAAATCGACCTTGTCGTCGATCTTCACGCCGTGCGCATGCACCCGCAGGATGTCCACGCGGCCTTTGAGGTCCGGGAGTTCCACGGGGATGCGGCGGTCGAACCGGCCGGGCCGGAGCAGGGCGGGATCGAGCGACTCGGGGCGGTTGGTCGCAGCGAGGATGACGACGCCCTTGCGCGCGTCGAAGCCGTCCATTTCGGTAAGGAGCTGATTGAGTGTTTGCTCGCGTTCGTCGTTGCCGCCGAGCGCGGTGTCGCGGCGCTTGCCGATGGTGTCGATTTCGTCGATGAACACGATGCACGGCGCCTTCTGCTCAGCCTGCGCGAACAGGTCGCGCACCTTGGCCGCGCCCATGCCGACGAACATCTCGACGAACTCCGAACCGGAAATGCTGAAGAACGGCACCTGCGCCTCGCCGGCCACGGCCCGCGCCAGCAGCGTTTTGCCTGTGCCAGGCGGGCCGACGAGCAGCGCGCCCTTGGGGAGCCTTGCGCCGATGCTCGCGTA
>Ga0116152_10005163_pt1 | contig 10210 bp, 9 predicted proteins | sample AD_UKC119_MetaG_FD_89894 | JGI IMG/M metagenome (GOLD analysis project Ga0116152, IMG submission 89894) | Active sludge microbial communities of municipal wastewater-treating anaerobic digesters from Hong Kong - AD_UKC119_MetaG | ecosystem: Engineered > Bioreactor > Anaerobic > Digestate...
AGTAAGTACAGTTATCCATAATATTAAAGCAAGAGAGAAGTTGAATATGGCCAAGAAAAAATCTTTAACGGATCAGTTTGATCAACTGTTCGATAGATCAGGATTCGGCGGAGGGCCTTTATCCGTGGAGTCAACAAAAGAGAACAAATTTGTTGACGCCCGTTATGCAGCCGTTTTGGTGTCTTTCTTAAGTTATCTTGAATGTATTGAAAACGCCGCCCGCAAACATCAGCAAGAGGTTCTTGCCAACCAAATTCAATGTGTTTTCCAAGAACTTTCTGCAACCAAGATTCGCCCCATTTTTTCAGAAAAGACGCAAAGATGGTTGGAAAAAACAAGAACAAAAGATTTTCTTTTAGGTGATTTTAAAACCATGCAGAGAATGTGCCGAGACATTATAAAGGTAGGGTCTACGGGTGTCCTATCAGAGCGGTATTATGTTGATACCAATCATTATGATCAGCAATTTGCAGATATAGGAAATGACTATCTGGACAGACCTATCCAGAGATCGGACGCGGGTGTTTATCACCTGTCCTTATAATTTCTTACGGTTATCTCGGGCGTAATTGAACAACGTTTTTGCTGTGGCGAGATTGTACGACACCATGAATGCCACGCATGGTTTCTTCGGTTCGTGCCCTTTGGGCGGCTGCGTGAGCGGTACGCTCTTCAAGAGTGCGGGCTGCTACAGTAGCTTGCATTTCGGGTGTTGTGCCGTGGGCTGTTTCGAGCCAAGAGGTTGAAACATTTGGTTGAGAGTGGTCTGGCAATGTGAAGGTTTTGCGAAAGGGAAGGGCTTCTCCCATGGCATATTGAATTTCAGAAGCGGCGGTTCGAACAGCGCTTAGAGCTTGCACTGATTTGTGGGCTAAAATTCGGAGGATGCCTTGAGGTTCATCCACTTGACGAAAGGCTTCTCTTAGTTTTTGGGTTTGGTCTAAATCACTCATTATTATCTCCACACATGCTCAAAAGTGCTTGAAATCTACATTAATTATGTAAATATATCAAGCTTTTTCTACTCTTTAGGGGTTTTTTATACCAAAAACCTGCCAAATCCCCTATAATAAAGGTGCGGGCTTGCCCGTTATGACGCTAAACGTGGTTACGGAATAAGCGATCGTGGACCCGGGGGCAGTACCCGGCAGCTCCACCATTTTGAATTTTTACGCGAAAACGATTTCGCGGGCTTGCGGTCGCAAGCCTTTGCAGAGCGTAGAAAAGCAATGTTCAAAACGGTGGGGCTGAAACAGGATCGACACGCGTAGTAAAGGTTTCTTGCGGCGTTCGGCTTTCCGCCGTTATCGGATAAATTTGATAGTTGCAAATGACAACAATCAGTTCGTAGCCGCTAACGACAACTTCGTTGGTGACGTTGCTATCGCTGCTTAATTGAGTAGCGTAGCGTAAGCTACTTCAATCCCTTGCCCGTTGAACTGGGAAAGGTGGGGTTCGGCCAGTTCCTAGCAACAGAATACTGGCCATTTTTTCTTTCAAAAGGCGCTTGAGACGCCATTATTTAACATAATTTTCATCCTTTTTTGATACTCTTGAAGAGTTGGGGTTCAACTTGAGAGGGTAAATTATGACTGACTTTGCACAAGGTATTAAAAAAGTAGGCGAAACAATGGCGGCTGTGATTAGTGCAGAAATGACGGCAAAAGCCGCCGCAGAAAAAGCACAAAATAAATAGCGAAGACCATTATTTAAGATCGCATGGTTCTGTAAACGCTGTCGGATGACGGTGTAATTTTGGTTGACGGTCAGGGTTTTGCCCCTGACACTGTGGGAATGATTTCAAAAAATATTCTTCCCCTGATCTGGTTTACAGCATTTCTTTGTAGTCCGTTTTTCGTCAACGCGTGGGAGCTTGGCTTTATGGGCGCCGCGATTGCGCTCATCAGTTTATGGGCGGTTTTATCTTTAAGCTGCGCAAGTGTTAAGGGAATCGTTGTCCCGCAAAGTTGGGTTTTGCGAATTATGGGAGCGTTCTGGCTTCTCGCTTTTCTGAGTATTTTAAGATCCGACGTCATCAATATTAGTTTTATGGCGTTTTGTTTTTTCAGCGTAATGCCGCTGAGTTTCTTAGTGTTTGCAACAACAGGAAAGTCTGAGCATTACAAATTGATCGCCAGTCTGATGGGAATTGTTTTTGCAGGAATGGCGGTTTGGGCGCTGGTTCAGTTTTTTGTTCTTAATGAATATTTTGACGGACGGGCGCGGCATCCTTTAATGAATCCAAACTCTCTGGCGGCTCTATTTTCTTTGCCCTTTTTTTGTGGGTTAGGATTGGTTTTGGGCGCGCAAAAAGACTGCCACAAAATAGGAGCCGTTATTTTCACAGCTCTTATTTTTGCAGGAATTATGGCGACAGGAAGCCGCGGTGCATTGTTTGCTATGCTCCCGATGGTGATCATGTTGATGATTTTCGCTCGGGAAGCTGTGATTAAACAGTGGAAGTTCCTTCTTATTCTGTTGGTTTTATGTGCGGGCGTTTTTCTGTTGTCAGAATTTGGGGGACGGGAACATGAAAATTTAATCAACCGTGTTGCAGACACGATTAGTTTGAAAGAAAAAGATATCACCAATAACCGAGTCGCGTTGTGGCTTGCTACAATTGACATGATAAAAGTCCATGGCCTGCTTGGTACAGGAATTGGAACATATTTTTTATATTTCCCAGAGTTTAGATTGCCGACGGATGCTTCAGGTGCTTATTTTGCCCATAGCGACCCGCTACAGTTTTGGGCGGAGCTAGGTTTTTTGGGTCCCATTTTGTTTTATGCTTTTATATTTGCAGTGATAGGACGTACGGTAATAGCCGTAAAATCTTGCCACACGTTGCACCAGAAAATTTTAATCCTATCGCCATTTTTTGCTTTGGGAGCCTGTGTTTTACATACGCATGTGACGTTTAATTTTTCTAATTTTTCAATTTTGCTTACCGTTGCTTTTTTACTCAGTGTTTGGTTTTGGGCAACGCAAGAAGTTTCAAAAACCAAGACAAAAACTGTTTCATTTCCCAATACCCTTCATCCTGCAGTCAGAAATACCGCTCTGTCTTTACCATTCTTATTTATCGTTATTTTTTTTACAGGATATATTCTAAGTGAACATTATACCAACAAGGCACGGGAAAACCTTATTGCAGGGCAGTTAGAAGACTTTTCTCATGAGGTAATGCTTGCCAATAAATTAAGTTTTGATTCCAATTATCGTTCTTACTTATTAGCAGTCACAGTGCCGATGAGTTTGTTGGAAGATAAAAGCGGCAAACTTTCACCCGAGGCACGAAAAGAAATTTTTGATCAGGCGGTTGGATATTTGCAACATGTGTTATCAATTAATCCACGTTCCGCGTCTGCATTCTACTATTTGGCAAAAATTCAACAATTAGTAGTCAATGATTTCGTCGATCAGAATTTAAAAACGTCACAGGAATATTATCGTGAGGCTTTAAAACTTGATCCGCTTCATATTGGGTCACGCATTGAATTGTCCAAAATGTACGAACAGCAAGGAGAGCTCAATCGAGCGATTGACTTAATAGAGCAGGGCGCAAAATACAGATATTCAACAGCCAAGGCGCTGGATTTATATGTTAGACAGGCCGAGCTGTATTTGAAGAAAGGCGATATGCAATCCGCCCAAAAAGCCATTCAAAAGCGCGCGAATTTTCAAAATTATCTGGAAAAATCTATAACCAAGCAGAATTCTGGAATTTGGGGTCAAAACTGAATGTTTTCCACAGGCTTTCACGCCGCTTAAGCCTTTGATATAGATTTCAGATTCCAAATATGCGAATCATTACACACCAACAGGGCTTTTCTGCCCCAAATTAAGGAATATCTTGATTTTCATCCTGAATATGGCTTTGATATGAGTATGAATGACGACGACGAAAATATCCTAAGATACGACAAAATGGTCGAGGGCGCATTACGCGGTGTCGTTAAGCAGGCCATTGAAGAGGTGATGGCGGACGGGCTTCCAGGTGATCACCATTTTTACATCACCTTCATGACGGATTACCCAGGGGTTAATATTCCGAATTATTTGCGGGATCGCTACCCAGGGGAAATGACGATTGTCCTTCAATTTCAGTTTTACGATTTGGATGTCAATGACGAGCGGATGCAAGTGACGTTGTCGTTTAACAACGTTCCTGAAAAACTAACCATTCCATTAGCAGCGATCACTATTTTTGCAGACCCATCAGTGAACTTTGCGTTACAGTTCCAACCGCTTGGCGATGACTCTGAGCCTGATTATGATCCTGACGACGATGATGACCCCAGTGATAATAATGGGGATGGTAAGAAAACAGGCGAAGTTGTTTCCCTCGACAAATTCCGTAAGAAATAATGACGTCATTTTGGCGTAGTGATGTTGATTGTGATCAAGACTTATATAAAGTTTTAATCAAGCGCGATCAGTTGGTTGATTTTGCGCGGGAAAATCGCCCTATAAAAATCAAAGTCTACCATCCTATTTTAGATACTGCTTTAGGCGTCCAGGCGCACGATGGTCAGACCAAATTTCCTGTGGTTTTATGGTCTCATGGACTGGGTGGAAGTGTTGATGGGGCCGCCTTTCTCTCACGCTATATTGCAAGCCATGGTTATATCGTTGTCCATTTGCAGCATCATGGAACGGATAGCAGTTTGTGGGAAGGAAAGCCTGGTCATCCTTGGGATATTATTCGTTCGCAACATATTCCCCGTTCAGCGACGATGAACCGTTTTAAAGATGTTCCTTTTGTTTTGGATCAATTGCCAAAGTGGATGGCCGACAATGAAGAAGTTGGTCAAATTGCAGATTTAAATGTGATAGGGATGTCAGGTCATTCTTTTGGCGCACTGACAACACAGGTGATGGCGGGAATGGTTTTTCCTGATGAGCAGGGGCGGCTACGCAGTTACAAGGAGCCGCGATTTAAAGCAGGTATTTTATATAGCCCAGGACCAATTGAGCATTTGGGTCTGGATGAACCACGTGATATTTACAGCAGTATTGATCTTCCATTGTTTCATATGACGGGTACGGATGATAATTCTCCTGTTGAAAATTGGGATTACAAGAAACGTTTGGTGGTTTACGAAAATACAAAGAAGGTTGATAAACATTTGTTGATTATTAAAGATGGTGACCACATGGTATTCAATGGATCACGCGGGAAGTTGGGACAAAACCCCAACCGCGAGAAACATGAGAGGATTATTAAAATCGCGGCGCTGGCCTATTGGGATGCGATGTTGAAAAACGATAGCGCGGCAAAGGCGTGGTTGACCGAAGGCGGTTTTGCCAAGTGGTTGGGGGAAGAGGGAAGTTTTAGATAATTTATTGTCTATCCAACTTTCATTCCCTTCGCTAATATATTATTCCACCAAGATGAAATGACATCGCGTTGAGAGGAAGATATTTTTGAAACTAATTCTTGCATTTCTTGTTGTTGTTGTCTGATTGCAGCAGATAAAAAATAAGGCGAAAGTTTAAATGGAAAACGTGTTTCGCTCTTCTCGCTCTCTTTAACGAATTTTAGTAATGCAGGCTGTATGTTTCCATCTTGATCATGAATTTTTCGTCGAAAATCCAAACGGGTTGCAACCCAGTTTGGTGTTACAATCGCGTTTTCAATTTCACCTTTTATATCGACTAGAAAATCTTCTAAGTCATCGCAAATTTCGATCAATTCAGATAAGGCCATCGCTTGTGGAAATTCGTCCCAGATATTATTAGGAAGCAGATTGGATTTTTTTGCGTTGTCTCTTATTCTAGAGCTAGGCATAAATTGTTGAAGAATATTAGCCCCCAATGCTTTGGTAAGATCCATATTCATTGCGGTCATTATTTTTCTATCCTCAGGCGACTTAGATTTTTTATACTGAATTTCTGCTTTTGCTCCTTCATATATGAAATGGGCAAAGATATTGGTAAAAGAATATGACTCGTCGGTTGATATCACGCCATATTTTTCAAGATCCTCAAATACATCAGAAAATTTTTTAAAGCCTAGTTCTGGGTTTAAGAGAAATTTGCAAGGTGTGTTTCCTAACCGAACTTCTCCTAGAGCCAACCGTTTTTCAGCAGGCATACTGTCTAAAAGATCATCCATTCTATCAATTAGTGTTAGAAAGCGAGATATTAACTGAGCCCTTTTTAAAATATGGAAGGATCTGAAGATATGAGTGGCGTTTGCTAGATGAACATGGTCGGCGCTATATCCTGCGCTTAAAAAACTCATCGACAGGATGCCGCGACGAAGATAGCGGTTTTCCCAAAAAACGGATGGAGCGCCATCTGTATCTATCGAAACACTTCTGCCAAAATTGTGGTTTAAGTCCATTTTAAATCTACCTTTAGGATCTATTTAGGGAAAATAAAATATTATGTCAATATAAAATTAGCATTGCTTAATGTTTAGAATGGCTTAGGAATATAAAAATGCAAAACGCGATACAGATTAGAGACCTTAAGAAAACCTACGCCGCGCAGAAAAAATCGCCTGCGAAGGAGGCGCTGAAAGGCATTACACTGGATATTCCGCAAGGGTCAATCTATGGCTTGTTGGGCCCAAACGGGGCAGGCAAATCGACCATTATCAATATTATGGCGGGTTTGGTGATGAAGACATCAGGCATGGTCCAAATTTGGGATGAGGATTTGGACAAGCGTCCTCGCAATGCAAGATCAGCGATTGGAATTGTGCCGCAGGAAATCAACTTCGACCCGTTCTTCACGCCGCGGCAAATTCTGGATATTCAGGCAGGGCTTTATGGTGTTCCTAAGGCCGAACGCAAAACTGAAGAGCTACTAGAGATGGTCGAGCTGTCCGATAAAGCCGATGCCCATTCGAGAAGCTTGTCAGGCGGGATGAAGCGCCGCTTGATGGTGGCGAAGGCGCTTGTCCATACGCCGCCGATTTTGGTTTTGGATGAACCAACAGCAGGTGTTGATGTCGAGCTGCGTAAGATGCTGTGGGAGAATGTTAAACGTCTTAATCGCCAGGGGATGACGATTGTTCTGACGACGCATTATCTGGAAGAAGCGGAAGAGCTTTGTGATCACATCGCAATCATCAACCATGGTGAGATTGTTGCGAATGAAGAAAAAGAAACACTGCTCGCGCGGATTGACAATAAAGAAATCCGCTTTCGTTTTGAAAATGAAATTAAAGAAATTCCTGATGCACTGGCAAAATTTAAGGCTGTGAAAGAAGGGCGCCGCACCATCGCGATGCGCTACTCCCCCAACGAACAAGGGATGGGAGATATGCTCAGCATTATTCAGACGATGGATAATAAAATTACCGATATCTCTACAGATGACAGTGATTTAGAGGATGTTTTCTTGCAGATTACACGGAACTAAGCCTGTTTCCTTGCGTTATCACTGTGTTTATGCTCTATTATAGACACCCCAAAAATGAATAAAACAGTGAGGATATATTATGACCCAGATTAAAGATGTAATGAGCTCTAATTTTAAATGGATGGCACCTGATAGCCCGATCTCTCAGGTTGCACAAGAAATGCGCCAGATGGATTGCGGATTTATGCCGCTCGCCGAAAACGACAAAATGATCGGTATGATTACAGACCGTGACATTACAATCCGTGCCGTGGCTGAAGGCAAAGACCCAGCCAAGACCAAAGCACGCGATATCATGACACCAAAAACATATTACTGTTATGACGACCAGGATGTTGAGGAAGTTTGCAACAATATGGGCGAAATTCAGGTTCGCCGCCTGCCTGTTGTGAACCGTGATAAACGTCTGGTTGGGATTGTCTCCATGGGTGATTTGGCGCAAAGCGCAAGCCGCCCCAATGTTGGCCAAACCGAACAGCAAATTACGGCAGGTGTTCAGCAAAATAAAAAGAAAGCAGCTTAAAACCAGCCTTTTTTAAGAATTGACGAAAGCAGCGAGTGATGATTTAGTCAACTCGCTGTTTTTTTTAGTAGTGCGCCCTTAGCTCAGCTGGATAGAGCGTTGGTTTCCGGAGCCAAAGGCCAGAGGTTCGAATCCTCTAGGGCGCGCCATCTTTTTGATAGGGCAGAAGCGTATTATTGCTCTTAATTTCTTCAATGGCTTTTTCCCAAGCAACAACCCTCTCAGGTGTTGGCGGGTGAGTGCTTGCTAGAGCAGCATGACCTTCTACTCTATCTCCTTTTAGTTTAGCCATAGTATACATCAAATTTTGAGCTTTATTTAGATTATAACCAGCATGTTTCAATAAGTATGTTGCAAGCAAATCGGCTTCTCTTTCCTGTTCTTTTGAATAACTAATTGCACCAATTTCAAAACCTACATTCATCATGTTTTCAATAGTCTGTTGATTTTGTTGCTGTTGATAAGAACTATAGTATGGATTATTTGCATTAGCGGCACCTAAAAGTAGCGCAGTAACTAAACCAGAAACTACTGCACCTGTTTCCGCATTTCGTTGAGTTTCTTGATTGTGTTTTGCTAAATGGTGTCCCATCTCATGAGCAATTAAAGCAGCCATCTCATCATTATTTTGAAGATATTGTAAAAAACCTTTGAATACTGTTATTTTATAATTATCGTGAGCGTAAGCATTAATTATGTTCTCGTTACTATATTTTACTTCAAAACGACAAGGGCTATATTCAGCATAATCACACAAGGGTTTAGCTTTTTTCTGAAGATTTTTTGAAATGCTAGAAACTCTGCTTCGATAGTTAGAGTCACTACGGTTGTAAACTTTTAAGTCATTTTTATCCGACTTGATTTGGTTTTCTACTTGGGCAATTTCCGATTGAGAAACGACAGGAAGTTTATATGCAGATCCAGTGCAAGCAGTTACAAATAAGGACAAAGCAACTAACATTGCCAATTTCATGCAAATTATTCCTTTCTTAGATAAATTAAGTTTTACTTCTTTAGAATTGAATTGTCTATAATGTTTTTTAAATGTTATTCTATTCAAAGCTCAAACTTCTTTAAAGTTTCCGACTGCCGCTGATCTAGAGCATCAACATCAAATCCGTCAATCATGCTGTTAAAGACTTGATACCAGTTAACTTCGGCCTTGAGGTGAAGAAAGACGGAGCCGAGGCCAAGAGCTGCCCGATCCATAAATACAAATTCACGCGGCATTTTAATGCCTGCCCCCATTTGTTTTAATTTTGTGTGTACATCGCGGGCAATTTCACGGCCATAAATACCATTGGTCACTTCACCGATAGGACGAATTTTATCTTCCATGATAGGACCATAAAGAAAACGTGCCCAGATATTCAGCGTTTCAACATAATCCTTGGTCAGACCTTCAAAACCCCATGTTTCATAAGCATGGACAGCGCGGTCCAAATCATTTTCCATCAGCGCATGATACAAATCAATTACCCCGCCGACAAATTTGGCAGGGAAAATCCGCACACAGCCAAAATCTAGTAGATTGATAGAATAGTCTGGACGAACAGAATAATTACCCAGATGAGGATCGCCATGAATAATGCCGTAGTAATAAAGTGGTACATACCAAGCGCGAAACATATTCATGGCAATTTGATTGCGGATTTCTGCAGGAGAGTCTTTGAAGGTTAAAATCCGTTCCCCTTCAAGCCATGTGGAGCAGAGTAGGCGGTCTGTTGATAGATCATCAATAATTTGAGGGACGTGAACATGAGGTTCATCCCGTAGCATATAGGCGTATAGTTTTTCGTATTTTGCCTCTAGCCTGTAATCTAGTTCTTCACGCAGGCGAGCAGAAAGTTCTGCATGAATATTGGATGTTTTAATGGACGGGTCATAACGTTCATAAAGAGAAAAAATTAATTTTAGTTGATTAAGATCCGCCTCAATCGCGCTCTCCATATCAGGATATTGTAATTTACAGGCGATGGTTTGGCCGTCATGTGTTATGGCTTTATGCACTTGCCCTAAAGAGGCCGCCGCTGTGGCATTTTGTTCGAAGTTTTTAAATTTAGATTGCCAATCTGTGCCAAGTTCGGCCTTCATGCGCCGGCGAACAAAAGACCATCCCATAGGCGGTGCGTTGGATTGTAGTTCTTGAAAATCTCGCGCATATTCAGGCGGCAGAGCTTCGGGGATGGTAGCTAGAATTTGACCAACCTTCATAAGGGGGCCTTTGAGATTGCCAAGCGCCATGGTGAGCTGCTTAGCGTGATCATCGCGTTTAATATCCAATCCTAGATATTTCTCCCCCGCCATACGGGC
>Ga0116152_10005164_pt1 | contig 10209 bp, 10 predicted proteins | sample AD_UKC119_MetaG_FD_89894 | JGI IMG/M metagenome (GOLD analysis project Ga0116152, IMG submission 89894) | Active sludge microbial communities of municipal wastewater-treating anaerobic digesters from Hong Kong - AD_UKC119_MetaG | ecosystem: Engineered > Bioreactor > Anaerobic > Digestate...
GATCATCGCGTAATAGGCCGCCATGTTCGCCTGCACGCCCGAATGCGGCTGCACGTTCGCGTACTCCGCGCCGAAGAGCGCCTTCGCGCGTTCGCGCGCGAGGTCCTCCACGCCGTCCACGTATTGGCAGCCGCCGTAGTAGCGTTTGCCCGGGTATCCTTCGGCGTACTTGTTCGTCAGCGGACTGCCGAGCGCCGCCATCACCGCGGGCGAAACGAAGTTCTCCGACGCGATCAGTTCGAGATGGTCTCTCTGCCGCTGCAGTTCCTTCCCCATGCAGGAAGCCAGTTCCGGATCGAATTCCGCGATCCATTCGTGCGAGGGTTTCCAGTTCATCCTTTGCGTATCCTTTCGAGTTTTCGATATGGCGCGCTACAGAACGCGCCCGATCAGTTCCTTCAGCGCCGCCTTCGTGCGCGCGCCCGTTGCGCGTCCGCGCTCCGCTCCGTCCCGGAACACGATGACACAGGGAAGCGTCGAAACGTTGTGCCGTTCCGAGAGCGCGATCTGCGCGTCCGCGTTCACGCGGAAGAACCGCACCCGGTCGCCGTACAATTCCGAAAGCTCCGCGAGCACGGGTTCCATCCTGCCGCAGGGCGCGCACCAGTCGGCGTAAAATTCAACGAGATACGGCAGGCCGTTTCGGATCGTCTGATCGAAATTGTCCGCCGTGAGTTCCGTCAGTCCCCCTGTGCACATGTGCGCTCCTCCTCCCCTTCGTCCAGTATCGCTTCGATCCGCGGCCGGAAGCGCCGTTTCAGCCCGCCCTTTCGTTCGATCAGCCGCAGCAGCAGCGCACTGGCAAAGCATGCCCCTACGCCGAGCGCGAGCGCCGCCCATTCGGAGAACATGCTGCCGATCCATACGCCGGCAATCAGAAGCACGAGCGGCACCGCGTAGGCAAGCAGGCTCGCCTGCAGCACGCGCTTCGGCGGCAGGCTCACGCGCACACGGTCCCCCGCGCGCGCGCCGACGTCGTTATCGAGCACAAGCTCCATCTCGCGCTCGCCCACCGTCAGGCAGGCGCCGCAGTGCTCGCACTGTTTGCCGCGCACGAACCGCACACGCGCCGTTTTCCCGTCCGTTTCGATCACGACACCGGCGTGGCCGAGCGTCTCGGCGTTCTGCTCGCTCATGTTTCCTTCTCGGTGCAGGCGATATGCAGTTCTTTCAGCTGAATATCGTCCACAAAGTCCGGCGCGCCGGTCATCGGACAGGACGCGTTCTGCACCTTCGGGAACGCGATCACGTCCCTAATGCTGGACGCCCCGCAGATGAGCATCGCAAGCCGGTCGAGTCCGTAGGCGATGCCGCCGTGCGGCGGCGGGCCGAAACGAAACGCATCCGTCAAAAATCCGAAGCGGTATTCCGCCTGCTCGTCCGTAAAGCCCAGCGCGCGGAACATACGCTTCTGCAGTTCCCGCGAATGGATACGGATCGAACCGCCGCCGATCTCCACGCCGTTGAGCACGATATCATACGCTTTCGCGCGCACGCTCGCCGGATCGGTTTCGATTTTATCGACGTCCTCGTCCATCGGGCTGGTGAACGGATGGTGCATGGCCATGAAGCGGTTCTCCTCCTCGCTCCATTCAAACTGCGGGAATTCCGTGACCCAGAGGAGATTGAACCTGTCTTTCGGAATCAGCCCCAGTTGGTCGCCGAGCCTGAGCCGCAGCGCGCCGAGGGAGGCGAACACAGTCTTGTCCGCATCCGCCACGATGAACAGCACGTCGCCCGTTTCGAGGTTCGCCTTTTCGCGGATGGCCGCGATTTCCTCTTCCGTAAGGAACTTGAGGATCGGAGACGCGAGCCCTTCCGGCTTGTCGTTCATCCAGATCAGGCCCTTTGCGCGGTAGGTCTTGACGAACTCGCCCAGCGCGTCCAGCGCCTTGCGGGAAAACGATGCGCCCGCGCCCTTGGCGTTGATCGCGCGCACGCTCCCGCCGCTTGCCAGCGCGTTTTGAAAAACGGAAAACCCGCTCGACTTCACCGCGTCCGAAAGATCGATCAGTTCCATACCGAACCGGGTGTCCGGCTTGTCCGAACCGTAGCGCGCCATCGCGTCCGCATATTTGAGTCGAGGCAGCGGCAGCTCGATATCCACGTTCAGCGTTTCCTTGAACAGCCGCTTTAAAAAGCCCTCGTTGACGGACTGCACGTCCTCTTCCTCGACGAACGACATTTCGATGTCGATCTGCGTAAAGTCCGGCTGGCGGTCGGCGCGCAGGTCCTCGTCCCGGAAGCATCGGGCGATCTGGAAATAGCGGTCGTACCCAGCGAGCATGAGCAGTTGCTTGAACAGCTGCGGGCTCTGCGGCAGCGCGTAGAACTTGCCCGGATGCACGCGGCTCGGCACGAGGTAGTCCCGCGCGCCCTCCGGCGTGCTCTTGGTCAGAATCGGCGTTTCGATCTCGATAAAGCCCTGTCCGTCGAAATATTCGCGCGTGATAATCGCGATTTTATGCCGCATGAATATGTTTTTCTGCATAACGGGGCGGCGCAGGTCGAGATAGCGGTACTTGAGCCGCAGCAATTCGTTCGCGCGGCAGTCGTCCGAAATTTCGAACGGCGGCGTTTCGCTTTTGCTGAGGATCTTGAATTCGGACACGCGCACTTCCAGTTCGCCGGTTTCCATGTCCTGATTGACCATGTCGCCCGTACGGAGTTCGAGCGTTCCGCGCACGGCCAGCACGTATTCCGAACGGATCGTGCAGGCGCGCGCAAAGTCCGCCTCCGAGAGGATACTTGAGTCGAACACGACCTGCATGATGCCGGAGCGGTCGCGCAGTTGCACGAACACCAGCGCGCCGAGATCGCGCCGTACGTTCGTCCAGCCCATCAGCGTGACGGTTTTGCCGGCTTCCGCCTTCGTGGGGTCGGCGCAGTAACAGGTTCGTTTCCATCCGCCAAGCAGTTCGTTCATCGTAATCACCTCAATGGATTGAATTCTGTATCGTTTCCGCGTTCAGCGCGGTTTTGATCTCTTCGCCGTCGCTCATGCGCTTGAGCTTCGCCGCGCCCGATTGCAGTTCCTCGTCCCCGAGCACGAGCACATACCGTGCGCCGGCCTTATCGGCGTATTTGAGCTGCGCCTTGACGCTCCGGCCCACGTGGTCGATCTCCACGCACAATCCGAGCCGGCGCAGTTCGGTCGCGAGCGAAAACGCGCGTTCGTTCGCCGCGTCCCCGAGGGAAGCGATGTAGAGGTCGTAGCGCACGGGCTTCTCCACCGCCACGTCCGCGTTTTCCATCAGCAGCAGCAGCCGCTCCATGCCGAGCCCGAACCCGACCGCCGGCACCTGCGGCCCGCCGATCTCCTCGACCAGCCCGTCGTAGCGCCCGCCGCCGCAGACCGCGCTCTGCGCGCCGATGCAGTCGGACACGATCTCAAATACGGTCTTGGTATAGTAGTCCAGCCCGCGCACAAGCGTCGGCGTGATCTCGTAGCGGATGCCCATGCCGTCGAGCAGGCGCAGAAGCGCGTCCTGATGCGCGCGGCACTCGTCGCAGAGGAAGTCCCCGATGTTCGGCGCGTTCCTCGCCACCTCGCCGCAGTGCTCGTCCTTGCAGTCCAGAATACGGAGCGGATTCTGCTCGTACCGGATCTTGCAGGTATCGCACAGACAGTCGTAGCGCTCGCGCAGATACGCCCTGAGCGCCTCATGGTACTTCGGGCGGCACGCCGGGCAGCCGATGCTGTTGAGCCGCACGGTCAGGCCCGTGCAGCCGATCGTTTCCAGCACCTCCGCCGCGACCGCGATGCACTCCGCGTCCGCGGTTGGCTTCGACGCGCCGAAGAACTCCACGCCGAACTGATGGTGCTCCCGCAGACGCCCGGCCTGAGGCCGCTCGTAGCGGAATACCGGGCTGTTCAGATAGAAGACCTTCGTTGGCTGCGTTTCGGCATAGAGGTTGTTTTCCACAAACATCCGCACCACGCCGGCCGTGCCCTCGGGCTTAAGGGTGACGGACCGCCCGCCCTTGTCGAGGAAGGTATACATCTCCTTCTGCACGATGTCGGTCGTCTCGCCCACGCCGCGCAGAAACAGTTCCGTGTGCTCGATGACCGGCGTGCGCACCTCGAGAAAGCCGTACTTGCGCACAACGTCCCGAATCTGCGATTCCAGGTACTGCCACAGATAGCTCTGCTCCGGTAAAACGTCCTTCGTGCCTTTCGGCGCCCTGTATGCGTTCGCCATCTTCTCTCCCTCCGCGCTCCGTACTCGTCTTTTCTGCAATTTTCGCCTTTTCTCAGGTCTTCCGTGGCCGGAATCGCTAAAAAAAAGCGGGTTCCGGTCCTCTAGGGACGGGAAACCCGCGGTGCCACCCTGATTGAGCGAACGTAAACGCCCGCTCCGCTTTCGTATCCTGTAACGCGGATCGCGTCGCGGCTTTGGGGACCAAACACCCGTTGGGCCGCGCGGTTCACGGGTGCCGTTCGTCCGATGTCCGCACGCGAAGCTCACACCAAGCGCTCCGCTCTCTTTCCGCGAACCCTTCGGGCTACTCTCCCGATCGCAACCTTTTCACACATTATAGCCATCGCGCCGCGCGCTGTCAATCAAAAAAGAATCGATTCTTTTCCTCCAGCAGGCGGTCCAGCTTCGTTTGGTACGTATCCACGTCCTTCGGGTTCGGCAGCCGCTCGATGCGGTTTTCGCCGCCGAACACGCGCTTCGACATCGCGCCCGCTCCGTGGGAAAGGATGCTCGCCGTCTCCTCCATCATGTCGATATTGTAGGCGCACTCCTTCCCGGGCAGCGCGTAGCCGACGTTTTCAAGGTTGCCGCTCATGTATTTCTGGCGGTAAAGATAGTATGCCCGCATGCCCATGCCTTCCGCGCACGACGCGCCGAGCCGCGTCATCTCCCGCGCGGTGTCCGCGTCCGGCAGCGGGTACTCCGAACGGTGGAGCTTTAAAAGCGACGAACGCTTGATCGCGAGGGCGTGCACCGTGAGATCGTCCGGGCCAAGCCGCGCGATCTCCTCGCAGGAGTGCGCCATGTCGTCCGCCGTTTCGCCCGGCAGACCCGCGATCAGGTCCATGTTGACCGCGTCGAATCCGGCCTCCCGCGCGAGGCGGAACGCGCGCCTGACGTCCTCCGCCGTGTGCGTCCGCCCGACGCGCGTGAGCGTTTCGTCGTTCATGGTCTGCGGGTTGACGGATATGCGCGTTACGCCCAGCCGTCTGAGCACGCTTAGTTTTTCTTTGTCGATCGTGTCCGGCCGGCCGGCTTCGACGGTGCATTCCGCCCCGAACCCGCCGTATTGCTCCAGCGAGAACGAAAGCAGATCCGCAAGCTGCCCTGCGGTGAGCACGGTCGGCGTGCCGCCGCCGACGTAGAGCGAGCGTATACGCAGGCCCTCGCGCGCGCAGAGCGACGCCCCGTGCGCGATATCGCGCCTGAGCGCCTCGAGATAACGTTCGAGCCGCTCGCTCTTTTTCAGCACCTCGGACGCAAACGAGCAGTAGAGGCATTTCGTGCGGCAGAACGGGATGCCGATGTACACGTCGATATCCTTCGGGGCAACGGAGGAAACATACGGCTCCTGCACGGCGCAGATGCGCTCGGCAAGTCCCGTCCTTTCCGGCGAAACGCCGAACGTATTGACGAACATGTCCCGCGCATACGGAATCCCGCGTTCCGCGGACAGCTCGCGGAAGAGCTTCGTCGGCCGGATCCCGGTGAGCGACCCCCACGGCGTTGGGACATCCGGGTACAGGCATTTCAGCAGCCGGTAGCAGGCGAGCTTGAGACGCCGCTTCTCAAGCTTTTTGACAAGCAGCGCGGACGCGTCCGCCGGAATTTCAAAGCATTCCGCGATCGTTTCCCCGCCCGCGCGCGCAAACAAAGAATACGCGCCGTCCCTCCGCTCGAGCGTAAGCTCAAAAAGCGGATCGAACGAACGCGCGTCGTCCTCTTCGGCGTATTCGATCTGCGCAGGGCCGGTGAACAGCCGTATCTCCTCCGCGATATCGTTCCGGTACTCCTGCCGGTTGGTCCGGACGCCTACCATGCGTGCCGCTGCCCGTATTCCGTGAACGGATTGTTCCGCCGTTCGTATTCGAGCGTGGTCGGCTCCCCGTGCCCGCAGAACACCCGGTAATCGCCCTCCAGCGAATAGAGTGTGTCCGCGATGGAATGATACAGCGCATCCCGGCTGCCGCCCGGAAAGTCGGTCCTGCCCGCGCCGTCTCGAAACAGCGTATCCCCGCAGAAGAGCACGCGCTCGGCCTCGAGCACGTAGCACACGCCGCCCATCGTATGCCCCGGCGTATGCAGTACGCGGATCGTCAGCCCCGCGACGGAAAGGATCTCGCCGCCGTGAAGCAGCAGGTCGGCCTGCGTCGGCTGGAGCAGGTCGCCCGTCAGCACCGCAAGGCAGAGGCGGTTGCTCCCCAGCATCTCCGCGTCCGCCTCGTGGACGACGACCTTCGCACCGGTCTTTTCCCGCAGCGTCCTTACGCCGCCGATATGGTCGAAATGCCCGTGGGTAAGCAGGATGTGCGTGCAGACGAGGCCGTCCTCTTTGAGCGCTTCCAGCACCGGCTCCGCAACGCCCGGGTCGATCACGGCGCATTCGCTGCGCCCGTCCGCGCCGATGAGATAGGTGTTGACGCCGAGCGCGCCGCAGATCATCCGCTTCAGCCGCATCAGAACGTCCTCCTTGAGTCGAGCAGTATCGTATGCGGGCCGTCGTTGACGAGCCGCACCTGCATCAATGCCTGAAACCGGCCCTGTGCGACGGGCACGTGCGCGCCGATGCGCCGAACGGCTTCCTCGTAGAGCGGGATCGCCGTTTCGGGCCGCGCCGCGCGGATATAGCTGGGCCGGCGGCCCTTTCGCGCGTCCGCGCAGAGCGTGAACTGCGAAACGAGCAGCACCGCGCCGCCGATCTCCTCCACGGAGCAATTCGGCACGCCGTTCTCGTCGTTGAACACGCGGAGTCCGACCACCTTGTCGCAGATGTAGTTCAGATCGTCCGCCGTGTCCCCCTGCTCCACGCCGAGGAACACGACGAGCCCGTTTCCGATCTCTCCCAACCGTTCGTTTCCGGCGCTCACCGAAGCGCCCGTCGTCCGCTGCACCACCGCACGCATTTCTTCACCTGTTCATCCGATAGACTTCGTTTACGCACTTGAGCTTTTTGAGGCTTTTGATGATAACGCTGAGCTGCTCGGTATTCGTTACGTCGAACGTCATCTCTATGATATACCGGCCGTCCTGCGCAGGCCTCCCGCTGATGGACTGGATGCTGATGTTGAGCCCCGAGAGCATTGCGGAGATCTGCGAAAGCGTACCGGGCTTGTCTTCGCCCTGAATCTGCAGCGAAGCGTTGAACGAGCTTTTCGAGTTGATCGCCCACTCGACCTCGATGATGCGGTCGATGTCCGAACGCAGGCTCGCCACGTTCGAGCAGTCCGCGCGATGAACGGACACGCCGCGCCCGCGCGTGATATAGCCGATGATCGGATCGCCCGGAAGCGGATTGCAGCAGTTGGCGAATCGCACCGCCATGCCCGGGTCGCCCTTGACGATGATGCCGTTGACCGGCACGTGCGTTTTGGCCTGCTCGTCCCCGCGCTCGATGCGCGCCGCCAGCTCGTCCACCTTGTCGGCCTTCTTTTTGAGCTCTATGAGTTTATGGAGCACCTGCCCCGCCGACATGCCGCCGAACCCGATGGCCGAATAGAGATCGTCCGGCCCGCCCATATTGAGGCGCTTGAGGATCACGCCGTAATACTCGGCCTTCATGAGATCCGCGATTGCCACGCCCTGGCGCTTTGCCGCGTCTTCGAGCATATCCCGCCCGCGCAGGATGTTCTCCTCGCGGTTTTCCTTCTTGAACCACTGGCGGATCTTGTTGCGCGCGGACTGCGTTTTGACGATCTTCAGCCAGTCCCGGCTCGGACCCGGCTGACTGTTTGAGGTGATGATTTCGACGACGTCGTTCGTCTTGAGCTTGTAGTCCAGCCGCACGAGAGAACCGTTGACCTTCGCGCCCTGGCAGTGATGGCCGATATTCGTATGGATGCGGTAGGCAAAGTCCAGCGGCGTGGAGCCCTTCGGCAGGTCGATGATCTCGCCGCGCGGCGTAAGCACAAACACGTATTCGCCGAGGAAGTCCTTCATGATATTCTCGACGAACTCCTTGCTGTCCTCGGTCGTTTCCTTCGCCTCGATAATCTGACGAAGCCAGCTCGTCTTCTTGTCGAGCAGGCTCTGAACCGTGCGGCCCTCCTTGTACATCCAGTGCGCGGCGATGCCGTACTCGGCGGTGCGGTGCATCTCCTTGGTGCGGATCTGCACCTCGAACGGAATGCCGTTCGACGCGAGCAGCGTGGTGTGGAGCGAACGGTACATGTTCGGCTTCGGCGTTGCGATATAGTCCTTGAACCGCCCCGGCAGCGGTTTCCAGCCCGCGTGAATCACGCCGAGCGCGGCGTAGCAATCGTTGATGGAATCGACGATCACGCGGATTGCGATGAGGTCGTACACCTCGTTGATACCCGCGCCGAGCCGCTGCATCTTGCGGTACACGCTGTAGAGATGCTTCGGCCGTCCGCTGATGGTCGCCTCGATGCCCGCCTCCTTGAGCTGCTCGCCGATAACGCGCATCGCCTCGTTGAGCGTTTCGACACGCTCGGCCTGCTTCTCCTTGATCTGCCGGCTGATATCCTCGTATTCCTCCGGCATGAGGTAGCGGAACGAAAGGTCCTCCATCTCGCCCTTGTTCGCGCCCATGCCGAAGCGGTGCGCGAGCGGCGCGTACACGTCGAGCGTTTCCTTGGCCTTGCGCATGCGCTTATAGGGGTTGCAGTAGGCGATGGTGCGCATGTTGTGCAGGCGGTCCGCCAGCTTGATGATGACCACGCGCACGTCCGCCGCAATGGCAAGAAAGAGCTTGCGCAGGTTCTCGGCCTGCTCCTGCTTTTTGGTGATGTACGTCTGTTTACCGGATTTTGTGAGCTTGGTTACGCCGTCCACAAGGTGCGCCACATCCGGCCCGAACTCGCGGCGGATATCGTCCACGGTGATGTTGTCGCCGTCCTCAACCACGTCGTGCAGGACCGCGGCGGTCACGCTCTCGGCGTCCATGCCCATATCCATGACGATCCTGGCGACCTCCAGCGGATGCACGATGTAGGGCTCGCCGGATTCCCGCAGCTGGGATGCGTGCGCGTCGATCGCAAACGCCACCGCCTTCTTGAACGCCTCCGTCTGCTCCGGCGTATATTTGCCGGAGAACTCCTCGATCAGCTTGTCTTTATCCACGCGGCCCACCTCCCTTCGCGCGCCGCCGAGCGCCGTGTTTCGCCGCCTCTGCGGAACGGGGTAAAAAAATCAACGGCGCCCCGTTGATTTTTCGTCTGTGCGGTTTGTTTAAAATTGCATGATGGACTGTACGTCGTAGTCCTTCAGCATCGCCCGGCCGTCGAATTCGGAGGACAGTTCGATGGCGAATCGCACGCCGACGACATTCCCGCCCGCCTGCTCGACGAGTCGGATCGTCGCAAGCGACGTGCCGCCGGTCGCGAGCAGGTCGTCCACGATGACCACGTTCTGGCCGGGCTGTATCGCGTCCTTATGGATCTCCAGCACGTCGGCGCCGTATTCGAGTCCGTACTCGTAACGGATGGTCTCGCAGGGGAGCTTGCCGGGCTTTCTGGCAAGCACGAAGCCCGCGTGCAGCGCGTACGCCAGTGCGGAGCCGATCACGAACCCGCGCGCCTCTGGTCCGACCACGATGTCCACCCTGCGATCGCGCAGCGAATCGGCGAGCTGGTCGATCAGTTCCTGATAGCCGTCCTTGTCCTTGATCAGCGTCGTAATATCGCGAAACAGCACGCCCTTGATCGGGAAATCCGGAATGCTGCGAATCTTTTCTTTCAGATCCATTGTTCACGCCTCCTGTGCCTTAACGGCTAATTCATATAACGGGCTTTCGCCGAGCGAGCGCTGTGCGCAGGCTGTGTTTCGCGCAATCGTCTTTTCATTCGGATCGTACATGAAAAACGAAAGCTGCGTAAAAACGCATAACGCGAGCAGTTCGTCTCCCGTCAGCGTCCGAATGAGCCGTCTGAGCGGTTGTGCGCTTTCACCGACCGCCCTTTGCAGTTTCCGGTAGCCCGCCCGCATGGCCGCGTCGTCCAGTTTTGCACTTCGCAAAAGATCGGAAGAAAAAAACCATGCAGCCAGTGTA
>Ga0116152_10005165_pt1 | contig 10204 bp, 11 predicted proteins | sample AD_UKC119_MetaG_FD_89894 | JGI IMG/M metagenome (GOLD analysis project Ga0116152, IMG submission 89894) | Active sludge microbial communities of municipal wastewater-treating anaerobic digesters from Hong Kong - AD_UKC119_MetaG | ecosystem: Engineered > Bioreactor > Anaerobic > Digestate...
GGGGGGCAGACAGCCCCCCTTTGTCCGTCAGGCGTTCCAGGCGCGATCGCCGGCCGTATCGCGGATGCGGGTCGGCAGACCGATCCGGTCGAGGATCGTGAAGAACGGCCTGGGGTCCAGTTCCTCGACGTTGACCATCCTGGCCACGTCCCAGGTGCCATCCGCGATCAGCATCGCCGCCGCGACCGGAGGCACGCCGGCGGTGTAGCTGATCCCCTGCGAGCCGACCTCGAGATAGGCGTCCTTGTGGTCGGCGATGTTGTAGACCAGCACTTCGGCCGGTTTGCCGTCCTTCGTGCCCTTCACCAGCGTGCCGATACAGGTCTTGCCCACATAGTCCGGCGCCAACGAGGCCGGATCGGGCAGCACCGCCTTGACCACCTTGAGCGGGATCACCTCGAGCCCCTCGGCGGTGGTGACGGGCTTTTCCGACAGCAGGCCCAGGTTCTTCAGCACCGTGAAGACGTTGATGTAGTGATCGCCGAACCCCATCCAGAAGCGCACGTCGGCCTGCGGATAATGGGTGGCCAGCGAATGCACCTCGTCATGGCCCGTCAGGTAGGTTTTCTGCTTGCCGACGACGGGCAGGTCCCACTCGTGGCCGACCTCGAACATGGTGTTCGACTGCCAGGCGCCGTTCTGCCAGGAATAGACCGTGCCGGTGAACTCGCGGAAATTGATCTCGGGGTCGAAGTTGGTCGAGAACCAGCGCCCGTGCGAGCCCGCGTTGATATCGATGATGTCGATCGATTCGACCTCGGGCACACAGGTGTCGATGCCAAAGCGCGCATAGGCGTTCACCACGCCCGGGTCGAAGCCCACGCCCAGGATCGCGGTCACCCGCTTTTCGGCGCAGGCGGCCTTTCGCTTCCACTCGTAGTTTCCATACCACGGCGGCGCCTCGCAGATCTGGTCGGGTTCCTCGTGGATCGCGGTGTCCAGATAGGCGACGCCGGTTTCCACGCAGGCGTCCAGCACCGGCATGTTCACGAACGCCTGCGCGACGTTGATGACGATCCCGGCGCCGGTCTCGCGGATCAGCGCGGCGACGGCGGCGGTGTCGCGGGCGTTCACGGCATGGGCCTGCAACACGCCATCCACCTTCATCGCCCCCTTTTCACGGACCGAGGCCAGGATCGCCTCGCATTTGGAAAGGGTCCGGCTGGCGATATGGATGTCGCCCAGAATGTCGTTGTTCTGCGCGGCCTTGTGCGCGACGACCTGGGCAACGCCCCCGGCTCCGATGATCAGGATATTGCGTTTCATTTCGCCCATGCACCTCCTTGGGACTCAGGTTTCAACCGTTCACGACAGGGCTGCCGCGAAATCCTCGTAGCCGAAATCGCGAACCAGCCGGACGCTGCCGTCCAGCTCGCGCACCGCGATCGCCGGCATCTTCACGCCATTGAACCAGTTCTTCTTGACCATCGTGTAACCGGCCGCGTCCTGGATCGACAGGCGATCCCCGGCTTGCAGCGGTTCGGCAAAGTGGAACTCGCCAAAGATGTCGCCGGCCAGGCAGGACTTGCCGCAGACCATCCAGTCATGGGGACCGGCGTTCGGGCTGACCTTGGCCGACTGGCGATAGATCAGCAGGTCCAGCATATGCGCCTCGATCGAGCTGTCCACGATGGCCAGGTTCTTGCCGTTGTGCAGCGTGTCCAGCACCGTCACCTCGAGGGTTGCCGCGTTGGTGATCGCGGCCTCGCCGGGTTCCAGGTAGACCTGCACGCCGTTGCTATCGGCAAAGCGTTTCAGCCGGTCGGCCAGTCGGTCCAGCGGATAGCCATCGCCGGTGAAATGGATGCCGCCGCCCAGGCTGATCCAGTCCATGTCGCGGATCAGGAAGCCGAACCGCTGCTCGATCAGCGTCAGCATCGCGTCGAAGCGGTCGAAATCCGCGTTCTCACAGTTGTTGTGGAACATGAAGCCGGTGATCTTGTCCGCCACCTGCGCGATCTTTTCCGGGTCATGCTCGCCCAGGCGCGAAAAGGGCCGCGCGGGATCGGCAAGGTCGAAATCCGAGGTCGAAACCCCCGGATTGACCCTGAGCCCGCGCGTCACGCCCGCGCTTTTCGCGTCGAACCGGGAAAGCTGGCCGATGGTGTTGAAGATGATCTTGTCCGAATGCGCCAGCACCTCGTCGATCTCGTGATCGGCGTAGGCCACGGAATAGGCGTGCGTTTCCTTGCCGAATTTTTCCCGCCCCAGACGCACCTCGTAGAGCGAGGAACTGGTCGTGCCGTCCATATACTGCGCCATGAAATCAAAGACCGACCAGGTGGCGAAGCATTTCAGCGCCAGCAGCGATTTCGCCCCGGACCGCTCGCGCAGCCAGGCGATCTTTTCCATGTTCGGCAGCAGCCGCGCCTTGTCGATCAGGTAATAAGGGGTCTGCAACATCTCGGGCCCTCCCGGTGGCAAAAGGGGTCAGAGCGGCATTCCAGCGCGCGCGGCGCTGATACAGGCATCACTCCCCCGGCACAAATGAAATTTCCGCGGCAGCGCGGCGAAACTCAGCGGCGCGCCATGCGGCTGACGGCCAGCCCGGCCAGGATCAGCCCCAGCGCGGCCAGGAATTGCGGAGGCAGCGGCTCGCTCAGCAGAAGCGTGCCGAACAGAACCGACCAGACCGGAACCTGATAGTTGGTCTGCGTCAGAAAGGTCGGCCCCGCGCTGCGCACCACATGCACCAGGATCAGCGTGGCAAAGGCCGTCGGCATCAGCCCCAGATAGGCCAGCGCCCACAGCGCCGGGGCGGGGGGTGCGTGGGGCACCCCCTCGACCGCCAGGGCCACGGGCACGATCATCGCGGCGGCCAGCAGCAGCGATGCGGTGGAAAAGGCAACCGGGTCAACCGCCGGGCAGCGCCGCGTCACGATCGACCCCAGCGCGTAACTGACGGTGACGCCGACGCAAGACAATTGCGCCAGCGCGTGCCAGGGTTCGCCCGTCAGCGTCAACCCGTCCAGCCCGATCAGCACCACCACGCCCACCAGCCCCAGCAACACCCCGGCGATGCGCGGCAGGGTCAACCGCTCGCCGGGCAGGGCGACATGGGCCATGACCAACGTGAACAGCGGCACCAGCGCCATCGTGATACCGACAAAGCTGGACTGCACCGTCTGTTGCGCCCAGGCGATCACCGCAAAGGGCAGGACGTTGGTGAACACCGCCATGCCCAGTGCGTGCCGCCAGACCCGCCGGTCGGCGTGCAGGGACGGCAGCGGAAGGCGCAGCAGCACGCACAGCAACGCCAGCGTGGCGGCGGCGATGCCGATACGGCCGGCGGCCACGGTCAGCGGGCCAAAACCCGTCAGCGCGACATGAACCGACAGGAAGCTGGCGCCCCAGATGACGCCCAGCGCGGCGATCTCGATCCAGTTGGTCAGGGTGGGGCGGCTGGGGGTGGCGAGGTTGGTCATGCCCCGCCGTCGCACGCGCCGCGGGCTTGCGCAAGCCCTCGCGAGGGTCGAGGATGGGGCATGTCCGATGCGTCCTCTGTGTCCGAAATCGTCGCCGACCTGGTGCAGGTCCTGCCGCTGCGCGCGGCCGGGTTCATCGTCACGCTCTACGGCGACGCGGTGGTGCCCCGGGGCGGCGCCGTCTGGATCGGCACCATCATCGAAACCTGCGCCGCGGTGGGCATCAGCGAAACCCTGGTGCGGACCGCCGTGTCGCGGTTGGTGGCCTCGGGACAATTGGAGGGATGGCGGCGCGGGCGGCGCAGTTTCTACCGTCTGTCCGACGGTGCCCAGGCCGAGTTCGAGGCCGCCGGCCGCCTGATCTATGGCCCGCCCGAGCCCTGGCGCTGGCGCTTCGTGCATCTGCCCGCCGACGATGCCGAGGCTCTGATGCCCCGGTTGGAGCGACAGGGCTTTGCCCGGCTGCGCCCGCAACTGGCGGTCGGACCCGCGCGCGGGCCGGTGCCCGAGGGGATGCTGGCCTTCGACACCGAGCCCGCCGGCGCGATGGACCTGTTGCCCGACTTTGCCGCGCATGGCTGGGATCTGGCGCCCCACGCCCAGGCTTATCGCGATCTGATCGCCCGGTTCGCGCCGCTCGAAGGGATCGGCGCCCTGGATGGCACCCGGGACGGCGCCCACGCGATGGCGGCGCGGTTGCTGCTGGTCCATGTCTGGCGCGGCGCCTTGTTGCGCGATCCCCGCCTGCCGCCCCAGGCCCTGCCCGCCGACTGGCCCGGTCACGCCGCCCGCGCGCTGTTCCACCGTCTCTATGCTGCGTTGAGCCCGGCCGCCGATTCGTTCGCCGGATCCCGTTTCGAGGGCGCGGACGGCCCGTTACCCGCCACGACGCCCGCGACAATGGCGCGTCTGGACCTGGACAAAAACACGCCGGATCAAGGGCTTCGCAGCGCAGTGCTGCGAACTGGCTGACATGTCACAAACCACTGGATAATTTCCGTTGATTTGTGACATGACGCGCCCTATAAAGTGACCAAGCGGTCAGCGAATGGGAGGATACCGATGACCGAAGCTTTCATCTGCGATGCGGTGCGCACGCCGATTGGCCGCTATGGCGGGGCCCTTGCGGGGGTTCGTGCCGACGACCTGGCCGCCGCGCCGCTGAAGGCGCTGATGGAACGAAACGCCGGAACCGACTGGTCCGCCGTTGACGATGTCATCTATGGCTGTGCCAACCAGGCGGGCGAGGACAATCGCAACGTGGCGCGCATGGCGGTGCTGCTGGCGGGCTTGCCGGTGGGTGTCCCGGGCAGCACCGTGAACCGGCTTTGCGGCTCGGGGATGGATGCGGTCGGATCGGCCGCGCGGGCGATCCGGGCGGGCGACGCCGACTTCATGATCGCGGGCGGTGTCGAAAGCATGAGCCGCGCGCCCTTTGTCATGCCAAAGGCCGACGCCGCCTTTTCCCGCGCCAACGCGGTCTATGACACCACGATCGGATGGCGTTTCGTGAATCCGGCGATGAAGTCCCGCTACGGCATCGATTCCATGCCGGAAACCGCGGACAATGTCGCCGCCGACTGGGGCATCAACCGCGCCGATCAGGACGCGTTCGCGCAGCGATCGCAGCAACGCTGGGCGGCGGCGCAGGCGGCGGGCCTGTTCGCGAACGAGATCGCGCCGGTGGTGATCCCCCAGCGCAAGGGCGACCCGCGTGTGGTCGATACCGATGAACACCCGCGCCCCGACGTGACCTTCGAGCAACTTGCAAAGCTCAAGGGTGTGAACGGGGCCGACCGGACGGTCACCGCGGGCAATGCCAGCGGCGTGAACGACGGCGCGGCGGCGGTGATCGTCGCCTCGGAAGCGGCAGCCCGGGCGCAGGGGCTGACGCCCAGGGCGCGCGTTGTCGGCATGGCCGCGGCCGGGGTCGAGCCGCGCATCATGGGCGTGGGCCCCGTGCCCGCGGTGCGCAAGCTGATGGCGCGCACGGGCCTGAGCCTGGACCAGATGGACGTGATCGAACTGAACGAGGCCTTTGCCGCGCAAGGGCTGGCGGTGCTGCGCGACCTGGGGCTGGCGGACGACGACCCGCGCGTGAACCCGCTGGGCGGCGCGATCGCCATCGGTCATCCGCTGGGCATGTCCGGCGCGCGGCTGGTCGGCACGGCAATGTGGCAACTGCAACGCACCGGCGGGCGCTATGCGCTGTGCACGATGTGCGTGGGTGTGGGCCAGGGCATCGCCCTGGTCATGGAACGGGTCTGATTGAGGAGGCTGTCATGTATGCTCAGATGGTGAAATCCGAGGCGACCAACGACGACCCCGAGAAGCTGGCCGCCTTTCAGGCGCGCATCGACGCGGGTGAAAAGATCGAGCCCAAGGACTGGATGCCCGAAGGCTACCGCAAGACGCTGATCCGCCAGATCGGCCAGCACGCGCATTCCGAGGTGGTCGGCCAACTGCCCGAGGGCAACTGGATCACCCGCGCACCGACGCTGGAGCGCAAGGCGATCCTGCTGGCCAAGGTGCAGGACGAGGCGGGGCACGGGCTCTATCTCTATTGCGCGGCGGAAACGCTGGGCGTATCGCGCGACGACCTGACCGAACAGCTGCTGTCCGGCCGCATGAAGTATTCGTCGATCTTCAATTATCCGACGCTGAACTGGGCCGATATCGGCGCCGTTGGCTGGCTGGTCGATGGCGCGGCGATCATGAACCAGGTGCCGCTGCAACGCACCTCGTTCGGGCCCTACAGCCGGGCGATGATCCGCATCTGCAAGGAAGAGAGCTTTCACCAGCGTCAGGGCTACGACCTGATCCGCGTGATGGCGCAAGGCACGCCGGAACAGAAGGCGATGGCCCAGGATGCGCTGAACCGCTTCTGGTATCCCAGCCTGATGATGTTCGGCCCCTCGGACAAGGACAGCGTGCACTCGGCGCAGTCGATGGCCTGGAAGATCAAGATCAACACCAACGACGAGCTGCGCCAGAAATTCGTCGATCAGACGGTGCCCCAGGCGCATTACCTGGGCCTGACGATCCCCGACGAGGCGCTGGCCTGGAACGAGGAAAAGGGTGGCTGGGACTTCAGCGAACCGGACTGGTCCGAGTTCTACGAGGTGCTGAAGGGCAACGGTCCGTGCAACGCCGACCGGATGGAAGCCCGGCAAAAGGCCTGGGCCGACGGCGCATGGTTCCGTGACGGACTGATGGCCCACGCCCGCAAGGCCGCCGCGCGCCGCGTGGCCGCCGAATAGGCGGGGGGATCTCACCCCCCGCCCCTCCCGCCGAGAGTATTCAACGCAAGATGAAAGGGCCTGGTCCATGTCCAACGAATGGCCGCTTTGGGAAGTCTTCATCCGGGGTCAGCACGGGCTGAACCATCGTCACGTCGGCAGTCTGCACGCCCCTGACGCCGAACTGGCGATCCGCCACGCGCGTGACGTCTACACCCGCCGCAACGAAGGGGTGTCGATCTGGGTCGTCAAATCGGGCGACATCACGGCCTCGGCCCCGTCCGACAAGGGCCCCCTGTTCGAACCCTCGAACGCCAAGGTCTATCGCCATCCGACGTTCTACGACATTCCCGACGAAGTGGGGCATATGTGATGCCCGCGATGTCCGACATGATGACGCCCGATGCCGCGGAACTCGCGCGCAAGGCGGGCGGCACGGGGCGCGCGCCGCTTGCGGCGGGCTCGCCCGAGCATGACCTGTTCACCGGCCTGACGCGGCTGGGCGACAACACGCTGATCCTGGGGCACCGGGTGTCCGAATGGTGCGGCCACGCGCCGATCCTGGAAGAGGACATCGCGCTGGCCAACATGGCGCTGGACCTGATCGGACAGACGCAGCTCTGGCTGGGTCTTGCCGGCGAGGTCGAGGGCCAGGGCCGCGACGCCGACACGCTGCCTTTCGCCGGGATGCCTGGGATTTCCGCAACCTGCTGCTGGTCGAACGCCCGAACGGCGATTTCGGCGTGACGCTGATGCGCCAATTCCTGTTCGACGCCTGGCACCAGCCGATGCTGAAGGCGCTCGAGGGGTCGAACGATGCGCGCATCGCCGAGATCGCCGCAAAGGCCGGCAAGGAAGTGGCCTATCACATCGAACGTTCGGCCGATCTGGTGATCCGCCTGGGCGACGGAACCGACGAAAGCCACGCCAGGATGCAGGCCGCGCTCGAGGCGCTTTGGGGCTACACGGGCGAGATGTTCCTGGGCGACGCCACCGACGCGCGCCTGGCCCAGGCCGGGATCATGCCCGCGCCCGAAAGCCTGCGCGCGGGTTGGGACGATCTCGTGGGCGCGGTGCTGACCGAGGCCACGCTGACCCGCCCGTCCAGCGATTTCGCCCACAAGGGTGGAAAGCAGGGCCGCCACAGCGAGCATTTGGGGCATCTCCTGTCCGCCATGCAATGGCTGCAACGCGCCTATCCCGACGCGCGGTGGTGATGCGATGGGCGTGCCGCTGGAACAGGTCTGGTCCTGGCTGGGCGAGGTCCCCGACCCCGAGATCCCGGTCATCAGTCTGACCGATCTGGGGATCATCCGCGATGTCGCCTATGACGGCGAGACATTGGTGGTCACCGTCACACCCACCTATTCCGGCTGCCCCGCGACCAGTGTCATCAACCTGGAGATCGAGCGCAAGCTACGCGCCGAAGGCGTCGCTGACCTGCGGTTGGAACGGCGGCTGAGCCCGGCCTGGACATCCGACTGGATCAAGCCCGCGGCCCGCGACGCGCTCAGGCTCTACGGGATCGCGCCGCCGATCGACGGCACCGCCGCCGACGGCGTGCTGGCGGGGCGGATCGCGCGCTTGACCGAGGGCGGCAGCAACCTGGCGGTGCCCTGCCCGCGCTGCGGCTCGACCCATACGGAAAAGGTCAGCCAGTTCGGCTCGACCCCCTGCAAGGCTGCGTATCGCTGCGCCGATTGCCTGGAACCCTTCGACTATTTCAAATGCATCTGAGGTGCTGACATGGCCCGATTCCTGCCCCTCGACGTGATCGACGTGCACAAGGACACCCGCGACGCAGTTGTCGTCACCCTGCGCCCCCGCCCTGAGGACGCCGCGCGGTTTTCCTTTACCCAAGGTCAGTATCTGACCTTTCGCCGCGACTTTGACGGCGAGGAGCTGCGCCGATCCTATTCGATCTGCGCGGGCCTGGACGAGGGCCTGTTGAAGGTCGGCATCAAGCGTGTCGATGGCGGCGCCTTCAGCACCTGGGCAAACGAGAATCTCGCCCCCGGCGCGGTGCTGGAAGCGATGCCGCCGATGGGCAATTTCCACACGGCCCTCGATGCCGGGGCGGCGCGGCACTATCTGGGATTTGCCGGCGGATCGGGCATCACGCCGGTGCTGTCGATCCTGAAAACCGTGCTGACGCGCGAGCCCAGGTCGCGCTTCACGCTGGTCTATGCGAACAAGCAGATCAATTCGATCATGTTCCGCGAGGAACTGGAGGATCTGAAGAACCTGTATCTGGGCCGGCTGTCGGTGATCCATGTGCTCGAGGCCGAAGGGCAGGAGATCGAGCTGTTCACCGGGCTGGTGGACGAAGGCAAGCTGACCGCCCTGTTCACCCATTGGGTGGATGCCGCCGATGTGGACACGGCCTTCATCTGCGGGCCGGAACCGATGATGCTGACCATCGCGCGCAGCCTGAAGGCGCACGGTCTCACCGATGCCCAGATCAAGTTCGAGCTGTTCGCCTCGGGCCAGCCGGGGCGCGCGAAACAAAAGGCCGTCAGCCGCACCGCCGACACCGGCGATGCCTGCGAGGCGACGGTCACGCTGGACGGCGCGACCCGAACCTTCCGGATGCCCAAGACCGGCGAAAGCCTGCTGGACGCGGCATTGGCGAACAAGCTGGACGCACCCTATGCCTGCAAGGCGGGGGTCTGTTCGACCTGCCGCGCCAAGGTGCTGGAAGGCGACGTCGAGATGCACACCAATCACGCGCTGGAGGATTACGAGGTCAACCAGGGCTATGTGCTGACCTGCCAGTGCTACCCGCTGAGCGACCGCGTGGTCGTCAGCTACGATCAATGAGGGCCCCGTCATGACCGACATGAGCATCGAGGACTATCTCGCCCACGGCGGCAAGCTGACCTCGCCGGGCAATGTGCCGGCGCGCTATCGCGGCGAGTTGCTGCGGTTGATGGCCAGTTTCGTGGACAGCGAACTGGCGGCCTCGGCCGGGTTCGCGGCCGCGATCAATGACGCCCCCGGCATCAAGAGCCGTATTGCCGCCGCGCGCATCACGCTGGAAAAGGCCGACCACGCCGAACGGGTGCTGGCGGTGATGGCCGATTTCGGCGTCGATTCGGACCGCTACGAGGGGGTGCACCCCTGGGCTGCGCGTCTGCCGCGCGACACCGACATCGGCGCCAGCCGGCAAGAAGGCGACATGCGGCTTTCGGTGTTCCGCTACCCGCTGACCGGCTGGGTCGATGCGGTGGTGATGAACGTGTTGCAGGGCCAGGCCGCAAGGCTGCAACTGGCCGAAATGGCGCAGGTCTCGTATCAGCCGCTGGCCGAGGTGTTCCGCGCCATCGCCCCGGTCGAGGGGCGCCATGCCGAACTGGGGATCGAGGGGCTGACGCAGATCGCCCGGACCGAGGCCGGGCGCGAAGCCGCGCGCAGTTCGATCGCCTATTGGCATCCGCGCGTGGCGGCGGGCTTTGGCGCCGCCAATTCCGCGCGCTACGAACGGCTGGCCCGCCTGGGGCTGCGCCACCGCACCAACGAGGCGATGCTGGCCGATTGGCA
>Ga0116152_10005167_pt1 | contig 10202 bp, 10 predicted proteins | sample AD_UKC119_MetaG_FD_89894 | JGI IMG/M metagenome (GOLD analysis project Ga0116152, IMG submission 89894) | Active sludge microbial communities of municipal wastewater-treating anaerobic digesters from Hong Kong - AD_UKC119_MetaG | ecosystem: Engineered > Bioreactor > Anaerobic > Digestate...
TGCCTCTATTTTAAGAAACAAAAAACCCGAGAAAATCCATTCGCAGGGCATATCTTATTTTTAATAATAAAAACAAAATATTTTTACTTACCGGCGGGATTAAGGAGGATACCCGCTTTCAAACTGCGAACGGAATTTCTTGGGTCTTAAAAATCCGCTCAATAATTTAACGAAACAACCAACTTTTTCTTGGTATTCCAGCATAGCAAACTATTTTATTTTGTCAAGAGCGCCAAAGAAAAACCGAGCTTCATCAGAAACTCGGTCTTAAATTTATTTGAGAGCAAAAAAATTTTACATCATCCCCATTCCCGGCATTCCTCCGCCCATCGGAGGCATTGGGGCTGCGCCTTTTTCTTCCGGCAAATCCGTCACGACCGCCTCGGTGGTCAAAAGCATCGCCGCCACCGAAACCGCATTCTCCAAAGCGGTTCTCGTCACTTTAACCGGATCAATAATTCCAGACTTAATCATATCCTCTTCAAATTTATCATCCTTGGCATTGTAGCCAAAATTAATTCCTTTGCTTTTCACCACTTCATCCAGAACCACTGCTGCTTCTCTTTTTCCCGCATTAATCACAATTTGTTTCAACGGCTCATTCAACGCTTTGAGCAAAGTGCTGTATCCGGCTTGATATTCGTGATCGCCGTCGATTTTTTTAGCCGCCAAATTAGCCACCGCTTTTGCCAAAGCTGTTCCGCCTCCGGCCACGATTCCTTCCGCTACCGCCGCGCGAGTTGCTGCCAAAGCATCGTCCATTTTGTGTTTCAAATAAGTTTGCTCAGTTTCCGTCACCGCTCCAACTTTAATCACTGCCACTCCGCCGGAAAGCTTCGCCATTCTTTTTCCCAATTTATTTTTATCAAACGCGCTTTCGGATTTTTCAATTTGATTTTTGATTTGAGAAATTCTTTCATCAATGCTTTTCTTTTTTCCTTTGCCGCCAATAATAGTTGTGTCCTCTTTGGTAGAAATAATTTTTTGCGCCTCCCCCAAATTATTAAGCTCGACTTTTTCCAAACTCATTCCGCGCTCTTCGCTAATCACTTGCGCTCCAGTCAAAACCGCAATGTCCTCCAACATATCTTTTTTGGAATCACCGAATTCCGGCGCCTTGATTGCCAAGACATTCAACACTCCGCGCAATTTATTAACCACCAAGGTTGCCAACGCATCTCCACTCAAATCCTCAGCAATAATAACTAAGTCTTTGGTTCCAGATTTAGTTAATTTTTCCAAGATAGGAAGAATCTGATTGATAGAGGAAATTTTTTGATCAGTTATTAAAATTGGAACTTCCTTTAGTTCTGCAGTTTGATTTTCTACATTAGTAATCATATAAGGAGAAATAAATCCCTTAGAGAAATTCATTCCTTCGACAACCTCTTTAGATAAACCAAAAGTTTGAGATTCTTCTACGGTAATCACACCATCCTTGCCAACTTCCTCCATTACATCCGCAATCATCTTTCCCATCTCCTCACTCTCAGCAGAGATAGTTGCCACTTGTGCGATCTCTTCTCGAGAAGAAATTTTCTTAGATTTCTTTTTTAAGATATTTATAACGTCACTCTTCGCATCTTCCATTCCCTTACGAATCCCCACCGGATTGATTCCGGTCTCCACATATTTCAAGCCTTCATTCACCAAAGCCTGCGCAATCACCGTCGAAGTGGTTGTTCCGTCTCCGGCCGCATCATTGGTTTTGTCCGCCACTTCTTTAATCAAAGAAGCCCCAACATTTTCAAATTTATCCTCTAATTCAATTTCCTTGGCAATGCTCACTCCATCATTGGTAATCACCGGCGAACCATAACCCTTGTCTAAAATCACATTGCGCCCCTTCGGACCCAAAGTTCCCTTCACCGCATCCGCCACCTGATCAATTCCCTTCTTAATTTTCTTCCTCGCATCCGCATCATATTTTATTTGTTTGCTCATAATTATTCGTGAAACATATAACATAAATCATGAAACAATTTTAATTCCAATATTTTATATTATATATTTCTCTATTATGTGTTTTATACTGCACATCAAATACCTCATGACTCATGTTCTATGATACATGATCCATGATATTGGCACTCTCCTCCTCCAACTGCTAATTCATCTTATAAAATTTTTAATTTTTAGTCAATACAAAAAAGGCTTTCCATTTTAAAAAATGAAAAGCCCCTGCAAAAAATTTCGATGACGCTTCAAGGTTTTACCAATAAAGCAGAACCACCATAACCATAATGCCAAGCCCAAAACCTAGAATAAAAACGGGTAATTTGACAATATGACTCCAACCGAAAAACTTTCTTAAAGTCTCAGTAGAATACTCAATTTTATGCGGAATAATTTTTTCGCCCTCCCTTAAATCAGATTTATTGTTTATCTGCCGGATGCCAAATTCTATTTCCGGACCTACCTCTCCTTGCATATCATTAGAGAATAAGTTTGCCTGATAAATAATTCTGCCATCAGACTCAACGTGATAAGTCTTTTTCTCGCCCAGGAAACCAGCCATCTCCACCCCGTTATTATCAATAAAAGATGCGTCATCTCCTGGCGTAAATATTAAACTTCCAAAATGATTCCTAAACAATCTTGCCACGAAATTACCCTTATTATTTTTAATAGCACCGCGTCTTCCCAGCACAAACCCCTCTTTCATTTCAATTGCCCAATCCATCTCGTCCTCCACAAGAAAAGATATCTTTAAAGGTATCTTTAAAGATACACTAATTAAAATTACGAATATTTTTTAATCAGCCTTATTGCCCAAAAAATACTTAGCAAATTGTAATCAAATAATATACCGAAAGCAAACAACCTGCTAAAAAAACAGAAGCTCCTAAAAGAGTGATCCCACAGACAGCTAAACCTAATAGGCAAATAATTTTTTCCAGCATAGCACACCTCCATTGCTATATTTTTTATTTTTCTAAATTTTAAAACGAACTGTTTCAGTTAAAATCAGTCTATTGGATTTTTTATTTTTAGTCAACAAAAAACTAACCAGAATTTATTATCCCCCTCTCCCTCTGGGAGAGGGCTAGGGTGAGGGTGAATTTTCAAAACCTACTCAACTAATTAACTAATTACCTAATCAACTAAACCTTAACTTTTAATTTTGCATTTTTAACTTTTAACTTATTTACCCTCCAACCTTAAACTCCACCACATCCCCATCTTCAATAATATGATCCTTGCCCACTTGTTTAACTTTTCCAGCTTCCTTAGCTTTACTCATTGAGCCATGATTCAGAAGTTCATCCCAAGCAATCACATCCGCACAAATAAATTTATTTTTAAAATCATTATGAATCGCCGTTCCGGCTTCCGGCGCCGTTGAATCTTTTTTGATTGTCCAAGCTCGAGTTTCTTTTTCTCCGGTTGTCAGAAATGTAATCAAACCCAAAAGCTCGTAGGATTTTTTAATAAGCTCATCCAAATTGGTTTTCAAATCCAATTCTTTCATTTCCTCCGCCGTCATCTGCTCTAATTCTTCTTCTATTTTTATATCCACTTTCACGTGTTTTTTTTCTTCAAGTTTCGGATCCAAAACTTCATCAAAATCTGAAACATTATACACATACAAAAACGGTTTCATCGTCAGCAATGACAATTCTTTAACAGCAATTCTGGTTGTGTCATCATTCATATCCAGTTCAGTTTCATTGGCCAATTTTCCTGACTCTAAAGTGGCTTTTATTTTTTCCACCACTTTCAATTTAGCCATTGCCTCCTTATCGCCTCGCTTGGCATCCTTGGAAAGTTTTTCAATTCTTTTATTTATAGCTTCAAAATCCGCCAAAGCCAACTCGGTTTCAATTACTTCAATATCCCCCAATGGATTAATTTCATTATGTACGTGAGTGATTGTATCGTTTTTGAAAACTCGCACCACTTGCAAAATCGCATCCACCTCACGAATGTTGGCTAAGAATTTATTTCCCAATCCCTCGCCTTCCGAAGCGCCCTTCACCAATCCGGCAATATCCACAAACTCAACTATAGCCGGCACAATTTTTTGCGTCTTGGACATTTCTGATAATTTATCCAACCGCTCGTCCGGCACTTCCACCACGCCCACATTCGGCTCAATCGTACAAAACGGATAATTATTAATATCCACCGCTTTTTTAGTTAAGGCTTTAAACAAAGTTGACTTTCCCACATTAGGAAGCCCCACGATTCCAATTTTCATATTAGTTTAGCTATTAGTTTTTAGCAATTAGTGAATTAGATTTATAAATTTAGAATTTTCATTTTTATTGCTATATTCACCCGATTCTGTCATCCTCGGGCAAGTGTCTGTAATCAGACACGCAGACCCGGGGATCTCATAAATTATTGCACAAATCCGCAAAATAAAACTCTGTACTTTTTTTCAATAGTATGCTAGCATATAAAATTAAGCAAGGATAGTTCTATAAATACTCCAAAAGAAAATTTATGAAACATTAAACAATCATAGCAACCTTAACTAAGAAGTAATTGTTTAAGACAAACTACATACAAATGCATGTACTTTCATTCTTCTACCAAGGAGGTAAAAAGTTATGGCTATTACAAATCGATGCGGTTGTTGCGGCACAGCCCAGTTGGAAGAGCAGGTTTCAAAAAAAATTAAATTCTTCCTTAACTACAAGAAAGGCAGCAATATATATTGCGAGTCTTGCTACAAAAAGAATGTGTCTTTTTTTAATAGAATAAAAAACTTCGCATATCGTTTCAGTATTCGCATCAAAATGAGCATGTGCCATTTCAGAAATAAGTTTGTTTTTAGGAAATCGTAAACACATCAGAAAATAGCCAACGGTGCTAGACAAAACTGCGCTCGGAACGAAATCATTCGTTCCGGGCATTTTTTTATTTTCTAAATTTCAAAAACATCTCTCGTATTTTTTGCGATTATCTTTTTCGCTTCATCTAAATCCATTTCTTTTAACTCTGCAATTTTTTCCAAAACATATTTCACATTCATTGGCTCATTTCTCTCATCTCTCGCTAGCGGTTTAGGAGTAAGATATGGACAATCAGTTTCTACCAAGATATCTTCTATCGGTGTGTCTTTAATAACTTTATCATAACTCACAGAATAAGTAATCACACCATTGAAACTCAACTTAAATCCCAACTCTCGAAACTCTCTGGCTGTTTTATAACTTCCCACAAAACTGTGAATTATTCCTTTTTTATTCACAGGATGTTCTTTTAAAATTTCCAGCAAATCTTTATAAGCATCCGCTCGGGCGTGATCAAATTCCTTTTTTGATTTTACGCCCCAACAGTGAATCTCGATTGGTTTATCAACTTCATTAGCCAATCTTATAAACTCAATAAAAATTTCTTTCTGCTTCTGAATAATTTTTTCTTTTTCCAATTCCGTAGCATCATCATTAAAATGATGATAATCCAAACCCACCTCGCCAATCGCCACCACTTTTTCATCTTTCGCCAAATCTAAATATTTTTGATAATCAAATTTTTCTCGATAATCAATATTTTCATTATCAATCTCATTTATATTTTTTCCATCATCCGCCCAAACATGAATCGGATGCAAACCCACAATCGCACAAACTCCCTCTTCATATCGCTTAGCATATTCCACCGCCCGCCGACTGGTTTTAAATTCTGAACCAACATTAACCACCCAGACATCATTGTCCAAACATTTTTTTATCACCTCATCCCCGTCATCCTTAAACGCATTAAAATTCACATGCGCATGAGAATCGATGATTAAATTGTTATATTGTTGAATTGCCATTTTAAAAAAACTACTCACCCATTTTTTCAATAAATCCTTGATTAATTTCCGAAAAATAATTAATTATAAAATCAGCTTCTTGAAGATCTTTCTTTGTATGAGTGGTGGTAATAGCTACGCAAAAACATCCCGCTGATTTCGCAGATTTAACTCCAGCTGATGAATCTTCTATAACAACACATTCTTTTGAATCGACATTAAGCAGTTCCGCTGTCTTTAGATACGGTTCAGGATCCGGTTTTCCATTTTTCACATCACTGGCAGATATTATCAATTCAAAATATTTATCCACGCCAAATTCTTTTGTAATTAAATCAATCTCTGAACGCGAAGAACTAGATGTTAAAGCTAACGTATATATTTTAGATAATTTCTTAATTAATTCCAAAACTCCGTCAAATGATTTTTTATATTTTGGAAAAAGTTTAGGATACATTTCCCATTTTTCTTTCAATAAAGCATCTACATCAAAAGCAACTCCGAACTTTTCTTCAATTTCTTTATAACCCCTCCTGTCAGTTTTCCCGGCGCAACATTCTAAATAATCTTGATGAGATAATTTAACATCATACTTTTCAACAGTTTTTACAAAAGCCATTTCATGAATGTTTTCATCATTAACGATCACTCCGTTCATATCAAAAATTATTGCCTTGATCATATATTTTGTTTATTTTTACAAATTAATGCGTCCAAACAAAATCACTTTCTCTTTTTCTTTCAAAGATTTTCTTATTTTTTTAGATGTTTCGGGCATAAATACAGATATCTTTTGACCTATCAAATCCAATCCTTCAACTAATCCAACCATATCAAAATAAAACTTTTCAGGATCTTTTTTAATTGACTCCCATGGTTTTTTGTCTTCAATATCTTTGTTAAGACTAAAAACTTCAAAATTAATTCTAGATATGATTTCATTGAAATTAAATTTTGAAAAATCCTCTATATCATTCTTCTGAAATCCACATGGATTTTTATATTCTTTCAATTCTATCTCTTTATCTATTTTTTGATATAAAGTGATTACCCGGCTGGTTAAATTTCCCAAACCGTTAGCCAAGTCTGCATTGTATTTACTGATCATTCTTTCCATTGTCAGATCCAAATCATCGCCGAATTTTCCTCCGCTCATCAAAAGATAGCGCATCGCTTCCGCGCCGAATTTTTCAAGCATTTCGTCAATTCCGATTACGTTTCCCAAAGTCTTGCTCATCTTTTTTCCACCAGAGAGAATATGTCCGTGAACAAAAAAACTTTGCGGCAAATCAATTCCCAAATTAAGAAGCAATGCCGGCCAAATTGTGGCGTGCACCCGCAAAATATCTTTTCCAATCATCTGCACTTCCGCCGGCCACATTGCCGGAATATTTTTTACATCACCATCCCATCCTAATCCGGTCAGATAATTTAAAAAAGCATCGATCCAAACATAAGTCGTGTGTTCAGAATCGAAAGGCAACGGAATTCCCCAGCTTAAATTTTTTCTGGAAATGGAAATATCTTCCAATTCTTGATTTTCCAAAAAAGAAAGCACTTCCTTTTTATATTGTTCCGGCCTGATTTTAAATTCATCACTCTTGATTTTTTCAATCAAAATTTTCTGCCACTTGTTCATTTTCATCAAGTAACATTCTTCCTCCATCTCTTCCGGAACAGCATTGTGATCAGGACATTTGCCGTCAACCAATTCATTTTCGCTTTTAAATTGCTCGCATCCAACGCAATAAAGCCCTTTATATGTCCCCTTATAAATCGCGCCGTTATCATAAAGCGTCTGCAAAACTTTTTGAACCGCTTGCTTGTGATTCTCCGAAGTAGTCCTAATAAAAGCATCATTGCTGATATTTAATTTTTTCTTTCCCCACAAATCCTGAAAAATTTTTACAATGCCGTCCACAAACTTCTGCGGCTCCATATTATTTTCTTTGGCTTTCTTTTCAATTTTAGCGCCGTGCTCATCCGTCCCAGTCAAAAAGAAAACATTTTTTTCTCCCAGATTTTTCCTATTCCAGCGAGCCAAAATATCGCACGCTACCGTAGTATAAGCATGTCCGATATGCGGCGGCGCGTTGGTATAATAAATAGGCGTAGTTATATAAAATTTCTTTTTCATAAAAGTTGTTTTCTTTCAATTTACGTAATTAATTACGTAATTCGAATTTATTATTCTTTATATCTACCAGCTTAACTAATTTTATTCCTTACGACAAGTTTTTTGCCTACCAAAAAATCCCGCCTAACGGGATTTATCTGTCGGAGCATTGGGAACAAGAACCCAAACTATCTACTTAGTAATTCGTCGGAGCACTGGGACTCGAACCCAGACTATACGGTCCCAAACCGCACGTGCTAGCCATTAACACCATGCTCCGAAATCTAACTTTTCAAACTATAAATCATATTATACCCAAGTTTTTATTTAGTCAATTGCTATTTTTGGCTTTTTTCAAACTATTGACTTTTTTGTTAAAATATGCTAGTATTTGAAGATGTGAAATATCATCAAATAGTACCTCTTATCAACCATATTTCTGGGAGACCATCATGAAAAAGACTGCAATCTTTATCCTTTCCGTAATCATCTTAGCTTTAGGAATTTATAATTTTCCAAAAGGACCAAATCCGATTTTTTCTTGGAGTAAAATTGATGTGCCTGAAGCAATAAGAAGAATTTATTTTCACAGTCAAGGTTTTGTATGGAAAGACGGAGCATATCGAGACGCTAAAGGCAACATTGCTTATGAGCTAAAAAACGAGAATGAAATAAAGTTATATCCCAACAGAGAACCTACATCTTGGGATGAAGCTAACATGAGATACAGCTCTCAACAAACATGGATCAAGTGGGGAAAGCTAGGACCAATGGAAGGCAAGGAACCACACGAACATCCCCAAAACCATGATGCGTCCAGTTATAAAGAATAACCGAAGCAATGGCCGGGAGATCAATAATGATCTTCCGGCTTTTTAATTTTGCAATAATATTTTTATTTTTCAATCTCCTCAATAATCTCTGGAAAAGTTTCCTGCATAAAATGCCCCTTATCTTTAAAAATATGCAAATTTATTTCTGGTAAATCTTTTTTATAAATCTGCGCCTCACTAGCCGGCACAGCTGGATCATCTTCGCTTTGGAAAAGTTGAATGTCATCACATTGTTTGGAAATATTATCCAAAGATTTTTCTATCTTAAAACTACCCACTCCCAAAGTATTATTATGCGGAGGAGCTACTAAGATAAGTTTTTTAATTTTCTTAGGATAAGTATTTTCAGATAAATATTTAGCCAGAAATATTCCACCTAATGAATGACCAATCATAATCACATCGTCATTTATAAACGGCAACATTTTTTCAAACCAAATTTTCCACTCCTCATAAACTGCATTATTTTTATTAGGCATTTGAGGTATGAAAAATTGAAACTTATCTTCTGATTTATTTACCGCATCTTCAATCCATCTTTTTCTTGGCTCAAGTCGATCGAGAGAGCATTCTTTTTCTTTTAAATATTTCAGATATTCATCATAAGAATCAAATGAATCTCCGCCGTGAATAAAAATAATTTGCTTTTTCATATTTATAAATTTAAACAATCTTTTTAATAAAACTCCTATCGTCACTATTTAAAATTTCCATTAATACGCTTGCTAACTTATCACTATCATGACGAATAAAAGATCGCGTGTCGGCAATTTTGTCTTTTTTATTTTTAATAATTTTGGTCCGATTCAGAACATCCGCCCGCACAATTTTATAATCCCGCTTTATTTTTTTATCTTCGGAAATTTTTACAATCGAATTTTTTCCTTCGCGCTTTTCATATTTTTTCTCCAATTCTTGAGCCGGCTTATTAAAAGGAAAAATCACATAATCAATTCTCTTTCCGCCCAAAAAATCATCCATCTCATCCACATATTTATCTACATTAAATCCAGTTGTCTGTCCTTTTTTATTGGTCAAATTACAATTATAAACTACTTTGGCTCTGGATTTTAAAATCGCCTCACTGATTCCGGAAACCAATAAATTTGGAATTATCGAACCATAGTGATCACCGGGACCAATCACTATCATATCCGCTTTTTTTATTGCCTCAAGCGCATCTAGGTTAGCTTTTGCTTTTGGCTTTAGATAAACTTTTTTTATGCCCTTATTCCGAACTTCACTGTTGTGATCCAATTGATTTTCCCCGACCAAAATTTGATTATCATTCAACTGAATACACAAATTCATATCATCTTCTGAAACTGGAATTACTTTTCCTTTAACACCCAAAATAATCGTCGCCTCTTCTACTCCATCCGAAAAACCACCTTTAATTTTTTCCAAAGCTGACAAAAGTAAATTCCCAAAATTGTGACCTTCCAAACCGCCGTTTTCAAAACGATAATTCATCAATTCTCGAAGTGTGTCGGATGAGTTAGAA
>Ga0116152_10005168_pt1 | contig 10201 bp, 11 predicted proteins | sample AD_UKC119_MetaG_FD_89894 | JGI IMG/M metagenome (GOLD analysis project Ga0116152, IMG submission 89894) | Active sludge microbial communities of municipal wastewater-treating anaerobic digesters from Hong Kong - AD_UKC119_MetaG | ecosystem: Engineered > Bioreactor > Anaerobic > Digestate...
AGAATCACCCGAAAAGAAATGTACTCATAAAATCTATCGGTGTGAACGAATATATTGAGGCCGATACATATTCTGTTTGCATTACGCAAGGAGATGTGATTATGTTATGTTCAGATGGTCTATATGGTTATGTTGAGGATGAGTCTATTCGGTTGGTTTTGCGAAAACACCGCGATTTGGAAAAATGTGCGCATTCGCTTTTGGACTTAGCAAACGGTGCCGGTGGCGGAGATAATATTTCGATGATTTTGGTGCATTGCGATTCGTAAAGAAGAGGTTGAGTTATGAGCTTTTTTGGTAAATTAGAGGGCATGATTTTCAGCGGACGTTATCGTATCATCCGTCTTATCGGACGAGGTGGAACAGCGAACGTTTATTTGGCGACAGATTTATCATCTGGAATGAACGTAGCAATAAAGGTTTTGGATCCTCAATTGGCATCCAGCGTTGAATTTGTAAAGCGTTTTGATACCGAAGCAAAAGCGGCGGCATCACTCAATCATCCGAATATTGTTCGTGTTTTTGGTGTGGGCACCGAGGGCAAGTTCCGTTATATGGTTCAGGAATATGTTGACGGTATCACCGTAAAAGACCTGATTACACAAAATGGTCATTTGGATTGGCGTGTTGCTGTTCCGATTGCCATGCAGGTCGGAATGGCGCTTTCTTATGCACATGCTAATGGTATCGTTCATAAAGATATCAAGCCACACAATATTCTCATTACACGTGACCGCATTGCTAAAGTAACTGATTTTGGTATTGCAAGAGCATCAATGGGTAATACGATTACCGTTACTGCTGGCGGCACATTGGGAACCGTTCAATACTTTTCGCCGGAGCAGGCACGAGGTGCTTTAGTCGGACCATTGACCGATGTGTATTCACTCGGTGTCACACTTTTCGAAATGATTACCGGACGTGTTCCATTTGATGGTGAGAATTCGGTTGCCATTGCTGTAAAGCATTTGCAAGAACCACCGCCGATGGCTTCGAGCTTCGTGCCCGGTGTCCCTGCCGGATTGGATGCAATTATCCAAAAAGCAATGCAAAAATCTACTGAATATCGTTATTCTTCTGCTCGTGCTATGGTGGAAGAACTAGATGCCCTAATGGTTGATCCAAATGGTGCGTATGGCGTCATTTTGCAAACGGGTAGTGATGAATCCACTACTGGTCAGCAACCGTCTATACGACAGGAACCGAATTACGGCAAACTCAAAGATATTGAACAATCCATAGGTAAACGGCGTCGCTCCCGTATCAAAGACAATGCTTTGGTCATTGGTATCGTTGTCGTTATTCTCGGAATATTGATTGGTGTGACATATTTGTTGATGGATACGCTTATCAATAAAATTAATATTGAAACGTCCGATACTTTTATGGTTGAAAATTATGTTGGTATGACGATTGATGAAGTGCAATCGAAACTAAAGGAGCATGATTTTACTTCGTACAAGATTGATTACGAAGTACGAACGGATTATGCACCGAATGTTGTTGTGGATCAGAGTATTGCCGCGGGCATGGAAATCAAGCCCAATAGCGGTGGTCCTGTATTAACGCTTACGGTAAGCCAATCCCTAGATTCGTCAATTCTTGAAGATTACGCTGGTCAAAGCTACTCTGACGCATATGCTGCATTAAATGCCCTTGGATATCAACATGTCACCATACGTCCGGAAACCAATGACGACGTCGACGAGGGCATCGTTCTCCGGACGGAACCTCCTGCGGGTTCGAGTGTAATACCGGCTGATGATGCCATTGTTATCATATACAGTCAACAAAACAGTGAATATAAAGTGCCTGAAATCATCAATATGAGCCTTGAACAAGCTCGAGTAATGATTGATGAGGCAAACCTTGTGTTAGGACAAATTGAAGTCAGCCCGACTGCGGAAGGACTTCCGGAATCGCAACTCTTTGTTCTGTTGACGGATCCGCTACCAGGAACGGTTGTGCCGCGTAAATCGGCCATCAAGCTCTATGTCGGAAATGCGGAAGATGTCATTCGAGGCGGCACGCCTACACCGACTCCTGAGGAGTCAACAGAATTCTTTGTTGATATCATTACCATGGGCAATGGTTATGTTGAGGGTGGAGGCTTATATAAAGCGAATGCTGTAGTAACTATTCGCGCAGTTCCGAATATCGGATATCATTTCGTGTCGTGGGTAGATGCCGAGAATCACTTAATCAGTAACAGCGCGGAATATTCATTTGTTATGCCGGAAGGTGGCGTCACTATTTATGCTCGATTTGATGCAAATGTAGCTACAGCAACACCAACTCCGACATCGACACCAACACCAACACCGACTATCGTACCGATTACGGATCCGGCAACCACTGATCCACCTCAGCCATAATTAAGGAGAAATCATGTCGTTGGATAAGGAAATCAATACATCCACAGTGGAGAAGAAACACGGACTTATAGTCAAAGGTGTTGGCGGAGCGTACACCATTTTAATTGCCCCTGAGGTTATGGTGCAGGCAAAACCTCGCGGTGTTTTTCGAAAACGTCATATTACACCGACCATTGGTGATTATTGCGATATCGTTGATTCTGGCGATCCGGATATTCCATACTCCATCGTCGAGATCAATAAAAGAAAAAATGTGCTCATTCGACCGACAGTAGCAAATTTAGATGTTTTAGTCATTATCCTTTCCGTAAAAGATCCGGAACCCGACTTCACACTACTCGACAAGCTTTTGATTGTTTGCGCAAATAAGAATATCCGACCGGTCATTTGGCTAAATAAAATCGACCTAGATGCGGATAATGCCATACGAATCGAAGAAGAGTATAGCAAAGGCGGTTTTGAAATCATTAAGACATCACATCATGAATCTATTCCTGAAGGTACTCTTCATGAAATATTCAGTGGTCATATGGTGGCTTTTGCGGGACAGTCTGGTGTCGGAAAATCGACACTTTGTAATGCAATTACCGGAGAACGTGATAATATGGAGGTCGGAAAAATCAGTGAACGCCTGCATCGTGGTAAGCATACGACCCGTCATGCCGAAATATTTTCTTTTCAGGACGGCTTTTTGATTGATACTCCCGGCTTTTCTTCGTTGGATTTAGCCGATATCGGATTGAACGAAGATGATGTCATTTATGGGTATCCGGAATTGCTTCACATGAATGAGCCTTGTCGTTTCTCAGATTGCCACCACATGGGGGAGCTCGGTTGCGCTATTGAGCATGTCGATATATCGGAAAGACGACTCGCGCGTTATCGTGATTTCATGACCATTTTGATAGAAAAATCGAAGCATTACAGTAAGTGAACAGACGGAAGGAAATCATTATCATGCACCCAATCAACATTGCACCATCCATACTTTCTGCAAATTTTGCACATTTGATGGATGATATTCATCGAATCGAAAACAATGCCACCATGCTTCATATCGATGTTATGGATGGACATTATGTTCCAAACATCACGATGGGTGTTCCTGTGATTCAATCAATTCGCAAAGAAACCAATATGATTTTCGACGTCCATCTTATGATTGAGTCACCCGAAAAGCTTGTCGACATTTTTGCTGATGCGGGATCGGATATCATAACCTTTCATATTGAAACCTCTGATGATCCAGATAAGCTAATCGAACATATTCATCAATTGGGCAAACGTGCAGGTATATCCATACACCCGGATACCCCAATTGAGAAGGTTTTTCCTTATCTTGCAAAAATAGATCTGATACTTATTATGGCTGTTCGTCCCGGATTTGGAGGCCAAAAATTCTTGCCTCAATCTTTGACGCGAGTAGAGATCGTTCGCAAAAAGCTGGATGATATTAATTCGAAAGCGATTCTTTCTGTCGATGGTGGCGTTACAACGATAACGGCTCCGCAAATCATTTGTTCAGGTGCAGATGTTCTCGTTGCGGGTAGTGCAGTCTTTGGAAAAGAAAATCCGGAAAAAGCACTTGAGGAATTGCGTACATGTGTTATGTAATTATTACCGGTGGCCCGAATGTCAGCCTTGCACCCTTGCACGATTATCTCATCAATGCGCAAAAAATCATTGCAGCGGATAGCGGTGCAGATCGACTTCGTGAAATCGCATTTCTGCCACATGAGGTGGTCGGCGATTTCGATTCGGCAGCTGATGCCACAAAGGCATGGATACAAGACGAGAAAATCCCCATAAGGCAATTTCCCGTAGAAAAGGATATGACAGACACTGAACTGGCGCTATCCGATGTGCCATTTAGCGAGTCAATCCTTTTGGTTTGTTCACTTACAGGACGTATTGATCATGTCATGAGTAATCTCATGATTGCCGCCAAACTTGCACGCGATGGTAAACAAATTAAAGTGACGGACGGAGACACATGGATATATCCACGTTCGGGCAAAGGGTCGTGGCGTTTTGTGGATTCTCCTTTTTGGCACGATGATGGAAGAGAACCCGTATTTTCCATTATTCCCGTATTTGGCGATGCAACGGGTGTGACAACGATTGGCATGAAATATCCTTTACATCATCATACACTTACAATCGGCAGTTCTTTTCCGATAAGCAACGAGCTTGGTGATGGAAATGCTCATGGCTTCGATTATGAGAGCGGAACTATGCTCTTTATTGTATCGAAATGTATTTGAATTAATTCCTTGTTTGACAGAATGATATAAAGAAACCCGGTCAATGCATTACTGACCGGGTTTCTTTGTGTTTGTATTTATTGTGATTGACTTATTTCTTCAATCCGAGCTCTTTTGCAATCGCTTCAAATGCAGGCTTTGATCCAAGAATTGTTTGTTCAGATACACAGAATGCAAGTCTTGCATAACCTTCACGTTTAAATGCCGAGCCAGGTACGATGAGCACGTTGTATTTCGCACAAACATCGGCGAAATCGCTGTCCTTGATTGGCGACTTCATGAAAATATACAGTGCACCTTGTGGTTTTGTACATTCGAAACCGGCACCAACGATGATATCGTACAGAAGATTTCTTCGGTGCTCGTAGTTCGGAACGTCGACCTTCGCATCAATCGCGAGACAAATAACCTTTTGCATCAATGCCGGAGCATTAACGCTACCGAGAATACGATTGCAAAGTGTCAACGCGGCAGTGAGCTTGTCATAGTCAGCGTGCTTCGGACTGACAGCGGTATAACCGATTCTCTCGCCTGGCAAAGAAAGCGATTTACTCCAAGAGAAGCAAACGATGACATTGTCGAAGCAAGCGAGGGAAGACGGAACGGTCATATTATCATAAGCCAAATCAATGTAGGGCTCATCCGAGATCACGTGAATAACATGATCCTGACGAAGTAGCATTTCATTCAAAGCAATCAAAACTTCCTTTGGGTAGATCGCGCCACTTGGATTGTTTGGCGAGTTCACTACAATCGCCTTGGTTCTTGGTGTTATTGCTTTTTCAATGTCTTCGATAATCGGCAGGAAAGTATCCGGATCTGTATTAACAATAACAATTTTGCCGAATACATTGTCGATGTAGTTCATGTATTCCAAGAAGAATGGTGCGAGAAGAATGATTTCGTCGTCTGGGTCAAGAATGGCACGAAGGACATTATTCATTGCACTGCCTGCACCTACCGTCATACAAATTGCGTCTGGAGATATTTCAAGACCACTATCTTTGGAGAGCTTGCCAGCAACCGCCGCGCGCGTTTCAGGATAGCCGTTATTACCCATGTAACCATGCATGCCGGGCTCGTCAGAGTTTGCGAGGTTTCGAATAGCATCCTTTACCTCAATCGGAGGCTCCAAATCCGGATTACCGATAGAAAAGTCAAATACATTATCATCACCATATATTGCTTTAAGACGGCGGCCTTCATCGAACATTTTTCGAATCAAAGAACCACCCTGTAATTTCTGTTCAATTCGATTTGAAATCATGGAAAATCACTCCTTTTCGTTAATTATTATGCTATTATAACACGAGGCAAAGAAAACGAAATGTTTTTTACACGGAGTGCTTGACATTCCCCAAAATGATGTGTAAGATACACACGTTATAGCAAGTAGGAGTTTCCGCTCCTCACCTTAAGCATTTAGCGAAGAGGTTCACATGATGAATGTTTCCGGTGGTTATCGGGACATGTGGTGGAGCGGATGTAAAGACGCTCCGTTTTTATTTTTAAGGAGGTGCATTCATATCGCAAGACAATCAAATGGGCAACCGATTAATGAGGAAATCCGTTTTAAAGAAGTTCGATTAATTGAATCGAATGGTGAAATGGTTGGCATTGTTCCCATTGAAGAAGCTCGCAAACGCGCATTGAATCAAGATTTGGATCTTGTCCTTATTGCAAATAATCCGGAAAACCCGGTTTGCAAGATTATGGATTATGGTAAATATCTTTTTGAACAAGCGAAGCGCGAGAAGGAAGCCAAGAAGAATCAGAAAGTGGTTGAGACCAAGGAAGTCGGCTTGAAGCTTACGACTGAGGATCATGATTTGAATGTCAAAACGAAGAATGCATGCCGTTTCTTAAGCGACGGCGATCGCGTGAAGGTCCTTGTGAAGTTCCGCGGACGTGAAATGGCTTATCAGAATAAAGGTTTTGCCGTAATGGAGAAATTCGCACAGGCTTGTGCGGAATTCGGACAGATTGATAAACCACCGAAAATCGAAGGGCGCAACATGGTAATGTATTTAGCCCCGAAAAAGAACTGATTTGAACAAGGAGGAATAAGCAAATGCCTAAGCAGAAGACACACAGCTCATCGAAGAAGAGATTTAAGGTAACAGGTACCGGTAAGGTATTGTACTCCCAGGCTTTTCGTCGCCACATTTTGAGCAAGAGACCTACAAAGAGAATGAGACACTTACGCCACGCTGGTGTATGTTCGGCCGTGAATGCACGTGTTATCAAGAAGATGATTCCTTACAAATAATGTGAATTGACGAATTTGGTGCGAACATGAATGAATATGTTTGGCACGAAAAATAGCAGGAGGTAAACCATGTCAAGAGTAAAAAAGGGTACGCGTACAAGAGCGCGTCATAATAAGATTTTGAAGGCTGCAAAGGGCTATTTCGGTCATAAGAGCAAGCTTTTCAAGGTGGCAAACCAACAGGTCATGAAGTCTGGAAACTATGCTTACCGTGACCGTAGAAACAAGAAGAGAGAATTCAGAAAGCTCTGGATTCAGAGAATCAATGCGGCAGCACGCATCAATGGTCTTTCTTATAGCCGTTTTATGAACGGACTCAAGAAGGCAGGCATTGTGCTTGATCGTAAAGTTCTTTCTGATATCGCTATTACTGATCCTAAGGGATTTACAGCTCTTTGCGAACAAGCGAAGGCTGCATTGTAATCGATAATCATCGTGAATGCGATAACAATAACAAGTAAAGAAAACCCTCGGTTTCGATATCTGCTTTCTTTGCATGACCGCAAGGTCGCAAAGAAAGATGGTGTCGTATTCTTGGAGGGTTTTCGCTTGTGTGAGGATGCATTTCTTTCCGGTTTGCATCCTCGCATGCTACTCTTTTCCGAGGATAAGAAAGATGATGTCTATTCTTTTCTCGAGAAAAACGCATTGGAATTGACTGAAGACACAGAGATTCTGGAATTATCAGAGACCTTGTTTGCTCGGATATGCTCGACCATTCATCCGCAAGGAATTGCTATGGTCGTTGATGAACCACAATATAGTGGGGCGTTTCCTTTTATTGGTGAAAAGAGCAGATACATCGTCCTTGAATCGCTTCGTGACCCGGGAAATATGGGTACAATTATTCGTATGGCGGACGCATTTGCATATCAGGCCGTCATCATGACTGCAGACTCAGTTGATCCGTATAATGAAAAGGTTTTACGATCATCGATGGGGTCGTGTTTTCATATTCCAATCATTATTCTCCCAACCATCGATGAAATAATTTTGCAATTTAAGTCGCTTGATGTACAATTGGTTGCATCACATTTGCACGGCACGTTGCTTCCTGATGTCCAATTTCACGGCGCTATGGCGCTTTTTATCGGGAATGAAGCACATGGATTAACAGAATCATGTTCGTCACAATGTGATATACTGGTAAAAATACCGATGAAGGGGAAGGCGGAGTCCCTGAATGCGGCTTCTGCCGCATCCATTCTCGGTTATCTTTTAGCAAGCGACTAATTCTTTAGGAGGACTATATGCAAGCATTAGTTCTGGGTGCATCAAGAGTCGGACTAAGCCTCATACATCGATTACTCGAAAAATCATGGGAAGTCAGTCTGGTTGATCCGGATGCCGAACTGTTTGTAAATAAGCATCACTTGGATATTCGAGCGACTGACGGAGTCATTATCGATCAGGATATTTTACGCGAAGGCAATATTGAAGAAATGGATGCTGTTTTTGCGGTTAGCGAGAGCGAAAATCAGAATTTGATGGCATCGCAAATTGCCTGTGACATATTCAATGTAAAACAAGTCATTACACGTGTATATCAATCGGATGATTATCATCTGTTTGACGATTACGGATTTGTATCCATTTCGTCTCCGGATCTTACGGTGGATGCCATCATAAATGCACTCGAAGACGATACTAGTAAAAATGATGAGGTCGGTAGTTGCCTCTCCAATGTTTTCGGACATGATATCGAATTTACATTGGTTGATCTTTCGAATGATTTTGTTGGTGCGAAAATTCGCGAAGTCGAAGACACTGACGGACGTCACATTTTTGCGATTGTTCGCCATGAACACTTTATTCTTTCTTTACCTACGACGAAGCTGGAGAAGGGAGATAAGCTTGTATTAGCGACGAAAAAATCCTAATAGAAGTGTGAAATATATGAAAATAGTTATGATCGGTGCGGGAAAAGTTGCATATTATCTTTACCGCGAATTAAAAGCCTCTCATGATGTAACGATTATTGAACAGGACGAAAAGACAGCCAAAGTCGTCGCAGATCGTCTTTCAACCTCAATCATTAACGGCGACGGTTCCACCTACGCGGTACTAAAAAACGAATGTAAAGGCGCGGATATGATTATTGCGCTTACCGGTAAGGATGAGACGAATTTGATTGCTTGCCAAATTGCCAAGAAGCATCTTGGGGTCAAATTTGCAGTGGCACGTGTAAATAATCCACGCAATCTCGAAGTGATGGGAAAATTTGGTGTGGATAAGCCATTTTCAGGAACGAAAATACTTGCTGAAATGATCGAACAAGAAGTCGATTATCAGGGCTTAAGCGTTGTACATACAATTGAGAATTCTGACCGCGTAATTATTGTTTTCAATCTGTCCGCGGAATCGAAAGCTTGTAACCAAACACTGGCTGAGTATGATTTCGTTCATGATTCGAAGGTCGTTGTTATTTCTACGGCGACCGGAGAAACGATAACTCCTCGAGGCGATACGGTAATGCATGCCGGAGAACGTCTGATGATGGTCTGCTCTCGTCGTAGTATCGAACAAATTTGGAAAGCGATGGTGTCCGTTTAATGCTGGTCAAACGTCGCAAAAGTCAGATGTTTTTCGCGTGGCTTATGGAAAAACCGGCCCGCATGATTTGCTTTAGCTTCTTGTTCATAGATATCATCGGTGTGTTACTTTTGGTTACGCCTTTTGTCACGAATTCGGGAAAAAGCATCGGTCTTTTTGATGCGCTCTTCACGACGGTTTCTGCAACCTGTGTAACCGGATTGGTCGTGCGTGATACTGCAACAACATTTAATACATTTGGACGATTCGTCATTATCATGTTGATTCAAGTCGGCGGACTCGGATTGGTTACGATTACTACATTCTTTTTAAGTATTATTCGTCGAAGAGTCGGGCTTCGAACACGTGTATTGGCGCAAGAATCATCAGGTAGCTTCAGCTTCACGGAGCTCCCTGATTTGCTTCGTTCTATTTTGTTAATTACCATTAGCTTCGAGCTTATCGGCTTTGTATCCTTTTCCACGCAGTTTGTCCCCGAATTTGGATGGAAAACAGGACTGGCTAAGTCTGGATTTTTAGCGATTTCATCCTTTTGCAATGCTGGATTTGATCTTATGGGTGATACAGCTTCGGGACCATTTTCTAGCTTGACTGCATATTCGGACAATCCGGTCGTCTTAATGACTACAATTTTCTTGGTTTGCTTCGGCGGCTTGGGTTTCATTGTGTGGCGCGATATGATTGACTTCGTTTATCACCGTATTCAATCTTTTATTCGAAGAGATAAAAGCGTAAAAAGC
>Ga0116152_10005170_pt1 | contig 10201 bp, 9 predicted proteins | sample AD_UKC119_MetaG_FD_89894 | JGI IMG/M metagenome (GOLD analysis project Ga0116152, IMG submission 89894) | Active sludge microbial communities of municipal wastewater-treating anaerobic digesters from Hong Kong - AD_UKC119_MetaG | ecosystem: Engineered > Bioreactor > Anaerobic > Digestate...
CATTAATCATCATGGTATTCATTATGGTCCCTGCCCTAGCACCACTAATTGGACAGACTATTTTGCTTTTCGCCGGATGGCAGGCTATTTTTTGGTTTATATTTTTCTTTGCTGTTGTGGGCGTCACCTGGATGCATTTTAGGCAACGTGAAACCCTGGCATATGAAAATGTAAGGTCATTTTCATTTAAACCAATACTCTATGGCATGATCGAAACAGTGAAACATCCTATTTCATTAGGGTATACATTTGCTTCAGGCACTATGTTTGGTGCCTTCGTTTCTTATTTAAGTTCAGCACAACAGATAATGCAGGTGCAATATAATCTTGGTGAATTGTTTCCGATATATTTTGGCATACTCGCTATAGCATATGGGGTTTCGTCTTATATTAATTCAAAACTGGTTGCCAGGTATACTGTGGAGCAAGTGTGTTTTTTCTTCCTCGTCCTGCAATCATCCCTTTCGCTGGCTTTTCTTATCTTGAGCAGTTTTTCCGGTGGAAATCTGACATTTGAGCTGTTTTATTTTTATCAGATGGCCAATTTCTTCTGCCTTGGATGTCTGTTTGGAAATTTCAGCAGCATGGCCCTGCAACCTTTTGGTCACATGGCTGGATTGGCCACGTCTGTCATCACATCAATTCAAACGTTACTGGCCGTTCTTGTGGGCGGAACAATAGCGCGGCTTTATAACGGCACAGTTCAGCCAATGATTGCCGGCTTCTTTTTGTGCGGTGCCGTAACCCTATTAATTTTCTTAAAATTAAGAAAACTTTCGTTAAAACAAAAATCCGAATAACTGAAATTTTTGATTAATATAAATTTTAGTGTTGCTATTTTCTTTCTTTGTTATTAAGAATCATTCTCATTATCATTATTAATAAGAAAGATGAGTTCATGATTACCCGAGAAAATGTATTTTCTAGACATTTAACGACAACCACATATCTGTTATCGACAGCCTGTTTTATGGCATTAAGCAATCCGGTTTACGCACAGGACGGTGCCGAAGTTAATCCAGACGAAGTGATTACAGTTACCGCATCACGCAGCCAAAAAAGCGCAAAAGCCATTCCCAGTACAATTACGCTCGTAAGTGAAAACGATCTGGAAAATCAGTTAACCATTTCCAATGATTTGTTTGCTGCGATTGGTAATCTGGTCCCCAGCCTGTCACCCAGTATTCAGAAACTCACCAGTTCCGGTGAAAGCTTTCGCGGTCGTAAACCTCTTTATTTGATTGATGGTGTACCACAAAGTAACCCGCTTCGTGATGGCTCACGCTCAAGCTATACGATTGACCCATATATGATCAGTCGTGTTGAAGTCATCCATGGCTCAAACGCCATTCAGGGACTTGGTGCCACTGGCGGTATCATTAATTATGTCACACGCGAGGCAAATGATGACGGCTCACTGGAACAAAGAGCCGGTTTTCAAATAACATCCGATGATGATTTTCATTCAAACGGCTTCGGATATAAGGGCTTTTATTCAGTCGGGCAGAAAGTTGACAAGTTTGATTTTTATTTTGCGGGATCCTATCATAAAAGAGGGATCAGCTATGATGGAAATGATAATATAGTCGGCATCTATTCGGTTCAGGGAGATTTGCAGGATTCAAAGCAATATGATTTATACGGTAAAGTCGGTTATGAAATAACTGAAACCGGCAAATTATCACTTATGGTGAACCGCTTTAATCTTAAAGCATCCGGTAATTATGTGACCGTAAACGGCAATAAAGCCCTTGGTATTCCAACTTCGGGAATGAAAGGGGTTGAACCCGGTACACCGCCAATTAACAGAGCGCTTACATCGTCTCTGACTTACGACGATAAAGATTTTGCAGGCGGTATTTTTTCTGCCAGCGTTTATTTCCAGGATTTCTCAGCCCTCTATGGCGGCAGTATTTCTGCAACATTTCAGGACCCAGCAATCCCGCCTTTTGGCACCCTTTATGAACAGTCCCGAAATACATCACAGAAGATCGGTGCAAGAACCACATATAACCTTCAGAATGTTGCAAATAGCGGCATCAATATGATTACCGGTGTTGACTGGTTAAATGATAAAACATATCAGGAGCTTTATATTACAAAACGCAACTGGGTGCCGGAAACAAAATTCAACAATATAGCCCCGTTTATCCAGCTCGATCGTGAAATTGTTTCTAACGTAACCCTCAGCGGCGGCGCCCGTCTTGAATATGCCAGGCTTTCAGCTGATGATTATGAAACATTGGCCGGCAACACCCGCAATGATCCAATTAACCCTTATCAGATTTTTACCGTTGAAGGAGGATCTCAATCTTTTACAGAACCGCTGTTTAATGTCGGTCTGGTTTTTGATGCAACGGATGAAATCACCTTCTTCAGTTCTTATTCTCAAGGGTTCACAATGCCTGACGTCGGCCGTGTTCTGCGCGCTGTAAGCACCCCAGGCGTCATGGTGGCAAATCTTCTCGATCTTGAGCCGGTCATTTCAGATAATCTTGAATTTGGAGTAAGTTATACAGATGAAATTTTTGACACAAAATTCAGCTACTTTATTTCAAAATCTGATCTGGGTTCACGCTTAAGCCCAAACAGTGACGGCATTTTCTCGGTCAACCGCGAAAAAACGCGCATCAAGGGTTTTGAAGTTGCTCTCAGTGCACAGGTCAATGATTATTTCAAAATTGGTGGGAATTATTCCAACATTGAAGGTCATTATGACAGTGACGGTGACAATGTGATTGATACAAGGCTGCCGTCGATTAATATCAGCCCGGATACAATAAATTTATATCTCCAGGCCGATCTTCAGAACGGCTTAACAGCAAGACTTCAATCCAGTCATTATCTGGACCGTGAATTTGATATTACAGATTCCAGCACGGCCGGTAATTTTGACGGATATACTCTGGTGGATTTTAACCTGACTTATCAAAGTGAGGTCGGTAAAATCAGTCTCGGCATCGAAAATCTGCTTGATGAATATTATATAACTTACAATTCACAGACCTATTCGTTTGCAACGGATAACCGTTATTTCAGCGGTGTAGGCAGAACATTTACATTGGGATATATGGTGGACTTCTAAAGGTCAATGCCATGAAGCAGAGGACCGCCCTTCCGCTCCTCACCTAAACGGTCCTCTGCTTTTTTATTATCAGCTTCATTGAGTGAAACATGAAACTCCTTAGAAAAATACATTTATACTTGGGCTTAATTCTTGGCATGGCATTCATGTTAACCGCCATATCGGGTACAATACTGGTTTATCGACCTGAAATTATTTCACTTTCACTTGATGCAAAAACTCCCGACTATAAAAAAATTGGTGAGGAAGACGCCGTAAAAGCAATTACAGAATTAACAGGCCCTGATATTAATTTTATTGACTTCCCGATGAAGGATGCCCCCTGGTACCGAGTATGGACCTGGAACGGAACGATATCTTATTATGATCCCACCACTCTCAAAAAAATGCCGGTAAAATATCATATGACAGAAATCATGATTTTTTTATCTGACCTTCATATTCATTTTTTAGGCGGCCATTTGGGCGAACAAATTCTGGGATACACAGGGATCATTCTTATTTTTATGATTATGAGTGGTATTTGGATTTGGTGGCCATTTCGCCGCGGGTTTACTTTTAAAGAAATGATCCCGTTCAATTTTAAGCGCAAAACATCACTTAAATCACATCGCTCGTTTGGTATTATCAATGCACTTGTTATGTTTATTGTCACTTTAACCGGGGTCGCGCTTGTTTTTTATGCGCCCAGCCAGAAAATCGTTTCAACATTTCTGGGGGAAAAGGTCAGCCAGGAAGATCTTGATCTAAGATATAAAAAAGCAATCAAAACATTGCCGACCAGTGTTAAAATTGCAAATCTTGAGGATTTCACAAGATACTATTTTAAAAATATACCGGAAGGTGACCTGGCGCGGTTTTATATGCCAAAACCTGAAACACCGACCATTGCCAGAATCAGGTTCAGATATCCTGAAAGCATGTCGCCATTTGGTGCCAGTTTTCTTTTTGCTGATCTGGAGAAACAAAAAATTGTCAGATTTGAAGATTACCGTCATGCGCCCGAATATTATCATGTGTCACGCACTTATTATGCACTTCATTCAGGAAAAACAGGGGGCATTATATATAAATTTCTTGTAGCCTTATCCGGGTTTGCATTAGCACTCCTTTGCATCACTGGCTTCAATGCATGGTACAAAACGGGTAAAAGAAAAAATAAAAATTTTTATAGCTAGCCAAAATAATTAAGAACAAATATGAATTTTTATGGTCTTTTACCTACTTCCCGACTCCTTATCTAAAGATTTTTTACATCCTCTTTTAAAATTACATGATGATGAAATATCGGTGCAAAACATTAAAGTTGCAAAGCCTTTAGGTAAAAATTTCTTGTGAATATGACATTTAGTAAATGAATGATTTTTGTTGAAAATAAAATAGAGAACTCTAGCACAGCATTTTTGAACTCATAAGGTGCTGGAACCTGCATTTACTCTTTTGTATACTACTGGCTCACCACTTGAAAAAGTTACACACTTGTTAGTGAAATTTTCAAAAATATGCTAGGTATTTATAAATTTGACAAACCGAGCATCCATGAAAGAAATCAATTTTGCCGATATATTCCCGAAAGACTGGTATCAGAACCCAGAAGAATCCTCCTTTTTGTTAAGAATTTACACAATAGTTCCTGTTACAATCAAACAATTAGAAAAAAAATTTTCTCCTTTAAAAAAACCATTTATTGAAGATGGGATACCGATATGGATTGAAGGAGCCAGCATAAATGCAAAAGGCCTTAATAGCTTTGAAAATAATTTTATTTACAGTGACCCAGAAACTGGGACAATTATTTTACCTACTGTAGTAGGAACAAAAGAACTTCCATTAAGCACCTATTTAATAATGGGTTGCCCTCTTAAAATAGACGGGAAAGAATTAGGAGAAGACAAGACAGTCTCAAGATTAAATAGGGTTGAGGCACTTCTAGCTACTTATCTAGGAAGTAATACAGTTTATAAATTAGTCTTTGAAGCATTCTATCCCGCCCTAGGAAATGAATACCAAGTAGTAAGCGATGTTTACGCTAGAATACAACAATGTGACGGCCCTTGGATGGCAGAATATAATTGGCGCTGTGTTGAAGACACATTCTTACAAATTGAAAGCATTACGAATTCCGATAAGAAGGCACGCATAAAAAGAGCCCTTGAATTTTTTCATAGCGGAAAAAGTGCTAGAGATATAGGTAGAGACGAAAAGTTTTTCTTTTATTGGACAGCAATTACTGTCCTATGTGAAGGCAAAGGAACAGCTGATATCAACGCCAGACTTCAAGCAATATATGGCTTTTCTTTTAAGGAAGTTGAAGAAAAGCTTAGGTGGAAAGATATTCTGAAGGCAAGAAATCTCTTTTTTAAACAAGGAAAGTCCATTCACTTACATAAAGATGCCGAGCGTTATCTGCAATTACTTTTTCTGGACTTATTGAGACATGAAATTGATCTCCCTCAAATTAAAGCAGCACTATCACAAATTAATAAACTTGATTTAGATGTACTTGCTTCAAAGGAATAGATACAGCGGAATAACACATTGGTGTATGTTTAACACGCGAGAAATTGGCGCGCTCGGCAGGATTCGAACCTGCGACCTACGGATTAGAAATCCGGTGCTCTATCCAGCTGAGCTACGAGCGCGCATAAGCAAATGATTATTGAGGGCGAAAAGCAAAAACGTCAGCATAACTTTTAAGACGTTTTTTCCGCGTATGAGGCTCCTGCACAACATAATCAATTCCATTGCGCTCAGCATATGCCACAGCTTCCTGCTTTGTGTCAAAGGTTAATCTTATCTGGCTCTTCATATCTGAAGAACCTGTCCATCCCATTAGAGGGTCCAGACTTCTTGCTTTCTCAGGAGCATATTCAAAATGCCACTTTTTAGAGCGTTTCATTCCCGACTGCATAGCATTTTTTGTAGGTTTGAAAATACGTGCGATCATAAGTTTATACCTTTGAACCAAAATTATTGTTTCTTTTTTACTCGACAATAAAGCCAAGTTAAAGTCTAAAATTCATAAAGAGTTTAATTTTCAAAAAAGACAACAATATCAGGTAAGCTTCTTTAGGGGCCAACCATTAACGATATCTGCAAGGGTATATTTATCCACGGCTGCCAGAAAAGCATTTCGTGCTTCATTAATCACACAGGCAAAAGGGCATTTGTTATGAAGCCGGCAGTTTCCATTTTTGTCCTTCAAACACTCGGCAATATTCAAATCATCTTCAGTAAATCGAATGAGTTTGCCAATATTAATTTTATCAGCATTCTGACCAAGTTTGAAACCGCCGTTTTTACCGCGGATTGTTTCGAGATATCCCCCTTTACCAAGCATATGAACAACCTTCATAAGATGGTTTTTTGAAATAGCATATTCTTCCGAGACTTCGCGAATAGACGAAAGAGAGCCATTTTTTTTAGCTGCATGCATCAGCACACGTACGGAATAATCAGTAAATGAAGTGAGTCTCATGGACATCCTTCCTTTTAAATATCTATGTTCGGTATAGAAACGACTTACTATAGATTTATTAAATACATAAAATATTACATTAAATGCATCTAATCAAGCATATTAAATGCCTTTACCAATTTACAAAAAAGTGGTGTTAAACGAAGTCTGGTGATATTGCAAGCAATAATATATCATTTCATTAAAATTAGATTAGATCAGTTTGGATATTCGTACTTTTTCAGATTCTGACTTTAACTGACCGCAGGCAGCAAGGATATCTTCACCTCTCGTTGTTCTTATAGGCGCTGAAATCCCACGACTAAAAATCAGATCAGAAAATCTTGCTACCCTCTCTTTGCTGGGTCTTTCATAATTGGATCCTGGCCATGGATTAAATGGGATCAGGTTAACCTTTGCCGGTATTTTATAATCTTTAATCAACTTCACCAGCTTAAGGGCAGCTTCGTCACTGTCATTGATATCTTTAAGCAAAATATACTCAAATGTAATTTTACGACTGTTTTTTATGCCTGCATAATTCTTACAAGCGGTCATAAGTTCATCTATCGGATACTTATTATTTATTGGCATAATCTTGCTTCTGGTTTCATCATCTACCGCATGGAGGGAAATAGCAAGATTAACACCCATTTCCTCGCCGCAACGATAAATTTCGGGCACAACGCCCGATGTTGATAATGTAATACGCCGCCGCGACAGATTAATACCGTTATCATCCATAACAATATGCATCGCTTTTTTTACATTTTCAAAATTATAAAGTGGTTCCCCCATACCCATAAGCACGATTGTTGAAACAAGTCTTCCTTCCGACGGGCTCGGCCATTCCCCTAAATAATCTCTGGCAACAAGAAGTTGCATGACGATTTCAGTTGGCGTTAGATTACGCACAAGTCGCTGTGTACCAGTATGACAGAATTTACAGGTTAATGTACATCCAACCTGCGAGGATACACATAAAGTACCTCTGTCTTCTTCGGGAATAAAAACGGTTTCAACTTCCTGTCCATCAGGAAATTTCATTAACCACTTACGTGTTCCATCCTTTGAAACGAGCGCTTCTGTGATTTCAGGACGGCCCACGTCAAAATTTTGGGCAAGCTTTTCTCTCATATCCTTTGAAATATTGCTCATTTCATCAAAAGATTTGGCCCCCCTATAGTATATCCAATGCCAGATTTGCTGCGCACGCATCCGGCAATGTTTTTCCGGAATACCAATCTCTTTTAATTTCTCCGCCACCTCAGCATGAGATAAACCGATAAGACTTCTGCTTTCGTCAAATTTGTGACGCGGGGCAACAACGGGCTCTACACCCAAAGGTAAAGTCTTCATAACTTATCTCACATTCATAAAAAAGCGCCGCAATTTACATTAATTGCATTTAACGGCAGGCGTTTGTAATGGCGTTATGAGCCGCTGTAAAGCCGGAAAGTGAAAATTGGTAACTTGTTTTGTTTCCGCGACCGCTTCGCGCTTCCAAAGTCATTCTCGTTCCGCGTTTCATAGCGGCTACAATTGCATCATCCTGTTTTGAATCGTAGGCCCAGGCACCATCCTCAGATGTAAAAAGATTATCTTTAACTGATTTATCAATAATCATTCTTACGGTTGATCCTTTTTGAAACTTATACCCGGCAATGAAATTAAACTCATTACGGATCTCACGGGCTGGCTTATGGGTTATGGTAATAAAAGGATTTCCATGTCTTAAGGAACTCGGTGTTTTAACTTTTGGTACCGAGATCATATAACATACTGTTTCACCAGCATCCGTTTTAAGAACGAAAGCATCCCAATCTTTAAAACTACTGAGAAGCTGACGGCTATCCGCGTTGGCGTTTACTGTTGACAGGGATACTAATGAAATGGCTACTGATAACCATGTCATAATTTTAATCATTGGTCTTCCTTTTATTTACTACTATTGTCACCTTAACAAATATACGTGTAACGTTATAAACTAATTTTGTCAGAATTTTGAATAATTAATATATTTTGTCAACTCTGACCCCCTTATAATCTTATAATTAAAGCTATTTTAAGAAGCAAATAGCGTTTATCATAGTCAAATTATAAAAAATACTGTAACTGTCATTTTGTTACATATGAAACTAATTGTTAAAGGTCATTTATTAATGAGCAAAATATTCAAAGATGCCACTTCATCACTTGAAGGAATTTTATTCGACGGAATGACAATAATGGCGGGTGGTTTCGGCCTTTGCGGTATTCCTGAAAATTTAATTAGTGCACTGAAGGATAGCGGCATTCAGAAGATTACAGCGATCAGCAATAATGCCGGTGTTGACGATTTTGGATTGGGTCTTCTCCTGCAAACACGACAGATAAAGAAAATGATTTCTTCTTACGTTGGTGAGAATAAGGAATTTGAAAGGCAGTTTCTAGCAGAGGAACTTGAACTGGAATTTAATCCGCAAGGCACTCTGGCAGAGCGTATTCGTGCCGGCGGAGCCGGCATTCCCGGATTTTATACAAAAACCGGCGTTGGGACCCTTGTTGCAGATGGAAAAGAACATAAAGAATTTGAAGGCGAGACTTATATCCTGGAAACAGGGCTAAAAGCTGACGTTTCACTGGTTAAAGCCTGGAAAGGTGATGCCGAAGGTAATCTGGTATATCGAAAAACTGCCCGAAATTTTAACCCGATGATGGCAACGGCAGGGAAAATAACTGTCGCAGAAGTTGAAGAGCTTGTTGATATTGGTGAACTTGACCCGGATCAGATACATACACCGGGAATTTATGTGCAGCGTGTAATTGTATCAAAAGACCTGGAAAAACGTATTGAACAGCTAACAACCAGAACAAAAAAGGAAGGAAAATAATCATGAGCTGGACAAGAGAAGATATGGCAAAACGTGCAGCACAAGAACTGGTTGATGGTTATTATGTAAATCTGGGCATTGGGATTCCGACACTCGTTGCAAATTTTATTCCTGACGGTGTGGATGTCACATTACAAAGTGAAAATGGCATGCTCGGAATGGGCCCCTTCCCCTATGAAGGGGAAGCAGACCCTGATCTTATTAATGCCGGGAAACAAACAATTACAGAATTGAGACGAACCAGTTATTTTTCCTCTGCTGACAGTTTTGCCATGATCCGCGGCGGACATATTGATTTGAGTATTTTGGGGGCCATGCAGGTATCCGAAGAAGGCGATTTGGCAAACTGGATGATCCCTGGGAAAATGGTCAAAGGAATGGGCGGTGCCATGGATCTGGTCGCCGGGGTTAAAAAAGTCGTGGTCATTATGGATCATAATGCCAGAGACGGCAGCGCCAAATTTCTCAAAAAATGTACACTTCCCCTGACTGGCGTTAAAGTTGTTGATATGATTATATCCGATATTGGCGTGTTTGAAATTGGCGAAAATGGGCCAATTCTCATTGAACTGGCCCCAGATATTACAATAAATGATGTAAAAAAACGTACTGAAGCAAATTTTAAAATTGATAAACAATTGTTACCATTATAATTCTATTATGTTATAAAGTACCTTATTGTGATTTTGGGATCAAATAAAATAATAAGTATAAAGAGATAAGTTATTGATGGTACAGGTAAAATTTACCATTCTTATGTTAATGGGAATGTTTCTGCTCATTTCG
>Ga0116152_10005171_pt1 | contig 10196 bp, 12 predicted proteins | sample AD_UKC119_MetaG_FD_89894 | JGI IMG/M metagenome (GOLD analysis project Ga0116152, IMG submission 89894) | Active sludge microbial communities of municipal wastewater-treating anaerobic digesters from Hong Kong - AD_UKC119_MetaG | ecosystem: Engineered > Bioreactor > Anaerobic > Digestate...
ATATTTTTGGTAAATAAAAATGTATTGGGATAACCTTTTTCTCTTACATAATTGTGCAAGTGAGTCAGAAGCGAGTTAGCTAAATTCGATTCTCTTTGTGAAGGTGATATCGCAATACATTTGATGATATTTTTATATGCTCCGCCGCCTGCTAGCAATTCGCCGTTGCCGTAAACGCCGATATAATAGTCCATTTTTTCAATCAATAGACCGTTATTAAGTAAAAATTCTTTTACCGAATTATAGTCTCGTTGATCGTTTAACCTTAATTGTCGAAATTCGTAATTCTCAAACATAAATTATTTTTCCTTATTGAGATTGCCTGAATTCGGCTATCATTTTTGTGATTTTTTCCTGCAGCTGTTTTGCCGAATGCGTCCGAGCCCTAGTGCAATACGCCGACGGTTTGTCGCACAATAGGCAAAGTCTGTTTTCCATACCGATTTCATTTCGGCTGACGCTCACTCCGTTCGCTGCGATAACGTCTATATCCATAAGTCTGCCCAAAGGGTGACTGTTTTCATAAGTAGCCGTGATTTTTTTAATAGCTATTGGGTCAAGGTCAATAGAGTAGATGATTTCGTATCCAGTGAGTTTATCCGTAACTACTTTTGTCAAAAGTTTTTCCCCGAAACTATTTTTGATAAATTCATCCGCTATATCGGCGACAAATTTGGCGTTGTCAGTGCGTTTTATTTCTCCGGGTGTTACCACTGTAAGAGAAATAAGGGCGGTATGAAATTCGGCTTGCAGTTTTTTTTGTCTTGCCGCCCGTTCATCCCGAGCGGCAAGAACTTCGTTTAATGTTACGGGTACTAAATTCATTTTTATTAGTCTTCTTCGACTATCTCGTGAATAACGTCTAAGATCGCTCCGTCACGGCTTGTGACAACGCCGACGATTTTTTCGCCAAAGGGCAGGGGATCGGGCGTACCAATAACGCTGTCGGCAAGCGCTTTGAGTTGTTCAATCGAGACAACGTTTATTCTCGCTTTTTTCAGCCTTTCAGCTACTTCGGGGCGATTGGGGTTTACAGCAACGCCGTAATCGGTAACGATAACGTCCACAGTATCGCCTGGGGTAATAATAGTCGTTACTTTGTCAACTACACAAGGTATACGCCCACGCAGCAAGGGGCAAAGCACTACGGACAAAGCGGCGCCTGCCGAAGTGTCGGGGTGACCGCCGATTGCTCCACGAATAATGCCGTTGCTGCCTGTAAGTACGTTTACGTTAAAGTTTATGTCAACTTCCAAAGCAGAAAGCAGTACGACGTCAAGCCAGTTTATTGCCGAACCGTTGTCAAAAGGATTTGCGTAAACGTTTGCGTTTATTTGTTGGTGAAAACGATTGTTTTTGAGTGACTGACTAGCCAATGTGTCAAAAGACTGGACGTCCAAAAGTTTTTCAATCAAACCTTCTTCATGAAGCTGCACCATATGTCCCGTGATACCGCCAAGAGCATAACGGGCTTTGATATTGTTTTCTTTCATAGCTTCACGGATAAACTGTGTTACCGCAAGGCTTGCTCCGCCAGAGCCTGTCTGCATTGAAAATCCGTCATAAAAATAACCCGAATTTACAACGACTTTTGCAGCTATTTGAGCGAGAAGCAAGTCACGAGGATTTTTTGTTTGACGCAAAGCACCCGAGCTTATTTTTGCAGTTTCGCCGACTTCGTCAACCACGACAATATAATCGACTTCGCTTTCGGCAATAGCTACGGGGACATTGGGGTACGCTACAAGATTATCTGTAAGAATTACCACTTTGTCGGCGTATTCGGCATCAACTTTTGCATAACCCAGTGAGCCGCAGATAGATTTTTCCGTGCCTGAACGAGAGTAACCGTTTGCATTACCAAGATAGTCGCAACTACTCGCACCCAAAAAAGCTACGTCGATATGAATTTCATCGTTTCTTATTGCAGCCGCTCTGCCGCCATGCGAACGGAAAATAACGGGATTTTCCATCAATCCGTGACTGATAGCGTCTGCAAGGTCGCCTCTAAGTCCCGATGTTTGAATGGAAGTAATAACGCCGTTACGTATAAATTCTATAAGCGGGGAATGAACTTCGGAAAGACTGCTCGCAGCCAAAGTCAAATTTTTGTATCCCATTTCGGCAAGCTTTGCAACAACCATATTTACGATTTTGTCGCCGTTACGAAAATGGTGGTGGAATGAAATTGTCATTCCGTCTTTTAAGCCCGATTTTTTTATCGCAGTTTCAAGGTCGACAATTTTTTCGCTTTCGGTTTGCAAATCTTTTCTTGGGGTAAAGTCACGTTTCTTCGTTTGTTCGTTCCAGTCTTTTTTGTAGACTGGCATATTAAGCTGTTTTGCGATTTTTTCTATATCTGTCATTTTGTTAGGCATTAAGTTCACCCCCGATTTCGTCTTCTGTGATAACTCCGCAAGCGAGAGCCATTTGAATGGTGCGTTCAGCGCGGATTACCACAGGCTTGTCAACCATTTTGCCGTTGAGCGACACGACGCCGCTTCCTTTGGCTTTGGCTTCTTCTATTGCTGCCAGTATATCTTTTGCCTTTAATATTTCTTTTTCGGTGGGGGCAAAAATTTTGTTTACTATTTCTATCTGACGGGGGTTTATGATGGATTTTCCGTCAAATCCCATATTTTTAATTAAACGGACTTCGTTTTCAAACGTTTCCATATCGTTTAGGTCGGAAAACACGGTGTCGAGAGCTGCGATACCTGCCGCTCTTGCCGCAACTACGATTGTCTGACGGGCAAGCATTAATTCTATGCCTTCTTTTGTGCGGGATGTTTTAAGGTTTGCGCAGTAATCTTCCGCACCGAGTGCTATACCCATCATACGGGGCGAAGCGGTGGCGATTTCATATGCGTTAATAACGCCCAAAGCGCCTTCTATTGCCGCCATAATGAGAGTTTTACCGACGGGAACGCCGATTTCTTTTTCCACACGTGCGATTTCACGCTCGACTTCCAAGACTTCTTCTTTTGTTTCTGTCTTTGGCATACGGATAACTTGGACTCCCGCTCTTACAACGGCTTCTATGTCCTTTATTCCGTATGGAGTGGAAATGGGGTTGATACGCACAACCGTTTCGGTTTTGCCGTATTTTATTGTTTTTAATGCGTTATATACCAAAAAACGGGCAGCGTCTTTTTGAGTCAAAGTCACGCTGTCTTCTAGGTCAAGCATAATACTGTCGGGTCCGTATATATGTGCGTCCTGCATCATACTGGGATTGTTGCCCGGGACAAACATCATAGTGCGTCTTAGTCTTTCTTTCATTTGTCTGCCTCCTGCCAAATTATGTCGCAGTCCAAAGCACGGCAAACAGCAGCGGTTGTTCTTGCAACGATAGTGCAGTCAAGAGCACCTTTATCTGTGGCATTAATAGTTGCATCGACAACACCGTATTGATGCAAAACTTGAGTAATAACGTTTTTGATTTGTTTGCCAAATTGGTGAGATACAATACTGTCAAGGCGAATTTCTACGCCTTTGTTTTGGCTTGGAATGATTTCAATCATAATGTCGCCGGATTCCAGCGTGCCTGCTGTGGCAGTTTTCAACATTATTTTACCCCCGTAAAAAGTATTTTTTTGCTGATTTCATTCTATAACAAATACGGTTTTTTATCAAGAGTAATTGCGCTTTACTTGAGCATTTTTTTAATTTAATTACCGCATAATTTTATTTTGTGTACGGCGGTATAATATTTGGTTTTTATTAAGTGCTAAAATAAAACTTTTCATCCGAAGTGTCGACACAAAATTTAGACAATTTGTTAAAAACCGATATTTATCGACAAAAAAGTAAAAAAAGAAACAAAACTAGACACGCCGTTTTGTAGTCAGAAAAAACACCTTTGTGCTATACTTGACTAGTCCGAAGAGGCGCATTCATTCTGCCTCTCCAAGACGAATGGTACCTTTTTATACTTCGGATAAAGGGACAGCCGTATTCACTGCGACTGTCCCAATTTATTTTTAATTATTTGATTTTTTTACCTATTAAGCACTTTTATAAATGATTAGTTTGACGAAGTTTCGGGTGTTTCATCGGGTTTTGGTTGCAAAAAAGGCATAGGACGGATTTTGGGCAAAGGATATTCGTTTTCATCCACATCAAACAAATCCGTTAATTCTTCCCAAATGTTTTCATAAGTCAGTTTTTCCAATGCAGCAAAGGTTTTTACTGATGTCGAAACAAAAACATGTTCTACTCGGGGACATTTTTCAGTGACCAAAGCGGTTACTTTTTCCGTGAGTTCTGTCATAGCCGTCTTTGTTGTAATTCCTTGTGTACGCAAAGCTACAAAACAATATCCTGCAAAACAAACAACTTTACAGTCTTTAACATTTTCTATTTGTTTGATTTCGCTTTCCAAATTTTCGTGGCAAGGTCTGTTTGGTTGATCCGCAAAACAGACGCCGGCGCTAAGCATAACCGCACATATGATTGCCAAAGCCAAAAACAATTTTTTCATTACTTCTCCTCCTTGTTTTTGTCCTTAGTATGCTAAATTTTGTCTAATATACTCATATTTTCGTCATATTTCGTCATTAGTGTATGTTTTTAAGCGTAAAAAACAGCGTTAAAATTTATGCATACAGGTAATGCGGAGAAAATTATGAGCGGATTAACAGTATTTGCGTGTTTCTGCTCGGCTGGAATTGCCGTCTGCCTTACTTACATAGTTTTGACGATTCTTGCCGAGAGAAAACGTAACGCCGAACCCAAACACAGGCGTCCTCCGAAAGAAAGTTACAACTACTACGAAGCTTATGAGAGTGGCGAAAGCTTGAATATGGATATTGAATAAAGCTCTTCGTCAAATTCTTGACTAAAAACGGTTGAAAGGGTATAATAATTAATAGATTTTAAAGATTTTTGAAGGTGAGGTTTAACATATGAAAAATTTTTCTTCTATTATTGACCATACTCTTTTGAAACCGTCAACTAAAAGGCAAATTATCGCTCTGTGCGAAGAAGCCTTGGAATACGGTTTTGCGTCGGTATGTATTTTACCCGATTACGTTAAACTTGCTAAAAAAACGCTCGAGGGTAGCAATGTGAAAGTTTGTACCGTCATTGGCTTTCCTTTGGGCGAAAATACAACCCAGACCAAAGTTTTTGAAACAAAAAACGCCATAAAAAACGGTGCGGAAGAAATCGATATGGTAGTCAATTTGTCTTGGGTAAAAGGCAACGAATGGAAAAAGGTTACCAAAGAAATCGCCGCTGTCGTAAAGGCTGCTAACGGGGCTTTGGTAAAGGTTATTATTGAAACTTGTCTATTAGATTCTAAAAAAATAGTCAAGGCATGTGCCGCTTGCGTGGAAGCGAAAGCCAACTGTGTTAAAACAAGTACGGGATTTTCAACCGGCGGAGCAAGAGTTGAAGACGTAAAAATAATGGCTGAGGCTTTGCAAGGTACTGACTTATTTATTAAAGCCAGCGGCGGAATACGAGATTACGCCACTGCGGAAGCTATGGTAAACGCAGGAGCAAAACGACTTGGCACAAGCAGCGGTATAAAAATAGCCGAGCAAAAATAAGCATTAATACAAAATAAAATTAAATATAAAATATTTCTTTGGGGCAGGGTGAAATTCCCTACCGATAGTGACACTTTAGCCCCACTAGAGAGCTTCTGATTTAATAAATCAGGGGCTTTTTCTTTTGCCCTTTTAATTACGGCATAGCCGACAATTTAAAATTGTCGCCGCGTGTAAATATACGAAAACACAGGGGGATTTTTTCCATGAACACAGTTATTGCTATTTGTAACCAAAAAGGCGGTGTGGCCAAAACAGCGACTGCTCATCAGCTTGCCGCCGGTCTTTCTCGTCTAGGGAAAAAAGTTTTGGCAATCGACCTCGACCCGCAATCAAACTTCACAATCTGTGCCGGGTTAAATATTCGTCAGCTTGAGGCAAAGGGATGCACAATCTACGACGTTTTGAGCGGTAAAAGAACAATCGAAGAGGTTGTTTGCGAAGTTAAAGACAAAGAACAATTTTCTTTTATGATGCTTGGCGGGACAATGCAGCTCGCCCGGGCCGATGCCGAATTTACAGGGGTATCGGCGCCGTTTTTATTGCGTGAAGCTCTCGAAGAATATAAGACCTATTACGACTATGATTTCATAATAATCGACACACCGCCGACTTTGGGTACGTTGCCCATTAACGCATTAACAGCGGCGGACTTTGTGTTGGTCCCGTATAAGGCCGAAGCTTTGACGGTGGTAGGTATGTATCAACTTTCGACTCTTCTTACGGAAGTGAAAAAGCGAACCAATAAAAGCCTACGTATTTTAGGAATTTTACTCACGATGTACGATACGCGTACAAAAAACGCTTCGAAGGCCGCTCTATCCGATGCGGAACAGGTGGCTGAAATTCTCAAGACAAAAGTATTTGAGACAAAAATCCGCGCGACGTCGGCGATGAAAGTTCTCCCGGCGAGCTGTACCGATATTTTTAACGCTGCGCCGACATCGTCGGCCGCTATGGACTACGAGGCATTTGTCAATGAGCTTTTGGAAGAGGTGGCGAAATGAGTGAGAAAAATAATAAATCTCTTTTTGGTCCGCTTTTTGGCGATTACGATGATACAAAACTTGAAATCCAAAAACCAGCAAGTGATAAATCCGTTCAAGCCGTCGCTGTTCGCGAGCCTCGTCATACCCAAACACGGAAAAAAATTAAACAAAAAACAAGTAGCGATGAAGGGCTAAGAACAACTTTACGCATTCCGTCTGAGATAAAGGAAAAACTCTGCGTTATGCTGCAGCTTTCCGATAAAGGACAAAATGAGTATATTGTCGGACTGATTGAAAAGGACCTCAACAAAAACCGTGACAGGATAGAGGCGTATAAAGCACTGAAAAAGGAATAAGAACTGTCGTCCACCGAAAAACCGTGGACGGGAAAACCGTTATCGGAAAACCCGACGACGGAAAACCCGACGACGGGGAAAAATTGTTAAGGAATTAAAATTATGTATCACAGTTTTGATGTAACATTAGCAAAAACATACGGGCTAACGGAAGCAATTTTGCTAAACCATTTTTTCTTTTGGATATTGAAAAACCAAAAAAACAATAAGCATTATCACCAAAGCTCAAAGGACGGTAAATTTTATTACTGGACCTATAGCAGTAATCAAGCCTTACAAGACCTTTTCCCATATCTAACTCCTGATAAAATACGCGGAGCACTAGATAGGCTTGAAACGAAGGGGGTAATACTTATGGACAATTTCAATGATACGGCTTATGACAGAACGAAATGGTACGCCCTTAATGAAAAAGTCTTCAATCTTATGAGCTTTGAGTTACCTTATGACCGTGACGAAGCAGATATAGACCAAAAACAACCATCTGCTCAAAACGACACGTGCATCTGCTCAAATCAGCAAATGGAAATGCTCAAAACCACAAATGCATTTGTTAAAACCACAAATGGAGTTGTTAAAAACACAGATGCATTTGGCAAAACCTCAAATGCATTTGGGAAAATCCCAAATGGAGTTGGGAAAACCCCAAATGGAATTGGGAAAACCCCAAATGGAATTGCTCAAAATCCCAAATCGATTTGGGAAAATCCCGAACCTATACCAGATAATATAACAAATAATCTAACAAATAATCTAAGTAAGAACGAAAGTAATACTAAATCGCGCGCGGGCGCGCGCGTGTATCCGCGCGAGAGCTACGAAGAACTTATGGTAAGGCTTGGTTTTAGCTCGTTTTTTATTCAGCGGGTTTTCTCGTTTATTCAGTTTTTGCAGCTTAACGGCACTGTTTTAACCAACGAGCAGCTCGAGCAAATGTTAACCAGGATTGAACTTGAGGGACGGGAAAGAATCTGCGGCAGCGTTAATGCCGAAGTAAGTATCGAACACAAAAAAGAAATCGAGTATTACATCGGCTTGTCGATTGAGCAAGCATTGAAAAACAAAAAAACAAATTTAGTCGCAGTAAAAAATTATGTAACGGCTGCGGAAGCGGAAGCCGAAGCGATAGAGGACCTTAAAAAATTAGGCCTATCCGAAGAAAAAAAATAAAAGTGAGGAAAGAAAAATGTTTGTAGGAACAATAGTGGGACGAATAACTAACGACCTGGTTTTAAGAACGGTACAAGTGAACGGAAGCGAACGTAATGTATTAGATTTTTCCGTTGCGAGTAATCGCCTAAAATTAGGCGGAAAGAAAACTGAGAGAAAAGCCGATTTTGTAAATGTTACCGTATGGTATAAGCTCGCCGAGACATGTGCGAAATTTTTGAGAAAGGGCAGTCGTGTTTCGGTAACAGGAAGAATTGAAATCGAGGAATATGAAGGTACTGACGGAAACAAAAAAACAAAGGTGTGCATTGCAAACGCTGACATCGAGTTTTTAGACGGAAGACCTGACGAGCAGCCTGTTGATGCTAACGATGAAGAAAATAACTCTGCATCAGATGCGCCGCAAAAAAGGGGTCGCAAGCCTAAAACAGATGATGAAAGTTTGCCGTATTGAGGTGAAAGATGGAAAAGAAAGGCTTAATGATTAAATCGCAGGTTGGGCTATGGCCGGACTGGTCGACGGAAAACATAAAAAACTCGAAGGCGCGCGAAGCGGCGGAATGGCTAATATCTAATGGCTACGAAAATGACGAAGCTGTTTTAAGAGCGTTTTATGACCGTCAGACGTCCAATATGTCCGATGACCCACGAGCTGAGCAAAACGATGAAATTGGCATCATATATGTCGCAGATAAAATTAAAGAACAGCAAAAAATGGATTATGAAAAGTCAAAAAATTTTATAGAGGAGACTGTCGACGTCATAAAAAATCGCAAGCTTTCAGAGCAGACTATAGCGAAAAAAAACGATGATAATTCAAAAAAATATACAGCGGAGCAAAAGCGCGAATACGCTTTAAAAAAACGCATTCAGGACCTCGAGAACCTTGATAAGCTCTTGCCATCAGAAATGAAAGTATTGCCGAATTTTTGTACATACTTCACCGTCAAAAAAGATGACGGAAAGCTCGACAAAGTCATTATCGATGTCAATACAGGTAAGAGAGCTTCGCCTTCGGACGCAGCGTCATGGACAACCTATGAACAAGCGGTTGCATACGCAAGGAAACACGGTCAAGGTTTAAGCTTTGCGTTAAGCAAAGAGTCAAAAATTATAGGTATCGATATCGACAAATGCATCGATGAAAGCGGTAACCGTTCCGACCTTGCCTGGCACTTTATCAATTCGCTCAAAAATTCTTACGCGGAAAAATCCACATCAGGCAAAGGACTTCACTTTTTTTGTAAAGGTAATCTGCCGAATAATTATGCAAATAGAAATAAAGAACTGGATCTTGAGATGTATGATACCGAGCGCTTTATAAGCTTGACAGGTCGTTCTGCTCGCCCGATGGACAAAGTCGTTGCCGGAATGGACGAAATAGATAAACTACAGCCGTTAATTGAAAAATATATGCCTAAGCGTGTGCAGCACGTTAATAACTTTACTTCGGCTACAGGTGGTAGTTTATCCGATAAAGAAGTTTTGGAAAAAATGTTTAACAGTAAAAACGGCAACAACATTAAACAGCTATTCGAGGGCAACATACCAAACAACGAAAAGAACGAGTCCGATTTAAAGCTCTGTAATCACCTGGCTTTCTTTACTGATTGCAACGCTCAGCAAATGGACCGCTTGTTTCGCTCGTCAAGCCTGTATCGCCCTAAATGGGACGAAAGACGAGGCTGTGAGACTTACGGCGTGCGTACGGTCAATCTTGCAATCAATTCGCTTTATAACCGTATGAGTCAAAAAAACGCTAAGTTTAATCAATCTCAGCCGTCGGCCAGCAGATCGACAAATAGGGCAGGGCGTGAGTAATTTTTTCTTGCGTGTTTGCAGCGTTAAATAAAATGCGACCGCATCCGCCCGCGTAGCGGGCGCCGCGCCATAAAGCGCTATTTTTAAGCCGGTGCTCAAAGTAGAAAGACAGTAGAATGCTTCTAACACGTTCGCAATCGCAAAGTTTACCTCCCGCTTTGCAGTTTAACGGGCATAAAAACTCAAAAATAAACGGTTTCAAACACAATGCTGACACAGCATATTTTTTTGAGGGTCTAAGAGTAGAAGCAAGTTAAGAAAGTGGGGTAAATTCGAGGCTTTTTGCCTCGCGCGATATAGATATA